>LSQX01292363.1_pt1 | contig 22764 bp, 25 predicted proteins | sample 654561 | NCBI WGS metagenome assembly LSQX01 (sample SAMN04489861, study PRJNA283612) | anaerobic digester metagenome | isolation source: 4 biogas reactors fed with cattle manure at either 37C or 55C with and... | place: Denmark: Kongens Lyngby | collected 2014
ACAAAAAAATAGACGTCAATAAATCGACGTCTATTTTATCAAACTGGTGCCCGAGGCCGGAATTGAACCGGCACGCCTTGCGGCGGGGGATTTTGAATCCCCTGCGTCTACCAATTCCACCACTCGGGCGACGCATATATTTCAAAACTATGAAATATTATGGAAGATAGAATTATATTCTTTTTTTCTTTACATAGCCAGATAATTTTTAATTTTTCTCAAAAAGTTTTTCTTTCAATAAAAAATAATAACTATTGATTAAATTCAACTTCAACCTCATATTTTTTATACGAAAATAAAATATCGAACTCTCTTGTCGACTTTCAGTCTAATTATTTTTAATACAAAGGCTTTACCAAGATGTCTAAGCAGCTAAACCCACTCGACGCATTAGCTAAAGCACTAGTCAGTCAATTCCACCCTAAGATGCTGATGGCAGTACTCATGCCCTTTGGCGTGATGGTACTAAGTTTAATCCTACTGCTTTTAGTAGCTTGGGGACCTCTGGATAGCTGGTTTATTAGTAGTGCCAACACGTGGGGTTGGTTTGCCAGCATTACCTCACTATGGGGTATGAGCACTGTCAGTGGTTGGTTGAGTGGCTTTATTGCTTTTATCGCTTTACTGGCCATCAGCGTGGTGATTGGCCTAGCCGTTGCTGCGGTTGCGGTTACACCACTCGCTGTGAGCTTACTTAGCAAAACACACTATCAAGATCTAGAAAAACGCGGTAAGTTTATCGATTCACGCAGCATATTCAACGCAGTAAAAGTTGGCGTGATTTTTGTGGTGGGCTGGGTCCTCACCCTACCCCTCTGGCTGCTGCCTTTTGCCTCAATTATCTTAAGTGTCTTTTGGACTGCTTATGCTTTTTCTCAAATCGCCAAAGTGGATGCGATTACCGAACACGCCTCACCAGCTGAGCGTGCCTTTATCCTCAAAAAATACAATAAGGGCTTCTGGGTCATCGGCTTAGTGTGCGGTGCGGTATGCCTAATTCCCTTTATGGGATTGGTTATGCCAGTGTATGCCATCTTAGCTTGTACCCACTATGGCTTAAGTGCACTGAGAGAGCTGCGCTACGGCGTGGTAGAAGTGGATGCTACAGTTAAAGAAGAATCAAAGGATGTGATCCAGCTACCACATAAGTAATATAGACTTTAAGCCTTGGTATTTAACTTTAAGTTAAGCGCTGAAAAAACAAATAAAAACTTGTTAACAACACAAAAAACGATATACAATGTATATACCACTAAATAGTGCAATAGGAGGACATATATTATGTCAGAGGCAACATTAACTAAGTGGGGCAATGCGACCGGCCTGCGAATTCCACAACCTTTTTTAAAACAGCTTGAACTTCAAGCTGGCGATAAAGTAAACGTTACTTTAAAAAAAGAAGGGCTCGTTATTTCTAAAATAGGTCCAACACTAGAAGACTTACTGCAAGGATGCAATGACTCAAATCGTCACGAGGAATTCTTTAAAGAGCCTTACGGCAAGGAAATGCTATAAATGAACTCCCCAAAGCAAGGCGATATTATTTTTCTTGACTTTAATCCTCAATCAGGACACGAGCAAGCAGGCAAACGCCCCGCTCTAGTCGTCTCTGAGTATTCTTTTAACAAAACAACTGGCTTTGCCGTCGTCTGCCCAATTACAAATCAAACAAAAGGCTATCCTTTTGAGGTGCCTGTATCTGGGACTCAAAAGACGACAGGCTATGTGCTCTCAGACCAATTCAAATCGCTTGATATCAAAGCTCGGGGATTCAAAATAGTAGATAGCGTTGACGACAAAACGTTAAAACTGACACTGAGAAATATATCACTTGTACTAGGACTTAATAAAGCCTAAGTCCCTTCCCAGCTTGGTCCATCAACGTGAATATCAAATATCTCCAGTAAGCGCGCATTAGTATGGGCGACCATCTCTTCAATGGACTGGGGATGATGATAAAAAGCAGGTAATGGCGGATAAATGATACCGCCCATCTCAGTGACAGCGGTCATATTGCGCAGATGCGCTAGATTAAATGGTGTCTCACGAACTACTAAAACTAACTTACGACGCTCTTTTAGATGAACATCTGCAGTACGGGTAATCAGGTTATCAGAGAGACCAATAGCGCAAGAAGCCAGCGTATGCATGGTACATGGTAAAACTAACATCCCGTCAGTCTTAAAGCCACCACTCGCCAGAGTCGCACCGATATCCTTAAAGTTATAGCAATGATCAGCCAAAGCATAGAGCTCATGGCGATCCATACCCATCTCGTATTTTAAATTAACAACACCGGAGGAAGACACCACTAAGTGAGTCTCCACCTCCGGCATTTGCTGAAGTGTCTCAAGCATACGAACGGCATAAATCGCCCCCGTAGCTCCAGTCACTCCAATGACCAGACGCTTTTTCATAGAACTCAGGAGGTTGCGCCCGCTTCGTCTAATAAGGTTTTGAGCTCGCCATTAGCGCCCATCTCGTCCATGATGTCAGAACCACCAATGAACTCACCCTTAACATAAAGCTGAGGGATAGTCGGCCAGTTAGAGTAAACCTTAATTCCTTCACGCACCTCTTGATCGTCAAGTACGTTAATCGTTACTAGCTTGCGCACGCCTAAATCACGCAAAATGGTAATGGCCTTACCAGAAAAGCCACACTGTGGAAACTGTGCAGAACCCTTCATAAACAATACGACTGGGTGCTCTTTAACAGTATTTTCAATAAAGGTTTGAACATCAGAACTCATTACTAATTCCTTAAAAAATCTTCTACAAATTTAAATATCGGCTCTTCAAAAGATCATAAGCTATATTTAATATAACAGTTTATTTTAGCTTAACTGACAACTATCTTAAAACATAAACCCGAACTTTATAAGTCTTATTTTAAACCACCCGTAATTCTCTCAATAGCAGCTAGGTCCTTTAAGCTTTGGACCTGATGAAAGTCTTTTTGTTTCAATAACGTTCTGATAGCCTCTGCCTGTTCCCAGCCATGTTCCATCCAGAGCGCCGTTGGTATGTTTGCGGTAGATTTTAAAAATTGCGGTGCCTCATCAATCAAACGACGAATCAAGGCCAAACCATCCGCAAAATCAGTCAGCGCCATGGTCGGTTCAAAGCGCACATCTCCCTGCTCCAGATGCTCATCCTGACTATCAATATAAGGCGGATTAGAAACAATCAAATCAACGCTATTTTTATATTGTTCTAGCGCATCAAACAAATCGCTTTGTATAAACTTGACATCAGTCGCTAGTAATTGAGCGTTTTCCTGAGCGACCTGCAACGCATCAGCACTCAAGTCAGTGGCAATAAGCTCCGCCTCTGGACAATAATGCTTGATGCTGATAGCGATGATGCCACTACCAGTACCCACATCGAGAACACGAGGCTTTTCAACTCCTTGTTCTTTTAATTTCTTTAAAAAGCTAAGAGCCGTCTCGACTAACAGTTCAGTCTCAGGCCGTGGTATGAGCACTGCTGGAGTCACCTTGAAACTCAAACCCATAAACTCACGATGTCCCAAAATATAGGCCATGGGCTCACCAGCCAAACGTCGCTCAAAGAGCTGTTGCAATTGCTCTTTGATGGTTGGCTCTAACAGCTCATCATCATGCGCAATAAACCATGAACGTGGTTTTTGATAAACAGACTCCAACAACATCCTTCGTTCTAGCAAAGGTAATTGTTGGAGTCTTAATACATCCCTAATAGTCTGGCAATGCTGCAACAAATTACTCACCAGCCAAGGCCGCCAGTAACTCTGCTTGGCGCTCAGCCATTAAAGCACCGGTTAACTCATCTAAAGAGCCATCCATAATTTGCTGTAACTTATACAGAGTCAAATTGATGCGGTGGTCGGTGATACGCCCTTGAGGGTAATTATAGGTACGAATTCGCTCAGAACGATCCCCCGTACCTACTAAACTCTTACGTTCAGCCGCTTCCTCAGCCTCTCTTTCCTGACGCTGAATATCATTAATTCGCGCTGCTAACACACTCATGGCCTGTGCTCTATTTTTATGCTGAGAACGGTCATCCTGACACTCAGCCACAATACCAGTTGGAATATGGGTAATACGCACCGCCGAGTCGGTTTTGTTCACGTGCTGACCACCAGCTCCACTCGCGCGGAAGGTATCAATACGTAAATCGGCTGGATTTAACACCACATCAGATAGTTCATCCGCTTCGGGAATCACCGCCACGGTGCAAGCCGAGGTATGCACACGGCCCTGAGATTCTGTCTCTGGCACACGTTGTACACGATGAGCACCCGATTCATACTTTAAGCGACCGTAGACGCCATCACCATCAATACGGACAATCACCTCACGATAACCGCCTAACTCCGATGGTGCCTCTGAGATAAACTCAACTCGCCAGCCCATTTCCTCGGCATAGCGTGTATACATTCTTAATAGATCGCCAGAAAACAGCGCACTTTCATCACCACCGGTACCAGCACGAATTTCTAGGAACACACTACGACTATCGTCTGGATCCTTGGGTAGTAATTCGATTTGTAGGGCATCCTCCAGCTCTTCAAGCTTATCTTTGAGCAAATGATATTCTTCTTCACCCATTTCCTTAAGCTCAGGATCTTTCATCATCTCTTGAGCTGCTGACATATCAGCCTCTGCGCTTTCATACTCATTAAAAAGCTGTACCACGGGGTCAATTTCCGAGCGCTCGCGCGAAAGCTTACGGAAATTATCCATATCATTAACAGTCTCAGGCTCGGATAACATCGCATCCACCTCAAGCAGGCGGTGTGACAATTGCTCTAAGCGGGAACGCATTGAGTCTTTCATAATTATTAACTATTCTAAAAAAGGAAGGATTGTGTAAATAGGAAGATAAAGCACCCGACGCTTAAATAAGAAGATCGGGCGCAAGAGAGGGCTATGAGCAGCTTAGCTAATGCTCATCCTCGAAGGGAAATAACTGTGGAACTACTTCTAATAACTCATGACGCTCCGCACCTTCGGAACGATTTAAACGCGACATGGGCGCATGCAAATACTTCTGAGTAAGGCTGCGAGCCAAATACTCCAAGACCTCATCAGGATCCTCACCTCTGGCTAATAAGCGACGTGCCTTAGCTAACTCAGTCTGACGTAACTTCTCGGCGCTACTATTAAGATCCTGAATCATCGGCACCACTAGGCGGCGTGACTCAAGCCACTGCATGAAGTTAAGTACTCGCGCATCAATAATGGCTTCGGCCTGACCGACAGCCTGCTGACGAGAGTCCTGACCCATCTGCACATAACGACCTAAATCGTCAACTGTGTATAAATAGATATTATCAAGCTTATCAACCTCAGGCTCCACGTCACGAGGTACCGCTAAGTCAACCATCACGACTGGCTTAGAGCGACGCTTGCGACTGACCTTTTGCACCATACCCAAGCCTAAAATAGGCAGGGTCGAGGCCGTACAGGAAACAACCACATCAAACTTATGTAAATGCTCGGGCATCTCGGCTAACTTCATGGTCTTACCATCAAAGCGAGAGGCTAAGAGCTCACCCCGCTCAGGAGTGCGGTTAGCAACTGTGATGGAGCGAGGGTTAGCACCCGCAAAATGCGCTGCACAGAGCTCAATCATCTCGCCCGCACCAATAAACAGTACATCGCTATTTTTAAGATCACCAAAGACGCGCTCAGATAAACGCACGGCTGCGGCAGCAAAAGATACGGACTGTGAACCGATCGCTGTATTAGTACGCACCTCTTTAGCAACAGAAAATGTACGCTGAAATAACTGATGTAAGGTAGAACCTAAGGTGCCAGCCTCATCAGCTGCACGCACGGCCGTCTTAAGCTGACCGAGAATCTGTGCCTCACCCAAAATCATGGAGTCCAGACCACTCGCCACACGGAAAGCATGACGCACGGCACGGTCCTGATCGAGCTGATAAATATAAGGCCTTAACTCATCGTCTTTAAGAGAATTAAAATCAGCTAACCAAGCTGGGATATCTTCAGCTACTGCCTCATCGGCCGCACAGTAAATCTCAGTGCGATTACAGGTAGAGAGAATAGTCGCTTCTTTGACCGAGTTACCAAAGGTGGAGCGCAAGCCATGTAAGGCCGGCAATACAAGATCGCCAGCCATCGATACCCGCTCCCGTACATCAACAGGAGCTGAGTGATGATTTACGCCAAATGTTAAAACACCTGTGGACATATAATTTCAAAAAAACCTATGTAATAATCGATAAAACAACTGCAGAATACCGCTAGGATGTGTAAGTATTTAGATTACAAAGAGAAATACGAACGGCAGTTGTTGAGAATATGCTCTTTATTATAAGCTGCTTAGCATTAATGCACAAATTGAAAAGATTAAACACATTCATATAATTCAACAATAAGCGACAGCTTATGAGAAAAATCAAGATATTTAACTTAATACCAAGCAGAAACCCGTTTAACGAAACTCTCACATTCATTTAACCGAAAGCACCTCGTTTAAATTTATATTTAAAACTTCAACCACAAAGCGGCATCATTGAAAAACTCTATGCATATCGTCATTTAGGTGTAGATATACCCCCTCATCATATATTTTGACAAAGACGCTCTTATCTTGCACATAAGTTATTTTTCATCATGTTACTCTGAAACCTCGATCAAATCTGCTTCATAAAACTTTAATTTTAAAGTATTTTTAATTTAAACTTGAAGCATTCAAAAATGTGATTATTCGAAGACAAATCTCGCAAGGAGGCTAGATCATGAAATCACTACTTACCACCCCCCTATCCATCCTCACCGCTGCACTCGCTTTATCAACCTCGGTTAATGCAGCTTCACTTGAAGAAATCAAAGAACAGGGCTATGTACGTATCGCCGTCGCCAATGAGATTCCCTATGGCTATGTAACACCATCGAATGAAGCAAAAGGCGCTGGCCCCGATATTGCCAAACTCATCATGAAAAACCTCGGTATTGATGAAATTCGCTGGGTAACCACTGGCTTTGGCTCACTTATCCCAGGCCTCAAAGCAGACCGCTTCGATATGGTGGCTGCTGAGATGGCGATTCTCCCACAGCGCTGCAGCGAAGTTCTCTTCTCTGAGCCAAACTCATCCTATGGTGAAGGACTTTTAGTTGCCAAGGGCAATCCTAAAGATATTCACACCTATGAAGACTTTTCGAATAGTGATCTAAAAGTCGCTATTATGGCGGGTGCTGACCAACTAGAAATGATGCAGGCTCTAGGGGTAGATGATAGTCGCATGGTCACTATCGCCAATAATGCAGACTCAATCTCTACCATTGCTACAGGTCGTGCCGACGCCTATGCTGCCACTAGCCTTACCGTCAGTGAGTTAGCTAGCAATAACCGCGTTGAAGCCGCTGCAGACTTTAAAGATCCGATCATTAATGGCAACCCCGTCAGAAGCTGGGGTGGCTTTACTTTCGCACAATCTTCTAGCGACTTACAAGAAGCTGTCAACCAAGAGCTTCAGGAACTCAAAAAAACAGATGAATGGAAAGAAATTTTACTTAGCTACGGCTTTAGCGAAACCGATGTCCAGGAATCATTCAGCCGCACTACCGCACAACTTTGCGAGTAATCTCATCTAAAAAATCATCGCCTAGACAACTAACTCAAATCAACAGGAATCTATCATGGAAGACTGGCTAAACTATGCCGTCCCCCTTCTTGATGGCGCATGGATCACGCTACAACTGACGATCTACTCAACCATCCTCGGTGGTATTGTTTCTTTTATGGCCGGGGTAGGAAGGCTCTCAAGTAATAAGCTAATTAGTTGGTTTTCCATCTGCTTTATTGAGTTTTTTCGTGGCACCTCGCTTTTGGTACAACTATTTTGGTTGTATTTTGCGCTACCGGTTCTCGGTCAAGCCATCGGCATTGATCTACGTATGCCGGCCATGCTTGCCGGGACCGTTGCGCTTGGTTTAAATATCGGCGCTTATGGTGCAGAAGTTGTCCGAGGCGCGATTCAGGCCGTTCCAGAAACACAATATGAAGCCGCAAAAATGCTCGACTTTACGCCTAGACAAACACTCTGGCGCGTTGTGGTACCACAGGCCATACCAGAAATGATGCCTAGCTTTGGTAATCTGACCATTCAGAACCTTAAAGACACCGCACTTGTGTCTTTAATCAGCCTAGGTGACATGGCCTTTAGAGCCGAGCAATTACGTAATTTCACTCAAGATAGTACGACGATTTATACCATGCTGTTATTTATGTATTTTGGTATGGCTCTCATTATTAGCGCACTTATGAAGTTGCTTGAGCGTTATACAACTCGCTGGCGTATAGGGAATATTTAATATGTTATTTGGTATCGAGTGGGACACCACTAATAACTGGACCTTTGCCATTTCAATCCTGCCTATTTTATTAAAAGGCTTGATTGTCACTATCAAGGCTACCGTCATCGGCTTTTTAATCGCCTTAATACTTGGCCTGATACTTGCCGCTTTAAAAAGCGCAAGGCTAAAGTTCATCTCTTGGCCAGCTTATTTTATTACTGAATTTATTCGTGATACGCCGCTGCTGGTACAGCTATTCTTTTTATATTATGTCTTACCAGAGTATGGCATTATTTTACCGGCCTTTATGACTGGCGCACTAGCACTAGGGCTACAGTACAGTGCCTACACATCGGAAGTTTACCGTGCGGGTCTTGAATCCATACCTTACGGACAAACTGAAGCCTCTCGGGTACTGGATTTTACGCCGCTGCATACTTTTATTTATATTATCGTGCCGCAAGCCATACCACGAATCATCCCAGCACTAGGTAACTACCTCGTGTCCATCATGAAAGACGTACCACTTCTTTCAGTCATTGCTATTTTGGAAATTCTTAATATTGCCAAAATCATCGGTGACAGAACTTTTAACTATCTGATTCCTCTGTCCATGGTTGGAGCCATTTATCTACTACTTACTCTGCTCGCTTCAGCCGCTATCCGTCATCTCGACAAGCGTTTGCCTAAAGAGGGAATACCATTAAAATGAACGATCCAATTAATAACGACCCCATTATTACCTTTGAAAATGTCACTAAGAAATTTGGTGATGTCACGATTCTTGATCAACTGAACTTTAATGTTCAGAAAAATGAAAAAGTCACCATTATTGGTCCATCCGGCTCTGGAAAATCGACTATTTTACGTATTTTAATGACGTTGGAAACCATTAATTCAGGGGTTATTTACGTTGATGGCAAGCCATTGTGGCATGAGCATAAAAATGGTGTGCTAGTCCCAGCCAGTGAACGTCACTTGCGAGACATGCGCAAGCAGATGAGTATGGTGTTTCAGCAATACAATCTCTTTCCTCACATGACCGTCAGACGAAATGTCACTGAGGCCCCTATTCATGTCTTAAAGCTTTCTAAGGACGAGGCCAATCATCTCGCTGAAGAGTACCTAGACATGGTGGGCCTGCTGGAGCATGCGGACAAGTTTCCTTCGCAACTCTCCGGTGGTCAGCAACAGCGTGTCGCCATTGCCCGCTCTTTGGCAATGCGCCCTAACATCATGCTATTTGATGAGCCAACATCGGCACTTGACCCAGAACTAGTCGGCGAAGTTTTGACCGTGATTGAGTCTCTTGCCGTCAAACATGATTTGACTATGCTCCTAGTCACTCACGAGATGCAATTTGCCCGTGAGATTTCAGATCGTATCGTATTTATTGATCAGGGAAATATTGTCGAAGAAGGTACTCCGGAAGACGTCTTTACCTCACCTAAAGAAGAAAGGACTCAGGCTTTCTTACAAAACTTTATCAAGGCTTAGAACTAAGCGAAAATTAAAGTTTTTATACTGCAGACAAGACACAAATAATTTTGTGTTCAGTTTTTAGGCTCTCGCCGTACACAAACACACATTGATTCCTTAAAGTAGAAACGGCGAAGAATAAATCTTCGCCGTTTTTTATAAAGCATACTACCTTGTTTAATGTTTAATGCGCTGTTTGACTACAAACACCTGCTTATAACCGGCCGAGAACGCTAGAGCATCTCTAACAACAGCGGAAGCTACCATCACCACCATAACGTGCATTTACACGGTTACGATAAAACTCTTCATAAGTCATCGGCGTCTGATCAGGATGCTCCTTACCCATGTGCAAAAGGTACACATCGTAATTAGGTACACCAACCATCAGACGAGCTGCTTGTCCTAAATATCTACCTGCTTTCGCAACGTTACTAAACATATTATTTCCTTTTTGAAAGTGGGGGGAGATACTCCCCCCTGTTCATCAAAGCAATACTAATTAATGCGCCGCACCACTGATGATCGCATCTGCGTTAGCAGGAAGTGGCTCATAAGGAGTTTCCTTAGCAGTTACTTCTTCAGTTCTCAATGCTTTCAAGCAATTCTGAATGGTAAAGACAACCATTGCCAAGACCACTACCATGAAGAATGCCATCAGGACACCATCTAACTGGTTATTGAACACAACCTGCTTGACGGACTCAACAGAGCTAAAAGTCGCTGAAGGAACAAAGTCATCAGTAATCAGGCCTTTAAGCTGATTTGCTTTAGCAAAGAAACCAACACCAGGCTCTGGGCTGAATACTTTGAGCCAACCTGCATACATGGTCACAATAACGAGCCAAGTAGCTGGTAAGGCAGGTACCCAAGCGTACTTCTGCTTTTTGAGCTTGAACAACACAACGATACATAACATCAATGCGATCGCTGCCAACATCTGGTTAGTAATACCGAATAGAGGCCACAACATGTTAATACCGCCTAATGGGTCAGTTACACCCATGTATAGGAAGTAACCCCATGCGGCAACGACAAGCCCCGTTGCTAATAAGTTAGCCGGTAAGGAATCAGTTTTCTTAAGCGATGGATTAATCAAGCCTAGCAAGTCTTGAAGCATAAAACGTGCTGAGCGAGTACCCGCATCAACAGCAGTCAGAATAAATAACGCCTCAAACAAAATAGCAAAGTGGTACCAGAAAGACATTGAACCTAGACCACCCAAGATGCTATGGAAAATATAGGCCATACCAACCGCTAACGTAGGCGCACCACCCGCACGAGAAATGATACTCGCCTCGCCCACATCATCAGCAAGCTGAGTAAGCATCTCCGGTGTCACTACAAAACCCCAACTAGTCACGGTCTGTGAAGCAGCTAAAGCTACATCAGCTAATCCATCTGGGTTTAACATACTCAATGGACTATTCATGGCGAAATAAACACCAGGGTCAATAATTGACGCAGCAATCAAAGCCATGATCGCAACGAAAGACTCCATCAACATACCGCCATAACCAATCATGCGAGCTTCTGTTTCTTTAGCTAGCATCTTGGGTGTTGTACCAGAAGAAATCAATGCGTGGAAACCTGATACTGCACCGCAAGCAATGGTGATAAACAAGAATGGGAAAAGACTACCAGACCATACCGGACCATTACCCTCAAAGGCGTACTTAGTCATCGCAGGCATCTGCATATCCGGCATCATGAATACGATACCAATAGCTAAACCGATAATCGCGCCAATTTTCAAGAAAGTAGACAAGTAGTCACGTGGTGCTAACAACAACCACACTGGTAGAACGGCAGCAATGAAACCATAAATGATCAATGCCCATGTTAACTGGATACCATCAAGGTCAAAAATAGGACCCCAAGTTGGATGCTCGGCAACATGACCACCGAAAATAATTGCAAAAACCAATCCTATAATACCGACGACGGAAATCTCAAGGATACGACCGGGACGGATATAGCGTAAATAAATCCCCATGAATACAGCCAGCGGTACAGTAAATGCGACGGTGAACGTACCCCACGGGCTATGAGTCAAGGCCTTGACAACAATCATTGCCAATACCGCTAAAATGATCACCATGATCATAAAGCAAGCAACAAGAGCAACAATACCAGGAATGGTCCCCATCTCTTCCTTGATCAACTCACCAAGCGAGCGAGCATCACGACGGGTCGAGACAAATAACACCATGTAATCCTGAACCGCACCAGCCAGAACCACACCAACAAGGATCCATAGCATACCGGGCAAATAACCCATCTGGGCGGCCAATACCGGACCAACCAAAGGACCTGCACCGGCAATCGCTGCAAAGTGGTGACCAAAAAGCACGACCTTATTGGTCGGCACATAGTCTAAACCATCATTGTGACGAAATGCTGGTGTCATACGAGTGCTATCAGCACCCAAGACCTTATCGGCAATATATAAACTATAAAAACGATAAGCGATAAAATAAACACACACGGCCGCTGTCAGAATCCACATTGCATTAATCGTTTCACCACGATTTAAGGCAATGTATCCAAAAGCGAACGCACCCAAAATAGCCACTAATATCCATATTAAGCGACTAGGCAGGCTCGAGCTTGCTGTTGTTGTCATTTGCGACTCCAAAAAAGTTATACCATTAACCTATTGTTATTCTTTGTTGCAAAACCCTGACTCACGAATCTTGTGAATAACATTGAGAATTATAATCTTTTTCCTGTAGGTTTCACTAGGTATCTTCGCCAGAGCGCTCTCCGCAGTGCTCCGAAGCAGGCTTTACTTAGCCCTCTTCGATTTAGATCAAGCATAAAAATGGCAGATGTATTTGTAACATCTGCCATCGATTTCTTTGTATTTTAAGGGTTTATCAGTAGATTTACAGTTCCTGGAGCTTATCAAAATCTATTTCTTGAGCATAGGCTTTTTTATCATCCATGGAAGCTGAACCACTAATCGTAATCAAAAAGCGGTTAGCGACAACCAAGGTTAACTCCCCATCTTTACTTTCCATCGCCATTTGTTTACCAATACGGGTCATTTTCCCCATAGACCCTGCGATCATTGGATTCTGAAAAATAGCCATCATTTGCGAGAGCATAGGTGAATCACCCATAATGGATATGTTCAGATTTTCATTAGCTTTACGATATTCGCGTGAAGCTGCCATACCACCACCGAACATCATTGCTCCTTGGGACTGCTCCGCGACTTCATCTGCCTCCCAACCTGTCAAGGGCTCCGGCAAGGTTTGACCTAGCGCTCGTGTATTAAGCTGATTGATTAATTGAGTTGCCATGCTAAGCGCCTGCTTAGCCATGACGTAATCTTGTTGCTGATATGATTCTAGCGCTTCCTTAATCGCGTCTTCTACCTCATCAGCATGGGCAACTCCCCCTGCCCCAAGAAAAATCCCTAGCATCGCAATAGAAACGATTGATTTTTTCATTATTCCACCCTCCAAAAATAAAGCCGAAAAGATCAATCTAAATGTAACACAAAGAAAAATAAAAATAACTGCTATAAACCCTTGTTTTAAATGCACTTTCTGATTTTAATAATTATTAAAAATAAGTTAAAGCGCATATAAATTGATTCCTACTCCACTTAATATGTGTATAAAAAACAACTAAGTTAGATAAAAAAGGATGAAAACCTAGAATTTTTATATAAACTTCAACAAAGTCTTCACATTTATGAAATGTTTATATATAATAACTTCTTTGGCCAGGTAGCTCAGTCGGTAGAGCAGAGGATTGAAAATCCTTGTGTCGGGAGTTCGATTCTCCCCCAGGCCACCAGATTTAAGAGCCCACAAAACTATGTTTTGTGGGCTCTTTGCTTTTATTCCCTCCTCGAATCACTCTAAACTACACCCTCTATCCCTTGGTTTTGAATCAATATCACTGCGTCTTAAGTTGATTAGCAATTTAACTCATTTATGCAAAATAGTTTGAATCCCAACTATATGCTACAATTAATCTATGTCAATAAATACTAATAGCAAAGATCATCGAGCAAGTTTTAGCTATCAACTTATGCAACTATCACGTAGCTGGCGACGTCTTGATGAAAAAATCATGGCCGAACATGGCTATCATGATGTTTCTTGGGTACCTTTAATTCATCTTCACGGGGCAGCGCCTATGATGCAAAAGGAACTAGCAGCACGCTGTGGCTTAGACACCTCCAGTCTAGTCCGCTTACTCACACCACTAACTGAGCAAGGTTTAGTAAAACGCACCCCTAATCCTGACGATGGTCGCGCTTGGCTCTTAAAACTGACTAAAAAAGGCAATCAACGCGCAGAGCATATTAACGGCATACTCCGTCAATCAGAAGAAGCCATGCTCAATGCGATCCCTAAAGAACTCATCGAGGCCTTTCTACAAATCACTCAACGTATCAACAACAATATCAATCAGATAAACAATGACCCCTCATATGACCCAAGCGATCGCTAGCCGATTAAAGCTTGATCACGGGAGAATCTATTTTGTCCTGCGTACCTTTGTGGCCGCAGCCGCTGCCTTATATCTAGCACTCATCTTTGGACTAGAGCATCCTAACTGGGCTGTTATGGGTGCTCTAGCTGCCTCTCAGCCTACCCGCGAAAGGCTTTACTTGAGAGGTGCTATGCGAGCAGCTGGCTCGATCATTGGCGCCTTCGCAGGGGTGTTAATCCTACTAATTACTAATGCTGAACCATTCTTTATCATCGCTTTTCTATCAATCTGGGTAGGTACTTGCGTTGCTGGCAGCATTATCTTACGTGGCTTATTTTCCTACTTTGCCGTCGTCTCATCATTCACCGCTGCCATGGTCGTTTTATTAGTGAGTGGCAATCCGGATGATGTCTGGATCTTAGGTACTGATCGCATGCTTACATCGCTAGTCGGAGTTGCTACGGCATGGATCATAGGTGCGCTCTTTGCTCCTCGGGCTGGTAGTCCATATAGCATTGATTATTTTAACAATACATTAGCAGGGCTTTTCGGCCACCTAGCACAACGCTATCAACCTCAACAAGCAGAAAACCATTTGTTCAGCTTGATGAAAATGGAAGCACGACTCAATACAGAAGGTGATGGTTCACGCCGTCGCAACCTGCATATACGCGCTTTTCGACGAAGCTTAACAGCTATGCTAGCCTTAGCCCTCTACCATGGCCGAAAGGAAAAAAGTACACCCTCAATAACCTCAGCACACTTAAAGCACATGCAATCACAGCTTCAAGCAGGAGGGACTCTTTCAGAAACTCTGCCCCTTTTGCGACAAAGTGCTAACTCTGCTGAAGCAGATGACCCTACACTGGCAAACTATTTACAAAAACTAGCACTAGAGCTTGAGGCCTTATTAAAACCATCAAAAAACAATAACTCAACACCTCTTTATCTGCACTATGACTGGCATACCGCTAAAATTGCTTTTTTACGAGTACTTATCGCCTTTTGGGGACTTGGTTTAATCTGGATATTAACGGGATGGGAAGCAGCAGCCTATCTTATTATTTCAGCAACCGTCATGCTATCGGTCTTTTCTTCCGCTGATCAGCAGCTTAATATGATCCGTCAAGCTTCTATAGGTCAAGTGATTGGTATTAGCTTTGGTCTACTCTGTATTGCTCTGATCTGGCCGTTTAGTACCTCAGTCTGGATGGCCACTATCCCTGTCATGGTTATCCTATTTTTTGCATTTGTTGCTTGGGCTCATCCACGATTAACCATCGTCTGTTATGACTTTATCATGTCGATGATGCTGATGCTAAACCCTTGGTTGTTTGCTGAAACAAGCCTAAAAACCGCCTTACCAGTAGGCATTGCCATTTTTTCAGGCCCACTACTTGTCTGGTTATTATTCCATTTCTTATTGCCCGTCGATAGCAATCAAAAAGCAGAGTCAATCCGTCGTTTAATTCGTCATGAATTAGAAGCGATGGCACGTCGTTTCGATAAAATTGACTTAGAACGACAAAGAATCTGGCATGCGAGACTTTATCAGCGTCTTTTACGATTAGCTCAGCTACACTATCTCTCAAGAAATCCTCTCGGTAGCGTTGCTGCTGAAGGCATGGCTTGGTTTGATCTCGCAGACTCTATCGCTATGCTCCATAGCATTCATCAAGAAACCGTACAATCTCCTCGCCTCAAGCGTGCTAGCACCCTCGCTTTACAACGTCTCGAACACCTGAGCAAAAACTCAAAAGCAGCTGCCCGCGCCTTAAAACTCGTTTTAAAAGAGTTACCTGAAGACAACTACAGTAAAGAAACTATGCAGCGCGCTGCTAACTTCCTTGCGAGACAGTAATTGCTTCTTAGTTTTACACGTGGTTAAACATGTTTAAAGCAATTTGAATTTCAGCTAAAGTATTAGATAATAAGGAATTAGCCTATCTTTTAATGATTATTCGGAGCAGCCCTCATGCCCAAAGTTGCCAAACAAGACTTATCTATCGAAGAATTACAATTACTTAAAATTCGCGATGAATGCTATGACATGGTCAAAAACAGCTCCCTTTTTTCTGGAGCAGTTGCGGCTGTCCCCATACCTGGTATCGATATTGCTACTGACGTATCTATTCTAATGAAGCTTATCCCCCGAATTAATAAAAAATTCGGTCTCTCAGCCGAGCAAATTCAGGAATTAGACCCGCAACTTAAGGAACTGACACTTATTGCCATCACAAAAATTGGCACTAACTTAATTGGTAAGTTCATCACCCGAGAAGCCGTAGTAAAAACAGTCACTACGGTAGGGACTAGAGCCGCGACTGCAGCCACCGCCAAAACTGGCTTCAAGTATGTACCTTTTTTAGGTCCTGCGCTAGCTGGTGGTATTAGCTACGGTGCAATGCGCTTTGTGGGTCGTGCCCATGTCAATGACTGCTATCGAGTTGCCTTAGAAGTTGTAGAGCGCCAAAAGCAACTAAGCGTTGATGCAGCAAAAAATAAGGACGCCCACTCAACATAATGAATAGACGCCCTTAACAAGACTAATGCGCAAAAGCTAAACTATCGCTTTGGACAAAATGTCTCGGCAACCTGTAAAACCACGCTTTCTTCAGCACTATCTCTCAGACTAAAACCACCACTAACCAGATGAGACACTCGCTTGATGCGCTCGCCCATGGCATCGACCTGCGGATAATAAGCTGCATCCCTAAAGGACACATGTTGCTTTTGACAATCAATGACGGCCTCACCCCTAACCGATTTAAACCCACTCTCTTGCTCTTCTTTAAAGTTTAATAAGCCCTTAAAAAAGACCTGTTCGTTCTCAACACGAATACTCTGTAAAGGTAAAATCAATTGCTGGCCAAGCGCACGATACTCGGCTTGTTTAGTCAACGTATATAGTGGCAAAGGGCTGCCATCAGCATCAAGATAAATAGCCTCACCTTCACCCACAAAAAGTATTTTTTGTTCACGTTGTGGTGAGCTTAACGTCAAAACGCGTGTCGACTCATCCCAACTCAAAGTGCCTTCCGTCATGACAGCAGGTGCCGGTCGGTCCTGATAAAACTCCCGCATACGAAAGGTTGCATCATTATGGAAAATCAGATCAACCTCTATCCCTGGACATGAAGCGCAAGGAATGACCCCGCTCCAACGACCATCCCAATCGACAACTTCAGGCGTGGGATCGCTAAAATGTTGCCCTGAAGGAGTCTCTGATGAAACTGACTGCCTAGCACTAGACCCTAAATCAACAGGCTGAGTATTATTACTAAGGCATGCAGTCATCATAATGGAGACAACGCCTAGCAAAGAAAATGCTATTTTTTTCATCGAGCTTCCCAAGAATTTATTATAGATATAAACAAGTTTTTGCTGCGCTCTTTTTAATACATAATTAGCACAAGCGCTGCCTTACACCTCAAAGCACCTTATTTGAGCTAGTTACTCCTTAGGAGCATTAGGATGAATTTCAGTCTGAATCACTGTTTCTTGGAAATGAATAGAATCATCGCCAACCTCAGTCACCTTGACCTCTTGTGCTGTGACTCTAATCTCTGCATTTTGATTTAACGCATCTGTTGCATCAACGTCAGCCGCTGTTTGGGCAATAGCAGTTGATACTAAGGCTGCAGAAGCAGCTAAAATAAAGGCTAGTTTTTTCATCGTTTTCTCCTGGTTGATGATAATGAAATAAGCTGCTTCTCCTTATGAGTATGCAACTCGTGCCTGTTACTAATGTCTGAGTGTACTTGATCTATTTATTTTCTGGCCAAAAGTGTTCTAGCTCATTCGGAATATCGCGAGGACCAAAAATCATCTGACCAATACGAATATCGGTCGCACCCTCTTCTAAAGCGATTTCAAAGTCGCCAGACATTCCCATCGACAAACGCTTAAGCTGAGGATACTTGAGTTGAGCTTTATCGCGCAGCTCCCTCAAAGTGCGAAAACACTGGCGTACCTCATCATCGTTATGGCTATTAATCGCTAAAGTCATCAAACCAACCACGCGCAAATGCTTAAACTCTGCACACTCATCAATAAAATCTAGCGCTGCAGACGCATTAAGACCGTATTTACTTTCTTCCTTGCTCGTATTGACCTGTACATACACTGGCAATACACGTCCGGACTCCTGCATAAAACGATCAAGACGAGCTGCCAAACGCAAAGAATCCAACGCATGAAACTCAGCGACATGGTCTGCTAAAAAACGCGCCTTATTACTTTGTAAGTGACCGATTAAAATAAACTCCAAATCGTTATAAGCATTGTCTTGCTTAAGCACTTCGTGCTTATCAACTAGCTCTTGAACTTTATTTTCACCTACTTGCTTATAACCACAAGCGTAGGCCAATTCGATTACGGCTGGGGCAAACTCCTTAGTTACTGGGATTAAACGAACTTCTTTAGGGTCACGACCAACTCGCTCACAGCATTCAACAATACGCTGCTGCAATTGCTCAAAATTTTCTTTGATTTTTTCAGGGGCAAAAAGCGCCATAAATTTAATTACCTCTTTGAACCATCTAATAAATATTCCGGTAAAATCTGTTCCGATGTCAAACGCGGCCGATCAGCGGGAGCTTCACGCAATGGTTGAACCCGTTCCAGACTAGCCAGACTGCGTTTAGCAAGTCGCTGATATTTGTGAGTACCCAATACCTTATGCTTTAAATCATCGTCAGTCAGTGTTTTTATAATTTTAGCGGGTGCACCGGCAACCAAACTGTACTCAGGAATTTGCATGCCTTTTTTAACAAAGGCCATCGCACCGATAATACTATTGGCGCCGACATGAACCTCATCCATCACTACCGCGTTCATACCAACCAAGACATTACGGCCAATCACGCAGCCATGAATCACAGCACCATGACCGATATGACCGTCCTCCTCAATGATAGTATCTTGTCGCCCATCGCCATGGATAACGCAAGTATCCTGTATATTAGACCCTTCCTTCATGATGATACGCCCATAATCACCGCGTAAACTAGCCAGTGGGCCAACGTATACACCTGGCCCAATAATCACATCACCAATAATCACCGCCGTAGGATGAACAAATGCGGTCTCATGAACGACTGGAATAATACCGTCAATTGAATAAATGTTTTCCATCCCCTTTCCTCCTTTTGTTAAGTAAATATCTTAACTTAACTCGCCCCCATCTTTCTATCGATTAAATTAAACACTTTAGAAAAATTGCAATTACGCTTTACGCCTTTTACTTTTTTACTTAATAACACTGTAAAGCGTATAAGTTAAGCTAAGAGCATTATGATTGAATTGCTTAAACAAGAAGACTTTAAAACCTCCCAATGAAAGAAAACTCTAGCACACTGAGCAATACAAACAGCGCTCTCAACAAAATACCAGAAAGCCCTTGGTCAATATTTCTTATTTTCCTACGATTAGGTTTAACTTCTTTTGGTGGCCCAGTGGCGCATTTAGGCTATTTTCGGGATGAGTTTATTGTCAGACGACGCTGGATGAGCGAGGCTCAATACGCAGACTTATTAGCACTGTGCCACTTTTTACCTGGGCCTTCCAGTAGTCAAGTCGGAATGGGACTAGGTATTTCACAAGCTGGCTATGCTGGTGCTTTTGCTGCTTGGCTAGGCTTTACTATGCCTTCTGCCTTACTTCTCATCCTGATTGCATTTGGTGTTAGCAATCATCACGAACTTATTCCTGCATCGGCTTTGCATGGCTTAGCGATTGTGGCGGTAGCGGTAATTGCTCAAGCAGTCTGGGGCATGACGCGTAGCCTTTGTCCCGACAAACCACGCCTTACACTCATGGTGGCCGTCACCTGCTATTTGCTCGTATTTCCATCAATTTGGGGACAGGTCGTTGTCATGCTACTTGCTGCCCTCATCGGCATGGTTTTATTTAAACCTAAAGCAAATACGCAAGATAAACCTCTCACTGTCCCTATTAAAGGTCGTCACGGTGCTATTTGGCTTGTTATATTTTTTACTCTCTTATGGCTTCTACCGCTGCTGGCAAGCACCTTTGCTAGCCAGTCCATGCTCTTAGTTGATGCATTTTATAGAGCTGGCTCACTGGTTTTTGGTGGAGGCCATGTTGTTTTACCCTTACTTGAAGCAGAAACGGTACAAAGTGGCTGGGTTAGTGAAGAAGTGTTTTTAGCAGGTTACGGAGCAACTCAAGCCATGCCCGGTCCCTTATTTACCTTTGCTGCCTTCTTGGGGGCATCAATTAATAGTACAGCAGGCGCCTTTATCACTGGCATGCTCTGCTTAGTAGCGATCTTCTTACCTTCTTTTTTATTAATCGTAGGGGTAATGCCATTTTGGGAAAAACTGCGCCACCACTATCTTATACAAGCTGCCCTGATGGGAGTCAATGCTGCAGTGGTTGGCCTATTATTTGCTGCTCTCTACAGTCATGCTTGGACTAACGCCATTTATACCCCTAAACACGCTGCTCTGGCTCTGATGGCTTTTGCGGCCCTCACGGTCTGGAAACTACCACCATGGTTAGTTGTGATTGCCGGTAGTGCAATTGCCTGGATAGTGCTCTAATGTAAGCCTCTAGAACAATTTTTATACACTCTTTAGATGCGCATTCTAACTAATTTGATAGAAAACAACCTATTATTTCTAGCGATTGCCGTTGCTGCACTTGGTCTTGTTTTTCCTATACCTGGTATTTTTCTGGAGCAATACATCAGCCTATTATTGGCCAGTTTGATGTTCGTTATTAGTCTCACTTTTGATGCGCATGCGGTAAAGCTCGTGTTAAAACGGCCTGAACGACAGCTCTGGGCCTTAATTCTTGTATATGGCCCCATGTCGCTGGCTGGTTGGTTGACGGGGCGCCTATTTTTCGGCAGTGGTCACTTGGCCACAGGCCAAACGCTGGTTGGCACCTTACCGACGGATGTTTCTGCTCCCTTACTGGTACTCCTAGCAGGCGGCAATGTCGCATTAACTGCCGTCCTCAATGCCATCAACACCCTACTCGCCCCCTTTATCGTACCTATTTTATTTTTATTACTCACCGGGGTCGAGCTATCGGTTCCTATCACTGCAATTATTTTTGAATTAGTATTAATCGTGGTGCTACCAACCTTGGCCGGCGTTTATCTACGCACACGGTTTCCTAAAAAAATCATGCGCTACGATACAAGCTATGCCTCCCTGGGCTCCCTACTCTATCTGTGCTTACTGATGGCAGTCGTTGGACCCAATGCTGAAACGATTATCAGCTATGGTTTGTATTCGCTGGTCATTGCCCTAGCAGCACTAACGCTGAATCTAATGGGCTATGCCTTTGCCTATACGACTAAGTTTTTTATCAAAGACAGAGAAGAGCTAATTGCCTATTTATTTGTGGTGAGTAAAAAGGAATTTAGCATTGCAGCAGCTTTTGTCGTGGCTTCCGGACTACCCCGTGAGATCGCAGTTCCAGCAGCATTTTTTGCCGTCATCCAGATGATCACCTCTCCGCTTGCCGCCAAGCTACTCAACAAACAACAAGCCAAGTAAGTTAATTAATTCTTGCTTTTATCGCTTCACAACCTTGCTCATCACCCAGATTACAGGCACGATTAAAGTAGTCTACCGCGCGCTCAGGCTGAGCCTGAGTGCCCCGCCCTTGTAAATACATTTGTCCAAGCTGATAACTAGCTGCCGCATGGTCTTGCTCAGCAGCTAAGCTTAAGAGTTCAAAAGCCTCTGCATCATCTTGTTCTAAAAGCTGACCTTCTAAATAAAGGATAGCAAGCCTATACTGTGCATCCACAAAGTCTTGAGAAGCAGCATTGCGATACCATCTGAGCGCATTTGACAGATTAACCTCTCCACCTATCCCGTGCTCATTAATATAAGCAAGGTTATAAATAGCTCTGGGATAGCCACGTGCTGCTGCTGCACGCACTAACTCCCTGCCTTTAGCATAAGTCTGTGGCACACCACGCCCATCCATGTACATCATGCCCAAGGCATTTTGGGCAATGGCATTGTCCCTATCAGCGGCATAAGCATACCACTTAGCCGCCTCTTCATAATTCAGCGCGGTACCTCTACCCTCTTCATACATAGCGGCTAGAAAAATCTGTGCTTCTATGACCCCTTGCTCCGCTGACAGCTTGAACCACTTGAAGGCTTCGACATCATCTACTGATATACCAAAGCCCTTTTCATACATCACGCCTAGCAAACCCTGAGCCTCTGCATCCCCCTGCTCAGCAGCCTTAAGAAGCCACTTCTGCGCTTCACTGTAATTTCTCTCAGCACCAGTTGAGTTCATGAGACGAGCACCTAGCTGCCTTTGTGCCACCACCTCACCCGCTTCCGCCCGTTCGTATAATCCATCGGTTTTTTTTGAGCTGGAGTTAAAGGACACATAGAAAAAAAGCGCCACGCAGAGAAAAATTAAAGCAAAAAATCGCATATCAACAGTTTGTTAGAAGTAAGCAGTCATTTTAGCAAAAGAGGATGTGACGCTAACACTGTGGGAAGAAAAGAGTTCAT
>LSQX01152201.1_pt1 | contig 22759 bp, 12 predicted proteins | sample 654561 | NCBI WGS metagenome assembly LSQX01 (sample SAMN04489861, study PRJNA283612) | anaerobic digester metagenome | isolation source: 4 biogas reactors fed with cattle manure at either 37C or 55C with and... | place: Denmark: Kongens Lyngby | collected 2014
AAAGTACAAGAACAGAGAAAACTAGAGATAGTAATAGGTAGATCAAAGAAACGAGGCGTATACAGCGTATCTACGATAAACAAACACACCAAGACATTTGTAGGCTTGATAAACAAAAAATTCAGAGGGGTAGCGACTAAGTATTTGCAGAGCTACATTATGTGGTATGTGGTAACGCACAAGTATTTGCGAAAAAGATTAATCGAGGACATTGGTAGGATGCTCAACCTCGCATCATCAGACAGGCGGGCGTGGTTTTTATACAGGGACTTGAGAGCTAAGCCAATATTAAATTTAACATAAAAAAATTTTATCTCATCTTACCTCACTCATCTTATGTGCCAATAAAAATTGCATTACATTTTTGGGATAGAAATAGTGATTATTTATATAATATTTTATTGTTATATTTGAAATATATTTATTCGTAAAAAAGAAAAATGAATGAAATTAATTTTTTAGATTTACCTTTAGAAGTAGCTATTACTCAATTGCCACAAGCTGAGGTAAAAGCTAAAAAAATAACAATCAATAAATGTAAATTATTAAAAAAGGAACTAGAGATTACTACCATTAGAGATCTTATAAATCATTTTCCATATAGATTTTATGACAAAAGGGAATTTAAAAAAATAAAAGAAGCATCTCACTATTTTAATCAATATATTTTATTAACTGGATATTTTAAAGAGTTTTATGAAGAAAACTTAGGAAAAAGGCGAGTTATGAAAGGAATATTCGCAGATGCTAGTGGTATAATTGAAATAACATGGTTTAATCATTATGGATGGGTAAAAGAAAAAATTAAAACTAACATTCAATATGTATTATTTGGAAGGGTTAGCTATTATAAAAATTATTACATAGCACATCCAGAGATTAAAACCTTAGAAAAATTTTTACAATCAGAAGAATATAAACATTTGTATCCAATTTACAGCACTACAGAGCGTCTTGCAAAAGCTGGATTAAATTCTGATGGCATCATGAGTTTTATTAAAATAGTTTTGCCTCAGGCTATGAAATATATTAAGGAACCTTATCCAAATGAGCTATTAAAAGATGCAAAATTAGTCTCTATCACTGAAGCATATCAAAATATACATTTTCCTAAAACTGAAAAAGATTATGAAAAAGCATTGTATAGGATGAAATTTTCAGAGGCTTTTGATTTGCAGATTTTTTATGCTTATCAAAATGTCGTTAGAGATAAGCAACAAACACCATACAGATTTACAAAGGTTGGAAAACTTTTTAATGAATTTTATAATAAACATCTTCCTTTTGAATTAACAAAAGCTCAAAAAAAAGTAATTAGAGAAATCTGGGAAGATCTGCGTAGTGGCAGACAAATGAACAGATTACTACAGGGTGATGTAGGCAGTGGCAAAACTATAGTGGCTCTAATGTCTATATTGTTAGCTATTGATAATGGGTACCAAGCTTGTTTAATGGCACCTACAGAGCTACTTGCTCAACAGCATTTCAAGACTATTTCTAAGCTTTTAAAAGGTTTACCTGTAGAGGTAGATTTATTAGTAGGTAGTACTCCACAAAAAAAGAGAAATTATCTATTAAAAGATTTATTAGAAGGTAAAATTAATATTTTGATAGGAACACATGCTTTAATAGAGGAAGTAGTGCAATTTAAAAATTTAGGATTAGTAATAATAGATGAGCAGCATCGCTTCGGCGTGATACAGAGAGCTAAACTACATCTCAAAAGCGACTACCCTCCACATGTATTGGTAATGACAGCTACACCAATACCACGCACTTTGACTCTCACAGTATATGGTGACCTCAGAGTTTCTGTTATTGATGAATTGCCACCTAATCGCAAACCAGTAAAAACTATTTATCTGCCTTCTACTCTACGCTATCAAGCTTGGGATCTGATGAGAAATGAAATCAAAAAGGGCCATCAGGCATACGTCGTTTATCCCCTCATAGACGAAAGCAAAAAAATGAATTTAATCGCATTGACAGAAGGATATGATGCTATCATAGCTGAATTTCCACCTCCACAATACAGCATAGCCATGATACATGGACGTATGAGTTCGCAAGAACGTGATGAGATAATGTACCATTTCTCTAAAGGCAAAATTGATATATTAGTTGCTACTACTGTGATAGAAGTGGGAGTAGATGTGCCTAATGCTAGTCTAATGATTATAGAAAATGCTGAAAGATTTGGTTTAGCTCAATTACATCAAATGCGTGGCAGAGTAGGCAGATCTTCTGAACAAGCTTATTGTATATTGATAGGTGGAGAAAATATCAGTGAGAATGCTATACATAGATTGAAAATAATGGTAGAGACTACTGATGGATTCAAAATAGCAGAAGAAGACTATCGTCTAAGAGGCCCAGGAGAAATAGAAGGTGTAAGGCAAAGCGGGCAACGTTTTTTTAATATTATAGATCCAATAAATGATCAGCATTTAATAGAATATTCCAATAAATTTGCTCAAGAGCTTATTTGTAAAGATCCTCTTTTAGAAAAAACAGAATACAAATCATTGCATTCTATTATAGAGAGATATAAGTTAGAGAATATTTCTCTTTCATCCATAGGATAAAACTTTAGTATAATTTTGAAATTAAATTTCAAAAAAATCTTGTTAAAGCATTTTCTATCATCATATCAGTTAATTTTATTAATGGAATATTAGCAGCTTTTGCTTGTGCAGGCACTATAGATGCCTCGCTCATCCCTGGGATAGTATTTACTTCCAAAAAAAATAATTCCTCTTCATTCCAGATGAAATCAAATCTAACAACACCGAAACATGACAAATATTTATATAAATTTACTGATATAGAACGAATGTTTTGAGAAAAATCCTCACTAATATTAGCAGGTGTTATTTCATCTGACATACCAGAGTTATATTTAGCTTCGAAATCAAAAAAATCATTTTTAGGTATTATCTCAGTAACTGGAAAAGAAATAATATTGCCCTTATAATTAAAAACTCCACATGTGAGTTCTCGCCCATTAATTCCTTGTTCTATTAATATCTCATTGTCATACTTCCATGCCAGATGCACAGCATCATTTAGCTCATCTTCACTATAAATTTTACTGAGCCCCACACTACTACCACTATTTACTGGTTTTATAAATATAGGATAATTTAATTGTGATATTTTGTTTTTTATCTCATCGATAGGTATTTTATGAGAAAAATACACTGATGGTGCTATAGCTACAAATCCGCTATCTTTTACAATAGTTTTGCAATAATATTTATTAAAAGTAAGCATAGATACAGCAGCACTACAAGTAGTATGAGGTATTTGCTTCATCTCAAGATAGCTTTCTAATAAACCATTCTCTCCTGGTGTACCATGGATAAGTATAAATGCTAGGTCAAAATTTATTTTATTATTTTTATAATTAGCCGAGAAATCATTCAACAATATCTCTGTCTCCTTACCATTTTTATTTTTACAAATCCACTTATCTCGCTGTACATCAATGAGATATACTTCATATTTAGTATTGTCAATGTTTTTAGCTACCATTTCTGCACTTTTGATGCTGATTTCCCTTTCACCTGAATAACCACCATACATTAAAGCAATATTTAGCATCGTTCTAAATTTTTACAAAATTAAAAAGAAAAAAATTATAAGGTTAAAAAAAAATAAACGAAATGACTTAATGATATTAAAAGAATTTGGAATAATCTAAAATAATATAAATTTAGATATCAAAAGCTTACTTCAATCTATAGAAGTAACTTTTTTTAGCAATTTACCATTACTATCAAAAAACATTTTAGCAATAATTTTACCAGTTTTATCATACAGAATCCATTCACCTACCTTTGCAGTATTTTTATAATAACCTATCGTTGCTATTTGATGATTTGGGTGATATTCTACAAATTTTCCATCAGGCAATCCATTTTTAAAAAATTGCTCTCTTTCTAACCCACCATATTGATTATAAAATTTCCACAAACCCTCACGTTTTTCATTTTTATATACTCCCTCAGCAGCAATTTTACCAATTTCATTGTATTCAACCCAATAACCATCTTTTAGTCCCATTTTATACGCTCCATCATATAATTTATTACCATTAGGGAGGTAAAAAACATCAGAACCATTTTTTACATTATCAGTATAATTAGTTTGATATTTTAATGAACCATCAGAGTAATAACCTTTCCACGGGCCATTCATCAATCCATTTTTAAAATACCCTTCGTGTTGCACATTTCCATTTTCGTACCAGCTAACCCAATATCCATCCTCTCTATCATTTATAAAATTACCTTCTCTTTGTTTTTTGCCAGATTCATACCAAGCCACCCATTTGCCCTCTCTCAATCCATTTTTGTAATAGCCCTCACGCCATTTTTTACCTATTTCATAATAGTAAGTCCATAGTCCATCTGGCTTATCATTTACAAACATACCAATACTGCCTAATTTACCTGTAGGATGATAAAATTTCCATAAGCTATCGTGTTTGTCATTAACAATTTTCCCTTCCATTTCCATAAAGCCATTATAATACCACCAATAACAGTACCCATTCAAACTATCATTTATATAATAACCTTCGAATTCTTTATTACCATTATCATAATAAGAAATTACCTTACCTTGGCGCAAACCATTATCATAATAAATACTATCTTTTACCTTTCCATTAAGATGATAGCTGAGATATAAGCCTTGTTTTTTACCATTTTGATGAAAATATTTTTCATTGAGATTGCCATTTTCGTACCAAGAGTAGCATGGACCTGTCTCTTGATTTTCTTCCTTTGCTAGTTTTTTATTTGGATAATAGTATTTCCAAATGCCAATTTTTTTGTCATCTTTATAAAAACCTTCTAAAGCTTTTTGTCCGTTACCGTGATATAGCTCATAGGGGCCATCTTTTTTGCCATTTTTATAAGTAATCTTAGATATTAATGTCCCATGAGTAGTGTAAGTTTTATGCTCACCATCCATCTGGCCATTTACTATATGCCATTCTTCTATTTTATTACCTAATGAATCATAAATAATGACAGGACCAGTATCGGAGCTAATAATTTTCCACAATTTACCATTTTCAAAATAATATTCCCATTGACCAATCATTTTACCTTCAGAGAAATATTGTCTACTTTGAATATTCCCATTTTCATAATAAATAATCCATTCCCCCTCAGGTTTGCGATTTTTTAATTGTCCTGTCATTTTCAAAGTATCAGGATATTTATAATAAGCTTTTATAGGACCATTATCTTTTGCTTCAACAATATAGATTTCGCCATTAGGATAATATTGTTTCCAGGTGCCTATTTCTAAACCATTACTATCATATTCACCCTCCATAGAGAGCTGCCCATTATGAAAATAAAAATACCATTTACCTATACGAGTACTATCTGGCAAAGAGATAATGCCTTTTTCTTTTATTTGTCCGTCTGGATAAGTTTTTATAATTTTTGTTTTTTTCTGAGCAAAAATAGGATTTATTATTAAAATCAGTAGTAATAATATACAATATGAACGCATTTTTTATTACAAATTTAAAAATAAAATTTTAATATAAAAAATCCATTAAAAAAACTATTTTATTAATAATTTCCCTCACCAGTATCAATATTTTCATAGATTTTTTTCAAAAATCTATCTTTAGTTGTTGTAGTTGCTATGTAATATGAATATGCTTTTTCTTTGCCGCTGGATGGCAAGATTCTTGATTTAGAATCTGTATTAATTATTAATTCATTAAATTCTTTTCGAGAAGACAAGCCTTGCATCAGTCCATTATTATAAGTAAAAAAGTACCAAACATTTGGTAATGGTTCTATGTAGATAGTTAATCTATCACCACTACGCCTTAGAGATAACTCTATTATTCCATTCACATATTTATAAACTTGTTTGCCATTAGCAACAGAAATGCCAATGTATCCTTCTGAAACATAAGTTTTAGTCTCTGGTATATATCTAAAAGTGACATCATTAAAAACAAAAGTTTTCATTAATTCTTTAGGCATCTTTCGAATATTTCCATATAGATTTAGATCTTTTATTACATTCATGGCGTCAGTACTATCTATGATTTCTTCGATAAATGAAAGGAATAATTCATCTTGAATGTTTAGTCCTGGCAAGTCAGATCCTAATATATCAGTTGCCAACATATCTAGAGCTTTATCATTAAAGAAAAAATCTAAATTTATATTTCCATTAATAATAGTAGAATCTGAGTAGATATAATGGTCTACCCTACCATAAAAATCCATAGCTACTCTACCCAGATTAGACCCAAGACTCAGCTTACCCTCACCTCTCACTTTGCAATTATGTGTATTTAAACTTAGATAGTTACCTTTCATTGTGAGTCCATCAAATTTTTCTTTGGACGTTATCTGATATTCATTTGATGGCTCATCATACTTCAAAAAACCGTGAGAAGACACCAGTTCTATATCACCACCATATAATTTTTTTGTTAAAAAAGCTGGATATACACCTGCATTTTCTTTACTCGAAAAATATAAACCAGCAAAAATATTCTCTCCTGAGGTGTTTTTAGGTTGAGCAGGTATAGGTATCATTATATCAGTAGGATCTATCATTTGATTAAATTTAACCCATTGTTTAGTTAGGGTATCGCAATTATGTGAGATTTTGATACCGCCATCGAAGGATAAAAATTCCTGATCGGCATACAGATGTACATCGCCAGTATAAAGGAAATATGGGCTAAGAGTAAAATTGACACTATCGGGTACATTACCATTAGCTGTTGTTTGCGATTCATTGACTACGAAAATTTTATTAAAATAAATTAATTGAGAATTATTATTTTTATCTACATATTCGTAGTGTCCATTTCCAGAATAGCTTTTTTTACCATAGATCCATATTTTACAATTATGCAAAATATGATATTTGGTTTCTAGATTAGCTAAAACTTTTGAATTTTCTAAAGGTTTCATTTCAGCATGCGGTAATATATATACTATACCATTATCAGGAAAAATAGCAGCATCAGCTACTTGAATATATGGTACTTCGTAAGCTGTAATTATTTTATCTCTTATATTAAAATTAGCTTTACCAGAAATAAATGATAATGAATCTTGAGCGGGATGTGTAGAAATAAATATAGAGCCTTCTAAATCCATGTCTACAAGGTCTCTAGATGAAATATGAGTATAATCTACATCTTTTCTCTTTATAGTATAAAAGTCTAATTCTTCTTTATCCATATACCAATCAAATTTATCCATAAAGCAAATATATTCATTAGCAGGAAATCGTATCATAGAATTTTCTCCAGTTGTTTCGAAAGAGCCTTTTCTTTTATCAAAGTCTACATGGCCCTTATAAATTTGAGTTTCTAGTGCAAATTCATTTAAATCCAAAGTTTTTAGTACAAAATCACAAGTATCTGTATCAAAAACTCGATTTTTCAATGTAAATTTTTTACTATTCATAATAGCATTTAAAAATTCTATTTTACCATTAACAAAGAGTCCCAAAGGACTATAATCTAATATACCATTAATTTTTATATTTTCTTTATAAGCTATAGCGGGGGTCTCTATTGTATTAATAGACATAAAATCTTGTTTAGGATACCATATTATTTTAGCATTTTCTACATTTACAGGTGGGTATTGAATACCAGTGCTACGTTCAGTAATAACGTAGCTATCTACTATTCCTTTAGCAGAATCAGGGAAAAATAGTAAATTTTTACTAATAGCTGTAGAGGTGATATATTTCAATGTGCCATTTCCATATAATCCTTGATTAGACATAGTGATTTCATTAACAAAAGTCCCTTTTCCACCATAAGCTGGTAGCCCATCAGATGTAGTTTTATGAAAAATACCTAGAGAATAATCATCCATTATTATTAGTGGTTCGTATATATCAGGAAAAATACCACCAGAAGCTAGGTAACCATCAAATTTAAGTGAATCAGTTTGAAATTTATCTAAATTTTCTAATCTATAAGGATTTATGTGATAATAAAAATCATCTCTTAGGTATACATCTTGATAAATGCATGATTTGTCATAATATACATAAGATATTTTTTTACTATCAAAAATAGGATACTCTGGCATATAAATTTTACCACTTTTATTACTAGGATGGTCTATTAATATCTCTCCACTAAGGTCTTCTATCACATTTTTTACTCGCACTAATGGGTATTCACCATATTTATCTGGTACTCTGCTTCTTACATAAAAATTCATAGAATCTACGTATGGCATATTTATTTTAAAATCTTCATATGAAAAATAATATTCTCTACCAAAATAATTAAATCTACCTGCACTTATTACACCATTGAAAGTAAAATCTCTATTTTTTTTCACAATAACCATTTGTGCCTCAGGATAAACAACGACATTCTGTGAATCACTCAGAAATACTCTAGATACACCTTCTAATTTTAAATCATAATTAATTAAACTTAGCCTAGCATTATCTTTTGATTCTACTACAGAATTAAATTGTATCACATCGAAATCTTTTTTACCAACATTAGCTTCGATGTAGTCATAAATTTTATCTTTTGCATAAACCATATCTGTCGTTGGATTGTAATCAACGAAGCCTTGTAGTGCAAGAGATATAATCTGCTGACGAATAATACGAATATCTATTTTGCGAAATTTAGCAAAATCTAAAACCGAAAAATATTTTTTTCCTGTTTGATCTATAAACTCTTTAATATATTGCAAGGGATTTTTCTCATCTATTCCTTGTAGCTTCAAATATCGAGACTTAGAGAAATAATTGTTAGATTCAAACAATGCATTTCCTAATGACCCACCTTTCATCATAGACATTCTGATTTCGGGACTACCTATAGTCCAGTAAAGAGCTTCGAAATACATATCTATATTGTGATATGTATTATAAAAAGGCATGGGATGTAGACGTTCATTATCTCTAATGCACATTATTTCTTTTGTGGAATCTTGATATTTAAAAATTAATGACATATGATATATCGAATCTTCATTTAGATATATTACTACAGAGGCATCTTGACTATCTATACTATTTTTTCTAATAGAAAAACTATTAGATTGTGATTTTATAAATAATTTATTATCATAAAATAATCTAATAGTAGCAGGACTAATGCTATCACCATGCCCAATGATGCTAGCGCCTTTTACTGTAAAACCACCTTCATAATCAATATTTTTAAATATATTATTAATGTAAAAATTGGTTTGATATGAATAGAACTGCGGATAAATAGATTGCTCTCCAGTTTTATCTGCAAAGATACGTTCTATTAAGAATCCTGTAATTGGTTCATCTCCAAAATAATCTTTATGATAAAAATTTACACTGTCAGCTCTGTAATCTCGAGATTTTAGTGAAATGGTATAATTACTTAATATAGCATAAACTCCTTCTGGATCTAGTAAAGCTCTTTGCCAGGTAATTTTACCACCTTTGCCCTCCCATTTGTAGTTATTCATATAATATGTGCCACTGGTATGATAAATCACAGAACTATCACCGTATGCATAACATTTTAGAGTAGTATTAGGGAAAATGATTTTGGGTTCTTTGTCATATTCGAAATGAAAATCATTAGAGGTGCTCATCCAAGTAGTAGTGGGCGATGAGTACAAGATGGCATTTAGAAATAAGCTATCGCTCTGAGAGAGAAATTGTATGATTTTTTGTGCTCTTTCTTTTTCTACAATATTTTTATATGTTTGCGACCAAGCAGTATATGCACTTTGCCATTTGCCACTTTTTTGAATATTTATTAATGAATGCAAAAATGATAAAAAATGCTCTGAGCCAAGCCTTTTTTTTAACATTGCATTAGATAATTCTATGATAGATTGTTTCTCCAAATCAGTGATAGAGCTCCAGAACGTTGAGAATTCACCAAGTAAAAATGCATCTATTTCTTTTAAAGTACTTTTACTGATATTTCTATCTTGACGAAACAATTGCTCTAACCCTGATATGTATGTCGTCGGATCTTGAGTAAATTGTGTTATTTGGGCGTGTAGATTAATACTAAATAATATAAAAACTGTAATAAATATAAATGAAATTTTTTTCATAAATAATTAATTAACTAATTAATTTAACAAAAATAATAAAAAAGAATTGAAATAACAGTTTTGATTAATAAAAAAATAGCGGCAACATTAATTTACACTAATAACCTTTGTGAATATTTTAATAAATTTAGAATTGAGGATTATTTTTAATATAATATTAGCAATTAATTAATTGCAAATATTAATAGATGATTCAAAAATAATCAACACTTAGTATTTTTACATTAAGTATTCTTTGTGTCTTTCTGGCAAATTACGATCTATGATGTAAAGGGTAATTTTAATAGCTCCACGCTCAGAATATCCATATTTATCGCACATTACACTTATCATATGACGAATATCTTCTTGGATTTTATTATCATAATTGCCAAATTTGTCAGTGAAATAGTCTTTTAGTGCAAACCTAAAAGATTGATTTTTTAGGTATGGATCGAGACTTGCTTTCTTAATATTTTCTTTATATAGATCAAATAAATCTTGAATCAACTGTGTGTGTTGCCATTTTTTTTGCTTTACCTCTATCTCTTGAGCAAGGGTTTCGGTGATAAATCTATTTAACAAATTATTTCTGTTTTTATCTCTATCGACTATCTCAGGAAATAAACGATTTTCTATAGATTCTAAGAATTCATTAGTTACTATATATGTTTTATCTGTAAAAGGATTTGTAACTTTAGCTCCTATATCATAGCTGAGAGCTAAAAGATAATGAATGATGTCTTCTAATATTTTATTTTCATTATAAGTAAAAAGGGCGTCTTTTAGCTCTTGTACTATATTTATTTCATAAATTTTGAGAAGCGAGTTTATAAAATTTGGTGGAATAAGTTTTTTAACACTATCGGGTTGATCGTTGAAAAAATTAATAATATCTAGCATATCTATCTCTTCATCTTTTTCTTGATATGTAGATAGCAATTTATTGCACAATGCTATAGATTGTCTACCAGAAATACCTTTAAATCCTTCATCTAAGGCTTCATTTAAAACAGCTAAACGTATATTTCTTTTAAAACCCTGTATATCTTCTTCTTCGAGCCAACGCGGTATCCTGCCATGATAAAGTTCCATTTTTAATAATAAAAGATCAGGATCTATATATTTTTCATACTTACTTCTATGCTTTAGCCATCTTTTCAATGTATCTGATTCTGTATTTAGTCTAGTGCAAATAATGATTTTAGCAAAATTTTGCAAAACACGTGGCAAGAATTTTTTTTGAATATTACTACCAAATTTATTTTCGTAAATACGTACCTCTGTTTCTGCATCTAAAACGTAAGGAATCAACACAAATCTCACTCTATCTTGAAAAGATTTAATATCTATAAAAGTTTTTTTGTCTTCTGGATTTACTAATCCCAAAAACAAGGTATTTATTCGCTCCTCGATATGCTCCACTTTGTGTACCCCATCACTTATAATACCATGCAAAGAGAGTAATCTAGTAATATTATTATCTTTTATATCCATTATAGCATAAATACCATTATTAGTATATGCTAGATATGAATATTTACATTCTATCTCCTCGGTAGACAACAAATTTCGTAATTCATTTTGCAAATTATCATTAATGTAAATATGTTCTATTAGGTTATCTGCAGGATTCCATACAGATATACCTTTGCCAAGTTGGCGATTAAAATCTATTCGTTTAGCATAGATCATATCATATACTTGCAATGGATCTTCTAGTATATCTATTAGTGAATTATAAATAGATTTGCAAATAGAGCACGGTTCGCTTCTAAAAAGCCATTCATAAATTTTTGATTCTATAATATCTTCATATACTTTAGGATCTTTGATCAGGGTTTTTAAAAAATCTTTTCTTAGCTCTTTAGGAATTATTAAAAAAGGATTGTCATTATGAGGGCATGAATATGAGATTATTTTTCCATTTTCTATTTTATTGTTTATATCTTTAGTGTCGATTTTCCAAAATATTTTATAGACAGTACCCTCGTCAGTGAGCGTATATTCTTGCATTTTTTGTAACAGATTATTTAAAAAAGTAGATTTACCACTACCAGGAGGGCCTTCGAAAAGATAAATTTGATTTACATTGATACCTTTATTGATTTCTTCAGCCATTTGCATAAATCTATTAGCAAACAATCTATCACTAAAAAAAGGTACTTCTACGTTCTCTACTAATAATTTAGATAAATCATAAAAACTAAATCCAACATTTTCGCTATCATTTTCATACTCATCAGTACCTTCTGGTACATAATAATGCACCATATCATGAAATAGTTGAAATATATTTCTCAAAACTTGCTTGGGGTTGGTAGATAATAGGAATAAAAAGTCATTAAAATTAATAGGATATCTCTGCTCTTTTTCTCTTATTTGCTTAGTAAGTCCTAATAAATATTCTAGTTCATTAGCGGTTTTATCATAAGGTATTAATGGATTTTCATCTTTATGTGACATAATAATATTATTTTTGTAAATTTAATAACTTTTTTATAAGCAATTCTTTTTTATATAGAAAAATATTTTATCTCCAGGTAATTTATTTAATTTTTTTTTAATTTTGTTAAAAAAAATTTATGAAACCCAAATTGATTATCATTTTATTCTGTTTAGTTTTAATGTTTAATTCTTGTGCTAAAACTGGTAATAAAAAAAAGGATGAAAGAAAAAACAATAATGTTCAAAATCTTAGTATTTTGATACCTACATACATGGAACAACCTATTAAAGAGTGGACATATTTTTTACAAGCTTCACATCCTAATGTTAAATTTGAAATAATCTGTATGAATGAACAATATTTTAGTAGTGATACTACTTTTAGAGATTTTGATTTAATATTTACCCCTAGTTTTATTAGAGGAAACAAATATAAATATTCTATTATAAGCCAAGAAGCTATAGTCTGTGTAGTGTCTTTCAAAAATCCATTTCTACAATCCATCATTAATAGAGGCATTAGTCCTAATGATTTAAAAAAGATATTTTCTAATCCTAATTCTTATTATTGGAAAGATTTTTTCAAAACTGATAAAAAATTAAATGATAAAATTACTATTATCTTACCAGATGATAGATATACATTGATAAATCAATTATTTGATTGGCTAGATATAGATAAACCTACATCAGTAACTATGAAATCTACAGATTCTATTTTAGATTTATTAAAAATTCAAAATGACATTATGACTTTTTTACCCTCATCACTTGTTTATAATATTAATACTCAATACAGAAAAGATTTTTTGTACGTAGTACCAATAGATTTGAATAATGATAACTGGATCAGTGATGACGAGTATTTATATGATAATATTATAATGATAAAAAAAGCTGTTTTAGACAATAAAATAGATTCATTATTGGTTTTGCAATATAAATTAATATATTCTATAGATAATTCTCGTAAAAATTTAATAGAAGACATAGTAAATAATAAGCATAATTTAAATAAAAATATCTTCGAACAATATGGTTATTTCGTTAATTAAACAAATTAAATTTGGCTTTTAGTCAATAATAATAGGCAAAGAAGAATTGGAGCAATTGATAAATTGATAGGGGCAATTCACGATTTGCCCAATGGGAAATAAAATAAACGCATCGTGTGAGTGTATAATCATATGCCCCCAATCATACGCCTCCAATCAAAATTAATTAAATCATAAAAATATTTATTTATATTAAAAAAATTATATAAATTTGTATATTAAACCCATAAAATCTTTTACTGATTAAATAAAATATAAAATAAATTTGAAAAAATTATAAAAATAAAAAATTATGAAAAGGTTTACAAAAAACAGAAAAATTATTCCTGTGAGTCTGATTATTATGTTGCTTACAGGATTTAATGCGATCAACCTTAATGCCCAGGAAATTTTCTTTACCTTCATAGCAAACCACACTTGTGAACATGCTGCTTTAGACAGTATACTTATTGAAAACCTAACGCAAGGAGGAGATACCACCTTGTATCATCCTGATACAGTGCTAACCTTAGTTTTGACAGGTATAGATCAATTTTTAACTGGATCAAATAATTTTTATGTGTCTCAGAATTATCCCAACCCCTTTGAAACAAAAACAAAAATAGATATTTTTTTGCCTGAATGCGATGATATTACTATAGATGTTTATGACCTTTTGGGAAGAAAAGTAGTCAATTACGAAGGTAGCCATGAAAGTGGCATGCAACATTTTACTTTTTTTGGAGGTAATTCAAAAAACTACATTTTAACTGTTAGTTCAAAGAAATATTTGCAGTATATTCAGATGATACAATTTGGAGAAGTAAGTAGTGGGTTACCTTATTTAGAATATAATGGATCAACTACAATGAATTCAATAAAAATAAAACAAAAATCTTTGCAATCTCTTTTCCCTTATAATTTGGGAGATGAATTAAAATTTACAGGCTATGTTTCTGGAGATTATGCTTCGATCACAGACAATCCCCAAACAAGTAAAGAATATATTTTTGACATCAATCACATAGTACCCACTACTCCCACGGCAGGAACACATATAGCTGGTGAAAATCAAATAGAATGGCACTGGAACACGGTAGCAGATGCAGATGGTTATAAGTACAACACCGTTAATGATTATACTAGTGCCACAAATAATGGGACCAGTACATCATACATACAATCCGGTCTCGCTTGTGAAACCAACTACACCCTTTATGTATGGGCATATAACAGTTGTGGCGCATCCTCATCTCTTGAACTAAATGAACAAACCTCTGATTGTTCTTCGTCTTTCATATGTGGTACATCTACTGTCACTTATGATGGTGTCACATACAACACTGTTGCAATAGGCAGTCAATGTTGGCTTAAGGAGAATCTACGAACAACAAAATACAATGATAATAGTTCAATACCAGAGGTAACAGATGATTCTACATGGACATCTACCACTTCAGGTACCTATTGTTGTTATGATAATAATCCATCTAATTGTGATACTTATGGTGCTTTATACAATTGGTATGCAGTAAATACAGGTAAATTATGCCCAAGAGGGTGGCATGTACCATCGGATGCTGAATGGTGTACATTGGAAAATTATGTTGAAGCAAATACAGATCCTAATTGCAATCTATGGGAATGGCGTGGAATCAACACTGGTGGGCATTTAAAAGAAGCAGATACGACTCATTGGGCAAGCCCCAATACAGGTGCTGATAATTCTAGTGGCTTCACTGCTTTGCCTGGTGGCTCCCGAAAGTACTCTGATGGTTCATTTTACGTTCTAGGTCTCAACGGCTACTGGTGGAGTAGTACTGTATACGATGCGAGTTACGCATGGCACCGTTTCCTGCACTATCATAACGCTGGTGTCTACCGTGACTGCCACGATTATGGGGACGGGTTCGCCGTACGTTGCCTCAAGGATTAGTCCCGTTGAATTTGCTTCACGAAGAGAAGCATCGATTCAACTGGAACTAACTATCCTGTAAAGTATATAAATAAAAAGTTATAATTAGTGTAAAACTTCACAAGATACACTTGACTATTTGTGAAAATAATTCTAAAATTTTATAATCTGTCTTAAAATAGGTTTTAATAAAAAAACCATCGTTAGATGGTATTGTCATACGCTTTGTTTAAACCCCATACCTTTAGATTAGAGCTAGACAAAGGGAAAAAGGATGGGCTTTAGCTCTGAAAAACATGATTTTACTTATTGTGACTTCGTCTTTCATAGCCACTAAAGACAAATAAAATATAATTTTTTGATATAAATATAATAATAACATTGCTATATTATTAGCTAAACGCTTAATTCAATAAAATTATTTTAAAAAAATTTATTAATTTTGTTAATGAAATTTATAAAACTCACATTATGAAAAAAATGATTATAATTTTAATTTTATTGTTTTCTTTACACTTAAATTCTGCTCCAATAAGTAAGAACGAAGCTTACAAGATAGGTGAATATTTTTTAAATAAAATAGATAAAAGTTTAGAAAAAATATTAGTTAGAGAGGTCTCCATGCCATATTGGTTAGACATATCTGATGAATTTTATGTATTTGAGAGTAATAATGCTTATGTGGTAGTAGCTGGCGATGACGCTGTAGTACCTATATTAGCATATTCAGATGAAATAAATTTTTCAATTGCCGATAGTATGCCACCATCATTATCTTTATTATTATCTCAATATAAAGAACAAATAAAAATCATAAGGCAAAAAAAATTATCAGCCACAGTTGAAATAAAAGCACAATGGCAAGAATTAGTAAATAAAGAATATAAATCAAGATCTCAGGTAGGCCCCCTACTTCACTGCACTTGGGATCAGGGTTGTAAATACAATGCACTATGTCCAATAGATCCTGCTGGACCGTGTGGACGAGTTTATGCTGGTTGTGTAGCTACAGCTATGGCTATGAATATGTTTTATTATCGACATCCAACTAATCCTACTGGCAATGCTTTTCATTACACTAACTATGGATTATTGCATGTAAATCTTAATCAACACACATATAATTATGAAAAGATGCCAACTGTAGTAACAGACTCTAGCTATGAAGTAGCCAAACTCATCTATCATTGTGGTATAACAGTAAAAATGGGATATAGCCCTTATGGGTCTGGTGCTTCTATGTCTACTGCTGGCGAACAAATGAAAATAAAATTTGGATATAATCCTAATTTATCTTTAAAACAAAGGAATGATTATACAGATGATGAATGGTGCAATATGCTTAGAAGTCAATTAGATCAACAAATAATTCTTCAATATGCTGCTTATGATGAAAATAGTGGACATGCATTTGTATGTGATGGATATTCTGATAATGACTATTTTCATTTTAATTGGGGCTGGGGAGGATATTATAATGGATTTTATTATATTAATAATCTAAATCCAGGATATGACTTTTTTTATGGGCATCAAGCCATTTTTGATTGTTATCCTACTTCCCCCACTTATACTTGTTCACACCACACACTTATATCTCACTCTGGTTCTTTGACTAGTAGCTCTCCACATTTATCTCAATATGAAAATAATGCAAATTGTACTTGGTTAATCGATATACCTGATACTTTAAAAAATATAACGTTAGAAGTTAGGTATTTTTCTACTTTACCAGGTGACACTTTATATATTTATAAAGGTATAGATGATAGTGGCGAATTAATAGCTAAATGGAGTGGTGATAATGTGCCAACTACACTGGTTATTAATCATAATCCTATTTTCATAAAATTTATTACAAATAGTAGCGGTACAGATAAAGGTTTTTTAATAGACTATTTTGGATTTCCTGCTAGTTTTTGTAGCATTTTTACTACTTATAACAGTCCCGATGAAATCATTTTATCAGATGGAAGTGGATCTTATAATTATAGACCCAATGTATATTGTAGGTGGTTTTTGTATAATTATAATAATTATGAATATGATTTTATTCCCGTAATGTTTGATTTAGCTACAGGAGATACTCTGAAAATTTATGAAGATTTTAATAGTGGTAATGTCCTCAGTTATTCTTTTAATAAAAATAATCCTGCTCATTCGTTTACATCTTCGGCTAGTAGAGTGATTTTTACTTTTATTACTGATGATTATGATGAAGGTGATGGTTTTGAATTTTTTATTAATAAGAAAACCTCCATATCTGATCATTTTAATAACGATAATTTCCAATATTCAATTATAGATGATCTCTTGTATATCTGGATAGAATCAGACCTAGACAATGATTTAGTGCTATATTCACTAACAGGACAAGAGCTATATCATATACAATCACCAGCCAATCTCAACTCACCTATTATAGTACCATTTAATTATAATGAAGGAATCTATTATTTAAAACAACAAAACAAAAATAAAATTTATTTACATAAAATAATAAAACTATAATAAAAAATAAAATTATGGGAGAACCTAAATCTATAGGAGAATTACTTAGCAAAACTTTGTATAATTACAAAATAGAAAAAAAATATGCTTTAGCCCTTATTAAAGCTAATTGGGAAGCATTGGTCGGCAGTTATATTGCACAAAATACAAACTCATTGGATTTAAGAAATAAAACTTTATATATTAATATAAATTCTGCTATTATTAGATATGAATTGTCTCTACAAACTGAAGAATTAGTTAAACGTATTAATTTATTATTCCCTTATAAGATTGTACATAAAATTAATGTTTGACTCAACTATGCAAAGCTATTTTTTTTTAAGCTTTTTGCTACAAATAATGATAAATAAATAATGGTTCTATAACGTTTTATTTGGGTTAAGATTAAAATTGGACAGTTAAATATCAACCACAAAGTTCTCAAAGAAGGCACCAAGAACACAAAGAGAGATGGAATTAAAAGGGTTATAAATGGCACTTTGTGAACTTTGTGTAATAACTTAGTGCCCTTTGTGGTAAAAAAAATAACCTAAATAATTAAAGATAGTTATTTTTATGTAACAATCTAAAATGTTTTTACCCACAATAAACGTTATAGAACCTAAACAATATTGATTTTTTTAGTTAGATTCTAATACATACCTAAGATCGTAATGCCAAGACACTCAATAAATACAAAATTCTGCTGCCTACGATAGCATCCCATTGGCCTCTGCCACTTACTTCGCATAAATCAAAACCAATAATTTTTTTATTAGTTTTACTAATCAAATAAAACAAATATTCTATTTCTTCATAGCTAAAACCACCAGGTACAGGAGTGCCTGAATTAGGGCACAGATATGGTTGTAAGCCATCTATGTCGAAGCTAATGTAAATATTTTCTGGTAATAAATTTACAATCTCGTTTGCTATATCATGGAATGATTTACCATTTAATAGTTGTGAATTGATATCAAAATTATAAAAAGTCGATATTTTTTTATTTTTTTTAGCAAAATTATTTTCTTCTTCACTATAATCTCGCACTCCTATCTGAATTAATTTATTTATTTCTTTAAAGTCATTGATAACATTATACATTACTGAAGCATGGGAATAAATAAATCCTAAATATGACTTTCTGAGATCATGATGGGCATCTATTTGTAATATACCAAAATCATCATAAAAATCTTTAATAGCATCTATAGCACCATAAGTAATGCTATGCTCACCGCCTATTAATCCAGGAATTTTACCATTTTTTAATATTTTGATTACTTGTTTATATATATCGTTCATTACATTTTTACAAACATCATTTATTATTTTTAATTCGTTTTTTAAATCATCACTTAATATGCTATTATTTTCGAGGTAATCAATTATTTTTTTAGTGCTTGGTCGATAAGAATTACTAATATTTTGAAAAAAAACTTCCTTACTATCATCCCAGTAAATACCTTTTTGCCAAGCGTGTGAGTTAATATTATTCATAAGATCTATTTGAGATGATATATCTTTGATTTTAGACGGAGCTAATGATGTTCCTTCTCTAAATGTAGTAGTTAGCTCAAAAGGAATGGCAAGCAGTATCAAATTACTCTCACCTTCATCAAAAGATAAACCAAATACACCAGCTTTAGAAATATTATCTGTAAACTTCACTTTTTTATGCAAAAATAATAAAGTAGAAACAGAATTCAAAACTAAAAAATATAAATAAAATCTAAATTATTTAATAATCTGAGAAAAATACTTAGATATGGCAAGCAACTTTTCTATACTACTGATATAAATCAAGGATGGGACGGTATATATAAAGGTGAAACTGTACCTGAGGGTGTAAATATTTATTTTATCAACATTAAAGATTTATAAAACAAGATTTTTCGTACTTTAATTGGAATAATTTTTATTACATATTAATTAATTAATAAAATTTATATAAATTTGCATTAATTCAATAATTAATTATATGAAAAAATTATTTATCTTTATTAGTCTTGTAATTTTATCAAAAATCTCTTATTCACAAGATGATTTTTTAATTTCTAATTGGTATGCTTACAAATTATACATAAGTGGTATGGATGATTATTATAAAGCTGATTATTTAGCTAGAAGTTTAGAAAAAAATGACTTAGTTATTTTTGCGGCTTTTTCTTATGAAAATAATTATGGATATGTTATTTTATCAACCCCATCTCAAATGGATAATGTTGCTAATTATATCAATTTTACATTGATTGACTATGAGCTATTGGAATATGAATCAGCACTATTGAGTAAAGATTTATTTTTAGAAATTTATAGTTTAAGAAATAACATTTCTGTAAATGAGATAAACAAAAAACCTCCTAGATATATTCAACTAGGTCCCAAAAATGAATTATCAAAACAATTATACAATATAGCCACTGACATTTGGTTGGAAAAGTATTCACCTAAAGATGATAATTTAAAAAACAAATAAAAATATGAAAAAATTTTACATTATTTTTTTTATAATATTAATAACAAAAGTCCAAGTTTTTTCACAATGTTATAATTGTAATAGTAATTATCCGACTTCTACGCAATCAATTAGTCCAGGACAAACTATAACTGTTAGTACATGTGTATATGGAGGAGAATATTCTCGTTATAATGTAACTTCAGGAATTACCTATACATGGGAAACTTGTGGTGATACAGATTTTGATACTCAGCTAACTTTATATCAAGGTTCTACTTGTGGTAGTGGAACCGTTTTAGCATATAATGATGATGCATGCGGTTTGCAATCTTCTATCACATGGACAGCTAATTTCACTGGTACAGTTACACTTTTATTGAGTAAATACAATTGTCAAAATCAGTCAACATGTATGACATTAAAATGGAGTGCTAGCGGAGGAGGAGGTGGTAGTGGTGGTGCTACCTGTGCTACTGCTGATCCATTTTGTACTGGCACTACTTATAATTTCCCTGCTGGAGTTAATAGCGGAACTGGTGAAAGTGGTCCAGATTATTGCTGCCTTGGGTCCACGCCAAATCCTGTATGGTACTATCTACTTATTGATCAACCTGGAAATATAGAAATATATATTCATAGTAGTCCTCAAAGAGATCTTGATTTTATTTGCTGGGGACCTTTTACAAATATTGATGATCCTTGTATGTATCCAACGACATATTTAACTAATAATGGGGGCTGTTCTAGTCATCATGCTCCTGGTCCTGGTGGAGGATATCCTACTGGTAATACAGTAGATTGTAGTTATAGCGCTTCTTGGGAGGAGTGGTGCTATATACCTAATGCACAAACTGGGCAGTTTTATATATTATTAATAACAAACTATTCTAATAAAGCTTGTAATATTATTTTCGAGCAAACAAATGTAGGACAACCAGGTGCAGGTAGTACTAACTGTAATATAGTGATATGTAATATGTCAAGTATTACTGCTACTCCCTCAGCTTGTAATCCATCTACAAATTTATATTCCGTATCTGGTACTATTACTTTTACAGATCCACCTACTTCTGGACAATTAATAATTACTGATAATAGTGGAGCTTCTCAAACTTTTAATCCTCCTTTTAATAGTCCAATAAATTATACTTTGACAGGATTAAACTCTAATGGTACTACACATACTGTAACTGCTCAATTTACAGATGCACCTTCTTGTACTGCTTCTATTACATATAATGCGCCATCAGCTTGTAATATGTGCAATGCTAATGCAGGACCAGATAAAACTATATGCGGTTTAAGTACAAATTTAGAAGCTATTATATATCCAGACAATGCTTCATACAATTGGTCTCCTACTACTGGCATTAGCTTTGCAAATATAAATTCGCCTACCACAGCTATTACTGCTACAGCACCCGGTGTATATACACTTACTTGGAATGTTACTTCTACTTACGGAATTACTTGTACTGATCAAGTTTCTATTACTTTTGATAATCCCACAGTGTCAGCCTCAGCGTCACCATCTACAATATGTTCAGGAGCAAGTTCAGTCTTAACAGCAAGTGGAGCGAGCACATACAATTGGTCTCACAGTCTAGGCACAGGAAGTTCCAAGACAGTATCACCGACCAGTACCACAACATACACCGTAACAGGCACAACAGCAGAAGGATGCACAGGTACAGCAGAAGTTACAGTTACTGTTCATCCTTTACCAACGATTACAACTTCAGCAACTCCAAATGAAATTTGTCTTGGTGAAAGTACAGATCTCACAGCAAGCTCTGATATAACTGGAACAACGTTTAATTGGAGTGGCTCATTAGGAGCTGGTGCTACAAAGACAGTTAGTCCAACAATAAGCACAACATATTCAGTTACAGGCACTACCTTAGAAGGATGCACTGGCACAGCAGAAGTTACAGTAACTGTTCATCCATTACCAACGATCACAGCTACAGCAAATCCATCTGAAATTTGTCTTGGAGCAAGTACAGAACTAATTGCAAGCTCTGATATAACTGGAACAACGTTTAATTGGTCTAATTCTCTGGGCGTTAATCCAACAGTGACAGTTTCACCAACTTCAACCACAACATATTCTGTTACAGGCACAACAGCAGAAGGGTGCACTGGCACAGCAGAAGTCACAATTACTGTTCACCCATTGCCAACGATTACAACTACAGCAAATCCAGTAGAAATTTGCCTTGGACCAAGTGCATAACTCACAGCAAGTTCTGATATAAATGGAGCAACATTTAACAGTAGTGCCTCATTAGGAGCTGGTGCTACAAAGACAGTTTCACCAACTTCAGCCACAACA
>LSQX01325513.1_pt2 | contig 22755 bp, 17 predicted proteins | sample 654561 | NCBI WGS metagenome assembly LSQX01 (sample SAMN04489861, study PRJNA283612) | anaerobic digester metagenome | isolation source: 4 biogas reactors fed with cattle manure at either 37C or 55C with and... | place: Denmark: Kongens Lyngby | collected 2014
GAGCAATCCCTGGATTGGCTTAATCTAATCAAAATACTATCAAAGCGCGCTATGTTTTTACACGGCGCGCTTTTTTTATTAAACCAAATCTCAATTTTCAGTCGTAACATTCAGTATTGCCTATCCTTACCTATTGGGTTCAGCTTATCATTTGGTGATGATACGCTCATGGTGATGACCACATCATGACCATATCATGACCAGAACCCAGTAAGGAAGCTATGGGGAAAATCAGAAAAGCTATAGCGGGACATGTCTGAACTATCTCTTGCCTATCTTGTGATTTGTTGAAAGTTAAACTTGACTAATTATGCAGGTTTATCAATTGTGATTTCATTGAAAGCGGGCATAGCTCAGTCGGTAGAGCGTCAGCTTCCCAAGCTGAAAGTCGCGGGTTCGAGCCCCGTTGCCCGCTCCAATTCTCACCAAATATCAATAAATTGCACCCTGTGAAAGCTCCTCTATTTGATAACTCTCATGTTTTAGAATCTTTAGCTTACAAATATCTCGTCCCTTTCGTTGAATCCGCATTTACAGAAAGCTCGGCATAATCACCTACTTTCAGTTTCGGAATAGCGGCTGCGGCGATCATAGCGGCATTATCCGTGCAAAGTTTAATTGATGGATAAAAGACTTCTACACCCTGCCGTTTTGCAACAGAAGTCATCTCTTTGCGTAGCGCACTGTTTGCCGCAACTCCGCCCGCGATAAGGATTTGCTTGACCTTCAGCTCTTTTGCTTTTCTCAACGTTTTAGAAATCAAAGGACGAATGATGGCTTCCTGAACGCTGGCGGCGATATCATGAATATGCTCGGCGATAAAGTCCTTGTCCTGCTCGATGATATAGCTTCGAATTGCTGTTTTCATGCCACTATAGCTAAAGTTATAGTTGTCTTTCTGAGGCAAAGGATTGGGCAAGTTCACGAAGTTCTTGTCTCCGCCTTCTGAGAGTTCGTCAATGATAGGCCCACCAGGAAAGTCCAAACCCAAAAGTTTTGCGCTCTTATCGAAGGTCTCCCCCGCCGCATCATCCAGAGTTTTGCCTACCACCTCAAACTCTGTTTCACTCAAGAAATACACCAGTTCCGTATGCCCGCCTGATACAACGAGCGCCAAAAATGGGGCTTTGATCTTACCACGATGTTCGATGAAATTTGCAAAGATATGGCTAAGCAGATGATTGACGGTGATTAGCGGAATCTGCAGCGACCATGCCATGCTCTTCGCAAAAGCAAGACCAACGATGAGTGATCCGATGAGTCCAGGGTTCACAGACACAGCAAGCGCGTCGATCTGCTCAAGAATAATTCCCGCCTGATTTAAAGCAGCCTGCGCAAGCCGCATGATGTTTTGCATATGCATTCTTGATGCAAGCTCCGGCAATACACCTCCAAACTCAAGATGTTCGGTTTGGGTGGAAATGATGTTGGCCAGCACTTCATAATCAGTATTTAATACCGCAACGGAAGTGTCATCGCAAGATGTTTCAAAAGAAAGAATATATTTCATCAACGGCGTTTACTTATCTTATTTGGAGTAATTGCCAAGACCCGCAATCCTTCGGGCAATTCTAACTGTATTTCATACATGTCTTTATCATCTGGTTTGTCGGATATTTTCACTTTGATGCTGGATGCATTAAGGGATTTTAGAGCATCGGTAGAACCTTGTATCCTCCCGGCAACGACACTAACCATATATCCATCTGGCAAGGGGATATTCGAAACGACCTTTGTGCTTTCTTGAGCTCCGCTGAGGGTGAGTAAAACGCTGCTATCGGAAAGGTTTACATCGGGATCAATCGGCACAAGAGGCAACTCGATTATCTTTTGTTCTAACATCTCTTTAGTGATTTCAGTAGTTTGGATTTGCGTGATATTCTGCACCTTGTTCTTTGGCCCATGCAAGGTCACTTTTTCCGGCTTGATAAAGTATTGATATTCTTTTAGCTGACTCTGCACCTGCCGATCTTTGAAGGCGAGCTTCACTGAAACACTCTTTTTTAGCAAAACATCAGTTTGCACGGCAATCTTACTATTATCAGCAGGCCCCAAGATTTTAACATTATTATTCTCTGGGATATCAATCTCGTAGTTTTGCAAAGAGATAAGGTCTAAGCCCGCAGAAAGCCCACTTGCATTGATGCTTGCGACAGGTCTTGAAAACGCTAATCGAAGTATATCAAGACCTTTTCCCTCCACGCTGAATGCAATAGAGGAGGGCATGTTTTCGAGGCTGATATTAGCTGGCAGATTATTGAGTTGCACCGGAAGATTAACCTTACTTTTGTGATCCGAAACTAAGATTGAATGTAGCCAAAAGATGACCGCCAAAGAAATTGCAATAAGCTTTAATCCAAGATTCTCTTTAAACATTTATTCCTCATCCTGCAAAATGATGCCATATTGTTTGATTTTTTTATACAATGTAGTTCTTTCAATACCAATGCTTTCAGCCGTCTTGGCAACTCGCCAATTATTTGCTTCAAGGTGATGCATAAGATAATCGTTTTCAAAGAGGGCAACGCTCTGCTTGAGATTAGGAATGCTGATATGTGGCAATTCATCATCTTCGGCATTCCCGGTTTTGTTCATAAGCTTATGTTCCATATGCTTGATTATCGTAGCATTAGAGATGTTTTTCTCACTGATCATGATGAACTTACAGAAGTTTTTCAATTCCCTGATATTCCCAGGCCAATTATAACTGAGGAGTAGGTCTTTAAGCGTTGTGAGATCAAGCTTTTCATTGATATTAAAGCGGTGGGAATAGCTGGTTAGGAAAAAGCTCATCAAAAGAAGGATGTCATCCCCCCTATCACGCAACGGTGGCAGTTCGATGATATTCCCTTCGATGCGATAGAAGAGGTCTTGCCTGAACCTATTGGGATCAGATAACACACTCTTGTCTGCATTCGTGGCAAATATGAGGCTGGTGTTCACCTTCTTCATCGGCCCGCCAACTATCTGTATCTCTTTGTTTTCTATGGCGCGGAGAATCTTGGATTGAGCAAGCATGGAAAGATTTGTCACTTCATCCAAAAATAGTATACCATTATCACACTCTTCAAAGAAACCAACCTTGTTTTTATCCGCACCGCTGACACTGCCTTTAACATGCCCAAAGAGCTCACTCTCAATAGAGTTCTCAGTCAAAGCAGAACAATTTAAGGTGTGGAAAGGCTTCCCAAAGCGTTTGGAGCTAATGAAGTAGTAATTTGCAGCCACTTCTTTACCAGTGCCGGTTTCTCCCGTAATAAAGAGATCTTCATCAACTTCAGCAAGCTTATGTATCTGCTCACGCACTTTCTGAATCTCAGGACTCTCGCCGATGAAGGGAAAAGAGCGAGCAAATTGCTTTTTGAGATTGATAACTTCTATCTGCAGCCCGATATGCTCTTCCTCTTGTCTTTTGAGCGTGATTGCATTATCAATGTGCAAAAGAAGCTGATTGGTGTTGAACGAGCTACCTTTTTCAATGAAATGATATGCGCCGAGACGACGGATCTCTTTGACTTGGCTGCTGCTGACTTCTCCGGAAACAACAATGACCTTATAGTTTAAATCCATCTCCTCTTTGAGATGCTTTAAGACTTGAATTCCATTGAGTTTACTTCCCACCAAATAGACATCCAAAAGTATGACATCAGGATTAAACACTCTCAATTCATCGAAAAACATCTCTGAGTTTGTAGTAACCAACACCTGATATGAATAGTTTTGCAAAACCAGCGCCAACTGATCTGCTAAAACAAAATCATCTTCAAGGATAAGTACTTTGCCTTTATACATTGCTTCACCTCAAAAGCCGTTCTTCTAAACCAGCTAATGCGTTTATATAATAGATATAAGCTTGGTCAGGCGAGTCATAGGGAGAAAAGTATTTATGGACATCTCCGTCTTGGAAATACTTTGTGCACATATAGTAAAAATGGTCTGAAGTAGTCATGATACGCAGTGTTCTGAGTAGTTGCTCATCACCTTTTGCTTTGACCTTATATAGTATTTCAGCCAAGGTTTCTTGCGCATTGAGCTGCATATCATTGCCAAGCCATGCCGTTGTATCGCGCTGTTCATCTGCCCAAGAGACTGGCTCAGGGAAAGAGATTGCCTCTTGTTGATAGTTGGAAAGCTTCGCCGCATCCTTTGGATGGATGAATCCCAGATGATCGTGCTTCAGAATTGCCTCAGGGAGCTTTTCTAAGAAATCAAAGATCCCGCTCTCCGCCCATTGATGTTCACCAAAAGTCTCATAATCCATAAAGAGATTGAGGAACTGATTGCGCTCCTGTTTTTCACTGAGCGTGAGCTTATCCACCCAACTCACAAACTTATCGACTGTGAGCGGATACTCAGGCCATTCACGATTGGAAAACCTGAATGCGATGTCGTCGGAAAGCTTGTAATACTTTAGAAGCAGATTGATGCGCTTGTTATAGTTCTTATATGCATAGAGCGGAGAGCGCCATTTGAGGATGCGATCCACGCCTTCGGTGACCATTGTTTTGAAACCTTCATACTCATAAACGAGATCGGAAATCCTATCTTGATAGATCAATTCTGTGTTGCGAAAGGTGGTTGTATAATAGCCGAATTCATTTTGCATCAGTTCTCTATGCATAGCTATTTGATCCAAAAACTCATTTGAGTCATAGAGAGATGTGAGTGAATGGAAATAGGTCTCGCCTAAGAGTTCAACGTGTCCCGTTTCAACGAGAGCTTGGAAGGATTCTAAAGTCTCGGGGCTGTATGCCTTGAATTGCTCTATCGCTGTGCCGGTGATGGAAAAAGCCACTTTAAACTTGCCGTCAAAGCGCTTAATCAAATCCAAAAGAAGTTTATTAGTAGGCAGATAACACTTTTGAGCAACCTCCTGCATCACTTCTCTATTTAGTTGCTCATCGAATAGCTCGGTATCTTTGCCAATATCTAAAACATTGTAATGAGTGAGTCTATATGGCTGATGCACTTGGAAGTAGAATATTATAGATAACATCTCAATCCTCACCTTTTTTAGTTTTTGCTTTGACTGGGGAACACTTTTCCTCATAGACTTTTTTTATTGTCTCAGCAGCGTCATCCCATTGAATGAGATGCACTTCCTTCATTCCGTCGTAGCCAAGTTTTGCACACTTTTCCGGGTTTTCGATTAAATGGCTGATGGTCTCAACCCAGAGATCAACATCCCAGTAATCAATCTTGAAGGCATTATGCACAACTTCAGAAACACCGGATTGTTTTGATATGATGGACGTTATGCCATAAGCCATAGCCTCCAAGGGACTGATCCCAAAAGGTTCAGAGATGGAAGGCAAGACATAGATATCTGATGCGCGGATGATTCTCTCCACCTCTTTACGATTGAGAAAACCGGTGAAGAGGAACTTGTTCTTCAGACGTTTAGCAGCCGAATCGCGCAGCATCTGTCTGCCCATATCCCCCGTCCCCGCCATGATAAAGCGTGCATCGGGATGCTTGTCCAAGACTCGCTTTGCCATCTCAAGGAAATATTCCGGTCCTTTCTGCAACGTGATGCGTCCCAAAAATAGGATCACAGGGCCTGTAAATATCCGTTCTTTATGCAAGACGGCATCTTCAGGAATCGTGAAAGCATTATGCACGATACAGATTTTCCCGCTATCGATCTGATAGCGACTCATGATCATCTGGGCAGTATATTGCGAGACGGCTATCACTCTATCTGAATAGGTCATACCCGCATGCTCGATCTTATGCACGCGCTCATCTCCGGGGCCGCCGGCGCGATCAAATTCAGTAGCATGAATATGCGCCACCATCGGCTTTCCACTGATTCTGCGAGCAATCATCCCGGCAGGATAGGTAAGCCAATCGTGCGCATGAATGATGTCAAACTTCAGCTCTGAGGCAAATCTTTTGGCGCGTTCCGTGAATATCTGCACCTTGCGGATGATATCTTCTTCACCCACGAGGTTATCACTCATCGCTTGCCAGAGCTTTTTTTCGTCGATATCGCGAATCTCAGAATCCCAATATTCTCTTAATCGCTTGCTGTGATCATTGTCTGAAAGCGAGAGTTGAGCATAGGTCTCTGGAATACCGCTGATCCCGATGAATTCAAACTTTTCTTCACGGGTTTCAAATACTTTACTCTTAAACTCATGCTGTTTTATGGGATCAAGGAAGACAGTCGGGAGCAAATCCACGTCTTCTACCTTTCTGAGCGGCATATAAATCAGCTCTTTAGTAGGCAAGACGAGATCGACTTCCACGCCGAGCTTGAGCAGCGCTTTGACCATTCCATAACATGCCATACCGAGTCCTCCGGCAATGAGCGGAGGAAATTCCCAAGTGAACATCAATACTCTCATGCTTGCCCTCCCAAGCTGTTAATCATGTTTTCGATGCTATAGACCGCGGCAACGCTGATTGCCTTTGCCGGTGCTCCTTTCGGGAAATGCGGCATATCGCCATCCCAAACTTCGGCGATTGAAGCAATGTGTCCCTTCATGAATCCTTTGCGGAAGACTGTGATCAGCTCACTTAAGACTTCTTGCATCTCATGATCATTTCTTTCACCGCCAAATGCTTTGACATAGAGCTTGCAGAAGGGGTCAAATAGCCAAGCCCAAACGCTGCCATTATGATAGGCAAGATCGCGCTCATGCTGGTCGCCATAATATTTCTTCCTGAAGCGATGGTCTTTCGTGGAGAGAGTTCTGAGCCCATAAAAAGTATAGAGTTCGTCAAATGCAAGATTATAAACTTGCTTAAATACATCTACCCCAAAAGGACTGTGCTTCAGCGAAAGCGCAATAACCGCATTGGGACGCATCTCAAAGATGGTTTCACCGTCAAGAATACGATCAGCCAAATACACGCCATTCCAATATTTTTGCATGGACACATCAAGCTTATCTTTCATATTCACAAGCACTTCATTCGGTTTATCGCTTGATTTATGCTTTGCGATAATCTCCAAATACGAGACGATGGCATTATACCAATGCGCATTGACCTCGATTGGCGCGCCATCGCGAGGCGTGACCGGCTCGTTTTCGATAACAGCATTCATCCAAGTGCATTGACCAAATCTTGCACCAAGATAAATCAGCCCGTCATCACCTATGCTAAAGTCATATTTCTCATTGTGATATATACCTAACAGAAGGCTTTCGGCGAGATAGATCATCTCCTCATAAAGCTGGGGATCATTCTTCTTCAGCGCAAGCTCACAGATCAAATGAACATAGAGAAGAGTGACGTCAATGCTTTGATATTCAAAGAGATCAAAGCCTTCATAGTGCATATTGGGTAAGAGGCCGTCCTTGATCTTTTTGCTATATCTACCGAGGATTTCAGAGATTATGGCAAGCTCTTCACCAGAATCCAGCAAAGCTTCCAAGACAAACATCGTGTCTCTTCCCCATATCCCATAATAGGGATAACCGCTGACAACATCGTCTTTTAGGATGAAATCATTCAAGCTATGTCTCAAGATCTTCAGGTATTCTTCATAGCTATAAAGCGCCTCATCTTCATAATCGAGACTTCCCAGAATATCATCATCGCCCCCAGAAGCAGGATAATCCTTAGGCATAGGCAAGTTTTCATAACGCTTTTCGATGGCGGAAACAAGTGCAGACATATCTTCGATCGGAGAATCAGAAAAGACGAGATGATTAGTTTGACCGGGCGCAAGGGTGAATTTGAGCTGAAACAGCGCGATCTGATCACCAACGCCCTCATAGCCGTTCATGACTTCCCAAGGATAATAAACCTTACGATATATGCTCCTATGTGACTTGATTTCACCATATTGCAAGGCGGCATGAACAGAGATGCCGTTATCTTTGCGAACAAGAGACAGCGAACTTTGCTCCTCTTTTTCTTGAATAATCTGTTCAAAATCCACAAAATCTAAGCTGCCGTAGCGATTGATATTGTGATGCGGACACATCGTAAACTTCGGCAACAATTCAAATTGCAAGGGATGTTTCCCAAGGTTTGTATATTTGATCATGGTGCTATTGCTCATTTGGTCCATCATGATTTCCTTGCGCACAAGAATCTCATTTTGGTGGGGCAATGCAGAATATAGAAAGATAGGATAAGGGCGCAACCAGGGTTTCACGAGATGCAGAAAGCCTTCCGGATAGATGCAATTACTATAATTCGTGCTATCCATAAAAAAACTTTCGCCTCGCCATTCGACTTTTTCTTCGATTCCGGCAACAAGATGCTGGCGAACGAGCTTATCTTTCGAAGCAATCAAAAGCCCATGATATTTCCTTTGATTGACCAGATTTCCCGTTCCCAGGGCATAAGAACCCTGACGGTTCGACAAAATCCACTCATGGTTGTGGGTCTCCATAAAGTAATTATTCATACAACCCCCTTGTTTTCCGCATATTTACTTTAACCAAGTGTTTAGCAAAGTGTTCTTTTCGTCAAGACATTTTATCGTTTATTTGATTTTTTTCCACAACTATCATTCAGCCCTTTGCCTTAATAGGCTTATATCCTTAGAGTTATACGCTTTAGTTAAATGTTGATATAAGATGATTTTTTTATACTAACACAATCAAACCAGTGCTAAGGAACAATGTTTATTTTAATTACATTTTGTCATTTCCACCTACTTTTGCGCAGAATTTCCTTGCTTTTCCCATGGCTTCCTTACTGGGTTCTGGTCATGATATGGTCATGATGTGGTCATAGCCATGAGCATATCATAAGCGGAAGATGAGCTGAACTATATAAGGAAGATATAGGAGAACAGTGGTTTAGAGCCTATTTTGGACGCAAATTAAAAAAGACGGAACCAAAAGGCTCCGTCTTTCGTCTATTTGAATTGTATTTACTTATACAAGACCTTGGTCGCACATTGCGGTGGCAACTTTGATGAAGCCGGCAATGTTTGCTCCCTTGAAGTAGTTCACATAGCCATCTGGCTGTGTACCGTGTTCGATACATGCACTGTGGATATTACGCATAATGGTCTGAAGTTTTTCGTCAACTTCATCGCGGTCCCAGCTGAGACGAATGGAGTTCTGAGTCATTTCAAGACCGGATGTTGCTACGCCGCCAGCGTTTGCTGCTTTGCCGGGTGCATAGAGAATCTTGGAATCCAAGAGGATTTCCATAGCTTCGGCTGTGCAAGGCATGTTTGCAGCTTCGCAGACACACATAACGCCATTAGCGAGAAGTTTCTTTGCATCTTCTGCATCAAGTTCGTTCTGGGTTGCTGCGGGAACGGCGATGTCAACTTTGACTTCCCAAGGACGTTTGCCGGGGAAGAATTTAGCTTTGGGGAATTGGTCAACATAATCAGCGATGCGGTCGTTATTGGAAGAGCGAAGAACCGTCATATAGGCGATCTTTTCTTCATCGAGACCATCTTCATCGTAGATATATCCGTCAGGACCGGAGAGAGTTACAACCTTTCCACCAAGCTCTGTAACCTTCTGAGCTGCGCCCCAGGCAACCTGTCCAAAACCGGAAAGAGCAACGGTTTTACCCTTGAAATCCGTGCCTTTTGTTTTGAGCATTTCATGGGTGAAATAGATCACGCCAAAGCCGGTTGCTTCCGGACGAATGAGGCTTCCGCCCCAAGATCTGCCCTTACCGGTGAAAACGCCGGTAAATTCATTACGAAGTTTCTTGTAATAGCCATACATATAGCCAACTTCGCGAGCGCCAACACCGATATCACCGGCGGGAACGTCGAGGTCAGCGCCAATGTGGCGATAGAGTTCAGCCATGAAGGATTGGCAGAATCTCATAATTTCGGCATCAGAGCGACCTCTTGCGTCGAAATCGCTACCGCCTTTACCGCCGCCCATAGGCAGAGAGGTAAGGCTGTTTTTGAAGATCTGCTCAAAGCCCAAAAACTTAAGGATTGAGAGGTTTACACTCGGATGGAAGCGGATTCCGCCCTTGTAGGGGCCGATTGCGCTGTTATATTGGACGCGAATTCCACGATTGACGTGAACTTCACCGTTGTCGTCCATCCAAGGGACGCGGAAAATAATTGTGCGCTCGGGTTCTACCAAGCGTTCGAGTACATTGTTTTTCACGAAACGGGGATTGCTTTCATAGACATCCCAAATTGTTTCGACAACTTCTTTGACGGCTTGAAGAAATTCGGGCTCGCCCGGATTCTTCGCTTCGACCTTGGCCATAAATTCCTTAAAGGTCATGTTGGTTCCTCCATGGTTTATTTTTTGTTTATCGCCATAATATAATCATGCCCTTTTATGTCAAGCGATTTGCATGGTAATACAATATTTATAAGCTCACTTTTGAGCCATGAAATTAAAACGAGGTTTGGTGTAAATCAATATTGCGGATATCCGACGACCATAACATTATCGCCAAGACGTCTAAAGCGTATCTTTGAAAGCTCGACAGCCTTGTTGATTCCGCCTCTGTCAATGTTTCTTAGCGAACACTTATCACCGCCTAAGATCTTATTGCCATAGAAGATATAACATTTGTCGATGAGATTATGTTGCCAAAATGATTCGCTGAGTTTGTTGCCGGTTTCAAGCAAGATGGAATTGAGATTTCTTTGGTAGATAGCTTCCAAAACCGCATCGAGATTCAAGGTATCGCCCTCACCCTCAACCTGTTGAAGCTCCACCCCCATATCTCTGAGGCGCAGCATGGTCTCAGAATCGCCGCTGTGGTGCATGATTAGAGTAGGAAAATCTTTGGCACTCTTTACTAATGCAGATTGCATATTGATTTGCAAATTCGGGTCTAAGACAACGCGCAGGGGTTGATTTATGTTCTTGAACCCTCGAGCATTGAGCATGGCGTCATCCATATTCACGCTATTCACGCCAGCCAAGACCACATCCACTTGCGAGCGGATGCGATGGACGAATTTCCTTGAGGAAGAGTTGCTTATCCATTTGGAACTACCGTCGCTGGCGGCATATCTTCCGTCGAGGGTCAGTGCCGTTTTCCATATCACGAAGGGGCGCTTTTTATCGATGCAACAAAGATAATATTCTAATTGCTCTTGGATTTCCTCTTCAATATATCCCACGGAAACCTCAATTCCTGCATCTTTTAGGGTTTGCACGCCTTTACCGGATACATCGGGATTGGGGTCTAAGATTCCAACCACCACTCTCTTGATTCCTGCTTTGATGATCGCATCAGTGCAGGGCGGGGTTTTTCCATAGTGACAACAAGGTTCCATCGTCACATAAAGCGTTGCGTCTTGGGCTTGTTCCTTGGCTTCTTTTAAGGCTACAATCTCAGCATGGTCTTGGCCGTAAGGCTGTGTGTTGCCTTCACCTACGATCTTTCCGTCTTTAACAATTGTGGCACCAACAAAGGGATTTGGGGAGCATTTCCCGCGGGACTTTTCAGCATTGCGCATTGCGACTTTTAGGTAATACTTATCCATAGAGCTCTAAGTTTTGTTTTGCCGGCTGGTATGCCGGATGTTTATCGTTTAAGTCTCGCCAGATCTTCATGGCTTCATCTTTATTTTCTTTTGCGAGATGAGCGATGGCGAGATTGTTTTGTGCATCAAGATTATCGGGCTCCATTTTGCTTAGTTCATTGAACCATAAAAGAGCCTTATCATAATCTTTATCAATTAGATACAATAGTCCGAGATTCATATATGGGATTGCAAAGGAGTTTTCCAAAGCAATGCTATTTAAAAGGTCTTGCTTGGCTTTTTCCTTTTCATTTACCAAGCCCCAATATAGCGCGCGATAGTAATATAGATCAGCGCTATCGGGATAGCTTCGCAAACCCTCAGATATCTCGTAATATGCGTCTTCAAGCTTGTTTTCGCTTAAATGATTGGCAATGATGGCATAAGTCTCGTTTTGTTTGAAATAAAGCGAAGGATTGCCGACAATGCCTTGGCGGATATACCAGATATTATCATCGTTTCTGAGGATGAATGTATATTCCTGATTAAGATTGAGCTCAACAAAGACGATGGCTTGGGAAGCATCCTCGGCTAAGCCGCTATGAATAAAGCTATATTGTTTCAGCTTTTTGAAATATGGGTTTTTCTTCATTATCTTGGCATAACGGCTCTGGATTTCATCGTGTTCGAGTCGGTTCATCGTGTGCGAATTGAGCTTATCAAAATCAAAGGCTATTATCTCATCAAGATAGAGAGAGACTACATCATCCGGACTCTTGGGAGCTTCAATCTGTTCAGTATCGAGATTGAGCCTCGACATCAGATATGCTACAGGGAAGTTGCCGGGATATTGATATTTGCTTAGCTCTTTGAGTAGCGCGGCTTTGTCTTTCTCTCTGAGTTGAGCGGGACTCAGCCCTTCCCAATCGGCTATCGGTTTGTTTATCCAAATATCGATGTAGCTCTGGTTTATTTGTTTATATTCACTGTTATTGTCAGATCTGAAAGTGGGGAATGTATCGTTGGAATCGATCTTGCCGGCATAGGGACAGCTTTCGGGGCACTTCATATTCACTCGAATAGCATTGCAGCATTTCCAGCAAAGTCCTTTGTCTGTTAGGGGACATAGCCGTAGTGCTCTTTCCTTTTTGCACTTTTTACAGCGGTCTTTTTTTGTTCTTAAAGAGAGCATGGCGACTCCGGCATCGGCGCAGGGATGCGCTTAAAACTGCTTCTATTGATAAGGTTTTGAACGAGTTTAACTTGATTTGGGTCAAAGCTGCTAAGATCGCTGTTTATACTGATTGCGTAGAGGATTGCGTCGAGATCGGGATAGTTGATGCCCAGTTCTTGCTCGTCGGATTGATCCTGCCAAAGATCGGCTGTGGGAATCTTTTCTATGATGCACAGCGGTATATCGAAATGCCGAGACATCTCCCATACCTCTGTCTTATAGAGCTTTCCGATGGGTTCAAGAGCACAGGCGGAATCTCCAAACTGGGTGAAATATCCCGTCATCCATTCGCTATAATTTGAGGTGCCCAAGACTAATTTGCTCATCTTGGCAGAGAGATCGAAAAGGATATTCATCCTGATGCGCGCCATCCAATTGCCTTTTCTGAGCGTGGAAACTTCGCTATCACCGAACCATTGATCCACAAAAGGGCTGATGTCTTGGATTTCATAAGCAACGCCCAAGGCCTCACAAAGCTTGATGCCATCGGCGGTGCTATCGGGATGACTTTCCTTGTAGGGCATCAAGACGCCATAGACATTCTCTTTGCCGATGGCACTTTGCGCCAAAGCGAGTGAGAGCGCGCTATCGATGCCACCTGAGACACCCAAGATATACCCCTTCATCTTGCTTTTGGCGAGGTAATCTTGCAGGAACTTTTCGATGTTTTGAATCTCTTTTTTGTAGTCTATTTTTCTCATGGTCTTTTCCAGTTTTGTTAATGCTATCTCCAATATAGAAATCAGCGGGCTTTGGTCAAGCTAAATCGATTTATTTGCTAAAATGTTGTGGCTTGCAAAGTCGATTATAATCATGCTTATTTGATTTTTGAGGACTGCAAGTTGCGGCCATATATGGCAAATTCAAGGGGTATTCCATTTGCGCCGAATAGCTGTTTTGAGGATTGCTTTTCCCAAAGCGACTCATCGATGGGTGGGAAATATCTGTCGGCTTCGATCTCGGCATCGATGTGGGTGATATAAAGGTAATCGGCAAAGGGCATTGCTTGTTTATATATCTCTGCGCCGCCAATGATGAAGGCATCATTTTCGCTTTCTATGGCGTCTGTGAGGCTGTTATAGACGATTGCATCGGATAGCTCAATATCGCTTCTGCTAATGACAATATTCTTTCTTCCGGGCAGGGCTTTGCCGAGAGATTCGTAGGTTTTGCGTCCCATAATAATGGCATGCCCCATAGTCGTTTCTTTGAAGTATTTAAGGTCTTCAGGCAAATCCCAAGGCATGTGGTTATCTTTCCCGATTGCACCATTTTTAGCCACCGCTACGATGATCTTGAGGCTCAAAACTTACCTACCTTAAAGAAGCGATCCATCTGGGGGATTCCAGCTTTCTCTGCTTCTTTAAGCGTGCCATAGAAGAGCATCTCGCCTGAATCCAAGAAGATGATCTTATCGGCAATACGATGGATGGAAGCAAGTTCGTGCGTGACGATCACAAAGGTCATATTTAATTGCTTTTTGAGAGTTAAAATCAGGGCGTCGAGGGATTCAGAGGTGATGGGATCAAGTCCGGCGGTAGGTTCGTCAAAAAATAGTATTTCCGGATCCAAAGCCATGGCTCTTGCCAGTGATGCTCGTTTACGCATTCCGCCTGAAAGTTCGGCAGGAAGTTTGTGCATTGCATGGCTGAGTCCGACGAGTTTGAGTTTCACTTTGATGATCTTATCCATCAAATCTTTATCGAGATTGGTGTGCATCTCCAGCGGTATGGATACATTGTCATAGATACTGATGGAATTTAGCAGTGCACCACCTTGGAAGAGCATGCCTGTCTTTTTGAGCACTTCGTCAAATTCTTTTTCGTTCATCTCAAGCACATTTTCATCCCAAAAATGAACGCTGCCGGCAAAGGGTTCATAGAGGCGGAGCATATTCTTGAGCAAAGTGGTCTTCCCGCATCCGCTGGAGCCTAAGATTACGGTTATTTCGTGCGGCATTATATCCACAGTAACTCCTTTTAAGATGGTCAGATCACCATATTTGGCGACGAGGTCTTTTATGCGGATTACGGGTTTGATACTGCTCACATTATCCTCACAGATATAAGAGGCTGAAGATTGCGTCAAAGACGATGACGGCGAAGATGGATGTCACAACAGCGGATGTAGTAGCTTTTCCCACGCCTTCTGCCCCACCTTTTACTTGAAATCCATAAAAAGCACCGACAATGACAATAACCCAAGCAAACCAAATGCTTTTGGAAAAACTGATGATGATGTCTTTGATGGAAAGGATGTTGATGGAGCGTGCGACGAAGTTTTCAAACGAAGTGTCCAAGACGCCGACGGCAATAATTGCTCCGCCGATCTGACTGACGAGTATGCTGAACATGACTAAGATGGGCATCACAATGGTGATTGCATGGAACTTTGGTACGACGATGAACTTGATGGGGTGCAGAGCCATCATGCGCAGGGCGTCGAGCTCCTCTGTCACCTCCATTGTCGCTATCTCGGAAGCGATTGCACTGCCGCTTCTACCTGCCACGATGATTGAAGTGATGAGCGGGCCCATCTCACGAACCATGGTGATGGACAAAAGGTCGGCTAAAAAAACGCCCACGCCAAAGTTTTTCAGTTGCATGCCGGACTGCAGAGAAAGGATGAAGCCGATGATGAAAGAGAGTAGGGCAACGATGGGCAAAGCTTGACTACCCAGGATGAAGGCCTGCTGGATCAATGAGCCTTTCCGCGCCGTCTTGCGAGAAAAGATTCCGACAAGGCTGTAATAGAATATCTCGGAAGCAAGGTTGAGCGCTGTGACCATCATCTGATAGAAGTTTAGTGCAGACTCACCGACAGTCTCCCACAATCCTGTGGGTTTAGGGACTTCCACGAACTCCAGTTTGGTCGTGCTGAAGGTCTCAATAAGGCTTCTCACGGAAGCAGATGCACCTCTCATCAAGAGTAGCTTGGCTTCGCTCTCCAAAAGCTCCTGAAAGCTGTCTAAAAGGGCAACTCCCGCACTGTCTATCTCCTGCACAGCTTCGAGGTCGATCACACTCACGCCTTGTAATTCACGGCTTTTCTTTAGGCGCAAAAACTGCTCTTTTAGCTCAGAAACGTTAAATTTGTCCAGGTTCGTTTGGACGAAAAGGATATTGTTCTCGACCTTAAGATTCATCAGTAGAAAAGACTCATGCGCAGGTAGGCACTATAATCATAGACCCACCAGTCTTGATTTGAAGATTCATCATAATGCAGGTTAAGTCGGAAATCTAACGACACATTCCGATATATCCTGAAGTTTAACCTGTTTTCATTCTCGATGCGCGGCATGACGCCAACATCACCAATCGGGAAAAGCGCATCTACAGAGCTGTTTAGAGAGAATAACTTGAAGATATTTCCTGCAGACAAAATCAGAGTTGCTTCGATGCCGCGGTCATATTTGTTCGGCAATTCCATATAAACTTCGTAGGGCACACCATCAACTGTCTTGCTCTCTTTGTGGCTAAAAGCACGGCTGCTTAGGTCTTGTTGCCAACCATAACCTCCTCTGAGGCTGACGGTGCTGTTTGGCCCTAGATTGAGTCTATATGTGAGTCCGCCTCCTTCTTTGAGCTTGATCGGGGATAAAGCGACCTTTGTGCGCAATTTATCTTGGTTTAAAATCGTTTCTAATTCGTTGTTGTCCCGGTCTAAGAGTATGATATTATAATCTTTGTCAAAATACGTGTATTCATCAAAAAAGTGGGTGTTTAGGTCTGCTCTGGCATAAACGGCAAAGTTATTCAGCAGTTTTTTACCCTTTGACCAAGGATACAAAAGAAATGTGTTCTTCATGGAATAACCATCTAAATTGATCCTGAAATCATTATTCTTTGAGAAGTTTGCACCCACATCATAAATGCTTCGTAGATTGTAGTGGAATGGTTTAAACTCATGATCAATGGTGTTTTCCAATGTGCCGTTCAGGTTCAAACTATAGGTGGGCTCGTCTTGTTTTGTCTCGTTGTTTGAGCTGATGTTCACGTTTGCGTGTATCACTCCTTTGTGAAACTTAGAACCGCCGATGTCCATTTCATCGGCTAATATGCCTGCACCAACAAATATTGTGCCGCTACTTGATGAGGGATCGACAATGATCGTCAAAACATGGCTGTCACCATGATTGAGGCATACCGTGGTAAAGTCTTTGAGATCGCTCCAAGAATAACCGCTCAGCGTGACCATATAATTTCCGGGAGGCAATATCCACAGCTTTTCGTCGATACCGTGCTCTTCATCGCTAATACTGAAATCTTGACCTACTCTATCATATCCCAAAACGTCTTCATTGCGCGACCAGATGTCATAGTTTTGCCTTACTCTGTCTTGAGAGAGATCGAGAATGCGCACGCGAAGTTCGCTCCAATCACGAGGAACGACAGTGCGTTGCATGGGATGAACATCCAAGATCATGCTGATATCCTCGTTATGACCGACAATGACACGATATCTGCCTGTGAGCAATTGTATGGGCTCGTTAAATTCCGCTGTATATGTCGCTATCACGGTATTTAAGCTGTCTAAGGCCTCTATTGAATATTTCATTTCAGTGTTTACGTTTGCCTTTGTTCTCAGAAGCAATTCACCAAAGGATGGATGGGTCTCTTCATTTTCTAATTGTTCTGTGAGATATCTCTCAGGGGCTGAAAGGCGACGTGCGGCGTCATCTCTTGAAGACACAAAGGGTCTTCCCGCTGATTGAGCTATATATTTTGCGGCAAAGGTATTAGTTTCTTCCATGATCATGTTGTTTATGACCTGAACGAAATATACGGTGCTGTTATCAATGAGTTGGCTATATCTCTCGGCACTGTGTGCTACAATCGTCTTCTCGCCGGAACTATCCCTTAGGATAAACTCAATTCTCAAAAAGGCTCGCGGTTGCTTCCCTTCTATCTTCTCTAAGTTCAAGATATTTGTTTCGAGATAGTAATCAGGGTCTTTTTCAGTGGCTTCGCGACTTACACTCGAAAAGATGTTATAGGCTCTCAATCTTTGCGAGATAATTGCGGGGATAGCGTCGGACAAGCGGTTTGCCCAAAGTTCATCAGCAAGAAAGCGAACCTGATAGAAGCTTTCTTTGACCACAATCTGATTTCTATTGTAGGTTCGGTTGACACGTCCGTTCATGACATGTAAAGCTTTGCCGTTGTTGTTTTGCATCACCAAGTCAGGCACCTCTGTGCTGCTCTGATAATCAAGGACATAATAATTTGTTGCCGCTTTATCAACTTTAGCAAAACACCCTGTCATGAGTAGTACTAAAAGTGATAAGCCAAAAATAAAACTCTTTTTCATAAAACTCACCTCGTCTAATTGCCGCGAATAAGGATAGCCGGGTTATCGGCTAATTGTCGAGAAAACTCGTTGAGATTGTCTGTAGCATCACGAAGGTTTTCAAGGGTTTCGGCGAGGTCATCACGAGACCTTTGCACCGTTCTATTCAAGTTGTTTATCAAAGTTCCTGTGCGTTTAACCGTCACCCCAAGATCAGATGCAAGCTCGCCGAGATTTGCTTCGTTCAGTTGCTTCGCAAGGATGTTGAGGTTGTTGACGATAGAATCAAACTCTTCAGAGTAGAATACGCTGTTGATCTTATCCAAGGATCTGTTGAGGTTTGAACTCAGCAACACAATTTGTTCGGTGCTTTCTACCACGAGAGTATTTGCATTCGCGCCGATATTGTTGAGGTGGAAGCGACTGTCGTCCAGCAATGCTGTTGCTTGGCCTGTAAGCTCTTCAACCGTCGTATTCAAGGTTTGAGTGATGTTGAGTAGCTCCGCATTCAAAGTCTCGGTGATTTCTTTTACAGATTCAATGGTAACGCCAGCCACTTCATCGATATTGCCTGTCACGCTCGTGGTCAGCGTTTCGATGTTTTGGCTCAGTTCGTCTGTCAGGACTGCCGTATTGTTTGCAACTCGAGTAAGGGCAGCCATGGTCGAGCTCACATTTTGTCGTGTTTCATACAAGATCAAGCCCGTTTCTTCGAGGATCTTTGCGATGTTTTCTCTGTTTTCAGCGTTCGTCATCTCATTGATGTTTTCTGCGATCAGATCGAGTTTATCAACGATAGACACAGCTCTGTCGGATATATTATCGATCATAGTAGAGCCCGCTTTGATATACGACAGTGGCTTTAAGGTCATCGCTTCATTGGTGCCGCCTTTGATCTCTACAGCTTTAAGCCCTGTGATTCCCACCAATGAAAGCACAGCTTCCGTATCTTCTTTTATTGGCGTTCCCGGCTCGACCTGTATTGTTAACAAGACTTTCTTCACATCATTGGGATCAATGCGTATATCTTTGACACGCCCCACCTTGATGCCTTGATAGTTCACGGTACCGCCCAACTGCAAGCCACTCACGGGATAGTCGTCAAAAACTATGTAGTATTCATCCCAATTCTGTCTAAGCTTATTTCCTGCTACCGCAGCAGCGAAGATGAGAATGAGCATAAAACCTACAACCAGAAATACGCCCAAACGAACTTTTGTCGCTTTTGAAACCATATCTTTGCCTCCTCAATCCAGCTCGATGTTACCGGTATAAAACTTATTGCGGATAGTCTGCGGTGAAGATGAGCTGATGTTCACCCTTCCGTCGCAGATCACTTCTTCGCCGAAGCTTATGTCTCCCTGAACGATCAATTCCTTACATCCTGCGAGAGATGGAATATGTGGGAAACGCTTTTGCATTGCACTGAGATCGTTATAATATCTCTTATCAAGCTCGATATACGGAGATTTATAGAGTCCGCGTCTAAGCTGTATCTGATATTGGTCATTGAGCTCATAGGCATCCGACCACACCGCGAGCAGGTCATTGGTTGTTTTCACGGGAGCAAATCTATCGCGAGGAACAACCAATGCTTTCGCCCCGGAAAAGCTACTGATAGCTGCGCCCATTGCCGTCTCGATCTGAAAGACTTTGGTTCCATCAACTTCCTTTGGATTGACTATCAAGGGCAGAAGCATCATGCCGCCACCTGTGATGAGATGCCAGTCCAATGCCTGCAGATCGATCCAAAGGTTATTGGTATTAAAGAACTGATATTTCTCGATGTTTTGAAAGCTGTCAATATCTTCTTGAGGGCATTGTGCCACCTCTCTTAGGAGCAATTGACCATCAAGGTCTTCGGCAAGATGCCCGCCTTTCTTATCCATCTCCAGACGGTCGCAGACTTCCATGATAAACGGAACTTTATGCTCCTCCATATAGGCCGCAATGCGAGGATCAACCGTTGCCCCGAGATTGTCGGAATTCGAAACAAAAGCATAGCGATAGCCCTTATTTATCATCTGTTCCAAGAGTCCCGTTGAAGAAAGCACGGTATAAATATCCCCATGCCCAGGAGGATTCCAATTCATCGCCTTTTCACTGCCATCCAGCGGCATAAGACTTTCTTGCTTGATACGCGGATATTTGTTTTGCACGAAAGTAGCAGGCAGCTCCTGTTTCATCAGATCGGGATATTTTTCCAAGAACTTGAGCGTATCCTCTTCCGTAGCAAAGCTGTTCATGAACATCAATTGAATCTCATAGCCGCTACCGGAGCGCAATGCAAGAACATGCCGAACAATGATATCCAAAAAGGTCATGCTCCCTTTGACGGGAAGCAAAGATTTGGCGCGGGAAAGTCCCATGGAAGTGCCGAGACCTCCATTGAGCTTTATCACTGCTATTTTCTTCAGATAGCGCGAAATATCTTGTGCTGAGAGGTCTTCATAGCGAATCAAGGATGCTGTTGATGGCGGCCTTATTGCCTTGTCCGGAATCATGCCCTTTTCGCCTTTCTTCAATGCTTCATAATAAGATGAAAAGGTGCGGATAACAAGCTCCGGCAGACCTTCAGCTTTCATCATTTTGGTAAACTGACTAAGCATTTCGCACTTCCTTTTTCAAGTTTTCTTAGATTAAGCTATCAAGGTAATCATCATCCGCCTCATGCGGAATGGTGATAACACCCTCATTTCCATGTTTTTCATTCCAATCTTCAGAGGTTGACACAGCGCCTTGGTTACAAGCCCAAGCTCTGCGAGCAACTCCGCCCATAACATCCCAAGAGAGTCCTTTGCGGATGACTTCATCGATGAGATCGCTCCCATCGAGAACAATGCCGTTCCCACCATTGATGCTCCTGCCGATGCCCACTCCGCCGCCATTTGAAAGCACGGTGAGCGTCATACCACGCGCAGCGTTCCCGGCAAAGCAATGAGTAGCCATATCTGCCATAAGGTTCGATCCATCATAGATGTTAGAGGTTTCTCTGAAAGGTGAATCAGTCCCGGAGACGTCATGATGGTCTCTGCCCAAGATGACGGGACCTATCTCGCCTTTGCGCACCATATCGTTAAACTTAAGCGCAATCCTCACACGTCCTTCTTCATCGGCATAGAGTATTCTCGCTTTTGTGCCGACCACGAGCGCATTCTCCTCCGCAGTAGTGATCCAATGATGATTGTCTCGATCCATCGAATTACGCGTGGGATCGATCAACTCAGCAGCAGCCTTATCGGTAGCCCGCAGATCGCTATCCTTGCGGGAGAGACACACCCAACGGAAAGGGCCATAACCAAAGTCAAAGCACATTGGCCCCATGATATCTTCCACATAGGAAGGCCAGATGAAGCCATCATTCGTGCTCTTTTTATCTTTGGCAATCTCAAGTTCGCCGGCATCAAAGACAGACGCCATGAAGCTGTTGCCATAGTCCCAGAACCTCCCGCCCTTTGCAGTAAGAGATTTGAGCACGCGGAAATGCCGTTTCAACGATTCATCAACACTATTCTTAAAGGCTTTTTCATCCTTTTCAAGCAGCTTACGCCCCTCTTCAAAGTTATATCCCGCAGGAGTATATCCGCCCTCATAGACGGCATGACAAGAGGTTTGGTCACTGATGAGTTCCGCCTTGATATCGTGTTTGTCCACATATTCCAAGAGGTCCACGATATTCCCGTGATATGCGATGGATAGCGGCTCTTTGGTGATTCTTGCTTCATCCACCCAGCGAAATACTTGCGCCAGATCGGAGGACACTTTCTTCACCCAGCCCTGTGAATGGCGGGTTTCGATGCGAGAATAATCCACTTCAGCGATGATACCAATTCCACCGGCAATCTCGACGGCCTTAGCTTGCGCACCGCTCATCCCACCCAAGCCGGACGAGATAAACAATACACCCGCAAGGTCTTTATCCTCCGGGATTCCCAAATATTTACGCCCAGCGTTTAGCAGCGTGATAAAGGTTCCATGCACGATGCCTTGAGGCCCGATATACATCCACCCACCAGCCGTCATTTGACCGTAATTCGCCACGCCAAGTGCGGTGAGACGCTTGAAATCTTCAGGATTATCCCACTTACCGATCACAAGTCCGTTGGTTGAGATCACTCTCGGCGCATGCGGTGCTGAAGGGAAAAGCCCAACGGGATGTCCGCTTGCCACCACCAAAGTCTGGTTTTCTGTCATCACCTCAAGATATTTCATGATAAGTCTATATTGCATCCAGTTTTGGCACACCTGCCCAGTTTCACCATAGGTAACTAATTCATAAGGATAGAGCGCAATATCAAAATCAAGATTGTTATCGATCATCACCTGCAAAGCTCGGGCTTGCACGATTCCCTTATACTCATCAATAGGCTTGCCTTTGAGCCTACCCTGAGGGCGATAGCGATAGCCATAGATTCTACCACGAGTCTTGAGCTCTTCCAAAAACTCGGGAGCGAGCTCTTTATGCAGGCTTTTTGGCACATATCTCAGTGCATTCTTCAAAGCGGTTTTGATCTCTTTTTTAGAAAGGTTGAGTCCTCTATCCGGTGCGTGCCTAATTCCTTCTTCAAACACGGGATCGGGCGGCAGCACGGGGTCTAATAAAACTTGAAAGGGTCTGTTAGACATCATTTGCCTCTTTATTATTCTTTTTATTTATCATAATATTTAGTATCGTTGAATCGGTGTTTTGCATACCCGTTTTAACGATCTTTGCAAGATTATCAATTGTTTCATCCAAATCGTCGGTCACGATGCCGTCATTAGGTGAAATACTGCGTCCCATATTGGCCAAGAGAGCAGCTTGCACAGCGGCAGAGGTCGTGGTCGCCACCTTGAGCGAACAGCCCTCTTT
>LSQX01178179.1_pt1 | contig 22742 bp, 19 predicted proteins | sample 654561 | NCBI WGS metagenome assembly LSQX01 (sample SAMN04489861, study PRJNA283612) | anaerobic digester metagenome | isolation source: 4 biogas reactors fed with cattle manure at either 37C or 55C with and... | place: Denmark: Kongens Lyngby | collected 2014
GGTATTTGATTGGTCGTAGAAACCATATGAATAAGGATTTTTTTCATATTTTAATGCACTGCTTAGGAAGGGTTAAGATTATTTTTCTATTGACTGGGTATTTTTAATTTCAAATGATGAAAAGAAAATTATTGCCACTTATTATTTTATCTGTTTTTCTAACTCTTCCGGCCGGTAGTCAGACTGTAGGAGTAAGAGGAGGATTAACTCTGGCCAAGGGTTCATATAAATATTCAATGGTGAAACAGCAGACTCATTTCATGCCAGGATTTTGTACTGGTTTGGCTGTTGAATTTCCTTTATCGGAACCTCTTTATCTGAATTCAGGATTTTTATTTATAAAAAAGGGTACCAAAAGACATATATCTGATGTAGACGAGAAGATACCTGTGAGGTATCTGGAAATACCTGTTAACATTGTATACAAATTTGATTTCATTACCTGGCAATTATTCGGAAATGCTGGTTTATACACCGGTATTGGCTTATCGGCAAAATCCAAAAGAGGAGATGACGTTGAAAAAATTGAATTTGGCACCGATCTCGGACAGTTCAGGAGGATGGATTACGGCATCAATCTGGGTGCCGGTATAGAGATTGATAATAATGTTCAGTTCATTGTCAATTACGGATATGGATTCAGAGACATATCCAGAAGATATGATGAACGGATAAAGAACAGGGTATTGAGTTTCACCGTTGTTTATCCCCTTGAAGAACTTGTATATTTTATTCAGTCGTTATATTAGAAATACCAGTAATAATCTTTACCTGACATAATTCCACAAAGAATCTTCCCTCCTTTCCAGGGGGCATATTCTTTTTTATATGAGAAATACATTTTATAGATAAGCTATTATTATTCAGCAAATTCAAGTAATCCGAAATGGCAAGGCTGGTGAACATCCTGTCTGAGATCAAAAACAGGGAATAGCAGGGATGTTGAGCGGAAGCGATCTGAAACCAGGTTCCTGTCCTGTCTGACTGCCTGGAATGCCCATCTGACACCTGGTTTTGCAGGAGCGAAGCGATAGAATTCATTAAAGCAGGTAAAAGGGATCTGCATTTCCATCTGCCATCCTTTATCCTTATCGGTATCGTCATTAATTGTCCCGTCATAAGTAACTCCGACTGAATATTCCGGATTATATCCTGAGATAAAAATAGTATTGTCATTGTAATATTTCCACAGGACAATAAAGTCGAAAGCTGCCTTGTATAAATTAAGTTCAAATCCGTAATGGAAATAAATACTATCTGCAACGGGGACACAAAAAAATTCGACACAATCGTCAATATGAGGTATTCCGTCTCTTTTCGTTTCCCTGGCAGTAAGTGAAGTATCCTCACACTGATAGAATAAATAAAGGTTTTTATCATCCCACAGCATACGAAATTTTGTTTTTTGTTTTTCGAGGTTGCCTCTTAATCTGAAAAAATAGTCGAAAGAACATATTTCAGCATTGTCCCAGCAACTTTCATTCATCCTGCCGTCTATTATGACTGGTTCTGTTGTTTTCGAGACCATATACACAGGAGTTTGTCCCATAACGATACGTTCTTCTGTCTGAGCTGAGACAAACAGATCTGACATCATGAAGAAACATAAAAACGCGGCAATAATTTTAATATTGATTTTCATAGAAGACTGGTATTACATTTATTCTATAATTATTCAAATATAAACAAAATCCCTTTGGTTACGTATAAAAGAGAAAATTTGACAAAAAGTGACGGGGAAGTGGTGAATGGCGGGAAATTGTATATTAAATGGCTGATCTGTATTAACGGATCTGTTGGCATGAGTAAAGGATCGGGATACGACAGTCGGGGAAGCGGGAAAGTCAATGTATAAAATAGTGTTTCATTATCTGTTAATGGTTTTGAAATAATGAATTATTAAAAACCGGAGACACATGAAAAGATGGTTTCTGAATATTCTTCTAAGCTTTCTTTCAGCAGGTATATACGGGCAGAATTGCACTATTCTGTCAAAGGCCAATAATATTACTCCTGACAGATTGTGTTCTCCGGTTACTGCGACATGGGAAGTTACTTACACAGGGGTAAATGATGGAGGCACTCCTGTCAGTATCAGGTACGACTGGGATAATGGGATAACGGAGACGATACCGGCCATAGAGACCAGTCCGGGCCTTTTCACTGCTGTTTCAAGCATCACATACACTTCATCGGGTAATAAATGCAACTATCATCCGCAGGCTACATTAATGGTTAACGGGGTTCTTTGTACTTCAACATCTCAGGAACAGATAGTAACAGTATGGGATAATGATGATAATAATGGTGGCATCATGAGTATCAGTCCTGATATATATCCTATTTGTTATGGTAACAGTGCATATGTACGTTTTCAGGATGTAACAAGGTTTAATTGTGTACCTCCTCAGGAGATAGATAATCCCAATGTTAACACCCGGTGGGTACAATGGATTTATGGGACTGACATTACTATGACGGGTGCTCCGGTAACTGTTGGAGGTAAGCCGAGAATTTTTGAATATTACGGTGATATAGTCGAATTAACAGGGCCGGTGACAGGTTCTGGTATCTGGTCTGATGTAATCTATGTAGCTGATGACAAAGATGTCGGACAATACTTTGAGGTAACTCTCAGGAACTGGAATTACTGCAATCCCTATGATGACCCAAATATACCGGGCAAGCCTGTAGACAAGCATAATGGCGACCATCCCCCTGTTGAAACCACAGCCATCATTCTTATTGTTGATTATCCTGATGCTACAATAACGCCTGTAGCTCCCATGTGTGCCAATGCTCCGTCTGTTGTTCTTACTGCTGCAACTTCAGGGGGCACGTGGTCGGGCAACGGGGTTTCCGGTAATATTTTTGATCCTTTTATTGCAGGTCCCGGAAATCACCAGATACGGTACGACATTACTAATGCTTATGGTTGCAGTGACAGTGATGTAACAACAATTGTAGTTCATCCTCTGCCTAATGCCACTATACTTACAGAAGGTTTGTATTGCAATACTGATCCTCCGTTTGCTCTTCAGGCCGTTGATCCCGGTGGCATATGGTCGGGCTCCGGAGTTACGGGAGATATTTTTGACCCTGCTGCAGCAGGAGCAGGTAATCATATCATTACCTATACGATTATTGATGCAAATGGCTGCACCGATACTGACGAAACGCTTATTACAGTAGCCACTCCTGATGCTACGATAACTCCTGTTGATACTCTGTGTGCCGATTCACCTCCGGTAACCCTGACAGCTGTTGACATGGGAGGAGTATGGTCGGGTCCGGGTGTTGTGGGTAATACTTTCAATCCGGCTCTTGCCGGTGTGGGATCACATATTATCAGTTATGAGATACAGAATCCGAGTTGCAGTGATCAGGATACTGTTGTTATCACTGTCATGCCTCTTCCTGTTATTTATATTGATCCTGTAGGTACGGTATTTCTGAATGGCCCTCCCATCACTTTGAATGCCACACCTCCGGGCGGTATATGGTCGGGACCCGGAGTAACAGGAAATATTTTTGACCCTAATGGTGCAGGTATAGGCACTCATGTCATACAATATGAGACTATTCCTGACAGATGGGGTTGTATGTCTGTCAGCACTGTTATTATCAGTGTTATAATGCCACCCATGCCAGTGGCTCTTTTTGAACCAGAAGCTACAGGATGCGCCCCTCTCACTGTGCAATTCATAAATAACAGTCTGTACGGAGAAGCATATATCTGGGATTTTGGCGATAAACAGTATTCAAATGAAGAAAACCCTGTTCACACGTATTACGTACCCGGGGATTACATTGTCAGGCTAACTGTAATAAATCTTGCCGGTGAATCAGTTCATAACGGAATAATAACCGTATACCAGAATCCTACAGCTATTTTCGATGTCTATCCCAGAGAGGTTGTGAATAATGAACAAGTAGTAATTTTCTATAATTACAGTCATCATGAATTTCAGTCTTTATGGGATTTTGGTGACGGGCATAGCTCGACAGACAAGAATCCGTACCATAAATATGAGAACCCAGGTAGTTATTCTGTTTCACTTACTGTTACAACGAGTGATGGTTGTATTGATTCAGCGCGACTGGAGACCCCTATAATAGTTGACTGGAAGACCGGAGACATAAAATTTCCGAACGTTTTTAAATGGAATGGGACAGGGTCGACCGGAGGGGAATGGCATGAAGGTGTATATCCAGAAATGGACTATGTTTTCAGGCCGTTTTTTGAGAATGTTATTGAATATAAGCTTCAGATTTTTAACCGCTGGGGTGTCCTGATTTATGAGAGTGATGATCTGCATAAAGGTTGGGACGGATATGACGGGAACGGAAATCTTGCTGTTCAGGGTGTTTACGTTTGGAGAGTAACGGGAAGATATGCCGACGGTGATTATTTCAATAAAGTAGGTGATGTAACTTTTCTACACTGAGGATTTTAACAGACAATTTCATTTCTTACATCTATCAAAAAGCCACCCTGAAATATGGGCTATTTAGCGTTTTTTAAAAAATAAGCTTAACTTTGACACTGGCAGAGCCTGATTCATATATCTGGCTTTTGATGTTAATACATTAAATTACAGGGCTTATGAGATCACTAATTAAATTTGTATTACCCGGCATTATTCTGACAACCTTACTGATGTTGTTTTCCTGCGAAAAAGACAATAATGAAGGAACTGTTACTGATTTTGAAGGTAATGTCTACCGTACAGTTCAGATAGGAGATCAGTGGTGGATGGCTGACAACCTTAAAGCTACTAAGTTCAATGACGGGCAGAGCATCCTTAATGTCACTGACGACAGTGAATGGAATAATCTCACCACTTCGGCATACTGCTGGTATAACAACGATGAAGCGGGATATAAAAACACCTACGGAGCATTATACAACTGGCACGCCGTCAGCACAGGCAGGTTATGTCCAGACGGATGGCATGTACCGAGTAATTCTGAATGGGCTACTCTTACGAGCCGTCTTGGTGGAGAGAATGTTGCAGGCGGAAAATTGAAAGAGACAGGTACTGCTCACTGGCAGACACCTAATTCAGGAGCTACCGATCTTTTCAGCTTCACTGCTCTTCCGGGGGGTTACCGTGGCAGTCTTGGAGCTTTTATCGATATCCTGGACAGAGGATACTGGTGGAGTTCAACAGAGTATAATGCCACCCATGCTCACCTGAAAAATATAACCTACGATTCAGGTAATTTTACCAGTCTGAACGATGCAAAAAAATTCGGTTTCTCTGTACGTTGCATCAAAGACTAACAAAACTATTGTTTTTTAAGCGGTCCACAAACTCCCTTATTGAATTACGGTCAATACCTTTTTCTTTTAATAAGCTAATAAAGGCGCTTCCAATTATAACTCCGTTGGCATAATTACATGCCAGATGAAAAGTGTCAGCATCTGATATGCCGAATCCAATCAGGGCAGGATTAGTCAGTTTCAGATCCCTTATCTTTTTAAAATATAAGATCTGATCTTCTGAAAATATACCTTTTACACCAGTGGTAGAGGATGATGACACCACATATACAAAACCACGACTTATACTGTCAATCATTCTAATCCGTTGAATATCAGTCTGCGGGGATATAAGCAAAATGTTATACAGATCATGTCTGTTAAAAATATTTGCGTATTGACTCAGATATATTTCCGGAGGCAGATCAGGAAGAATAAGTCCGTCGACTCCCACCTCATTACATTTTCTGCAAAAGTCATCAAGTCCGAATCGGATGACCGGATTGATGTAACTCATCATAACAAGAGGGATATTAACAGTTGACCGGATATATTTTAATTGTTCAAAGAGCAAAGCTATATTCATTCCATTCTTCAAAGCACCGGCACTGCTGTCCTGTATAACCGGTCCGTCAGCCAGAGGGTCAGAAAAAGGAATTCCTATTTCAATCATATCGGTTCCTGCATCAACCAGTTCTCTTATGATTTCGGCTGTCGAACCAAGATTAGGATAACCTGCTGTAATATAAATAGATAATATATTATTGCCTTTTGTTTTAAAGAGTTTGTCTATTCTGTTCATACTATTATGTATTGGAAGTTATATTTTCTTATTATTCATCTTTTCCATGTATGTCATGTAAGCTGCCATATCCTTATCTCCCCGTCCGGATATAATCACTACGACTACATCGTTTGGTCTGAAGCTCATTTTATCCAGTAATGCAACAGCATGAGCTGATTCAAGGGCAGGGATTATCCCTTCCATTGTGGTCAGTTTAAAGGCGGCATCCAGGGCCTGATCATCTGTTGCGTGGTGAAAAATGACACGTTTTGTTTTGTTCAGATAAGCGAACATAGGGCCTATACCTGGATAATCCAGGCCGGCAGAAACGGAATAAGGTTCTGTAATCTGTCCGTCTTCATCCTGCATCAGGATTGTTCTGCTTCCATGTATTATTCCGGGTATTCCTCTTGCTATTGTTGCTGCTGTTTCGTCGGTATCGGTACCCTTACCTGCTGCTTCAACAGCTATCAGATTAACATGTTCATTATCCAGGTAATGATAGAAAGAACCTGCAGCATTACTCCCTCCTCCAACGCAGGCAATAATATAGTCGGGATCAGAACTACCGGTATGACTGAGCAATTGATTTTTCATCTCCATGCTGATAACTGACTGTAATCTTGCCACAAGGTCGGGATAAGGATGTGGTCCCACTACTGATCCGATGATATAATGAGTATCAACAGGATTATTGATCCAGTCACGTATGGCTTCATTGGTAGCATCTTTCAAAGTCATGTTACCGTTTGTGACAGGTATCACCTCTGCTCCCAGCATTTTCATTCTTAATACATTCGGGGCCTGTCGTTGAATATCAAGTTTTCCCATATAAACGATACACTTAAGCCCCATCAGCGCGCACACAGTGGCTGTGGCCACTCCGTGCTGCCCTGCTCCTGTCTCTGCAATAATTCTTGTCTTCCCCAGCTTTTTGGCTATAAGTATCTGTCCGATTGTATTATTTATCTTATGGGCTCCTGTATGGTTTAAATCTTCCCGCTTTAAAAAAATACGGGTATTGTAAAGCTCCGATAAACGTCTGGCATGGAATAAAGGAGACGGCCGTCCGGCATAATCACGAAGGAGTTCATAAAACTCGTTCTTAAAATCCTGGCTGTCTATTATATCAAGATATCTTTCCCGGAGTTCCTGAATGTTTGGAACCATCATTTCAGGGATATAAGCTCCTCCGTATTCTCCATAAAATCCATTATCATTAACATAGTTATTCATAATACATTATCTTCTTAGTTCTTCAATAAACTCTTTTACTTTATCAATGTCTTTTAATCCGGGACTGATTTCAAACCGGCTGTTTATATCAACTGCAAACAAATATTCATGTCTCATGTTTTTTATTATACTAATATCTTCCGGCCCTATTCCTCCGCTTAAAAAAAATTGTTTTTCATTCTTATATTCATAAATTTTTCGCCAATCGAATTTTTTACCACTGCCTCCGTGAGCTGTTGTACCGGTATCAAACAAAAAATAATCACATAGGTCCGAATAATCCCGGAGGACTGAAAAATCAAAGTTATTGTCAATCCCAAAAGCTTTGGATAAGGCCACATTATTGTTCTTAAGACGCTCACATTCACTGACGGGTTCATTTCCATGCAATTGTGCCATATCCAGCTTATATCTCTTCATGGTATCAATTATCTCAGAAGGCTGAGTATTAACAAACACTCCTGTTTTAATGATCCCGGGGGGTATATCATTACAGAGAGATTCAGGAGGACTATTTCCGACATAACGCTTTGAATGAGAATAAAAGATAAAACCCATAAAATCTGGCATAACAGCTGCAATCTGTTGTATATTCCCGGGGTCTGTCATTCCGCATACTTTAATTTTTAACATTGTTTCAGGTATTTAATTTATTTACAAAGTCTGAAAATGATGCGACAGGATTTTTATCCTTCATAAAGACTTCACCCATTAAGAATCCGTCAAATCCGCTTTTTCTCAGAAGTTTTATTGTATCGGTTGAATGAATACCACTTTCGGATATTTTCAAAAATCCTTCCGGTATCAAAGGAACCAGGTTCAGGGATACTATTGTATCAACATTGAATGTTTTAAGGTCACGATTATTTATTCCGATTATATCAATATCTTTTGAGATATGATTGAATTCTTCCTGTGAATGTATTTCAAGGATAGTCTCTAAGCCGAGGGAATGTGCCAGAGCAGCAAGTTTCTGACTCTGTGATTTTTCCATTGCTGCCGCAAGGATTAATACGACATCTGCTCCAATAGCTTTTGATTCCACGACCTGATATTCTTCAAGGATGAAGTCTTTTCTCAGAACAGGTATATCATTAATGCTACGGACAAGCATCAGATCGTCATTAGTTCCACCAAAAAAATCTGTATCAGTAAGGACGGATAATCCTGAAGCTCCGTGGTTGGCATATCCCTTTGTGACCACTTTGGGATCAGCATTTTCATTGATCCATCCTCTGGAAGGCGACTTTCTTTTAAATTCGGCTATAATACCAGTTTTGGATGGATTTTTCAGGTATTGTCTGAGAGAAAAAGTGTTCCTGGAAAAAGCCTCCATTTTCTCCAGCTTACCAACAGGGATACACTTTTTCAATACCGAAAGTTCCTTTTTCTTATTGGCAATAATTGTATTGAGGAAAGTCATAGTTGCATTTTAATAAGTGATCTGAAAGATTTGAGGGCTTTTCCTCCAAAAAGAGATTCTTCAGCCATTGATTTACATTCATCGAATGATTTTTCAGGGTAAAAGCATTTTATAGCCATCATAGCATTTGCATTAACAACATTATTCTGTGCTTTTGTACCTTTTCCTTCCAACACTGAATTGAATATTCCAGCTGCTTCAGCTATCGTTTGCCCTCCTCTCAGGTCAGAAGGCGAAAGCCGTTCATAATGAACAGACTCAGGGTTGATAAGTTGTTCTGCACCGTTAAGGATATATTTAAAGCTACCTGTAAGAGACAGCTCATCATATCCATCCAGACTATGTATTATAGTATACTGAATATCTGTAAGTTGATAAAGATAATTATATAAGCGTGCCAAAGACAAGCTATAAACACCTATCAGTTGTTTTTTGGGAAAAGAAGGATTAACCATAGGTCCGAGCATATTAAAGAAAGTTTTTACTTTTAATGCTCTTCGTATGGGTACAACACTTTTCATTGCAGGATTGAACATAGGGGCATGAAGAAAGCAGACTCCTGCCCTGTCGATTTCTTTTTTCAGTTTATCATTGTCGGTTGAGAACTTATAACCGTAATACTCCAGGATATTTGATGATCCGCAGGCTGATGTAACGGCATAATTACCATGTTTGGCCACTTTCAGACCTGCTCCGGCAAGGATAAAAGTGGTAATTGTGGATATATTGAAAGTATCTTTGCCATCTCCTCCTGTACCACATACATCTATTGTATCAAAATCAGACAAGTCTATTTTTACACAAAGGTTCAGCAAGGCATCGCGGAAGCCCGACAATTCTTCAACAGTTATACTTCTCATCAGGTAAACAGTTATAAAAGCTGCGATTTCCGATTCGGAATATTTATTTCCTGCTATATTGGTCAGGACTTCTTCTGCTTCGTGGCGATCAAGTGTTCTGTGATTGAAAAGATCGTTCAGTATTTTTCGCATAAGTTTTTTTTATTTAGCAACTACTTTTTTTGCTCATTTAAGACAGTGACTAACATCTCCTTACAACTCCAGCCAGTTTTTAATTATCTGAGATCCATATTCAGTAAGAACAGATTCCGGATGGAACTGCAGGCCTCTTACATCATAGTCTTTATGGGTGATCCCCATTATTATTCCATTGTCATCCTCACATGTAACAATGAAACAAGCAGGAAGATGTTTTTTTGAGACCACCCATGAATGATAACGGCCAGCCATAATAACCGGGGGGATATTTTCAAATAGAAGTTCATCAGATGTTTTTATTTTAACGGGAGAAGAGACACCATGATAGACAGAGCTCAGGTTAAGTATTTTCCCTCCGAAAGCTTCACATACAGCCTGATGACCCAGACAGATACCCAGAATACTTTTATTTCCGGCATATTTTTTTATCAGCTCAAGGCAGACACCTGATTCAGAAGGAATACCCGGTCCGGGTGAAATAAGGATTTTATCATAATCATTTATTTCATCCAGTGATATTTCGTCATTTCTTCTTACTTCAGGGTACTGGCCTGTCAGGTTTTCTATACAGTGAACCAGGTTATAGGTAAATGAATCATAATTATCTATTACAATAGTTTTTTTCATTTTATACCTCCTGCTAATTGAATAGCTTTCTTAAGTGCACCAAGTTTATTATTAACTTCCTGTAATTCATTGTTTTCATTTGAACCTGCCACAATACCGGCACCAGCCTGGTAAAATAGTTTATTTCCCTTACTAAGGAATGTTCTTATCATTATAGCATGGTTAACTGTTCCTTTCAGGTCAATAAATCCTATTGCTCCTCCATAATAACCCCTGCGCTGGTTTTCGTATTTGTCAATTAACTGCATAGCCTTATGTTTCGGAGCTCCTGTAAGTGTTCCTGCGGGGAAAGTTGCAGTCAACATATCTGCAGCAGATGATTCTTCACGAAGCTCACCTGACACTGAGGACACCAGATGGATAACATGGGAATAGAACTGTATTTCTCTCAGGCTCTCGACAGTGACATTTCTCGCATGTCTGCTGAGGTCATTACGTGCCAGATCAACCAGCATTATATGTTCGGCATTTTCCTTGAGGTCGTAAGACAGTCTCTCTGCTATTAACTTATCATTCTCCTCATCGCCTGACCGTTTAAAAGTACCGGCAATAGGATTTATATATGCTTTACCATTTTGTATCTTTAAATGGGCTTCCGGTGATGAGCCAAAGATCTTATAACTGCCATAATCGAAATAAAAAAGATAAGGAGATGGATTGATAGAACGTAATGCTCTGTAAACATTGAATTCATCTCCAATGAAATTCCGGGAAAACTTACGTGAGAACACTACCTGAAATACATCTCCTCTGAAACAATGGTCTCTTCCTTTGCTTACAATATCTTTAAACTGTTCATCGCTTATATTCGTTTCTTCTTCCCCAATTGTATCGAAAGAATAAATTGCGAAGTTCATACTTTGAATAAGAGATCCGATCTCATCCGAATCAGTATCATCATTCTCAAACCTGTTTTCAATTATGTGTAATACATTCTGAAAATGATTGATTGCAATAATATATTTAAATAGATCATACCGGACATCGGGTATTTTGGTTGCCTCATCAATACTATTTTTCAGTTCTATTTTTTCAAAATATTCCACGGCATCATAGGACATATATCCGAAGAATCCGTTGATCGGGACCTCTTCGTCCGTTTTGTTTTGAGTAAATGCATTCAGGAAGTCACGTAATTTTTCAGAGAAAGAAGATTTATCAATCAATTGAGATACTATCTCTGATTCATCGGGATATTTTTCTTTGACATAACCATTTTCAGCTTCAAAAAAAGCCAGAGAATGCAGACAGATATAGGAATAGCTGTTTTCATTTCCCCTGTAATCAGAGCTTTCCAACAAAAGTGAATTTGGGAAGACATCACGTATTTTCAGATATATACTGACCGGAGTAATTGTATCTGCCAGTAATTTCCGGGTTTTTGTTATCAGTTTAAATTTTTTCATGTGTTTTTAAATCATTTTTTCAATCACTATAGATACATATAAATGTAAAACGGCCTGTCGTGAGTACGACAGGCCGTTTTACTAATATCGTTTAAACAAATAAAATGCTGGCAGACTCACAGTTTTAAGTGAAACTTATTGAACCACCAACACCAATTTGTACAGACTGCTTTCATTTTTCAATTATTACAGTGACAAAAATATGATTATGTTTTTTAAAATACAAATATTTTTTAACTCATTAAGATTGCATAGTCCTTTTGAGTTAATCACAAAATGAATCAGATATTGTAAGATACTGATTTAATGGTATTATTAAAAAAACAGAGGCCGACTTTGGAAGTACGGCCTCTGTGATAATAATTCACATTTATCCGGTATATGAAAATTTCCGGATTGCTGTTCAATTTCTATTCAAAGAAAGGAATTCCTTGTGCAGCATATTTTTTACAGGCTTCCATGTTAAGGTCAACGCCAATACCTGGTTTGTTTGACACGGTAATGAAGCTATCTTTCACCCAGTCGCCTTCATCGAAAGTAACTATTTCTCTATACATAGCATTTGTATGGAAGTATGACTGCCATTCCATTATAAGGAAGTTAGGCACTGATGCACATACATGAGCACAAGCCATTGCGCCGAGGAATGAAGCGACCATATGGGGAGCGAAAGGCACATAATGAAGATTAGCCAGGTTAGCAATACGTTGTCCTTCTCCGAGGCCTCCGCATTTCTGCAGATCGGGCATAACAGCTTCTACTCCTCCTATTGCGAGCAGTTGTCTGAAGCCGTAAGCGAGATAGATATTTTCTCCTGCAGCTATGGGAGTGCTTGTTTCCTGGGAGATAAATCTGTAAGCTTCTACATTATCAGCTGGTATTGGTTCTTCCAGCCACAGGAGGTTAAGGCCTTCAACTCTTTTTGAGATAGCCAGGGCAGTATTGAGGTCATAGCGGCCGTGCATATCAACAGCTATGTCGATTTTCGGACCAACAGCTTCTCTTACTGCAGCCAGCTGATCGTACATTCTCTGTAGTTCACCCTGACTGGCAGTCCAGTTATATCTGTCATATTTATCAGGATCACTTGCATAATCCAGGTCAAATTTTACGGCATTGAATCCCATTTTAACACCTTCAAGTGCAGATTCAGCAAAATTTTCCGGGGTTGGGAAGCGAACCCTGTAAAGGGCTGTATCGCTATATACTCTGATTTTATCGCGGAATTTTCCGCCAAGTAACTGGTATACCGGAACGCCCAATGCTTTACCAGTGAGGTCCCAGAGAGCTGTTTCAATAGCAGATAGGACAGCCACATACATACCACTCTGTGCACCACCGAAGAAACCTCCTCTGCGAAGTTCTTCGAAGATACGGTGGACATTCATAGGATTTTGTCCTACAAGTCTTCTTCCCAGACTTTGAACCAGATGATAAGTACCATTGACTGCATCAACACCCTCGCCCAGGCCATATATATCCTGATTACTGAATATTTTAACAAAAAGTTTTCCTCCCACAAATGCGCACTTCACGTCAGTGATCTTCAGTTCAGAGGGAGTGGAGGATTTTCTCGTTCTCTGTACGGCTTCTTCAAGACCTTTTCCAAAACCAGTCAGAGGGGTAACGCTTGCAGCAGCAGTCATGGCAGCTGCTTTGCCTAAAAATGCTCTTCTAGAGTTCGTGTTTTTCATAGTAATAATTAATTAGGTTATACCATTTGAAATGAGGTTATTATACTTGTGGATACAAAAATAACATATCCGTTTTTCACAATTTTTATTTATACTGTAATTGATAAACAAAAAATTCAGTACTCATAGTAAAGACACTGTATTTTTTCATCTTCAATATGTGGGCAATATAATAAAAAAAAGTGTTTGGTTTCATTCTATGGCGGTATTTATATTTTATTAAATATTGTTAAATGGGTGAAAACTGACTATTTTCTTTCTTCATGTTCATATTTCAGAATTTCTTCTTCTTTTTAATAATAGTTGTCAAGATATTAAGTTCGCAAAATAAGTGCTGGCGCACCAGAAAAGGCACGAACATTAATACAAAAAATCAGGGGTGTCTTTTTTGAGACACCCCTGAATAGAAGTATATTGAGCTGTTTTTAAAAGAAAAGGATCTGGCAGGATTATCTTCTTCCTGCTCCTTTTCCTGGAGCTACAGCCGGACGGTTCACATTATTTTTATTTGCTCTTGCAGCATTATTGCTTTTTACCCGGGCTTTCTGGCTTTCACCTTTCATTCTTGCCTGGGTACTGACAGCCTGGCCTTGTCCCTGACCTGACTGAGTTCCTCTTGCTGTTTCACTAACAACGGCACCCTGATTTTGCCTTTTGGCACGTGACCGTGTCATTATGGGATCACCGCTTTGCTCCATAGCCTGTATTCTCTTCTCTGCTCTGGCCTGCTGTCGTGCTTCAATTCTCTGTTGTCTTTTGGTTTTCACCTGTGTTCCGGTAACTTCCTGGGCCGATACGCCTGCACTTATTAAAAGAGCTATTGCGCTTATAAGAATTCCTTTTTTCATCTTTGTAATGTTTCAGTTAATAATTTGTTGTCATATCAAATATATTCCGTGAAAGATGAAGATATTATGAAAAAACAAAAAAAATGTATTTTTCTGTTATACTGACAATTCCGCTATAATGTTACATATCTGCCTGTAGTGTTTCAAGCAGAACATGAACTTATTACAGTTTTTGTGATAAATTATAATAATTCTTCGGCCTTTCTTTGCTGTATAAACTTTTGTATTGTTACAACTAAAAAAAAGGATTTGCTTATATTAAAATGAAAAATGACTTATATATTTGTTGTATATTGGCCTGAGCCCCGATAATTATTGCGGTTTTTTGACTGCAATAAAAGGATAATGATAAGGGGTAGATGTAGAGAATAATCTTGAGTATCGATATTTCAAACATATTGTACCATAAATGCAATAAGGAAATGACTGATCTGAGTAGAAATACTAAAAAACCGGGAGGCGGATTACATCTTGGAATTGATATCGGATCAATATCATTGAATACTGTTCTGATTGATAGTGACAAAAGAATCATTGAAGACCGTTACGATTACTGTCATGGTAAACCATTTCACCGGTTAAGGGAAGTTCTCGGGCAAATACTCGGGGAATATAAGGGTTATACAATTGAAAGTCTTTCGCTTACAGGCAGTGGCGGTAATCTTGTATCTGATCTTATAGGAGGGCATTATGTAAATGAGATAATTGCCCAGTCGACATCTGTGTCGGAATATTATCCTGAAGCCAGGACTATTATTGAGATGGGAGGAGAAGATTCAAAACTTATTTTCATGAACACCTCTGAAGAAGGATCTTCCAGGCTGATGGATTTTCAGATCAACAACTTATGTGCTGCGGGCACAGGATCTTTTCTTGATCAGCAGGCAAAAAGGATAGGTGTTTCGATTGAAAAGGAATTTGGTGAGCTGGCTTTAAAGTCTGAAAATCCACCACGTATAGCAGGCAGATGCAGTGTTTTTGCCAAGAGTGATATGATTCATTTGCAGCAGATAGCTACTCCGGTGCATGATATTGTTGCAGGGCTTTGTTTTGCTGTTGCCCGTAATTTCATAAGTTCGATGGCCAAAGGGAAGAAGCTTGAATTTCCAGTTATATTCCAGGGTGGTGTAGCTGCCAATGCTGGTGTTGAAAGAGCTTTCCGGGAAATTCTGAATGCAGGAAAGGATGATCTCATTATTCCCCTGCATCATGCTTCTATGGGTGCTATTGGTGCTGTTTTACATACTTTATCAACAGATAAGAGAGGCAAAGCTATTTTTAAAGGGCTGAAAGGACTTGATAAATATCTTGTGAGTGGTGATTCTCAGGGCAAGTATCTTGATCCTCTCCGGGAAACTGACACAATATTTATAAAAGATATAAAGATTTTACCGGACAGATCTGAGAAGACAGCAGTATATCTGGGCCTGGATGTCGGGTCATTAAGTACTAATGTTGTTTTGATTGATGACGACAATCAGGTTATTGCCCGTCGTTATTTACCAACGGCCAGTAAGCCACTGGAAGCTATAAGGCGGGGTATGCTTGAGATTTTCGATGAAGTAGGCCATAAAGTTATTGTCAAAGCTGCAGGGACGACAGGATCAGGACGTTATCTCACCGGAGATTTCATTGGTGCTGATCTTATACGTAATGAGATCACGGCTCAGGCTACGGCAGCTATTGCATTTGACAAGGATGTAGATACCATATTTGAGATTGGCGGGCAGGATTCAAAATACATTAGCATTGATCAGGGTGTTGTGGTTGATTTTGAAATGAATAAGGTATGTGCTGCAGGTACCGGGTCTTTTCTGGAAGAGCAGGCAGAAAAGCTTGATATTAACATCATTGAAGAATTTGGTAATCTTGCGCTCAAAGCAGAGAAGCCTGCAGCTCTTGGTGACAGATGTACCGTCTTCATGGAATCAGACCTTAACTCACATCAGCAAAAAGGAGCCAAAACGAGTGATCTGGTTGGTGGTCTGGCTTATTCAATTGTTTTAAATTACCTTCATATGGTTGTCAGGAAAAAACGAATTGGCAACCATATTCTTTTTCAGGGAGGAGTGACCAATAACAAAGCTGTTGTTGCTGCTTTCGAAAAAGTTACAGGGAAGAAGATACATGTACCGCCTCACTTTGATGTTACCGGAGCTATTGGTGCTGCAATGCTGGCAAAAGACCATGTAAAAGAAAACAATCTTCAAACCCGGTTCAAGGGGTGGGACATCAGTAAGATACCATATACAATAGACAAATTCATTTGTAAAAAATGCACCAATTATTGTGAGATAAGAAGGGTAAGAATTGAAGGTGAAAAAAAGCCGCTTTTTTACGGTGCCCGTTGTGAATTATTTGAGGTTGAGGAGCGCAAAAGTAAAATACATGACATACCCAATTATTTCGATGAGAGAATGAAAATGCTCATGAGTGATTATAAGGAAAGTCCTCCTGACAACAGAATCTCCATTGGCATCCCCAGGGGTCTGATGTTATTTCATCAGCATTTTCCTTTCTGGAGAACCTTCTTTGAAGAGCTAGGTTTTCGTGTAGTTTTGTCTTCTCCTACTGATAACCGTATCGTAAGGAAGTCTCTGGACATGATTGTTGCGGAGACCTGTCTGCCTGTAGAAGTGATGCATGGACATATTTACGATTTACTGGAAAAGAAGGTTGATTATATTTTCACTCCCTTCATCATTAATGAAAAAGGAGAAAAAGATAATCCCACTTACAACTATAATTGCACTTATGTACAAACCTATCCTTTCATGGTTAAAACGGCTCTTACTGCTGAAGAAAGGGACAAGTTGCTTATTCCGGCTCTTAATTTCAGGTATTTCGGCAAAGTTCTCAACAAGGAATTATCTGATTTTATATGGGATAAATTTAAGATACCTGCAAAAAGGGTTGTCGATGCGATAATGAATGCTGACCGTAATCAGACTCAGTTTGAGAGGACTCTTGAAGAGAGAGGGAAAGAAGTACTCAATAGCCTTCCTGAAGACAAAGAGGCTGTAGTCATTCTAGGAAGGCCTTACAACACCGGTGATCCTGCTCTGAACATGAATCTGGTTGAGAAACTGATTAACCTGAATGTAATTCCCATACCTATTGATTTTCTGCCTGTTACGGCAGAGCATATCACCAGGGATTATTATCAGATGTACTGGCCCAACGGGCAGAGTATTCTTGCCGGGGCAAGGATTGTTGGACGGGATAAAAAGCTTCATGCAGTATATATGGGTAATTATCGCTGTGGCCCTGATTCTTTTCTCTCTCATTTCGTACTTGAAGAGATGGCAGGCAAGCCCTATCTGGAACTGGAGATTGATGAACACAGCGCTGATGCTGGTCTGATAACCCGATGTGAAGCTTTTATTGACAGTCTTAGGGGGTCACAACTGACAAACAAAAAGAAGTATGAAGTTTTCACGCCGGTTGGCTTTTCCAATTCTCCTGAAAAAGATCGTGTTCTCTGGTTTCCGTATATGTGTGATGCCGGAGAAGCCGTTGCAGCTGCATCAAGGGCATGCGGAATAAATGCCATGGTCTTGCCAAAAGAAAACGAAAAGGATCTTGAACTGGGGAGAAAATATACTTCAGGAAGGGAATGTTTCCCTATGATATGTACAACCGGCAGTTTTCTGAGGAAATTAATGGAACCCGGGATTGATCCTTCAAAAGTGAGTTTTTTCATGCCTGATCACAACGGTCCCTGCCGTTTTGGTCAATACAATAAATTCCAGAGTATCCTGTTCAGGCGGCTGGGATTTAAAGATGTAAGGATAATCTCTCCGAGCAATGACACTTCTTATGAAGCTCTTTCGGGTGGTCAGGGAGTAAAATTCCGTTATCTTGCCTGGAAAGGTATTGTTTCAATAGATATTCTGAGGAAGTTAAAGCAGGAAAGGAAGCCTTATGAGACTCATCCGGGCATGACGGATCGTGTTTACGAAGAGGGGCTGTCAATGATAGTGAATTCGATAGAGAAAGGAGGGAAAGACTCTATTGAGATACTTAAACAAACTGCGCGAAGGATACATGAGATCCCTTTGAAAGATGGATTACGGAAACCTGTTATTGCCATAGTAGGTGAGATCTTCATGCGCGATAATCCGTTCTGTAATGGTTTCATCCTTGACAGACTGGAGAAAAACGGAGCTGAAACATGGATCGCACCTTTTGGAGAGTGGTTAAGTTACACTACTTACAGATATCAGCGTGACAGTAAATGGAAGAATGATTATAAAGGGATCATAAAATCAAACATTCAGTATTATGTTCAGAAAAGCGTTTCTTTGAAGATACAGAAAGCGCTTCTTGGTAAGTATGATGAAAAGAGAGACATTGAGCTTCACGAGATGCTTGACTCATGTGGCCCTTATATCCACAGGCATTATGATGGTGATCCGGCTCTCAATCTTGGTACTTCTGTTGCTTTGACCAAAACAGGTATTTCCGGCATCGTGAATATTCTGCCTTTTACCTGTATGCCTGGTACTGTTGTTGAATCAGTATCCTCCGAGTTTAAAAAGGATCATGACAATATTCCATATATCAGCATAGCTTACGACGGACAGGATAGTACTACTATTGATATGAGGATTCAGGCTTTCATGCATCAGGCCAGAGAGTTTGCAGGGATGATGGGATATGACAAGGACACTAAAAAATTTCATCAATCTTCAATCTCTACATGATAAAATGAGGCTGATTGTTTTCTGAACAGAAGAGCATACATACATATTCCAAGGTATTGCATGACCTTCCCCCTAACCTGACTTTTTGATCCAGAGTGCAGCTTAAAACCCACGAATAAAAGCAGACCAGCAGATACAAGTTTAATAAATCCTTTCTTTGTTAAACGTTTATTTAATTTTTATTTCAGTAGTCTACTGACTATTAGATGGATCAAGCAATTATTTCCTTTTGGGAATCTGCACATGTAGGTTTCATTTTACATTTATTACTAATCCTTCATGTATCCCACTTCCCGGTAATACCTTTCAGCGCCCGGATGCAAAGGAACACCAAAATTATGCCATACTGTTTTCGGATCGTAGGTATATACCCTAATAAACCATTTCAATGCTCCGTGATTTTCATCTATTGCCTTTGCCAGATCATAAGCTGCCTGTTCAGGAGTATCATCGCGTGCAAAAACTGATTCTCCTGATCTGCCGAGAGTTTTGATCCTGCGGTTAAGTCCCCTCAGTAATTCCTGTTGCGCTACAACAATCTCAGCATCAACATTTTGTTTTTCTATCTGTTTCAGAAGCTCCTCGGGTAATTCCATGAAATAAAGGTCGAATTTCTGGCTCAGTGTTGTCCATATTGAAGATTCCCTGTTCAGTGCCGGACTGGCCAGGAATCCGGAGATGATATCAAAATCACCTTTTATTGCCTCCTCCTGGGTAGCCCTCATATTTCCTCCCCATGATTCAATATCCTCAGAACTTATTCCATAATATTTAAGTATCGTCATCATATTGGCGTCAGCACCCATTATCCTAACCGGGAGATGTTTTTGTTTTATCTGGTTAAAATCCCTGATTCCCGATTCTTTTCTTACAGCAACGAGAAAATAAAAAGGGTCTTCTATTTTAGCTATAAGACGCAGATTACGGTATCCTCCATTGCCACCCGGAGATCCTTTATATGCTGAACTCAACATAGCGCTTGATGTCACCCCGAAATCCACCCTGGCATTTACGCGGACGTTGACGCCATCCTCAAGGTTTACCTCGTCGAGGGGTGGCGGATAGGCATTCTGAGAAACAAGAGGAGGACCGTAGGCCCTGTTGCAGTTACGGCAAAGGATCACAGAATAGCCATAAGGTTTCATTGCGTCCTTCACATAGTCGCCGATCTCTCCCCAGGGACAACCGTTGGCACAGGCAGAAGCCATGACGGGCCTCTTGACTTTCCATCCCGTTTCTCCGACATCAATGTCTTCCTGCGCCCGGATATTATTCCCTGTCATAATGATGAAAACAGAAATCACAGCAGCAAATAAGCTTCGGTTTTTTACAGATGATATGTACATATTGAGTATATTAATTCTTTTACAAGGTATTAACAGAAATCGTTGTTATCAGTTATTCTATGGCTCTATTATTTTGGTTCCTCTTATGACAATGTTCCCCGGTTCAGGCTGTTGCATGTCAGGAGGGCCCATTCTGCGGCCGGGTGGAGCAAGGATTTCCATTTGAAGGTTATCGTCCTCAAAGGTAAACCTAAATGTTTCATCTGACCCGGGATTGAACATTGACAAGTAGTAAGCTGAGAGCTGGTGCTCTCCTGTCCAGGTGCATATCCCTGCTGTTTGGACTGGAGTGACACCCATTTCATTAGGGTATACAGTACGTGCAATAGATAGTGTACGGTCTGTCATTCCGTGCAGCCAGGTATCAAGTCCGAATGGAATGTTATGAATAGCACCTGGTGTCACAAAAGTAAGATAACAGTTACCTGATGCATCAAAGCGGAAAAAGATATTACGGATACCTGATTGATTCTCCTCCATCTGATACCTTCTGGTGCTTGTAGTTACCTTTACTGTACTTACTCCTGTAAAGGGTTTTTTTATCTCATATCCTGAAATCGCATCTTTCAGGTCGAATGATTTATCAGTTTTCAGCTTCTTGTCGCTCATTGAAGGCAGCATATCGTAAACCAGGCTGTTGAAACCCGCTTCGTCGCCTATACTGCTATGGCAGGCAAGTATGAAATCGTATTCAGGGATCACCATTATCAGCTGGTTCTGACCGCCTATTGCCCGGTAAGAGTTATTACGTCCCATCCATATCTGGTAACCGTATCCCTGAGCTCCATCATCCTCTGCATTTTCTATTTCTTCCTTAGTCCATTCAGGATGCTGAAAGATATGCGGAGTGGTAGCTGCTTCAATCCATTCAGGGTTAAGCAGCTGCTGTCCATTCCAAAGTCCTTTGTTAAGAAGGAACAGACCCATTTTAGCCATATCAGACGTTTTCATATGAGAACCTCCGTTACCCATGTTATATCCGTCGTTATCCATTTCCCAGATCACGTCCTTAATATCAAGCGGATCAAGTAAGCGTGGTTTAAGATATTCAAGGATTGTAACACCGCTGACTTTTGATATGATATGGGACAGCATATGCGATGCAGTTATGTTGTAAGCAAAAGAGGTTCCCGGATCGTGAGCGAATTCTGCAGCAAGGAACAATTTTACCTGGCTTAATCCGGAGCCGGCATATCGTGTTGAGGCATGACCCACCGACATGGTAAGCAGATGATTTACTGTCAGGCTGGCCAGTTGTGGTGAAATTGTATCCGGGAGAAGATCAGGAAAAAAGGAGATGACCTTATCTTCGATATCCAGCAAACCCTCCTGCACTGCGAAGCCGACAGCAGTTCCTGTAAAAGTCTTTGTTGCAGAATACATGGCATGTTGAAACTGTGGAGCATAAGGTTCCCACCAGTGTTCAGCTATCACCTTACCATGTCGTATCATCATAAGTCCATGCACATCATAACCTTTTTCTTCAACTGATCTGAAGAACCGGGCAATAGTTTCAGAAGGAACCCCCTGTTCTTCAGGAGTGCTTCGTATTAAGCCATCCTCAAATTTGACAGGAGATTCAGCAGAACGTGAACATCCGTAGGACAATAAACAAGTGATCAGTAATACAAGTGATACAATACAGTAGGAATAATTTGTTTTCATAAATGAATTATTTGAATTTGAAAAAACTTTTGGATCCGCAGAATTTCCCGTTGATTGTGAGAAGGTTTTCATTTAATGTTATAATTTTATATTTATCGGGTTTAATTACCAGATTTTCATTATCTGCAAGTCTGGAGGCATCATTATATAATCGATCATTAAAAAGCACCTACCTTGTTGATCATTAACATATAATGCCAATAATACATTTTGATTATCTGCAAGATAATCTGTAAATTCGATAAAACCTTACAAAATGAATGGAAAAAGAGATTGGCCCGCCTTCCGGGCGGATTGGACCCTTTCATCCTGAGGTTACCTTGCAAAAGAAAAAAAAGAGGGTATCTCAAAAGGGTACCCTCTTTTTTTATATGTTCATTTCTTTTTGTTCGTCCAAAAAGAAACGAACCAAAGAAAAAGGGCGCCGGAAATGATAACTTCAGCCTTTTTTGGCAAAATGCCTTTGGCCTCACGCTCCCAAAAAAGGCTGAAGTTCGCACCATTTCCGGTTTGCCACCGCACCTTCCGCCCGAAATTATTATTAATAAGAGATGTATAGTATTAAAAGAGGTCTTCACCCAGATTGGTTTACTACTGGTTGACAATAAAATAATAACATTAAAGGAAGCTTATCTGGATAGTACAGAGATTATATCACAGTAAACCCTGAAGTATCTAAAGTAAGATAAAGAGCAAGGTATCTCAAAAGGGCACCTTCTTTTTTATATGACCAATGAAATAAT
>LSQX01014573.1_pt1 | contig 22741 bp, 23 predicted proteins | sample 654561 | NCBI WGS metagenome assembly LSQX01 (sample SAMN04489861, study PRJNA283612) | anaerobic digester metagenome | isolation source: 4 biogas reactors fed with cattle manure at either 37C or 55C with and... | place: Denmark: Kongens Lyngby | collected 2014
TTAATATTTAACTCTTGATTCGCATGAGATTTATTATATGTTATTCCTTTTTTGGGTAAAGTTGACAAAAAATAACCCAAATCCACTCAGTATTAAAATGATGCCGGCGTATTTAGCCAGTGGACTTTTTCTTTTATTTTTCAATTCATAGGTAAGCACAGCTTTTCCGAAACTGTCATTTTCTATCTTTGCATTTTTTGCTTTTTTGGGCAGTTTAATTTTTTGTACCTGTTCAACAAATCCGCCGTCAGTAAGCATATTCAGATCGAGACGAAATTCACGGTCGTTAATTTGAGTGATATCCGGATCTTTCATATCTAATTCACCTTTCCATTTTCCGTTTTTGCCCAAATTCATCACCGCCGGAGCTTTCATTGTGAAGGTATAAGTGCGCTCCATAGGTTCTTCCTCATATTTGAAATCTGAAAAAAAGTAAGAAGGCATTCCTCTCTCGATCAGTCTTTTCAGTGATGCCTGGTTGTTTCCCGTTGTCCTTTTGAAGTTATCCCACTGCATCGCATTGAGCTTCATTGTCATTGCTATTTCTGCATTGCCCAGTTCATCGATGTTTAACTCTAATAATTGTTTTAAGCCTCTGATTTCTTGTTGTGCAGTTATTTTGTTAAACCCTGCGAAAAGCAGTTGCAAAATTATGGCGTATATAATGATTCTGATGTTCATAATGATCTCTTTTATTGGTGATTATTGTAATGAATTGTAAATCATGGTTACATCGTTCTGGCTTCCGCTTCCCATATCTACAGTGATTCCTGCAACTCCACCGGATGTCCGTTTGAATGCGCCACTCCAGCTGATATAACCGTATGGTCCGTTTGTTTGTCCCTGATAAACAGTGAAGCCGTTGCTTTGTCCAGCTGTGGAATAGCTGACCTGATAGCCGTAAGCCTCAATAGATTGCTTGATTGCCATCATCGCCTGGTCGGCACTGCTTGCGCCTCTGATGCTGTATATCTGTACATTGGCACCGGTAGATTGGTTTCCAAAAATGGCAATCATATAGGGATTTTGCGAATTATCAGGAAATTGTGACCAATGTGACGGATATGAAAATGTAACCTCACCTCTGTATTGTTTGCCACCTGCAACAGCGCCACCTCCGCCACCTGCTTGTCCGCCTTGCGGATTTTGTGCGTAATAGGTTTCATTCTGACCGGTTTGAGTAAAGCTTTTTGCTATGTCATCTACCTTTTGACGCAGGAAACTATCGTCTTTCAACTCCATTGCTACCGCTCCGTCTTTGATTAACTTTTCGATATGCAATATTGAATAACGGGGATCTCCCATTTGAGCCATTTGCATAAATTCCTCCACCTGTTTCATACCGTGCTCCATTGCCTCTTCGCTTGTGCCAATACTACCCAGTCCTTCACCGCCAATCAAGGTAGCTTCCAGTCCGTAGTAGCTTCCGTTTAAATGAAAGCCGGGATAGGCATGTCCCGGAATCATATAAATGACCGGATCCATTCCCATCTGCAGCATAATGCTGGCGTAAAGCAGAGACAATTCGATACACAATCCGGTGTTTCCTGTCACCACTTCGCGCGGCAGGCGCAGATTTTGAGAAATAGACTGATAATCTGACTCGTTTGTCGGAATACCTCCGGTTCCGCTATAAACCATGTGGCTGTTGACTGTTGCCTGATAGATTCCCATCAATACCCTGACACTCTCTTCGGGCGTATTCACAACCACGGCCTTTTCTCCTTTTAAGACTTTTTCCTGAATTTGCTGCGTATAGTATTTGACAATCGGATCTTCCGGTGTGATGAAGCAGCTGAGCAGTACATCATTATCGAAAATATCCTGATAACCTGCAATTTCGCTGGTAGGAATCTGAGTATAAAGGAATTCATTTCTTCCCTTAATGTCGATATTGAAGCTTTCTTCTATTTCTTCAATATTTTGTCCTTCAATTCTGATATGAACCTTTTCTCTCGAAGCAGTTGTTTTCTCAACAATATCCTGATTGAATTTGGGGAAACAATTCACAACGAAAGATTGTCCGGGCAAGAGGATTGGGATTTTTTCCAATCGGGTATCTTCAATGTAATCCGGAATTTCAAAATAGACTTCCATGTTTTTAATGGTAGTACTTCCGTTGTTGGTAAGCAGCATCTTGAACAATCCATATTTACCGTCTAACGCTTCGGGGTTTGCATAAACTTTGTAAGCTGCCGGCATTATAAACGGGATATGTTCAATCTTAACATCAATTTTTGACTTGCTGAATAAACCAACGATACTTTGGTTCATTAACAACACTGTTCCGGCCAATATCAGGAGAACCGGAAATAATAATTTTTTCTGGTAATTTTTTTGTGAGCCCATAACATTTACTTTTTTTAGAAATAACTGAATTGAACTAAACTGCTGGATTAATTTGATTCATAAAATGCAACCTAATGTAACCCGTAACAAATTATGTATATGTATGTTCAATAGGCTATAAACATAATCTATGTTTGTCGCTAATTATCTTGTCTGTTCACGTTTATTTTGGCAGTTATAATTATATCTTCTTGCTGAAAATTTTCCTTATTAACGGGCTGTTCTGAATATTAACAGATTGACTTCATTACTGCTCGTTTCATCTAACTACCAAAAGATTCCTCATTTCATTCGGGATGACGTTGCTTTGTATATTGGGAGATAGTTTTTGGGCGGTGCAACCGCCCGAAAACCATCTAAATAATATAAAATGGGGAATCATTTTTCGCTATGCGAAAAATCTGTTAATTGCACATTCGCCTGCTTTACTTTGCACCGCAAAAGTTTAATCCGGATAAGAATTCCTCCTTGTCCCCCGCTGGCATGGTTTTCTACAGACTGTTATTTCCGGAATTTATCCCCAAAATCGTACTTTCTTAAAAACCAACGCAACCTTTTTTCTGTATTTTCATCTATCCTTTTTAAATCAAAAATCATAAATGAAATTTTCTCTGCTTTTTGCCTTGCTTTTCGGATTATCATCATTCGCTGCGTTAGCTCAATCTTACACCGTCAGCGGATATGTGCGTGATGCGCTAACGGGAGAAAGTCTCATCGGGTGCAAATCACTATATCAGAATAGGAACGGCATATATTTTCCACAACTTCAGACCGGAAATTATGGTACGGGAAGCTGCATGGTGTGGATATTGTGCCTGAACTTCTTGAATTAACCGAAGTGAAAGTCTTCTGGATCGAACATGAAACTTTGCAGGGAAGCTTTCTGCAAACCGAGATCAAGATAAAAGACAATCCCGACGAAAAAAATTATTACCGTGTAATCATCAAAAAAGAGCATAAATGGGATTATTCATCATCCGAACCGAGTGGCAGCGTGTTGAAGTTTTTACCGACCGGGAAATCGTATTTAATTACATCACCGGGAATATTGAGATGGGTGCGCCGGATTTTGGATATGATATTTTTTTGGATGATCTTTTTCAGGGGAAAACGTATAGTCTTAATCTCTATTTTCAGGATGATAAGTTTGATCATCAAAATGACAGAGATTCAAACCACAGACACCGCATTAAAGTGGAGATTCATGCACTTTCAGAAAATCTCTATAAATATCTGCGTTCGCTGGAAACAGCAATGAACAGTGATAATTTCATCGAACATATAAAAATATTTACCAACATAAAAAACGGTTATGGTGTGCTGGAGACTTTTAGCAGCAGCGAAAAAATCATTGAAATCAAATAATTTAAAAAAGTTATGAAAACATTAAAAATCAGTCATTTTACAATTTTTGGAGTTTTATTTCTTATGCTGACAACTGGTTGTAAAAAAGATGAAATTAGCCTTCTGAGCGTTGATAAAGAAGAGATTGTCCTTTCGGATAAAAACAGTTCGGCTACTTTGAAAATCTCAACTGAAGGGGATTGGTACATAACAGCTTCAGGAATTGAGCCGGGATATGGTGCAGTCTTTTTCATTGATTGGTATGAAGCAGACAAAACTTTTGGTGCGAATGACGCAACTGTAACTTTTTCCATAAAGGAAGATGCAGTTCCCGCCGACAACAAAACCGATACGCTCACCATTATTGGCGAAAACAACAACGTTACAGTTTTACTGAAATTTAATAAAGAGTGAAACTGTAAAATCGTAAAACGGCGAATTAGTATTTTTATAAATCTGCATTTTTACTTATTCCTGTTTGCACCGCAGACGTGGTTTTGTAAACTGTGCCTTGCTTTGCAAAAGCAAAAAAAGTATATTTTGCCCTGTTGGGCAAGGCACAAAGCAAGGCTTTGCGCCAGCGGGGGCAAATTACTTGTATAAATTGTACGCAAGTTGTAATTTAGTGGCGTATAAAAAGAAGTTAGTCAGAATTTGCGGATAGAATGGCAGTATCTGAGAATAATAACAAAACGAGCAACTAACATGAACAAGTTATTTTCATTATTGATAGCAATGATTATTTCGATGACAGTTTTTTCGCAAAATTTATCATTGAAAGAACAAGCGTTAGAGCAATTTAAGGCAGAGCATTATAATGATGCAATCAATCTACTCGAACAAGCTTTGAAACAATCGCCTGATGATGCGGAAATTTACTTTTATTTGGGTTGGTTTAATCATTACAACGCATACGACAGCCGACCATTAAAAGGTTATGATTTTGCGTTTTCCGAACGAATTTTTGAATATCTCGACAAAGCTATTGAACTAAACCCCAATTATGGGGATGCAAAATATTTTTATTCAGCAGAATGTGGCTCGCTTGCTATGAATGAAATGCAAAATTATGATGCCGAGAAAGTGAAATACTATTACGAACTTGCGTTTAAGAAAGGTACTTTTCCGAAATGGTTGATTGAATATGGCAGAAATATGTTGTCTGGTTGCGGAGAAAATGCCATTCTTTTTACAGGTGGAGATGCGGATTTTAACATTTGTTCTTATTTGCAAATTTGCAAGAATTTTAGAACAGATGTAACGGTAATTCCCATTGGTTTGACTGATAGACCTTGGTATGTAAGTCTTTTGAAAAAAGGATTGGAAAATACTGTTCGAAGAATAAATATTGACCTTACAGAAGAACAAATAATGGATATTCGCCCTTTCAAATGGAGAGAAACGAATATTTTTATTGATATTTCGCCTGCGGACAGATTAAAATTTGATTTGGCTGAAGATTATAAAATGAAATGGGCTGTTGTACCCGATTTACAGTCGTATCGAATGCATTCGAAAATTGAAGGCGAAGAACCAACAAGAAGAACATTATTAAGCCCCCAACGAGCCATTCTTTTGCAAATAGTTGAAGATAATTTTTCGGAACGCCCAATTTATTTTTCTATCGGTGCCGATCCAAGTTTTTTGGGAGGATTAGAGGTATATTTCCAAAATTGCGGACTTGTAAACCGATTGACCCCTATTACGACGGCAGATACTCAATATCAAATTGATGTTGCTAAACTCGAAAAGCTTTTCAAAGCCAAAAATTTAACTAATTATAAAAATGTGAAAGAGAATAATTTTCCTCGAATATCAGGAACTGTTGTTTACGGCTATCCTTCTATTCTCTTAAAATTAGCGAATTATTATCGTTTTTCGGGGAAAGAAAATGCACTAAAACAACTGACAGAGTTGTATAAAAATCAGTTAAAAATAGGTTTTAATGAAGAATACGAAGAATATGTGACAAAGGAATTGGAAAAATAAACAGCCGGTAACACCTAAGATTTTGTCGTGCCCGCAGGGCAGGCAATGAAACCGATGTTGAACAGCCTGTCCCGTTCATACGGGAAGTGGCAGAAACGACTTCGATTGAACATTTAAGTAAAATCAATCCCGAGGACTCGGGATGCTTCGGTTGAAGTTACGGTAAAGCCACCCTCGTCAATTTTCAAAACGTGTGCGCGGCATACTTTTCAGTTCTTAGTTCGACAATAATTTGAATATGAAAATAACTCCACAGGACTTCAAAGAAGCAATTGAATTAGCAGACTTTCAAGTTAAAATAGATAACATAGATGAGGGATATGTCAATGAGATTTCAGACGAGATATTCAAGCAACAACCATTTTTTCTGACTGTTTTGCTGGGTTACCGCTTAGACACATCACCGGAAGAGTTGGAGGAAATTATGAAAATATACTTTCTGATTTGGGAATATTTTAAGCAATATAAAAACCTTCCGACAAAAAAGGTAACAGAAGCTCATTTTGAGAAAATACAAAACAGAAATATTCAAATGTTGCAATATATAGAAGGCGAGCCTGAACAGAATGACAAGTTGAAAATTTATTCCGATGACCTGCAAAACCTGAAATCTAAGGCATTATTGGCAGCAGTTCTTTTTAGGTACAACCACAAACCTGTGCTATTAAAAATGGACGAGTATAAAAGAGGAATTATTTTTGTCGGAATAAAAAGCTTTGTTGAGTGCTTTGAAACAATTTAGTGGACAAGTACGACCGCATAACAACAGCTCCCCCCGCTGGCGTGGTTTTACAGACCACTCCCGCAATTATCCCATTTCAGCCAGCTCTTTCTCTAATTCTTCGGTTAATTCCATATTATGGAAGACGCCTTGAACGTCATCGTCTTCCTCAAACAGATCAACCATTTTCAGGATACTAAGCGCCTGTTCAACCGGAATTACTTCTGTATGATTAGGTATTCTTTCGAGTTCAGAGCTGGTGACTTCAAGCCCTAATTCTCTCAATTTATCAGAAGCCTTCCCAAAGTCCGTAAAAGCCGTATAAATGAAATAGGCATTTTCTTCTTCTTCAAAGGTCTCAGCTCCTGCTTCTATCATCTCCAGCTGTAATTCTTCCCAGTCCATGGTCATATTTTCTTTTAAAATGGTAAAAACTCCCATTCGGGTGAAAAGAAACTCCAGGGAACCATTGGTGCCTAAGCTTCCTCCATTTTTATTAAAAACAGACCTCACATTGCCAACGGTACGGTTCATATTATCGGTAGTACACTCCACAAAAATAGCAATTCCATGAGGTCCATAACCTTCAAAAGACACCTCTTCATAATTATTAGATTCTGCTCCTGTAGCTTTTTTAATTGCTCTTTCTATGTTGTCTTTGGGCATATTAATCCCACGGGCATTCTGAATGGCGTTTCTCAAAGCAGGATTAGAATCCGGATCACCATTTAAACCATTCTCTTTAATGGCAATGGTGATTTCTTTTAATACCCTTGAAAAGAGTTTACTTCTTTTTTTATCTTGTGCGCCTTTTCTGGCTTTAATATTTGACCATTTACTATGACCTGCCATAATCTATAAAAGTTAGTGAAAATATAAAGTTACGAAATTTACCAATGAATAGAAAATTTGAAGATTATAAAATAAAATAAAATGCTTATCCGTATGTTTTCCTCTAATTGGAAGATTCCCGCCCGTTGGGCGAGAATGACGACGTTATGCCGGGCAAGGCACAAAGCAAAGCTTTGCACCAGCGAGGGCAAATTACTTGTATAAAATTGGCGCAAGATGTAATTTAGTGGCGTATAAAAAGAAGTTGGGTGCCATACTAAAAACAAATCCTGCAATGAAAAAAAATATCTTATTTATAATTATTATTTCATTTTTATCGTTGTCTTGTTCGACAGAAAAAAATGGAGTGAAATTTGAAAAAGATGGACATTTTTACATTTACGCTGTTATAAATGATTCTATAGAAGGGCGTTTTGTTTTTGACACAGGTGCAAGTGGCTTGTATCTTGACAGCATTTTTGTAAAAAACCACAATTCAATTATAAAATCCATTTTAGATACTGCAAGAATGCGAGGCGCAGGAGCAACAGGATATAAGCAAGTTCTTCTTATCAAAGACAGTGTGTCAATAAGTGTGGGAAATTACGTTCATAATTTTACAAATTCACCTATTTTAAAATTAACAGATATAAACGGAGAAAACATTGCAGGAATTATAGGGAACGAATTTATTAAAAACCAAATACTAATAGTTGACAACGATAAACTTACATTAAAGATTGACACAGTTGTAGATACGAAAAAATATGAAATAACAATTCCATTTCAATTTGATAACGGAAGAATTTATTTGCCTGTTGATTTAACAATGAAAAAGGGACAAACGGTTACAAGTAAATTATTGGTCGATTTAGGTTGTTCAGATGCCATTATTTTAAATTCACCTTATTTTAAATCATTAAAAAAAAGTATCCTGCCCGACAATATAATTGATTATACAATTTTATACGGTGGAGCATTAGGAGGCAATTCAGATGGAGGTGATTTCAGAATAACTTCAATTAAATTAGGAAACGACATAATTAATAATCCAATAATCAGTTTTTCAAAAGACACGTTAGGTGCATTCTCTAAAACAGACTATGATGGTTTACTTGGTAATGAGATATTAGATCGCTATAATTATGCGATAGACTATCACGCCCAAAAACTTTACCTGACAAAAAACGCTACATCAAAAAAAAACTTTAAGTCAAGTTTGACGGGTTTTTATGCAATGAAAACAAACGATGTTGCAATAGTAATGTCAGTTTACTATCAATCAGATGCCTATAAAAATGGGATTAAATTAGGAGATACAATTGTGGCAATCAACGACAAAAAAGTGAAAGATTTGACAGAAAAGGAGTTTTATGAAGAAATGAACGGAGAAGGGAAACAAATAAAGGTAACAGTGTTACGAAACGAAAATCTAATTGAAGTTTCATTTTATTTGAAATACTTAATATAAAACAAAAACAAAAGTACGAACACCCAACATTTTGTATAAGTAATGGCAGGTGATGTGGTAAATTTCAAGGTTAGTAGCCCCCGCTGGCACGGTTTTGCAAACCGTGCCCTGCTTTGCAAAAGCAAAAAGCAGTATATTTTTGAAATAAAAAGTAAAAATGTAATAAATGTTTTTTAAACCCAATATTATTATGGCTGTATTAAAGTTTGATGATGTTCCCTATGAAGACGTAAAGGAAGGATTGCGGCGAAAAATTATCCACACCGATAATCTGATGAGTGTTTTACTTGATTTTTCGGGTGGTCCGTGGGAAAAGCCCGATCCGCCTCATTCTCACCCTCATGAGCAGACCTCGTACATTGCACAGGGGGAAATCATTTTTTATTGTGAAGATGAACCGGAGCAGCATCTGAAAGCAGGTGATATGTTTGCCGTTGCACCGGATAAAAAACACACCATAAAGCTGTTATCCCAAACAGCCCGCCTTATCGACAACTTCACGCCCATGAGAGAAGATTTTCTGAAAAAGGAGAGCTAAAACGTGTAAGTCAGCGTAACTCCTTTTTGCTTTCCCAGCCGAAAAGGGAAAATATCAAATCGTTTCAGGTGTTCATTGTCCCATTTATACTGGTGGGTGAGATAAATCAGCTCTGTGGAGAGAATACCGATTCCGGCTCCGGCAACCACATCGGAAATCCAGTGGGCACTTTTGGTCAGGCGCAGAAAACCGACTGTCGCAGCTGCTGAATAGGCACCGATGCTGTACCACGGGCTGAGTTCGCCGTACTCCCTGTGCATAAAATGCGCAAATGCAAAAGCTTTGGATGTATGCCCGGAAGGAAAAGAGTGCTTCTCTCCGTTTGGACGGTACTCGTTCACATGTTTTTTAAGCTGATAGGTGATAAAATCATCCAGCAGAAAACTCTTTACGGCAATGGCTGTTTTGTTGCCGAAATTGTTTTTTCCCTGAACGCCCGCAGCAAAAAGAATATAGCTGGCTGCCAGCGGTGCAAACTGTATATAATTGTCCGGTTTACCGTGGTAGGCAAGGTTCTTTTCAAAACAAATATTCACATTTTCTTTGATATTATCCGAAAAATGGAGGAGAACACCGCCGGCGATAAGTGTTACTGGCGTTAGCCACGGTTTAATTCCCTTTTTTTCATCGGGATACCTGAAACTTAACCGGTGCCGCTCTTTCGAATCGTTTGAAAATGAGAGCTTATGCGCAACACTTTGCCGAAGGACAAAGTGGTTTGCATTATCAACGGTATTTCTTTCCGAAAATGGGATTATCGCTTCACAGGCAATTGCAAAAACGAACAAAAAGAGCATCAAACCGAGTATGTACCGGATGAGTTGCATGTTGCCCTACCCTGAAAAACTTTTGATAAATTGTATCGAAAGGCGGTTGAACAAATCCGGCTGGTCCAGATTGCACACATGCCCGCTGTTGCTAATCACTTCAAGTCGAGAATTGAAATGTTTTTTCACTAACTCGGAAACCATCGGCAGAAACATGCGGTCGTGTTCGCCCATCAGGTAGAGCACCGGCGCCGAAGCTTCCTTTATCAGAAACTCCTGGAGATTGTGCCTGATTTCATTTGACATGCGCAGCCACTTTTTAAACTCCCTTTCGCCCAACTGAATGGCTTCACGAATAAAAAGTTTGCGCGATTGTGCATGTTTTTTTGAAGGAATAAGAATCCACGCATTCAGCTTGTAGAGCCACATATAGGGAAGAATGGAGTTGAGCAGTTTCGCCAGTGTGACCAACACGTTTATTTTTTTGTTGAACTGCACCACGGCGCCGCCTAAAATGATGGATGCCGCCCTGCCCGGAGCAAGCTTGTCGATGGCGCGAATGATAATGCAACCCAATGAAATTCCGATAAAATGAGCTTCACGGATACTCAGATGATCCATGATTTTTACAACATCTAACGCAATTTCATCAAATTTGTACATCTCCTCTTCCGAGTAGTGGGTTTTGGATTTCCCATGCCCGCGCAGGTCAACAAGAAGCACATTAAAGTGTTTCTTGAAATCACGCAGTTGCCTGAACCATACCACGTTGCTGCCTCCTGCACCGTGTATGAAAACAACCCACGCCTTCGATGTTTTATGTTTGAATATCTTGTGATAAAGCATTGCCCCAAAGATACATTATTATCTCTGTTAACAATTACAACTTAGTTGAATCGTTCGATTTCTTAATCTTTCAGGGAACAAGAATTACCTTGTTTAATCCGGGTTCTTTGTCGTAGAGTCTTTTAAACCACTGTGCGCCTTCAGATAAAGGAGCAATTGCAGAGATCAGCGGTCTCACTTCCACTTTCCCTTCGGACAGAAGATCTAATGCCAGTTCATATTCGCCGTTGATGGCACAACTTCCCTGAACAGTAATCTCTTTTGTAACAACCTGTTGTAGTGGGAATTGAATTTGTGGTGACAAGTTGCCAACTAAAACAACAGTTCCCCCTTTTCTGGTATGGTCAATACAGGTTTTCACCGAATCGGAAATTCCCACCACCTCAAAGGAAATATCTGCTCCGCGATTTTTGGTGAGTTGTAAAATGCTTTTTGTCAGATTTGCATCATCAGCCCTGAAGGTGTAGTCTGCGCCAAATTTTTGAGCAATCTTTAATTTCTCATCATCAATATCTATTGCAATAACCGGACTTGCACCAAATAGCGACAGCAATTGCACGATAAAACTTCCAACCATTCCGGTTCCTGTAACCATAGCGCTGCTGCCTGGTTTCAATCCCGACACGCTGATAGCATGAGCAGCCACTGCAACCGGCTCAACCATTGCCGCTTCTTCAAAAGAGACATTTTCGGGAATTGCATACAAAATATGCTGCGGTACAGCTATTTTTTCTGCGAAAGCGCCATGTCGGCGGTATTCCCCCGGCGAAACTCCCAAAACCTGTCGGTTATCGCTCAGATTATACCGCCCTTTTAAAGTGAACCAGTCATTTAGCGGATAAACCGTAGAATCAAAAGTTACCCGGTCGCCGGGTTTCCAGCCGGCAACTTCGCTGCCGGTTTCCAAAATGATGCCCGAAGCTTCATGCCCCATGATGAGCGGTGGCTTGCGCCTTCCGGTACTACCGTCCATACCGTGAATATCGCTTCCGCAAATTCCACAGGCTTTCACTTCAACTAATACTTCATCCGGAGAAATGACCGGATCGGAAAAATCCCGGTAGTTCAACTGATTATATGCATCAAGTACAAGCGCTTTCATTTTTGAAGTTATTTATTCTGCCGGAAAATAGTGAAGCAAGCTGTCGGTTTTTGTCTTTTTTTCGATAAAACCCTGCGAAATATACGAGTCGCGAAGCGACTCAATCAATCGCTTGATAAATAGCCGGTCTTCTTTTGGCTCGGTGTATTTTTCGAAAGGTGCATATTCGTTTTTTTTGAGATAAAACTCAACTTCCCTGCGGCTTGCCACCGAACCTTTGTTGGAAGGATTGATATAAAACAGCACTTTTTTATCGGAAATTTTATCATCCGCATCCGGCGCAAAATTTCTGTCAATAATGGCAACCAAAGGATTTTTGGGAAAATCGGCAAGCTGAGCCGGCAATCCGAGCCTGCGTGCAAGAATTGTATATAAGAGGCTGATAGATACCGGATTCCCCCTTTTTGTTTCCAGAATCTGATTGATATAGCAGTTTTGCGGCGATTTGGGATGGGCAAGATTTACCGAAAAATCATACACACCATACAGAAAATGATTCAGAATAGTTGCTTTTTCAAGCATGGTCAGGGAGTTGTTTAATTCAAGCCAGACCGCCCTGTCGATTTTTTCAATTTTTTGAAGAACCAGGGCTCTGTTCAAATCGGGATACTGAAATCTGTCGATTATCAGGAAGCCTTCCAAAAGGTCACTGCTGCCGGAATCGATCCATTTTTTCAACTGTGCCTCAGTCTCTTTAAACTGTACATCCTGAATGAGATTTTCAATGCGCTCCTGAAAGAATTCGTCAAAACTTTGTTCCCACTCTGCCTCAAGTATCGGAACAATATCTGTTTTTGTTTTCAATAATTCACTCTTCACTGTATTGAAAACCAGATGGTCAGGGTCATCCAGCAAGTTTATGAGCGCTTTTAACCTGCTTGCTTTCATATTTTACTGTATTAGGTGATCCAGAACAATTTGTATCAGTTTTTCCATTTCAGGACGGTAGTTTTCATTTGCTTGTCCCAGAATTCTGTTGGCAATAATCAGACAAACGGCAAGTGCTTCGTGCCCCATCATTTTGGAAAGACCATAAATTGCAGAGCTTTCCATTTCAAAATTTGAGATTTTAAAGTCCTGAAACTGAAAATCTTCAATTTTGCTGTTCAATTCCGGCATGGAGAGCGGAAGTCGCAAAACGCGACCTTGCGGACCGTAAAATCCGGGAGCAGAAATGGTTACGCCATTGATAAAATCAGGAGTATTGAATTTTTGCAGCAAATTTTGCGACGCATCGACCACATACAGTTCCGGCAGTGATTTTTTCCAGCCGGTGAATTTTTTAAATGCTTCTTCAAATTTCAGGTCGCAATGTGCTTCGCGGTTTGCATAAAAGTTGAGCATTCCGTCAAATCCGATAGATTTTTGCGAAACCACGTAAGCGTTTAAGGGAATGTTTTCCTGCAATCCGCCGGAAGTGCCGATTCGCACAAATTGCAATGATTTTTTCTCCTTTTTAATAACCCGCTTTTCAAGGTCAATATTTGCAAGCGCATCCAGTTCATTCAGCACAATGTCGATGTTGTCGGTGCCAATTCCGGTGGAAATCACTGTGATCTTTCTCTTTTTGTACCAGCCGGTTGCCGTTTTAAATTCACGATTTTCAGCTTCAAAAATTATGGTATCGAAGAAAGATGCAACCGTATTCACCCGATCCTGATCACCAACCAAAATGATTTGGTCGGCTATGTTTTCGGGCTTCAGGTGCAGGTGAAAAATTGTGCCGTCACTGTTCAGAATAAGTTCAGAATCCTGTATCATTTTATCATCTTTTGCAGCGAAACTATTCAAAATTAGGTTTATAGCCAACTAATTGTATGAAAACATATAAACAGCGGGGAGTGAATTCTCTGTTGTTGAAACGAATTTGTTAATAACTTGAATTTTAGATTAGTGGAATTTATTTAAAAATGTAGCTCTGTTTTATTCACAGGATATTCCGAAATCATCCTTTGAATAGGAATTTTCAAAGAATCTGTTATATTTGTCATTGTTATTGATACTCTTTGAAAGCTGTGAATTACAGCTTGTTACATTAATTTTAGTAATTATTTATGAGAAATAATAAATTGAGATTTACAAAATAAGGCTTTGAGTTTTTTAGGATATAATTCTTTTATGATTCTGTATAATTAATGAATATAAATAAATCAAATATTGACACTGAAAAGATAATTAATCACTGGAGTGAAATGTCTGATGACGATTTCAAAACAATGATGGTTTTGTATGATTCAAAATCATATCCATGGTCATTATTTTTAGGACACATTTCAATTGAAAAATTATTAAAAGCTTTGTATGTTAAACAATTTCAAGAACATGCTCCTTTTACACATAATCTGTTTAGGTTAGGTGAGTTAATCGGTTTGGAAATGACAAACGAATTTGCTGATTGGCTGGATGAGATTACCTTGTTTAATTTGAATGCCAGATATGATAGTTTCAAAAGAGAATTTTACAAATTGTGTACACCGGAATACACTTTGGGATGGATTGAAAAAATAATAATCATCAGAAAATGGATAAAAGAGATGCTTTAGAGATTGCACAAGAATATGCTATTGAAGTAAAGTCAAAGTACGATTATGTGAAAATCTTCCTTTTTGGTTCTTATGCAAAAGGCAATTTTAATAAAGACAGTGATATTGATATTGCCATTGTGTTAAAAGATTTCTCCAATCTTGTTGATATTCAGTTGGATTTAATGCGCCTGAGAAGAAATATTGATAGCAGGATTGAGCCTCATCCATTCAGGGAAAAAGATTTTAATATTTCCGATCCAATTGTTAATGAAATTATTAAGTACGGTAAGGTTCTTTCAGTGTAAAATCATCTGCTTTTTTAAAACCCTCTCTTATTAAACAAAATATATCCGAAATTCAGTGTCAGATACAATCTGGTGTTGGGCTTTTCGTAATAGTTAAGCATGATGCTTGCCGGTCCGGCACCGGTATTGTAAACCAGTGCGGCAAGTCCCTGAAGGTAGTAGTTAGTAAAAAAATCCTCACTTTTGAAAGCGGTAAAATCCGTGTTGGGCAGTTCTTCTTTTATGGGAACAAAACCGTGTGCTTCCAACCTGAAATGGAGCGACTGGTTGAAATTCAAAATCGCTTTTATACCCCCTGCCAGGAAATTGTTGGAATGAAAATTCTCAATAAACAGCGACTGGCTGTGGGGAGTCGGGTAGTAGCCCGGCGCAGTAAGTTTCGTGGAGCGGTAGTTCCTGAACACTCCCTTATTGCTGAAAACTGCCTCTGCCTGAGTGCCTAACGTGAAAGTCCTGGAAATTTTATTGTACCTGACTGTACTTCCGCGAATTAAGAAATAGTTGTGTTTCTGATTTGACCTGTAACTCGCTGAAGATGTGGTTCCCGGCTTATTGGTTTCAGTTCCGGTAATATATTTTACATTCACTGAATAGGACGCTCCTTCAGTGGAAAATTGTTTAAAGTTCAGTGAATTGTTCTCTATTCCAACCTGACCGATAAATGCGCTGAAAGATGTTTTGTCGGGAAGGTCTTCTTTTTTGAAAATGTCGGTTTGGTAATACTGATCATTTGAAGTAGAAAATGCAACTCCTGAAAAGAGTTTGGAGTGAAGCCCAAGCGGTATTCCAGCCTCCGTGCGCAGATTATATTCATTTTGAATGATATATGGCGGACGCACATCTTCAAAAAACAGCTCAGAGCTGGATGAGAAAAAATCCCAGCGGTTGAAGGTTGAATAGCCGGACAAATAAAACGGGAGCGAACTTGGAAAATCGATTCTGCCGCCGGCTAAAAAAGAGCTGTAAAATCTACCGAAATAGATATTGGAATTTAGCGAATAAGCACGCCCTTTGTAACTTCGGTAATCAAAACTGCCGAACCCCTGATTGATGGGTTTGGTGGAAATATTCCCGCCAATGTTTACGCGCAGCTTTTCTTCGGGTGTCACTTTCAAGTGCAGATCAAAATAGCCTGATTCCGGATTGTAGTGTGCAACCGGACGGATGGATTTCAGGTGCTCATCGGCAATGAGCTTAAAATAGTCTGTTTTCAGGGAAGTCAGGGAAACTATATTGAATTTGTGTTTAATCGACTGAATGATAAATTTTCGTTGAAGTGCATCCATAACCCCCTCAACCTGAATATTCTGAAAATAAAGCTCCGGTTTTTTCGATTTAAATTCATTTCTCTTTTTTGTTATTTGCTCCGGTTCAACCCTTCGGGTTATTCGGATTTTGATGCTGTCAATCATTTTTTCGGCAGTTTTTTCCCCTTCTGCGGCTATATAGTCGTATTTGTGAAAATCGAGTAACCCAACCGAAGAGAGGTCAGTCTCAAGCAAAATACCCTTTTCGGGAGATATTTCGTAAAGGGTTGGTCTCATCACCATGTTGGTGATTTGCGCCATCACATTATCCGAAGATGGCGCTTCAAGGTCTCCGGCAACCTTATGTCCGATGATGATGTCGGGATTGTAGATACTCTCCATCAGATCTTGCGGAAAATTATTCACCATGCCCCCGTCAAAAAGCAGTTTGTCGTCAATTTTTATGGGCTTAAAGTAGAGCGGAAAGGTCATTGACGCCCGAATCGCTTCACCCAGGTCTCCGTTTTGCAAAACTACAGGCTGATTGGAATAGACATCGGTGGCAACACAAAAGAACGGAACCATTAAGCTGTCGAACCGGTTTGAACACGCCGCATTTGTGGGCGCAAAAAGCTCCATAAATGCAAAATCCATCTGCTCTTCAGGGATGATATTGGTTGGCGGAAGCAAAGCAAGCCTGTCGCGCCTCCTTTCAATGCGCAGCTCTAACCAGGAAGGCTCCGGCTCTGGTTTCACAAAATAGTAGCGATACTCTTTCTGAATGCGTCCGGTTGACCAGAAATAAAAATCATCCGAACGGAAAAGCTGCTCCATTTCATCAGGGGAAAAACCTGCTGCGTAAAGCCCGCCAACGATGGCGCCAATTGATGTTCCGGCAATGTAGTCGATAGGAATGCCGTTTTTTTCAAGCACACGGATAATTTCGATATGTGCAATGCCCTTGGCGCCGCCACCGCTGAGCACCAGTCCGACCGACTGGGCGTTTGCAGCTGAAAAAAACATTAAAGATAAAGTAAAGATTACCAGTCTTTTTAGCATTGCTTATAAATTGTTTTCGGTATTTTCTGAACAAAACAAATTTATAAAAATTTGAGCGAAAAATAAACCGCTTCGTATAAATATTGGAATTTATTTACGCAAAGGAAAGAAAAGGTATCAGGAAAACTTTATCCCGATTCAACCTTGCTGTGCAGGCTTTTAAATCCTTCACCCAAAATTTCGTTAGCATTCATTACTGTAATGAAAGCATCGGGATCAACAGTGCTTATAAATTCCTGTAAAATTGCAACTTCGCGCCGACTTACCACCGTATAAACAATCTGTTTCTCTTCGCCGGTGAACATTCCGGTTCCGTGCAGATAAGTGCCGCCACGCTCTAAATCAATCAGAATTTTATCTTTAATCTGTTGGTGTTCTTTGGAGACAATCAGCAGCGCCTTGTTGTAATCCGCACCTTCCAGAATTGTATCAATAACATGCCCGGTGATGTAAATAACAACCCATGAATAGAGCGGAATATGCCAGTCTTTGAATGCTATGAGACCTAAAAGTACGATGCAAGAATCTACGTAAATCATCAGTTTTCCCAATTGCATTTTGCTGTATTTAGCAATAATCATGGCTATGATGTCGGAACCGCCCGAAGTTGCCCTTGATTTGAAAATCAGCCCCAGACCAACACCAATCAAAACTCCGGCAAATAGGCTGGAGAGCAGAACATCGTCCACCAGAGGAGCATTCCCAACCGGACGGAGCCATGTGATTCCGTCAATAAATACGGAAGTCAGCACAAACCCAACAACGGTTTTCACGCCAAAACGGGGACCTAAAATTTTTATTCCTGCAAGGGTGAGCGGAATGTTGATGACTAATCCGAACAAACCCACAGGAAATCCGTCGGGCCAGAATGAAAACCATCCTGCAGTGAGATAGTGCACAACAATGGCAATACCGTAAACACCGCCGGGAACAATCCTGTGCGGTGTAACAAAATAAACGAATCCTGCTGCAAGAATAAACGACCCGATGAGAATTAACAGATAATCAGTGAACCACTTTTTGTTCAGTGTGACTTTGGTTTTTGAAAATGTCATAGTTTTGAAATTTCATGATTACGATTACTCCAAAAGAGCTTTTTTTTACAAAAATATAAAGATTTGCCTGTCGTTATACACACAAAGCCTCACCAAAAGTTTTTAGGGGTAAATCATCAGTTCTTTACGATACTTTATTAACGGATGATTTGGTGATATTTAGGTAATTTTATTTTTAAACGCTGATTCGTGTTTTTACTTGTCAATTCTTCAACGGAGTTACAGAAGACGGAAAACTTTCCGTCAGATTCCAGAGGCTTTTGTTCGGTTGCCCATAATCATTTATCCATGAACTTGGCTGATGGATTCGTTTAAACCCTCTTAGTTTATAAACACTATACTGATAAATCCAGACGTTACCCATCTATTGGTTTGCGGCATCCAGAAATTCATTCCCCACGGACGGGCACAATAGCCGGATAGGTGTTTCCGTTGCTGAGAGTGAATTCCGAATCGGAGCCCATCAGCAGATTGACCAGTTCAACAGGATTTGTGAAAAAGCTATCTTTTTCAAGTTGTGAGCCACTCATAATCAGCAGGAAAACAGAAATAAAAAAGAGGGCGCGTTTCATTTTTTTTAAATTTCAGTAGAAGTCAATTTGCTTTCCGAAATCGCTGAAAATTCTCTTCTTTTCAGCTGCCACTTCAATCAGGTCGATGGTCTCTTCATCTTCAAAAGAAGCCCGGTTAATGCAAATATCAAACGTGTCTTTGTCCGGAGAGTCTTTTCGCAATGCCTTCCGGAATGTTCGTCTCTCCTTTTCTAACTTGTCAATATAAAGAATGGCATCTTCCCTGTTCAGACGGTCATTTTCCATAATGGTTTTTATCCGGTATTCAAGGGGGGCAATCAACCGCAGATGAAGCGCAAATTCAATGTCGGATGCAATGATATTTGCAGCTCTGCCAACAATAATGCAGAACCCTTCTTCGGCAAACGACCGGATAACTTCATTCACCGTCTTGATTACTTTTCGCTCGCTTTTGAATTTTTTAGTGCCAAAAGCATTCAGAATATCATTTAAAGTGTAACTCTCCTGATGTCTGAAAACACGGATGACATGTTCCGGATGTAAATCAAGGTCTCTGGCGCTTTGGTAAAAAATTTCCTTGCTTAAAACCCGCCAGCTCGGTCCAAGATGCCTTTGATTAAGTCTTTCTGCAATTTTGTTGGCAAGGTTTTCCGCATTGCAGCCTGCCTGGCGCGAAATAGTTATTAACGGTCCGGGGTGCCCCTTTTTTTCGGGAAATATTGGCTCAACTCCCATGCGCTTTGTCAGATATTCTAATAGTGCATTGCTCATTATGATTGCTTTTTACTAAATTACGTGTTTTTGTTGTAAATATATAACAAGTGATAACTATTTTTGTCATGTTCCTAAAATTTATTCGGAAAGAAAGCCAAACTGCATAAAATGGTTCTGCTGATTCCAAATATCATATTTTTACATTCATTCTTTAAAAAGGCAGTTAAGCCTGCTCAATTTCTTTCTTTTAACTCACTTTGATTTTTGAAGTTTTGATTTTCAGACTTTTGTCGGTGCGCCTGATTTTAATATTCAGATAAGCAAACAAAATTGTCATCAGCGGACTGATCAGATTAAAGAAAGCCCAGGGAGCGTAGGCAAAAGCACTTATACCCAACACCTTAGATTGTGTTGCGCCGCATGTATTCCAGGGAATTAGCGCCGACGTCATGGTTCCGCTGTCTTCGAGCGTTCGGCTCAGCACTTCGGGTGCCAGACCTTTTTCCTGAAACGTTTTTCTGAACATTCTTCCGGGAACAACAATGGAAATATACTGGTCCGAAGCGGTTGCATTAAAAAAGATGCAGGTCACCACCGTTGAGGCAACTAAACCGCCGGTGCTTCTGGCATATTTCACAATGGAATGGCTGATTTTACGAAGCAAACCCGCTGCTTCCATGGTGCCGCCAAAAATCATTGCAGCAAGGATAAGCCATACGGTATCTAACATTCCCCGCATTCCCGAAGTGCTGAAAAGATTGCTGACACTTGCATCCGTTGTGGTCAGGGAAACATCGCCAAACATGGCTTGCATGACTGAAATATAGGAAGAACGCAAATAATTTTCACCGCTGCCTGCTACCTCTTTTATGATTTCCGGCTGAAAAATAATTGCAAAAATTCCGCCTAACAGTGTTCCTGCCAGTAAGGCAGGCAGTGGCTGAACTCTAAGTGCGATAATGGTCAGCAGCACAACGGGAACGAGAAACAGAACCGGAGTTGTGTTGAATGTTGTTTCAATGGCTGATTTTACATTTTCCACATTGGCTGAAATACCGGAGTGCCTGCCGCTGAACCCGATTACAAGAAAAATAATCAGGGTGATTGTAAGCGATGGTACTGTTGTTAAAAGCATATAGCGAATGTGCCTGAAAAGATCGACTTCTGCCATGGCAGAAGCAAGGTTTGTAGTGTCGCTCAACGGTGAAATCTTGTCTCCGAAATAGGCTCCGCTGATGATTGCTCCGGCAACAACTGCATCATTTATTCCAAGAGTTTTTCCAATTCCCAACAATGCAATGCCGATGGTTGCAACGGTTGACCATGAGCTGCCGGTGGAAACGCTCACAATGGAGCAGACGACCACCGCCGTAAACAGAAACATTTTTGGCGTAATTATGTCAAGTCCGTAATAGATCATTGCCGGAACAACTCCACTTAGCATCCATGTGCCTGCAAGCGAACCGATTAACAGCAGAATTAAAATAGATGGCATTGCAGATGAAATGGTTGCCACAATCTTTTTTCTGATTTTTTCCCAGGATAATCCTAACCTGATAGAAATAATCCCTGCAAGCGCGGCAGAAAGTATGAGCGCAATCTGATTTGAGCCTTCCAGCGTGTTTTCAAAAAGGAAAACATTGGACGTTAAAAGAACAATCAGTAACAACAGGGGCAACAGAGCTACAAACAGACTTGCTTCGCGCTTCATTAGGATATTTATAGAATTAAATTGCCAAACTTATGGTTTTTGCTGAAAACTTTGTATGATTTTGTGAATTTTTACTGAAATAGAACCTCGGAAACCAAATATTGTTTTTCAGATAATTAAATGTCTCTATATTCGTTTTGGCTAATAGTTAATTGATTGTATGGAAAAAATTTGGCTCAAAATAATATTCGTTTTTATCCTGTTGAATTTCTGTTTTCTGCCGGTTTCTGCCCAGCGAAGCAACGGGTTAACCGTTTCAGGCGCAGTAACAGTGCAGGAAGGTGTTGTTGACGGTGCAATTATTGAAATGTACCGCGACGGCAGGCGCCTTGACAATTACGGCATCGGACCCGATGGCAACTATAAAGTTGAATTGAATTACAACCATGAGTTTGTGCTGATTTTCAGCTGTCCGGGAAACTTTCCCCAAAAAATTGTGGTGGACACCAAAGTTCCGCGACAAGTGCTTCAGGCTAATCCGCTTTTCCCGCCTTTCCCGGTAAATATCAGATTGTTTACAGAAATTCCGGGCATTGAACGCACTTTCTCTGAAAATACGGTGATGAAGCTTTACTATAGCGAACAGGTGGACAATTTTATTTCTGACCTGTACTATAACGATGCGCAGATAAAACACCTGATTGATCAGGCGATACTCCAGTCGCAGCTCATCAGCAGGGAAGCCGACTACCTGGCGGGACTGACAAAGGCTGAGCTTGCAGAGCTCCGCAGAGAATATGACCAGTTAATTAAGGAAGCCGAGAACGAATATAAAAAGGAGGAGTTTCTCAAGGCACTTGATGGTTATCAGGCTGCCAGCAAGGTCTTTCCCAAAGAACAATATCCAAAGGATCGCATTGCAGAAATCAATGATTTGTTAGGATTGCTGATGGTTGCCGATGAAATGAGACAGGCGCTTGCAGCAAGATTAAACGAGCTGATTAAGCAGGCTGATGAGTTTTTTTCTTCAAGAAAATATCAGGAAGCACGAAATGCATATAACCGGGCGCTTTCGGTTGATGCAAACAATCGCCATGCTCAGCAGAGAATTGAGGAAATTGCTGCAATTTTGAAGCAGCAGCAAGCTGAGCAGGAGTATGCGGGACTGATAAAAAAAGCGGATAATTCGTTTAGGGAGTTACTCTATGTAGATGCGCAAAACACCTATCGCGAAGCTTTGAAACTAAAAGAAAATGAGCCTTATCCCAAACAAAGAATTGAGGAAATTGATAAAATATTAGCTCAGCAGTCGCAAAATGCAGAGAGACTCAAAGGATACGATCAGGCAATTTTTCAGGCGGAAGTTAACTTTGAAAAACAGATGTATGAAAAGTCAATCTCTTTTTTTGAAAGTGCGCTTAATCATAAGCCGAATGATGAACTGGCAACCCGGAGAATTGAGGAAATCAGGGAATTAATGAATAACCTGGCTAATCGCTCAATGTTTGACAAACTGATTAAATCTGCCGACCGTGCTTTTCAGCGGAAGCAATACCCGGAAGCATTGGCTGATTATGAACAGGCTGCTGATTTGCTGCCAAAAGAGGAATATCCGCAAAGTCAGATTGCAAAAATAAATTCGATTTTTGCTGAAGAAGAACGATTGGCAGCCGAAGCAGAAGCGGCCGAACAGG
>LSQX01331067.1_pt1 | contig 22741 bp, 20 predicted proteins | sample 654561 | NCBI WGS metagenome assembly LSQX01 (sample SAMN04489861, study PRJNA283612) | anaerobic digester metagenome | isolation source: 4 biogas reactors fed with cattle manure at either 37C or 55C with and... | place: Denmark: Kongens Lyngby | collected 2014
CGGGTGTGCCACCCGTTTCGACAAACTAGCGGTGCACTTCGAAGCTACTGTTTAGGTCGCGGTGATCCGGTACTGGGTCAAGCGACTTTCGTAACACGACCCAGTCCCACACCCCCGAGGTGCCGCGCCGGTGCGATCCGAGAAGGTGCGTGTCCACCACGCCGACGGCCTCCATCAGCGCGAAACACATCACCGGCCCGACGAAGGTGAACCCCGCCTTCTTCAGGGCCTTCGCCAGGGCCTCCGACTCCGGTGAACGGCTGGGGATGTCCGCGAGGGTCCGCGGCCGCAGGTTCTCCGCGGGCCGGTGGGACCAGACGAGGTCCACGAGCCCGCCTTCGGCCCGCAACGCGACCGTGGCCTGCGCGTTGCGGAGCACCGCCTCGATCTTGCGGCGGTTCCGGATGATCTCCGGGTTCTCCAGGAGCTTGTCGACGTCCTCCTCGTCGAAGCCCGCCACCACGTCCGGATCGAAACCGGCGAAGGCACGCCGGAAGCCCTCCCGCTTGCGCAGGACGAGCTCCCAGGACAGGCCGGCCTGGAAGGCCTCGAGGGAGAGCCGCTCGAACAGGCCCTGCTCGGTGCGGACGGGCATGCCCCATTCGGTGTCGTAGTAGTCGCGGAGGAGGTCGGTGCCCGCGGCCCAGGCGGGGCGGGCGAGGCCGTCGGAGCCGATGATGAGGTCGTCTGTGTCAGTCATGTCCTATTGGACTGCTCCCGGGGCTCAAAGGTTCCCGCGGACCCGCTTCTCGTGGTCGAGAAGCCAGGTCTTGGCGTCGAGCCCGCCGCGGTAGCCACCGAGGGAGCCGTCGGAACGCAGGACCCGGTGGCAGGGGCGGATGACGGGGACGGGGTTGCCTGCGCAGGCGGAGCCCACGGCGCGCACCGCCCGCGGGTTGCCGCACAGCGCGGCGAGTTCGGAGTAGGAGACGGTCTCCCCGTAGGGGATGTCCGCCAGCGCGGCCTGGACCCGGGCATGGAAGCCCTCGCCGGGGAGGTCGAGGGGGACGTCGAAAAGCAGGCGACGGCCCTCGAAGTACTCGGTGAGCTGGGCGGCGGCGTGGAGAAGCAGCGGTGACTCGGGGCCGGGCTCCCCGCCGAAGTCGATGGACGTCAGACCACGGTCGGTGCCGCGCAGAACCAGGGGGCCGATGGGTGTGTCGATGAGCATGCGGGCTCCAGTCAACGGGGGGCGGGGTGTTTCGGGGTAGTCTAATCGCATGGACAAACCGGCTGTGAGGGATGCTGCGCTGCTGCTACTGCGTATCGTCCTCGGCACCGTGTTCGTCGCCCACGGGTGGGACAAGCTCATGATCACCGGCCTCACCGAGACCACCGGGCAGTTCAGTGCCTGGGGGGTGCCGCAGCCGCAGCTGTCGGCCTGGCTCGTCATGATCGTCGAGATGCTCGGCGGCGCGCTGCTCGTGGTGGGACTGCTCACCACGTTCATCGCGGGTCTGCTGGCGCTCCTCATGGTCGCGGCGGTGTGGCTCGTCCACCTGGACGCCGGATTCTTCACCGCCCACGGCGGCGTGGAATACCCGGTGGTCATGCTGGCGGCGCTGCTCATCATCGTGGTGTTCGGATCCGGCCGGGTGAGCCTTGATGGAGTGTTGACACGTGATTGACCACGACCAGGTGCAGGCGGCACTCTCCGCCCGGATCGACGGCGAACCGTCGCCCCTCGATGACGACGTCATCGACGCGCACCTCGCCGGCTGCGCCCGCTGCCGGCAGTTCCACGACGAGGCCCTCGCGCTCAGCCGCCGGCTGCGGTTCATCGACCCCGCCGACGGTGGCATGGCCCCGCCCGCGGACCTCTCCGAGGTGATCCTCGCGGGCATCGAACCCGAGTGGCGGCGCACCGCCAACGCCCGCATGGTCGGCCTCGCCGTGGCCCGCTTCCTGCTCGTCATCGCGGGCATCCTCTGGGTCGTGTGGGGAATGCAGCTGCTCGGTCAGGCCGGCGGCCTCAACCCCGTCGGCGCGGAGGGCGTGGTCTCCCCGGACGCGGACCCGCAGACCGCCACGCTGCTGGTCAACGCCGCCGCCATGCGCTTCTCGCTGGCGCTCGGTCTGTTCACGGTGGCCTGGAAACCGCGTCTGGTGTCCTCGCTGCTCGTCTTCGTCGGCGCGCTGTGGACCTTCATGTTCGGCTTCCTGGTGCGCGACGTGGTGCTCGACACCGTCGCCGACGGCCAGGTGATGGGCCTGCTGCTGCTCTTCCTCACCCTCATCGCCATGGCGTGGACCTGGCTGAGCCACCACGGCTACGTGGTGCTGCGCGCCGGGTGGCGGGAGCTGGGCGCGAACCCGGTGTAGCGCGCCGGGCGCCGGTCAGGTCCAGCTGGGCAGCCACATGAGCGACTGGTACCAGGACTCCGGGACCATGTACCCGTAGAGGATCGGCGACCAGTACAGGAACGACGCCAGCACCAGCGACAGGTAGCCGATGACCGCCACGGTGCCCCAGCGGATCTCCCCGTCGGCCAGGCGCCGCACCCACGACCACCGCACCGGGGCCCCGGTGCCGTGCAGCTGCCCGAGCGTCAGCGCCAGCATCGCGATGATGAAGGGCGACAGCGCGGTGGCGTAGAAGAAGTACATCTGGCGGTCGTAGCCGATGAGCCAGGGGAGGAAACCCGCCACGAAGGCGACCACCGGGATGAGGAAACGCCGGTCGCGGCGGATCACCAGGCACCACACGGCCCACAGCAGGACCGGCACGGTGAGCCACCAGATCGCGGGCGTGCCGAAGAGGTAGATCATGCGGCGGCACTCGCCCCCGGCGGAGCAGTCGATGCCGGTGGAGGAGAAGTAGAGGATGGGGCGGGAGGCGACGAGCCAGGACCACGGCTTCGAGTCCCACGGGTGCGAGTGGCCCCCCGAGGTGGTCAGCGAGGCGTGGAAGTTGAGCACGGACTGGTGGTAGTGCCAGAAACCCGCCGCCCAGTCGGGGAGCACCTTCCGCAGGATCCCGGCGTCCATCTGCCCGTCGACCTTGGCGTGCCGGTAGACGGAGGTCTCGCCGGCGAACCAGGCGCGCCAGGTCCACAGGTAGAGCAGCACGGGGAGGACGACCAGGGAGGCGAAGGCGGGGACGGCGTCGCGGAGCAGTGCCCCGAGGAAGGGGCGGGGGACGGCGTAGCGGCGGCGCAGGGCGGCGTCCATGAACACCGCCATGAGCCCGAAGAAGGCCATGTAGTACAGGCCGGACCACTTCACGCCGAGTGCCAGGCCGAGGGCCACGCCGGCGGTGAAACGCCACCAGCGGAAGCCCAGCCGCGGACCCAGGGGGGAGTCGCCCATACGGCCCTCGAGCCAGGCGGCGTGGAGCCGGGCGCGCACCTGCTCGTGGTCGTTGACCAGGGCGAACGCCGCCGCCACGATGAAGAACACCTGGAAGATGTCGAGCATGCCGAAGCGGGAGGCGACGAGGAGGACGCCGTCGAGAACCGCGATGAACCCGGCGAACGTCGCGACCTGCCAGCTGCTCGCCAACCTCCGCACCAGCAGCATCGTCATCACCACCGTCGCCGCGCCGAAGAACGCGACCATGACGCGCCACCCCAGCGGCGTGTAGCCGAAGATGACCTCACCCACCGCCAGGAGCTGTTTGCCCAGCGGCGGGTGCACGACCAGGCCGTACCCCGGGTTGGACTCGATGCCGCCGATGAGGGGGTTGACCGCGGAGCGCACCATGTCCCACGCCTGCGGGACGTAGTGCTTCTCGTCGAAGACCGGCGTGCCGGAGGACACGGCGGTGGTCAGCCCGATGAAACGGGTGAACAGGGCGAGTGCGGCGATGATGAGGGTGCTCACGGTGTCCGCGCGGGTCCACCCCCAGGTCCGGGGGGTCACCGGACGGACGCGGCGGGCGTGGCGGGGTGCTTCGACGACGGTACTCACCCGACTGAGTCTAGGATACGGCCCCCTGCCACGGGGTCTAGCATGGCAGTCATGGTCACTCCCGCCCCACTTCTGCCCACCCGTGGTGTGGTGCTCGCCGCGACTCCGCTCGGCAACATTGGCGACGCCTCCCCGCGTCTGCGTGCCGCGCTCGCCGAGGCCGCCGTCATCGCCGCCGAGGACACCCGCCGCGTGCGCAACCTCGCCGCCGCCCTCGGGGTGGAGATCACGGGCCGGGTCGTCTCCAACTTCGACCACAACGAGGAGGGGCGGGCACAGCAGCTCATCGACGCCGCCCGCTCCGGCGTCGTCCTCGTCGTCACCGACGCCGGCATGCCGCTGGTCTCCGACCCCGGCTTCTCGCTTGTCGACGCCGCCCACACCGCCGGCATCCCCGTCACCTGCCTCCCCGGCCCCTCCGCAGTGCCCACCGCCCTCGCCCTGTCCGGTCTGCCCGTGGGACGTTTCCTTTTCGACGGCTTCGCGCCACGCAAGTCGGGTGCGCGCCGGGAGTGGCTCGAGTCGCTGCGCACCGAGGAACGCGCCGTCTGCTTCTTCGAGTCCCCGCACCGCCTCGCCGAGACCCTGGAGGTCGCCGCGGAGGTGCTCGGCCCGACTCGCCGGGCGGCGGTGTGCCGGGAACTGACCAAGACCTACGAGGAGGTCCGCCGCGGCACCCTGCCGGAACTGGCCGCCTGGGCCGCCGAGGGAGTGAAGGGGGAGATCACGGTCGTCATCGAGGGCGGTGCCCCCGACGAGGCCGACGTGGCGGCCCTGGTGCCCGTCGTCGAGTCGCTGGTGGCGGAGGGGATGCGCCTCAAGGACGCCTGCCGCGACGTGGCCGTCGGGCGGGGCGTGTCCAACCGCGAGCTCTACGAGGCGGTGCTGGCGGCCCGGTAGGCCGTTTGTTACAGCTTTGTGAGGCCCTGTGCAGTCATTCCCCCGGTGAGCTGGGGATACCGGAGGTCACGGAAAGGACACACGCCTGTTTTCGGGGCCGGAACAGGCCTGTGACCGGGGCTTTTTGTTTGATACCCGCCGGGTATCCCGAGAAGCTGAGGGTATGACTGCATCTGACTCCTCACCGGGACACCCAGATACCGCCACCCACGAACTCGCGGCCATGATGGACGACGCGGACGCCATCGGTGACCGCCTCGAACAGGCCGCCGGGGAGACGGTCGTCCACGAATCCGCCGCGGGACAGCCGAGGTTCGACTGGTGGATCATCGGCATGGCCGCCCTGGTCGTCACCGGCACCGTCTCCTGGGGACTGCTGGGCGCGGACAGTTTCGCGGACTTCGGGTCCGCCGCGCTCTCCTTCGTCATGGACAACCTCGGCTGGGCCTTCATCATCTTCGGCACCGTCTTCGTCGGCTTCATGATCGTCGTCGCGCTGTCCCGCTTCGGCTCGATCAGGCTCGGCGGTGACGAGGAGGAGCCGGAGTTCCGCACCGTCTCCTGGATCGCCATGATGTTCGCCGCAGGCATGGGCATCGGTCTGCTCTTCTACGGGGCCACCGAGCCGCTCACCTTCTACCGTGACGGCGTGCCGGCCCACCAGCCGCACGAGGTCGGGACCGCCATGGCCTCGACCCTCTTCCACTGGACACTGCACCCGTGGTCGATCTACGCCATCGTCGGACTGGCCATCGCCTACTCGACGTTCCGCCTGGGCCGCCGGCAGCTGATCTCCTCGGCGTTCGTCCCGCTCCTCGGTGAGCGGGGTGCCCGCGGACCGGTCGGCCGGCTCATCGACATCCTGGCCATCGTGGCGACCATCTTCGGCACCGCGACCTCCCTGGGCGTCGGTGCGCTGCAGATCCGCGCGGGGCTCTCGGCCTCGGGTCTCATGGAGGATCCCGGCGCGGGGGCCATCGTCGGCATCATCGGCGTGCTCACCCTGGCGTTCATGATCTCCGCGATCTCCGGGGTGGGCAAGGGTATCCAGTACCTGTCCAACACCAACATGATCATCGCCGCGCTCCTGGCGATCTTCGTGTTCGTCCTGGGGCCGACGGTCTCGGTGCTCAACCTCATCCCGACGTCCCTGTCCTCCTACTTCTCCCAGTTCTTCCAGATGACCGGCCGTACCGCCATGTCCGCCGACGGCACCGCCGGCGAGTGGCTCTCCAGCTGGACCATCTTCTACTGGGCGTGGTGGATCTCCTGGTCCCCGTTCGTCGGCATGTTCCTGGCCCGCATCTCCCGCGGCCGCACCATCCGCGAGTTCACCATCGGCGTCCTGGTCGTCCCGTCGCTCGTGTCCCTCGTGTGGTTCTCCATCTTCGGTGGCACCGCCATCATCCTCGAGCAGAACGGCACCTCCATCTGGGGTGACGGCACCGCCGAGTCGCAGCTGTTCAACCTCCTGCACCAGCTGCCGGGCGGCACCGTGGCCGGCTTCGTCGCCATGATTCTGCTGGGCACGTTCTTCATCACCTCCGCCGACTCCGCCTCGACGGTCATGGGCACGCTGTCGCAGGGTGGCCGCAGCAACGCCACCCCGTGGGTCTCCGCGATGTGGGGCCTGATGACGGCGGCGGTCGGCATGGTCATGCTCACCTCGTCGGAGGACTCCCTGGGCAACCTGCAGGCGATCACCATCGCCGCGGCCAGCCCCTTCCTCGTCGTGATCATCCTGTTGATGGTCGCCCTGTGGAGGGACCTGAGCAACGATCCGCTCTACCTCGACCAGCGCTCCCACCGCGAGTTCGCGGTCCGTCTGGCACGTGAGCGACGGATCCACGCGGAGCACCGGCAGGCGGAGGAACGCCGGGCGCGGAGCCTCCAGCGATCGGCCAAGCGCAACAAGCCGGACGCCATGAAATAAGGTGTATCCCATGACCCAGTCTGTGCTTGTCTCCGTCGCCTGGCCGTACGCGAACGGCCCCCGCCACATCGGACACGTCGCCGGTTTCGGCGTCCCCTCCGACGTCTTCGCCCGCTACCAGCGGATGATCGGTAACGAGGTCCTCATGATCTCGGGCACCGACGAGCACGGCACACCCCTCCTGGTCCAGGCCGACAAGGAGAACGTCACGGTCAAGGAACTGGCCGACCGCTACAACCGCCAGATCGTCGAGGACCTCGCCGGTCTCGGCCTGTCCTACGACCTGTTCACCCGCACCACCACCCGCAACCACTACGCGGTGGTGCAGGAGCTGTTCCGCGGCCTGTACGACAACGGCTACATGATCAAGGAGACCACCATGGGTGCCGTCTCCCCGTCGACCGGCCGCACCCTGCCGGACCGCTACATCGAGGGCACCTGCCCGCTGTGCGGCGCCGACGGCGCCCGTGGTGACCAGTGCGACAACTGCGGCAACCAGCTCGACCCGGCCGACCTGATCAACCCGGTGTCCAAGGTCAACGGTGAGACCCCGGAGTTCGTCGAGACGGAGCACTTCCTCCTCGACCTGCCCTCCCTCGCCGAGGCGCTGGGGGAGTGGCTGCGCGGCCGCGAGGACTGGCGTCCCAACGTGCTCAAGTTCTCCCTCAACCTGCTCGAGGACCTGCGTCCCCGCGCCATGACCCGCGACATCGACTGGGGCGTGCCGATCCCGGTCGAGGGCTGGGCGGACAACAACGCCAAGAAGCTCTACGTCTGGTTCGACGCCGTCATCGGCTACCTCTCCTCCTCCATCGAGTGGGCCTGGCGTTCCGGCAACCCGGACGCCTGGAAGCAGTGGTGGCAGGACCCGGTCGCCGAGGGCTACTACTTCATGGGCAAGGACAACATCACCTTCCACTCCCAGATCTGGCCGGCCGAGCTGCTCGGCTACGCCGGCAAGGGCGCGAAGGGCGGGGAGGTCCACAAGTACGGTGAGATCAACCTGCCGACCGAGGTCGTCTCCTCCGAGTTCCTCACCATGTCCGGCTCGAAGTTCTCCTCCTCCAAGGGCGTGGTCATCTACGTCAAGGACTTCCTCGCGGAGTTCGGCCCGGACCCGCTGCGCTACTTCATCGCGGTCGCCGGCCCAGAGAACACCGACACCGACTTCACCTGGGACGAGTTCGTCCGCCGCGTGAACAACGAGCTGGCCAACGGCTGGGGCAACCTGGTCAACCGCACCGTCTCCATGGCGCACAAGAACTTCGGTGAGGTCCCCACCCCGGGCGAGCTCACCGACGCCGACACCGCCATCCTCGACCTGGCGGCCCGGACCTTCGACATCGTCGGAGAGAACCTGGCGCTGTCGAAGTTCAAGAACGGCATCACCGCCGCCATGCACGTCGTCGGTGAGGCCAACGCCTACATCGCCGACCAGGAGCCGTGGAAGCTGGCCAAGGACGAGTCCCAGCGTGAGCGTCTGGCCACCGTCCTGTGGACCGCCCTGCAGGTGGTCTCCGACTGCAACACCCTGCTCACCCCGTACCTGCCGCACATCGCGCAGCAGGTGCACGAGACCCTCGGCCGGGAGGGCGTGTGGGCCGCGAAGCCGGAGATCCGGGAGGTCACCGACGACATGCCGGTCGAGCTCGTCGGCGTCGGCCTGCCCGAGGAGGGCGCGTCCTACCCGGTGATCACGGGTGACTACACGCAGCAGCAGGCTGTGTGGGAGCGGGTCGAGGTCGTCCCGGGTACGCCGCTGAGCAAGCCGCAGCCGCTCATCCAGAAGCTGGACCCGGAGCTGGCGGAGACCGGCCCGGAGTGGGCCCCGGTCCAGTAAAAGGTGTGACGTACTAGGCTGGGCCTCCACACAACGCTAGGAGGTCCAGTGTGAGTACCCCACGTCCGCGGTCGACGCAGGCCCTGTCTGCGCTCCTGCTCTTCGCCGCCGTGTTCTTCGCGGCGGTCAACCTGCGCTCCGGCATCTCCTCCCTCGGCGCCGTGCTCGGCGACGCCCTCGAGGCCTTCGGTGCCGGCGGTTCCCTCGCCGGCGTCATCACGGCGATCCCCGGCCTGTTCTTCTCCCTGCTGGGTCTGCTGGCGGTACCGCTGGCCACCCGGCTGGGGCTGTCGCGCACGCTCTTCATCGGCATGGCGTTGTCGCTGCTCGGCCTGGCGGCGCGCCCCTGGGTGGGCGACGTATGGGCGTTCATCGTGCTCACCGTCTCCGTCACGGTGGGTATTGCGCTGGCGAACGTGCTGCTGCCGGCGTGGATCAAGAACCACGGCGGCCGCCACATCGTCGCCCTCATGACGGTCTACGGGTCGGTGCTGGGCATCTCGGGTGCCGCCGGGCCGCTGACCGCCCTGCTCTCCGACGACTTCCGCTGGGCCCTGTTCCTCTGGGCCATCCCCGCTGCCCTGCAGGTCGTCGTCTGGTTCTTCGTCGTCCTGCGCGTCGGACGCGACGTGCCGACGTCCACCTCGCCGCGGGCGGCGGGGGAGCAGGGGGGCGTCGTGAAGCAGGTGTCCCTGTGGAGGTCCCCGACGGCGGTGTTCCTCATGCTGTTCTTCGGTCTGCAGTCGATGCACGCGTACATCCAGATGGGCTGGCTGCCGAAGATCTACGTCGACCACGGGGTCCCCGCCTCCACCGCGAGCCTGGCGCTGGCGCTGGTCGGCAGCTTCAACATCGTCGGCGGGCTCATCATGCCGGTCATCATCGACCGGCTGCGTTCCATCGTGTGGCTGCCGGTGCTCTTCTCCGCGCTCATGGGGGCGGGGTACGTGGGCCTGTGGCTGGCGCCTGCCGCCTCGCCGATGCTGTGGGCCTCGCTGCTGGGCGTCGGCGGCTTCTGCTTTCCGACGGCCATCGCCCTCATCCCCGCCCGCTCCCGCGTCCCGCTGGTCACCGCCCGGCTCTCCGGTTTCGTCCAGCCGGTCGGCTACGTCATTGCGGCAGTCGGTCCGCTCGTGGTGGGCGTGGTGCGCGAGACGACGGGGGACTGGTCGCTCATCCTCCCGGTGCTCGCCGCGATCTGCGTGCTCATGGGCGCGGTGGGTTTCCGTGCCGCACGCAACGTGTACATCGACGATGAACTCGCAGCTCAGGCCTAATGTCGGGGACGTGGTCTAGCGTGGGGGCCATGCAGGCAACCAGAGATCGGGCCAATGAACTCCTCACCGGCATCGCGGGGCCGGGCGCGCAGCTGCGCGACGACCAGTGGACCGCGATCGACGCACTCGTGAACGCGCGGCGCCGCATGCTCGTCGTGCAGCGCACCGGCTGGGGCAAGTCGGCGGTGTACTTCATCGCCGCCAAACTGCTGCGCGACTCCGGGGCCGGGGCCTCCCTCATCATCTCCCCGCTGCTGGCGCTCATGCGCAACCAGGTGGCCGCCGCGCAGCGCGCCGGCATCCGCGCCGCCACGCTCAACAGCGCGAACATGACCGAGTGGGAGGAGATCCAGGACCGCGTCGCCGCCGGGGAGGTCGACGTGCTGCTGGTGTCCCCGGAGCGGCTGAACAACCCGGGATTCCGGGACGAGGTGCTGCCCGCCCTGGCGGCGACCGTCGGCATGGTCGTCGTCGACGAGGCGCACTGCATCTCCGACTGGGGGCACGACTTCCGCCCCGACTACCGTCGCATCCGGGACCTGCTCGCGGGGCTGCGGCCCGGGGTGCCCGTCCTGGCCACCACTGCGACGGCCAACGACCGCGTTGTCGCGGATGTGCAGGCCCAGCTGGGGGAGGACACCGGTCTGCTGCGCGGCGGGCTCGACCGGGAGTCGCTGCACCTGTCCGTCGTCCGCCTGCCCGACACCACGCAGCGCCCCGCCTGGCTGGCCACGCACCTCGCGGAGCTCGAGGGCTCCGGCATCATCTACTGCCTCACCGTCGCCGCTGCAGAGGATCTCGCGGAGGCGTTGGAGGCCGCCGGGTGGAACGTCGCCGCCTACACCGGCCGCACCGAGGCCACGGAACGCGAGAGGCTCGAGCAGGCGCTGATCGGCAACGAACTCAAGGCGCTGGTGGCGACGTCGGCGCTGGGCATGGGCTTCGACAAACCCGACCTCGGCTTCGTCGTCCACGTCGGCGCGCCGGGCTCGCCCGTGAGCTACTACCAGCAGATCGGCCGCGCCGGCCGTGGCACCGACCGCGCCGACGTCATCCTCCTGCCGGGCGCCGAGGACCGTGACATCTGGGAGTACTTCGCCTCCGTCTCCTTCCCCGACGAGGCCACCGTGCGCCACCTGCTCGGCGTGCTGGGGGAGGAAGCCCAGTCGACCATGCGGCTGGAGGCCCAGGTCGACCTCTCCCGCTCCCGCCTGGACCAGGTGCTCAAGGTCCTCGACGTCGACGGCGCGGTCCGGCGCGTCCGCGGCGGGTGGGTGTCCACCGGTCAGCCCTGGGAGTACGACGCCGCCCGCTACGCCGGCCTCGCGCAGGCCCGGCGGGCGGAGCAGGAGGCGATGGTCGCCTACGAGACCACCGACTCCTGCCGCATGCTCTTCCTGCGCGGCCAGCTCGACGACGTGGAGGCCACGCAGCCCTGCGGGCGGTGCGACAACTGCACCGGCCGTCGCCGGGAGGCGACGGTGGACCCGGCCGTCGCCGAACGTGTCGACGCCCGCCTCACCGCCCCCGGCGTCCGCGTCACCCAGCGCCGGCAGTGGCCCACGGGGATCTCCGTCCGCGGCCGCATCCACGGCGTGGAACCCGGCCGCGCGCTGGGCCGCCTCAACGACATCGCCCGCGGCCCGGCGTTGACGCAACTTCTCGACGACCCCTCCTGGCGCCCCACCTCCCCGTGGCAGCAGGACACCTGGTTGCCGCGCATCGTCGCGGTGCTCTCCGACTGGGACTGGCCACAGCGGCCCACCACCGTGGTGGCGCTGGGCTCGCACGATCCGGAGCGCACCGCGTTCGTCGCGGCGCTGGCCGAGGCGATCGCCGCGGTGGGCCGGATGAGCTTCGCCGGGGTGCTGCCCGTGCGCCCCGGGGCGGGGGAGGTCACCGCCCAGAACTCCGCCTACCGCGTCACCGCGCTGCTCGACCACTGGGACTTCACCGGCGTGGGGGCCACCGACGGTCCGGTGCTGCTGGTCACCGACCTCATCGACACCGGCTGGTCCGTCACCATGGCCGGCTCGGCCCTGGCGGAGCGTACCGGTCAGGTGGTGCTGCCGTTCGCGCTGGCGAGCAGGGGGTAATACCGCCACCGCCCGGCACGGGAACGATGACCCACCGGCGGGCACCGGCCAGGACACCCACATCTGCGCGCCCGTGGCGGGGACCGCGTCCAGGCCGGTGAGCAGCTCCACCTGCCAGCGGTCGTGCTCCAGCCACCAGCGCTGCGCCGGGTATTCCCCGCGGTCGGTCAGCTCGGCCGGGTCGGTGTTGAGGGTGTCGTGGCCGATGGCCCGCACCCCGCGGGCGTGGAGCAGCTGCACCGCCTCCAGCGACCACCCGGGCTGAGGGGCACCCGGAACCCACCCGGTGTGCAGGGCGGCGAAGCACCCGGCGGGCACGCGACCGTGGACGTCCTCCCAGGCGAGGACGTGGGCGGCGGTGAGGGAGGGGGACGCGGGGGCGTCGGCAAGCGAAAACACGACGAGCGGCAGCACCATCTCGGGGAGGGGGATGTCGGCGAGGGAGCGGCCGCCGGGCAACACGTGGGAGGGGGCGTCGACGTGGGTGCCCGCGGGGCCGACCAGTGAGTAGGCGCAGACCTGGAAGGAGTCCGCAGCTGCGGACTCCAGCTCGCTGACCTGCAGCGGTGGGTCGGTGGGGAAGCGGGGCATGTCGGGGTGCAGTGGGCGGGTGAGGTCGACGAAGCGGGGCATGTCCCTAGAATGTCAGCCATGTCGAAGAAGAAGCCCCGTCCCACGCCCGTGCCCGCTGATCCGATCCCCGGCATCGTCGACGCCCACACGCATCTGGCGTCGGCGGGGGCGCGGACCCCGGAGGAGGTCGACGCGATTGTCGCGCGGGCGGTGGCGGCGGGCGTCGAGAAGCTGTGCACCGTCGGTGACGGGCTGGCGGAGGCGGAGCTGGCGCTGGCTGCCGCGCAGCACAACGAGCGCGTGTTCGCGGCGTGCGCGATCCACCCCACGCGGGCGCACGAGCTGGATGACGCCGCCCGCGCGCGGCTGACCGAGATGGTCGCTGACCCGCGGTGCGTCGCCGTCGGGGAGACAGGCCTGGACACGTACTGGATCCGGCACGAGCCGGAGCGCACCGCGCCGCTGGAGGTGCAGGAGGAGGCGCTGCGCTGGCACATCGACCTGGCGGTCAGCTCCGGGAAGGCGCTCATGCTGCACAACCGGGAGGCCGATGAGGAGCTCATGGCGGTGCTGGCTGACGCGCCGCGGCCGGTGGAGACGATCCTGCACTGCTTCTCCTCGCCACTGGCGGTGGCGGAGGAGGCCCTGGAGCGGGGTTACGTGCTCAGCTTCGCCGGCAACGTGACGTTCAAGCGGAACGAGGAGCTGCGGGAGGTTGCCCGGATCACGCCGCGGGGGCAGCTGCTCATCGAGACGGATGCGCCGTACATGACGCCGGAGCCTTTCCGCGGGGGTCGTAACGAGCCGGCCATCATCGGGCACACGGCGCTGTGCGTGGCGGAGGCGAGGGGGCAGGATGTGGCAGATCTAGCGCTCGAACTCTCGGAAACGTTTCAGCGGGTGTACCAGCGGGGGTAGTGATAACATTCACAGAGCCCTCTGAGCTGCGTTTTTGTGAAGGAAGGGGCCTCAGTTAACTGAGTTTCCTGAGAAGCTGACGTGTCTCAGGTTCCCTGGCGGTCACATTACTGTTACCGTACTGTGATCAACGAGCCAGCGGCGCCTGCTGCAGGATGGCACGACTTCCCCGAATGAGATCGAGAACTTAAAACCCCATGGGCCTGAACAAGACTTCACGAATCACGCGGATCAACAACTCCGGCACCTCCACCCCCAAGCGACTCGCCACCGGCGGAGTCCTGGGTGCCCTCCTCGTCGGCGGCGTCACCGTCGCGGGAGCCCAGAAGGACGTCACCCTCGACATCAACGGTGAGACCACCGAGCTGACCACCCTGTCCCGCGACGTCGCGGGCGCACTGGACGCCGCCGGCGTCGTCATCGACGACGCGGACCTGGTCTACCCGGCCCCGAGCGAGGCCCTCACAAAGGGCGCGACGATCACCGTCCGCACCGCGAAGCCGGTCGCTGTCGTCATCGACGGTGAGGAGACCGAGCTCACCTCCACCGCCCTGACCGTCAACGACCTCATCGGCGAGCTCTCCGACCTCCGCCCGTCCGCGAAGGTCGCCGAGTCCGGCGACACCCGCGTCACCGACGGCCTGCGCCTGGCCATCACCACCCCGAAGATCGTCGCCGTCAACGACGGCGGCAAGGTCGTCTACACCGAGGTCGCCGCCTCCAACGTCAAGGAGCTTCTCGACGCCCGCGGCATCGAGCTCGGCGAGCACGACCGCGTCACCCCGGGTCTGGACACCGCCCTGCGCAACAACACCCAGGTCACCGTCGAGCGCGTCAGCGTCACCGAGGAGACCGTCACCGAGTCCTACGAGGCCCCCGCCGAGTACGTCGACGACCCGCAGTCCCCCGAGGGCACCGAGACCGTCCTCCAGGCCGGCACCCCGGGCACCCGCGAGGTCACCACCCGCATCACCACCGTCAACGGCGTCGAGTCCTCCCGCGAGACGGTCGCCGAGCACGAGATCACCCCGGCGACCGCCGCCCGCATCTCCCGCGGCACGAAGGCCGCCCCGAGCGCACCGTCCGTGGCCGGCGGCTCCGTGTGGGACACCCTCGCGCAGTGCGAGTCCGGCGGCAACTGGGCCATCAACACCGGCAACGGCTACCAGGGTGGCCTGCAGTTCTCCCCGTCCACCTGGGCCGCCTACGGTGGCACCCAGTTCGCGCCGACCGCCAACCTGGCCACCCGCGAGCAGCAGATCGCCATCGCCGAGAAGACCCTCGCCGGCCAGGGCTGGGGCGCCTGGCCCGCCTGCACCGCCCGCATGGGCCTGCGTTAGGCGTCTGCGCCGGAGCCCGGAAATCATTACCCTCGGGGCATACCACCCCCCCCGAGAAAGGTAATGAGCATGTCTGACTCCACCGCACTGCAGAACGTCAGGGTCGCCGTCATCGCGACCCACGGATTCGAGGACTCCGAGCTGACCAAGCCCGTCGAGGCGGTCCGCGCCGCCGGGGCCGAGGTCACCGTCCTCGCGCCCGAGGCGGGCACCATCGAGGGCAAGAACGGCACCGAGGTCACCGTCGACGGGCTCACCACCGACGCCGACCCGGCCGATTTTGACGCCCTCATCCTGCCCGGCGGCACCGGCAATGCCGACAAGATCCGCATGGACGAGCCGGCGGTCGCCTTCGTCAGGGCCCACGTCGAGGCGGGGAAGCCGCTGGGCGTGATCTGCCACGGTGCGTGGATCCTCACCGACGCCGACGTCCTCGCCGGCCGCACCCTCACCTCCTACCCGTCGATCCGGACCGACCTGCGCAACGCGGGTGCGACGTGGGTGGATGAGGAGGTCCGCGTCGACGACGGCATCGTCTCCTCCCGCACGCCGGACGACCTGCCGGCCTTCAACGCGGCGATCGTCGAGAAGTTCGCGGAGGGCGGCAGCTAGCCCCGGCACATATACTGAACGGTCAGTTGGTAAATCCCGTAGTCCCGGAAAGGACCACCATGACCGTCACCCCGTTCGAGCCCGGCATCTTCGCAGGCCAGTCCGTCAGCACGCAGTTCATCGGCGGCGAGTGGCGTGACGGGCGCTCGGAACGGGTCGCGGAGATCACCAACCCCTACGACGACTCCGCCGTCACCAGCATCCGCCTCGCCGACGCCACCGACCTTGACGAGGCCTACCGCGCCGCCGCGGAGGCCCAGCGGGAGTGGGCGGCGGTGGGGCCGGCGGGGCGTCGCAAAGTGATGCTCGCCGCCGCCGAGATCCTGCGCTCCCGCCGCATGGAGATCGTCGAGTGGCTGGTCCGCGAGGGCGGCTCCACCACCACCAAGGCCCACATCGAGGTCACCCTCGCCGTCACCATGGCGCAGGAGGCGGCGTCCTTCCCGACGCGCCTGTCCGGCCAGCTCTTCGACACCAACACGCCGAACCGTGAGGTCCGCGTCGAACGCGGCCCCGTCGGCGTCGTCGGCGTCATCAGCCCGTGGAACTTCCCGCTGCACCTCACCCAGCGTTCCGTCGCCCCGGCCCTCGCCGTGGGCAACGCCGTGGTGATCAAGCCGGCGAGCGACACCCCCGTCACCGGCGGCCTGCTGCTCGCCCGCGTCTACGAGGAGGCCGGCCTGCCCGCGGGAGTGCTCTCCGTCGTGGTCGGTGCCGGATCCGAGATCGGCGACGAGTTCGTCGCACACCCCGTCCCCGGCCTCATCAGCTTCACCGGCTCCACCCCGGTCGGCCAGAACGTCGGCCGCGTCGCCGTCGGCGGCACCCACCTCAAGCCCGTCGCCCTGGAGCTCGGCGGCAACGCCCCGCTCGTCGTGCTTGACGACGCCGACCTCCCCGCCGCCGTCCACGCCGCCGTCGTCGGCTCCTTCCTCCACTCCGGCCAGATCTGCATGGCGGTCAACCGGATCATCGTGACGGAGGGGGTGCGGGAGGCGTTCGTCGGGAAGCTGGTGGCCGCGGCCGGCAGGATCCGCACCGGCGACCCCGCGCTCAAGGACACCCTCGTCGGTCCCATCATCAACGACTCCCAGGTGGAGGCCCTGCACGCCAAGATCGCCCGCGCCCGGGAGGAGGGGGCGACGGTCGCGCTGGCGGGGGAGACCGAGGGACGCGTCATCCCGCCGCACATCTTCACCGACGTCACCCCCGACATGGAGCTCGCCCGCGAGGAGATCTTCGGGCCCCTCATCGGCGTCCTCACCGCCCGCGACGAGGCTCACGCCCTGGAGCTGGCCAACGACAGCACCTACGGACTGTCCGCCAGCGTGTTCACCCAGGATCTCGACCGCGGCCTGCGATTCGCCCGCCGTATGGAGTCCGGGATGGCCTTCGTCAACGAGGGCCCGATCCAGGATGAGGCGCACGTCGCGTTCGGCGGCACCCGCAACTCGGGGCTGGGCCGTTTCAACGGTCCCTGGGCGATGGAGGCGTTCACTCGGACGCAGACCCTCGGCGTCGTCCGAATCGGTGACTAACCGCTGGTGGTCTAGATTGGTTGCATGACCTCCAGTGAACAGCCCGCCGACCTGCTCGGCCCCGTGGAGATCCGCGCCCTGGCGGAGAAACTCGACGTCACCCCGACGAAGAAACTCGGCCAGAACTTCCTGCACGACCCGAACACCGTCCGCATGATCATCGCGGCCGCGGACCTCTCACCGGAGGACCACGTCGTGGAGGTCGGGCCCGGCCTCGGGTCGCTCACCCTGGGACTGCTGGACACCGTCGACCGCGTCACCGCCGTGGAGATCGACCCACGCCTCGCCGCGGAGCTGCCCAGCACCGTCGAGTGGCGCGCACCCGCGCAGGCCGGGAAGCTGACCATCGTGCAGAAGGACGCCCTCCGCGTCGAACCCGCCGACCTGGGCGAGCCGACGGCACTGGTCGCGAACCTGCCCTACAACGTCTCCGTGCCGGTGCTGCTGCACCTGCTGGCGACCTTCCCGTCGATCCGCCGCGTCCTCGTCATGGTGCAGGCGGAGGTGGCGGACCGGCTCGCCGCGGAGCCGGGCTCCAAGATCTACGGTGTACCCAGCGTCAAGGCAGCGTTCTACGGGGCGGTGCGGCGCGCGGGGTCCGTGGGCAGGCACGTCTTCTGGCCGGCGCCGAACATCGAGTCCGGTCTGGTCCGCATCGACCTCTTCGCCCCCGGCACCGAGCCGTGGCCGATCACCGACGAGTCCCGCGCGCGGGTGTGGCCGCTCATCGACGCCGCCTTCGCCCAGCGCCGCAAGACCCTGCGCGCCGCGCTCTCCGGCCACTACGGTTCCGGCGCCGCCGCCGAGGAGGCTCTCCGCGCCGCCGGGATCGATCCGCAGCTGCGTGGCGAGAAGCTCGACGTCACCGACTTCGTCCGTCTCGCGGGGCTCACCTCATGAGCGGGCGCATGCGGACCATCAGTGCCCGGGCGCACGCCAAGGTCAACCTGCATCTCGGGGTCGGTGACCTGCGTGAGGACGGCTACCACGACCTCACCACGGTCTTCCAGTCCCTGAGCCTGTCCGACACCGTCACCCTGGAGATCGGCCCCGACCGTGACCTCGTCGTCGAGGGGCCCATCGTCTCGGGGCTCTCCGCCACGGGGCTCGACGCCGCCTCCGTGCCGACGGATGACTCGAACCTGGCGTGGCGGGCCGTCGACAAGCTCGTGGAGTACTACCGGACGCACCACGGCCTCGCGGAGTCGCGCAGCGTGCACATCCAGATCCACAAGGGCATCCCGACCGCCGGGGGCATGGCCGGCGGTTCCGCCGATGCCGCGGCCGCCCTCGTCGCCGCCCACGCCTTCCTCTCCGAGACGCACCCCGCCGTGCCGATGTCCGTGCTGGTCGACATCGCCGCGGAGCTCGGCTCGGACGTGCCCTTCACCCTGCGCGGCGGGACGATGCTCGGACGCGGGCGCGGTGAACTGCTCACCCCGCTGCTCTCCCGCGGGACGTACCACTGGGTGCTGGTCTTCTTCCGGGAGGGACTGTCGACGCCGCGGGTGTTCGCGGAGCTCGACACCCTCCGCGAGCAGGGCTCGTCACTCGGGTGGAGCATGGAGACAGACGGTCTGGCCAAGGCCCTCCTCTCCGGCGAGGCCCGGCAGGTGGCGGCCCACCTCCACAATGACCTGGAGGCCCCCGTCCGCCAGCTCCGTCGCGACGTCGACCGCATGCGTGAGGCCGGCCTCGAGGCGGGCGCACTGCGGGCCGTGGTCTCGGGTTCCGGCCCCACGGTGGCCTTCCTCTGCGAGTCGGAGCTCCACGCCCGCGACGTCCTCGACGATCTGCTCGCTGACGGCGCCTACTCCGGCACCGTCGCGCACGGTCCGGCGAAGGGTGCCCACCTGCTCACGTAGTGGGGTCGGAGTCCGCAGCTGCGGACTCCGGGTCGTCGAAGCTGTCCTCGTGCTCCCAGATCTGCAGGAGATGCTCGTCACCGGGAGGCACCGCGCCGGAGGTGTAACGGTCACCCCACCGGCCCATCGCCTCGTCCGACACGGCGAGACCCCGGTTCTCCGAGGTGAAGGACTCCCCACCCGGCAGACGGAAGCGGAGGAACCGGGGATCGGTGTCGATGATGATCGTCATGACCCCCGCCGACACCAGCATGTGGCACCCCGAGCACAGGGGCAGGAGGTTGGACAGTTCAGTGGCCCCGCCGTCCCTCCACGGGACGATGTGGTGGAACTCGAGGAAGCGGGTGTGGCTGCAGCCCGGCCCGGCGCACTGGTAGCCCCACGCCACGAGGAGCGCCTTGACCTGCGCGGACGTGGCCAGGCGCTGGGAACGTGTCGTCTTCAGCGTCAGCCCCGACCGGTCAAGCAGGTGGTAGCGGACCGCCCCGTTGAGCACCAGGCGCATGAGGTCACCCGTCATCCCGCCGGGGTGGCCGGGGATGTAGGCCCGCTGGTCCTGGGTGAACAGGACGTTGACCTCCGCGCCGGGGGCACGCACGCGGCTGATCGGATGGCTGCGCACCATGTGGACGAGCCCCATGAAGGCGGTGAACACGGTGACGGTCAGCCCCGTGCCGAAGCGCGAGCGGTTGTGCCGCGGTTCCGTGTCGCCGGCCGAGTCGGGGTCGGGGGTCTCCCGTGCGTCGTCAATGAGCTTCTCGACGGCCACCGGATCATCCAGCACCTCCTGGTCGATGGTGTCCAGGTCGATGAGGTTGGCCAGTTCCGAGATCTTCAGTGCGGCCTTGAACTCCGCCCCGCGTTCGGGGTCGAGGTCACCCCAGAAGCGGACGCGGCCGGTCTCGGGGTCGGTGACCACGGAGATCTTGTTCACGCGCGGCGTGGCGCCGGGTTGATCGCGTCCGGCGAGCAGCGCGATGAGTTCCGCCAGCGGGTGGGCCCTGGCGAGGGCGAGGAGCTCCTCCTGGTTGTCCTCGGTGAGGTAGCGCAGCAGGAGGCGGACGACGGAGTAGGAGAACTCGGCGTCGAGAAAGGCCTGCGCGAGCAGCGGGAAGTCCCGGAGCTTCCGGCCGACGCCCAGGTACTCGAAGGCGGTGGAGCGGGAGAGGTGGAACGTGCGTTGGAGCCACGCGGCGGTGCCCGGCGCGGCGTGGGTACGGGCGAGGTCGCGGGCGTCGAACTCCGCGACCGAGAGGATGAAGCGGGCCTTGAAGTGGGTGAGCTGGCGGTGGGCGGAGGTGAGTTCGGCAGTGAGTTCGGTGTCGGTCCGGTCGATGATGGTCGCGAGCAAGTTATCCCCCAGAAGTCGAATTGCTGTGCGATTGACTGCACCGTAACATGCGTCCCCGACATGAGATCCTGCGCGGGAAAACCGCAGGTCAGAAGGGGTACGCAGTCCGCAGCTGCGGACTGCGGACCCCTTCCGCCACGTGACTAGTGGTCGTGTCCCTCGTGGTCCCCGTGGTCCCCGTGATCATGGTCGGCGGCCGCGGCGTCGACAGCCGCGATACCGTCGACGACGGCGATCTCGAAGGGGGTGACGTCGAGGCTGAAGCGCTCCTTCACCTCGCCGCTGAGCAGGTCGATGAGGACGAGCTCCTTCTTGGCGGGGTCGGTGACGTAGGCGGTGTGGCCGACGACCTGGAGGATCGGGCCCGGCTCCTGCCAGTTGTCGTTCTCGCGCCACTCGGAGATGGCCGGGATGTCTGCGGTGATCTCACCGGACTCCGGGTCGATGACCTTGAGGGCTCCGTCGCCGGTGAGCACCAGGGCCTCGCCGTGCGGGCCGCGGGCCAGCGTGCGGAAGGAGTAGGCGCTGTCGAGCTCCACGGCCTGCATGGTGTTGGTGCGCGAGTCGATGAGGCTGATCCGGGTCGGGCGCTCCCGCTTGCCGTCCTTGTCGGCCTGCTCGTCGGTCTTGTGGTCGCTGAGGAAGACAGGGGAGTCGGGGTGCCCGACGAGGGTGCCGGACTTCTGGAACTCCACGCCCGTCGGCAGCGGGACCTTGTGGAACTCCTTTCCGTCGAACACGACCGGCCCGCCGACGCAGCCGAATGCGGCGGTGCCGTCGGCGCCGGTGGCCTCGCCGTGGATCTTCGGGCAGTCCGTGGTCTCCGCGAGGACGGTGCCGTCGGCGGCGCGGTGCTGGATGGTGTCGCGCTTCTTGTCGTCGCCCACCGTGATGAGCACCGAGCCGTCCGCGAACGGCACTGCGACGCCGTGGTGCGGGGCACCGCTCTCGACGACCACGCCGTCGGCGGCCCGGTAGCCTCCGGCCACCTGGTCGGTCGGGATGATGCGCACGGAGCCCTCGCCGTCGGAGAACAGTGCGGTGAGGCCGTCGTTGACCACGACGTGGCCGGCGGCCGGGGAGTCGTAGGTGAGGTCGCGCAGCTCCGGCTGTCCGGAGTAGTGGTGGGCGTGGTCGCCGTGCGGGCGGGACTTGAGGGCGGCGTCGAAGGCGAGGAAGCGGTCGCCGTCGGCGACGAGGACGTGGCGGCCGTCGCCGGAGGGGCTCAGGCGCAGCAGTCCGCTGCGGTCGGTCCGGGAGATCGTCTCGCCGGTGGCGGTGTCGAGGACCGTCAGTCCGCCCTCGTGGGAGATGACCACGCGCGGGGTGATCGCGGAGACCTCCTGCAGTTCGGCGGCCGCCGCCCCCGGGGCTGCTTCCACGGCGCTGCTCGTGGCCGGGGTGGCGGTGGCCTGGTCGGCGGCGGGGGTGGTCGGGCTGCCGCAGGCGGCGAGCAGGAGGGCGGTGAGGAGGGTGGGGACGGCCAGTGCGACCGGGCGGAGTCGTTTCTGCATGGGCGGTACACTAATGCACTTGAAAACCATGTGCAACAAGGGGGTCGGAGAGGTTCGCTCCCACCCCTCCCCACGGCCTAGACTGTGCAGTTGACATGACGAATCTGATTAATCTCGAGAACGTCTCCAAGACCTGGGGGCTCAAGACACTCCTCGACGGCGTGAGCCTCGGTGTGCAGACCGGCGACCGCATCGGCGTCGTGGGACTCAACGGCGGCGGCAAGACCACCCTCCTGGAGGTCCTCACCGGCATCGAGGAGCCCGACTCCGGCCGCGTCTCCCACAACTCCGACCTCCGCATGGCCGTGGTCACCCAGCGTGCGGAACTCGACCCGGACGACACCATCGCGGACGTCGTCGTCAGCCCCCTCGGCCTGCAGACCTACGAGTGGGCCTCCGACGCCCGCGTCCGGGAGGTCCTCGGGGGTCTCGGCGTCGCGGAGCTCGGCCTCGACACCCGGGTGGGCAGCCTCTCCGGTGGTGAACGCCGCCGCGTGAACCTCGCCGCCGCGCTCGTCCGCGACCTCGACCTCGTCGTCCTCGACGAGCCCACCAACCACCTCGACGTCGAGGGTGTGCAGTGGCTCGCGCAGCACCTCCTGGACCGCCGCATCGCCGTCGTCGTGGTCACCCACGACCGCTGGTTCCTCGACCAGGTCGCCACCCTGACCTGGGAGGTCCACGACGGCCGCGTCGACACCTACGAGGGCGGCTACAACGACTGGATCTTCGCGCGCGCCGAACGCGCCCGCCAGGCCGACGCCATCGAGCAGCGCCGCCAGAACCTGGCCCGTAAGGAACTCGCCTGGCTGCGCCGTGGCGCCCCCGCCCGCACCTCCAAGCCGCGTTACCGCGTCGAGGCCGCGGAGGCGCTGATCGCCGATGTCCCCGCCCCGCGCGACACCGTCGAGCTCATGGCCTTCTCCCGCCAGCGGCAGGGCAAGGTCGTCATCGAGCTCGAGGACGCCCGCATCGAGACCCCCGACGGCCGCATGCTCGTCGACCACCTCACCTGGCGTCTCGCGCCGGGCGAGCGCATCGGCCTCGTCGGCGTCAACGGCTCCGGTAAGACCAC
>LSQX01346953.1_pt1 | contig 22740 bp, 13 predicted proteins | sample 654561 | NCBI WGS metagenome assembly LSQX01 (sample SAMN04489861, study PRJNA283612) | anaerobic digester metagenome | isolation source: 4 biogas reactors fed with cattle manure at either 37C or 55C with and... | place: Denmark: Kongens Lyngby | collected 2014
AGACGGCGAATGTGGGATGCTTACGCTTAAACACCAAGTTCATTCACTACTTCACAAGTTGTTTTCTATTTGTCTGTTCGTCTTTTATTACGTTCACATAGTAGAAGCCGAGAGCTACACCGTTCAAATCTAATTGACATTCTGTTTGGTCAGTCAAGATAGATTATACTAAACCTATGGTTGATTAGAGTTAAATGGAGTATGTGGAAGTTTGAAAATTGGTCATTCTATATGTTTCATTTTCTGGTGTGTTCTCTATTAACCTGAGTTCGTTTAATACTTTTTGATGTTTTATTTGTAAAATAAGGCGAAAAGTTAGTAGCCTTATTATGTTGAAATACATGTGAATAACTAACAAACGACTTGTAATTAATTAAGACAAAATTACAGATATTTTCTGTTTAGTTGATGAATTTCAAAAAGAATTTGATAGTGTAATCCAAAAAATTATCCCTGGAAACAAACCAAAGCGTACTCCAAAGATGTTTTTATCAGAAGTTATCAGAATTGCTTTGTTTTTCCATATATGAGGGTTTCGCTGTTTTTAAACACTTCTATATCTTTTAAGTGCAAAAGCACATGAATGCTGTGTTTCCTCAAGCTGTATCATACAACCGTTTCACTGAACTAATGCAAACCGACCTAATGGCTATGAGCGTATTTGCAAAAACCTGTTGTTTCGGGGCATGTACCGACATTTCGTTTGTTAATTTCACTCCCATTAGAGTGTGTGCAAACAAGCGTATTAAAAGAAACAAAGTATTCTGCGTTTAGGTCAAAAAATATTCTACTTTTTAACCTATACGCTGTGAATGCTAATATCGGTCTTCTAAATGGACTGTGTAAAAAAGATAACGGGAAACGCCTTTTGCTTTTTTCATTTTTCCACGAGCTATAGGGACACGGGTTTACTTCTACGAAGGATTGTGTGTTTTTTTGTGATTTTATTTGTTGTTTATCTTTTTAATTTAATGTCATTTTCTTTAGGGGGTAGGGGTAAAAAGTTTTACTTCAAAAAGTCAGTTTTCTTCTGTTTTAACATTTGATTTGCTAATTTTAATCGAAAAACATGCTGTATAACATGTAAAAATATTTGGCAGCTAAACCGATTTAGCTATATCTTTGTACCGTAATTTAGTTCTATTTCATGTCAAGGGAAGGTAAAGTTTCATTAAAAGATGTTGCAAAGGCCGTAGGCGTATCGCCTGCATTGGTTTCGATGGTGCTAAACGGAAAGGCGAAACAATATAGAATCGGCGATGAGATTGCGAAAAAAGTGCGTAAAATAGCCAAAGAGATGAATTATGCCCCAAACCTATTGGCAAAAAACCTACGGTCGGGCAAAACGCAGTTGATAGGACTTATCGTTACCGATATTTCGAACCCGTTTTATGCCAACATTGCGCGGATAGTAGAAGATAGGGCGAATGAACTGAATTACACCGTGTTGATAAGTAGCACGGATGAAAATTTTGAAAATACCGAGCGGCTCATTGAAGTGATGCAAAACAAAGGCGTGGAGGGACTTATTGTTGTTCCGTGCGACGGTTCAAGGGAGTTGATAAAGGGATTGTACGAAAGTAATTTTCCCGTAGTGCTTTTGGACCGCTATTTTCCGGGAATTGATGTTAGTTCATCGTGTTTGGACAATTTCAGAGCTACCACGTTGGCTACGACACACTTGATAGAACAGGGACATCGTAAAATTTCTTTAATCGCCTATGACACGGAGATGTATCACATTCTCGATCGTATCGCCGGCTATGAAGATACGATGAAAAAAGCCGGTTTTGAGGTGTATATTGATGTTCAGAAAGTAAATATTTTGAACTCTAAGCCCGGAATTTTAGACGCACTTCAAAACATGGTGCATGAGAAACACATTGATGCCGTTATTTTTCTGACCAATATGCTTGCAATCAACGGATTGTATAGTCTAAATGAGATGGGTGTGAAAATCCCCAATGATTTGGCTGTAATCGGTTTCAACCGAAATGTAGCGTTTGATTTGCATTATTCTAAAATAACTTTTATCAAGCAGCCCATCGAAAAAATTGCTGAACAAGCCATCAATACGTTGGTTAGCCGGATTAAGAACAGAAACCATCTGCTGAAGAGCTTTTTGGAACCAGAATTGATTGTACAGGAGTCGTCGTTGAGAGCGAGTTGATGCGGATGTTGGGTGCAGGATGCGGAGTGTTTGATGTAAGCTGTTTAAAGTTGGCAATCTACATTTTATTCAAGAAGTTATTTGATTTGCTTTTTTTTACACATATGCTAAAACGATTAAGCAATTTGAAATAATAATATAGACATGAAAAAATATATTTTAATTGTTTGCTCTCTTTTGTTTCCAGTTTTATCTTTTTCTAAAACTCGTGATGACCTACGTTTGAAATACAATAATTCCGATTTGATTGTTGACCTGGGTGTTGGTTTATGGGGAGTTCCGATTCCGGTTGATTATGATGGTGATGGACTTATGGATATTGTTATGTCATCGCCTGACACACCTTTTAAAGGAGTTTATTTTTTTAGAAATATTGGGACAAAGTCTGAGCCTTTATTTGATATTCCGGTAAAACTTGCTGATAGGACCTACAGGAATGTTCATGCGTCTTATGTAAACGACAAACTGTATGTGTTTCGTCCCGGATTTGTTTATGAAGATTTCGCAGCGAATCTTTTTTCGAAACAATTAAAGATTACTCCAGACGAATTGCCGGGAAAAGACTATGCCAGAGTGAGAAGCAATATGTGGTCTTATGTGGATTATGACAATGATGGCGATTTGGATATTATCGTAGGTGTAGATAATTGGGGTGATTATGGATGGGATAACGCTTATAATGAAAAAGGAGAATGGACTAATGGTCCGCTGAGGGGCTATATCTATTTGTTGGAAAATAAGGATGGAAACTACATAAATAAAGGAAGAATCAAAGCTGGCAAGAAAGATCTTGAAACTTTTGGCGCTCCGAGCTCAATTATGGCGGATTTTGATGGAGATGGGAAGAAAGATATAATCGCTGGAGAATTTTTAGATAAACTTACATGGTTCAGAAATATCGGGACAAAAAAAACACCCAAATTTGCCGAAGGTACCTATCTGAGGGATGAGGATGGTGAAATAATCCGGATGCATGTAGAAATGATTACGCCAACGGCGGTCGATTTTGATGGAGATGGACATATTGATTTGCTGGTAGGCGATGAAGATGGAAGAGTTGCCTTTATTAAGAATACAGGAAAAACTCGCAAACGTGCTCCTGTTTTTAAAAAACCGGTTTATTTAAAACAAAAGGCACATTATGTGAAGTTTGGAGCATTATCTACCCCTTATAGTGTTGATTGGGACGGCGATGGTAATCCTGATATTATTGCCGGAAATTCGGCGGGCAACATATGCTTTATTAAAAATATATATGGCACAAGTAATCCTGAATGGGCTGAGCCGGTGTTGCTTCAGGTTAATGGTAAGGATATCCGGATTATGGCTGGTAAGAATGGGTCGATACAAGGTCCGGCAGAAGAAAAATGGGGATATACTACGCTTTCTGTTGCGGATTGGGATAATGATGGGAAGCTCGATATAATTGTCAATTCAATTTTCGGCGAGATAATTTGGTATAGAAATACCGGAAGTCTTACCCAACTGGAAGGTCCTTACAAAGTGAAAGTTGACTGGGGAAATCAACCCGCGTTAAAACCATCGTGGAACTGGTGGAATCCGGGACAAACGGATTTAGTAACTCAGTGGCGAACAACTCCTATTGCTATTGATTGGAATAAAGATGGTTTAATGGATTTAGTCGTATTAGATCAAGAGGGTTATCTGGCTTACTATGAAAGATTTGAGAAGGATGGAGAATTGTGGCTTAAGCCCGGAAAGAGAATTTTCAAAGCATTGGATATGTCGAAATACGATCATAATAATAACCAGCCTACAGTTTCGGGAGACCCACTGCAATTAAATGTAGGTATAGCCGGACGCTCCGGAAGACGAAAAATATGTTTTGTGGACTGGGATAATGACGGCGATTTAGACCTGATGGTAAATAGCAGCAATGTGACCTGGTTTGAAAATGTGAAGGAGGATGATGGAAATGTTTATTTCATTAACAGAGGTGAAATCTCGGACATAAGGCTTGCAGGGCACGACACAAGTCCTACGCCTGTAGACTGGAACAATGATGGAGTTTTTGACATACTTGTAGGAGCGGAAGACGGACATTTCTACTTGTTAAAAAACAATGTATCAGGTATAGAGTAAGTTGAGAAACACAGTAATGTTAAATAACTGATTTATAAACAGACAAATAAATTTCTAAAAGATAAAAATAATATATATATGAAAAAGACATTAAAGGGCATTGTCCCACCTTTAGTAACCCCACTTCTTAACAACGACACTTTAGATATTCAAGGTTTAGAGCGATTAATTGAGCATGTTGTTGCAGGAGGAGTGCATGGTATTTTCGTTTTAGGAACTACCGGCGAAGCTCAGAGTTTGAGTTTTGATTTGCGTGTTGAAATGATAAAAGAAAGCAGCCGGATACTTAAAGAACGTATCCCGCTTTTAGTAGGGATTTCCGATACATCTGCCACAGATAGTGTTCGTTTGGCAAAAGTTGCTGCAGAGCATGGAGCTGATGCGGTTGTTTCCGCGCCACCTTATTATTATTCAACTTCACAGTCGGAGTTAGCGGAGTTTTATGAAAACTTAATACCCCGACTACCACTTCCCATTTTTTTATACAATATGCCGTCGCATACTAAGGTTTCATTTGCGCCGAGCACTGTGCTTCGACTTGCTGAGAACGAAAAAGTGATAGGTTTTAAAGATAGTTCTGCTAATGGAACCTATTTCCAGGTGTTAACGGACATGTTTGGGAAACGCAAAGATTTCTCACTGTTTGTGGGTCCAGAAGAAATGATGGCGCAAGCGGTATTGCTTGGCGCAAGTGGCGGTGTAAATGGCGGTGCGAATATGTTCCCGGAATTATATGTCGATTTGTTCAATGCCGCTGTAGAGGCTGATATGGACAAAATAAAAGAACTACAGGCTCAGGTAATGAAAATTAGCAATTCCATATATAATGTTGTCAGCTGCGGCTCAAGCTATTTGAGAGGGCTGAAATGCGCGCTTTCTGTGCTTGGAATTTGCGATGATTTCCTTGCTACACCCTATAAAAAATTCGATGAAAAAGAACGTGAGAAGATTAAAATCGCTCTTGACTCATTGCAATTTAGTTATTTTGCTCACGAACAGATGGTTTTGGGTGCAAATCAGAAAAAGTAATGACAAGGATGAAAGAGGTTATAATATTTCAAAATGAGTAATAACCTTATTTCTCAACAAATTAAATAAAAATTTAGTTATGAAGTACTTATTTTCAATTTTACTGTTTTCTTTAATGGCTTTACCTGCAACTTCCCAATTGACAGTACGCGGTATAATTACAGATGAGGTAAATGAGCCGTTAATTGCAGCGAGTGTGCAAATAAAAAACACAACGAGAGGTACGACATCGGATACTAATGGAAGATTCTCATTGAAAGCGGACGCAAATGACATTCTGGTTGTTTCTTACGTTGGATTTACCCCGAAAGAAATAACAGTAAAAGATGAAAGAGAGTTAAAGATAAAACTGGCACCAAAAACAGATTATCTCGAAGAGTTAATTGTAGTTGGCTATGGAGAATTTAAGCGCGAAGATTTGACCGGTTCTGTAGGTGTCACTGATTTACAGGATGTTGCTAAAGCGCCTGTTCCTGATATAATGCAAGCTTTATCCGGACGTATCGCTGGAGTCCAAATTATTTCTAACGACGCCCAACCAGGTACGAAGATGGAGTTTGTAATACGGGGTGCCAATTCAATTACTCAAGAAAATACACCATTGTATGTTGTGGACGGCTTGTCGATGGAGGATTTTGATATATCCACGCTCAATACATCGGATATTGAATCCATCAATATACTGAAAGACGCATCTGCGACGGCAATATACGGTTCGCGGGCGGCAAACGGAGTTGTTATTATTGAAACCAAATCAGGTAAGCTGGGCAAACCGGTAATAGTCTATGAGGGTTCTGTCGGATTTCAACAAGTGTCAAATAGAATGGACATGATGTCTCCGTATGATTTTGTTCGCTATCAAATCGACAGGGATTATGATAGAATGACTCAAATGTATCTTACGGAGCCAAACTTAACGATAGAAGATTATAAAAGATTAGAAGTTATTGATTGGCAAAATGAGCTGTTTAAAACGTCACCTTTGATATCACAAAGTTTATCCATATCGGGTGGTGAAGGAAGGACCCGCTATGCTGCATCCTTATCAAATGTTATTCAAGATGGTATAATTGTTAATACGGGCTATAATAAAACCATCGGTCGACTTCGACTGGATCAAACGGTAAATGATAGATTAAGAGTAAGGTTGAGCGGAAATTACAGCCAAGAAGGAAGTTATGGGCAGTACGCCTCCGAGCAGCAGCAGAGTGCAAATGCCTATACAACTTATTTGATGTATCGTGTTTGGGGGTATCGTCCCGTAAACGTTGGTGTTGGAGATATTTTCGAAGACTTGTATGATGGGGAAGATACTTTTACGGCAATCATGAATCCGGTAATATCAAGCATGAATGAAGTTAGAAAAATTACCCGCAAGGCACTAAATACGAATGCGACGATTGACTATTCTATTCTAAATAATTTAAGATTGAGAATTAATGCGGGAGTAAGAGAAAGATCCATACTCAACGAAAATTTCAACAATTCCAAAACATACAGAGGGTATCCAAGTGCTAATAATCTAAAAGGCGTTAACGGTTCGTATCGTAATCAAACCATTACTCAATGGGCTAATGAAAATACATTGACATACAGGCAGACGCTTAAGAGGTACCATCGTTTAGATTTAATCGGAGGGGCAACTTTTGAAAGCGATAAAAGGTCTATTTACGGCTATGAAGTGATAAATGTACCTCACGAAGAGATGGGATTGGCGGGGATGGATCAGGGAATACCCTATTCCGTAAGGTCATCTCCTCAAAAAAACACATTAGCTTCTTTTTTGGGACGGGTAAATTATAACTACCGCTCGCGCTATATGCTTACGCTCTCATTCCGTGCCGACGGTTCTTCAAAGTTTTCAAAAAATAACCGTTGGGGATATTATCCTTCAGGCGCTTTCGCCTGGAATATGGGCAGAGAACCATTTATGAAAAAAAATGATTTTATCTCCGAATCTAAACTCCGCTTCAGTTACGGGCAAACCGGTAACAACAGAATAAACGAAGATGCAAGGTATAGGACGATAGATATTGGTGATTATTATTCGTTTGATAACGGGACGCCAGAATATGCTTTGGTGTTGCAAGATATAGGAAATAAAGATTTGAAATGGGAAAGAACCGATCAAATAGACTTAGGCTATGACTTGTCGCTATTCGACAACCGGTTGAATTTTGTGATAGACCTATATCAAAAAACCACCAGAGACCTATTGCTCAGAGCCAACGTGCCCTATAGCTCCGGTACAAGGAGGACATTTAAAAATGTGGGGAAAGTAAGTAACCGTGGTTTGGAAATCTCCATTAACTCACAAAATCTTCGCACTCAATCATTCACATGGGAGAGTAATTTTAACATCTCCTTCAATCGCAGCAAGATACTGGGACTTACAGAGGGAGAAGAAGCTCTCCTTTCCATTGTAACGTGGACCGGCGACTGGAATGGTACACCGTTATACATAGGGAAAATTGGACATCCGATGGCTGCTTTTTATGGATATGTCTGGGATGGTGTTTATACGTATGACGATTTTGACGTTCAGCCGGATGGAAGCTACACTTTAAAACTGAATGTCCCCTCCAACGGGGGTACCAGGGAGTCCATACAGCCCGGCGAGATTAAATATGTGGATCAGAATGGAGATGGAATTGTTAATGACAAGGATCGTGTAATTATTGGTAGTCCGCTACCAATTCATACGGGAGGATTTAACAATAACTTTATATATAAAAATTTGAGTTTGAATGTTTTCTTTCAATGGAGTTATGGTAATAAAGCATTTAATGCCAACCGGTTGATGTTTGAAGGGAATTCAACAAATCGAAATATTAATCAATACGCTTCGTATAATGATAGATGGACACCAGAAAACCCCACAAGTACGCTGTTTCGCGTGGGTGGACAGGGACCAAGAGGTGTTTATTCTTCGCGTACCATTGAAGACGCGTCCTATTTGCGCCTTAAAACAGTCCAACTCTCATACGATGTACCATTGAGAAGTTCATTGCGATTTATCAGCAATCTTCAGGTATTTGTTGCTGCTCAAAATCTATATACATGGACAAAATATTCAGGGATGGACCCGGAGGTTTCAACACGCAACACAGCGTTGACACCGGGATTCGACTATTCGGCTTATCCTCGTAACAGAACGCTCACTACAGGAATAACAGTGAGGTTTAGGTAAAAACGTGAAAAAAATATTGTTATGAAAATTTTTCGATATATAATACTATCAATTTCTTTGTTGGCGATGTTCTCGTGTAATTTTTTAGACGTAGAGTCTGAAGATATAATGTTGGCTGACAAGTACTATAACACTAAAGAAGATCTGTATACAGCTTTGCTTGGTGTGTATGCTACCTTAGCAGACGGACCCTTGTACGGAAACAACATATTGGGTCGGTTGGCGCTCGAAGGAGATGAAGGGTATGAATCATACAGTGTCGATGCGCAAACCGTCGGTTATTACGTTGTTTCAGCAGCTGATAATAAAATTCTAACCTACTGGAGGTCGCTGTATGAAGGTATAAATAGGGCGAACTTACTGCTTGAGAATATTGACAAACCAGAAGTGGAATCAACGCTGCGGGATGACATCAAAGGACAAGCTTTATTTTTGAGAGCCTATTATTATTACATGCTTGTAACTAAGTTTGGCGACGTGCCTTTGATTCTAAAATTCGCTGACACATCGAAACCAGAAGATATTCAAATTCCACGCACCCCTATGGATGTGGTTTATAATAAAATAATTGAAGACATGGAGGAGGCTGCCGGTTTGGTCTCTGATGCTTCTGCCTATACCGGCGGAGGGCGTGTAAGTAAATCTGCAGTTTGGGGTGTTTTGGCCAGAGTGTATTTGAAAATGGCTGGTGAACCCCTCAATGACACATCAAAGTACGAAGATGCCGCCAAATGGGCGAAAAAGGTAATCGATACCGGATTTCACACGCTCAACCCTTCGTATGAACAAGTTTTTGTTAATTACATTCAAGATTTATACGATATAAAAGAATCCATTTGGGAGGTAGAATTTTATGGGAACGGAATGGGGTCTATTACCGGAGTATCCGGAATGGTTGGACGAAATAACGGTGTCTTTAATAATAGTACCACCGACGATATAGGATACTCGGCCGGAATGCTGCGGGCCACAAGTGTTTTGATGGATTTATACAAAACTGAGGATTTACGTAAAGATTGGAATATATCACCTTATTATTATCGTAGAAATGCTGATAATATTGAAATAACAGATACCATTTATTGGTCTCCGAATGGAAACAAATTCCAACGCTATTGCGGAAAATACAGAAGAGACCGGGAGATACTACTGCCTAAAAGCACCACCGCTACACCTATTAACTTCCCGTTGCTGAGGTATTCTGACGTATTGCTAATGTACGCGGAAGCTGTGAATAAAAAAGGAAATGCGTCTGCAGAAGAGATTACAATGGCATACGAAGCGGTAAACATGGTAAAAAGACGTGGATATGGGTTCGATGTACAAACGGCGAATGCCGGTGTTGACATTAATCAAACAAACACACCTGTCGGTGAAGATTTTCATCAACATATTATGGACGAACGAGCGAGAGAACTTTGTTTCGAAGCATTACGAAAAGACGATCTCGTGCGTTGGGGCGTGTTTTATAATAGAATGAAAGCTGTTTTGCCTGAAATACCGCCGGGTACATCCTCCTATCTTGTAGCGGCACAGACTATTTACGGTAACGTTACAAAACGAGACGTAATTTGGCCAATACCTACTTACGAACTTGGCGTTAATAGAAATTTAACTCAAAATCATGGCTGGTAATCCATTTAAAAACTCAAATATCATGAAGTCAAATATCATCCTATTTTTCATTGCCGCAAGTCTCTTTTTTGTTGCCTGCAATGAATTAGAATATGTCAAAACCCCTGAATTTAGTGTAACTGCAGACAAACAGATTTTCACTATGGGCGATACAGTTATATTTAATATTAGTGGAAATCCTGACCTAATCTCATTTTATTCCGGAGAATCCGGGAATGATTATGCTTATGCATTTAAAGACCGGATTTTGGAGGCGACAGCCGAACTTTCTTTTCAATCGCAAGTAAGAAGGCAGTCAGGTCCGAATAGTTATTGTCAGGAAGATCAGTTCTATCTGTATGTATCTAACGACTTTAAGTTTTCCGGACAAAGTGCCGCTGACTCTGTCGCCGATGTACAGGCGGCAACGTGGACAGATATAACAGACCTGTTTACACTCTGCGAGTTGGAGTGTGCCAGCACTACTGCATACCAACATTCCGGCGTGGTGGATGTTTCCGATATTTTTGAAGAGGGAAAAGTGACACATTTTGCCTTCCGCTATGTGAATAGACCCTATTCGGACTATGGGAATGGAAACATATGGCGGTTCTCGTCATTTACTCTGGATGCCATTACAGATGCAGGTTCCGTACCTATTACTTCGCAGAACGCCGCTAATTGGATGCCCGTATTTATCGGTGAGGGGTGGGAACAAACCGGCAGGTTTACAAACACCGGAACTATTGTTACGATGCGGGGACCTTCTACAAATGATGTAGAGCAAGAGTTGTGGGCTGTAAGTACGGGGTTAACCTTTGGCGATACAAATTTGGGAGCGGATTTATCGGTGGCTATTAAAACGACCAATGAAGTTCCCCTTACGCAATTTAAGTATGTATATACAGTTCCCGGTACGTACACAGCGACATTTGTAGCTAAAAATGCCAATATCTACGACTCAAAGGAGGTTATAGAGCAAATACAAATAACCGTAACAGAGTAACGTAAATCTCCCCTCTCTTGTGTAGAGGGGGAGAGGTCTAAACATTTGCTATTCATTACATAGTAAAACACCTAAAGTATTTTAAACCCTACGCCATATTGTTAATAGGCGCATTAAATAAAACTAACTACTAATCAAATAAAACCATTTTTATTATGAGACTAAATCATTTTTTTAGAATTTCATTTTTTACATTATTACTACTTGTGGGCAGTGTAGCATCTGCTCAGATATTAGCATGGCAGTTTACCTTTCCGGAGCATTCCGATGGAAAACAAAAAACTGCACCCGCCACTACTGTCGATGAAAACCTGGAGGCATCTACGCTGATACGAGGAGCAGGAGCTCAAAAAGTAGCAGGAAATAAACGGGGATTCAGTGCTAATTTAGTGGCTTGTGATTCGTTTGAAGAAGCGAAAGCCGCTGGAGCCTATTTTCAGTTTGTGGTAAAACCCAAAAAAGGATACACTGTTTCGCTGCGTAACCTTAGTACCATTATGAGAAGACAGGAAGACGCTGCCAATTACTACCGCTGGACGTACAGTGTTAATGGTAAGGACTTTAAGGAGTTAGGACCGGAGGATGTTCTTTTTGAAGATACCGGAAACAGTGGGTCAAGACAGCCGCGAACCAGTCTGAGAGAATATGAAGATTTGCAAAACGTTTCCTATAAAACGACAATCATATTCCGTTTATACGCCTGGGGCGGCAAAACAAATTTAAGCAAAAGAATTAATTTCGGCTTCGGCAAGTCAGGTTCCAAAGGCAACCCTGTTCTGGCTCTTTTCGGAACTGTGGACAAAGAAGAATAATTTTTTAATATAACTCGGAAATCCACCTTCTATGAAGGTGGTTATGTTCTTCTTGGTTTTACCCGTTTTTTTGTACATTTGCAGTATGGCAAAATACAAGAAACAAAGTCATGTTGTGTGGAATTGTCAATACCACATTGTTTGGTGTCCAAAGTATCGTTTTCGTGTTTTGAGCGGTATAGTGAAAGACTTAGTTGATCACGATATTCGTATGCTCTGCGAATCGAAAGGCTGTATAGTTGAAGAACTCAACGTACAGATTGACCACATTCACCTAGTTGTCTCCATTCCGCCAAAAGTTTCTGTTTCAACCTTGCTTGGTACGGTTAAGGGTAAATTAGCCATAAAGCTATTCAAAAGTTATCCTCAGTTGAAACAAAAGCCTTACTGGGGCAATCACTTTTGGTCTCGCGGTTATTTTGTGAATACCGTTGGCATGGATGAAGACCTGATCCGTCGTTATGTTCGTTATCAAGAAGAACAAGATAAAAATGAAGAAGGTCTTTCAGAGAACTTTTCTTTGTTCGATTAACTTTGTTCAAAGAGCTATGAAGGCTTTGCCTGAATTTTTTCGTACCTCTAAATCCACCTTCTAAGAAGGTGGTTGTTTAATGAATAGCAATTCTTCCTAAAGAGAGATTTTTATCGTTCAATCCGTCAGAACCGGGCAAGTTTTACCTGTAGCACTTCAATTATTGCGCTCCTAATTCCCCTTTGTCCCGATGGTATCGGGATGGGTTATGGTAGATTGATTACGATTTCTAAAACTCACTCCTTAAAATACAGGAAGCTTTGCAGATAACCATAATTTTTTATTACAAACTTTAAATATTGAATATTATGAAAAGATTTTATTTTATTTTAACGACACTCCTGATTCTGTCAGGAGCAATTGTAGGGCAGCAGACCCTTTTGGATTGGAACTTCAGAGGTGCACCGGAGGGCGGAAAAGATGTTTCTTATCCCGCAACTCTGAATGATGTAGATTTAGAACTTTCCACATTGACACGGGGTGATGCTGCGGTAGCAAATAGTGGTTATTCACATGGATTCGCAGCAACACTTCCTCCCGAAACCACAGAAGCGAATGCAATTGACGATGGTTTTTATTTTGAGTTTCAAGTGCAGGCAAAAGAGGGAGCTTCTTTTTCACTAAACAGTCTGTTCGCGCAGTTAAGAACACAAAACACCGTTACTTATCGCTGGAAATACAGTGTGGATGGAACTAATTTTATCGATCTGATGGCAGACCCTGTTAGCATGGATGCAGCAGTTGTAGGTAATGTTGGTGTTGATCAGCCTGTAATTGATTTAACGGGAATAGCCGCTTTGCAAAACGTACCTTCTTCCACCGTAGTTACTTTTAGATTGTATGCTTGGGGTGGAACAGCTAATCAAGGGTTTGCTCTTGGCAAATCAGAGAGTGCGTTTTCAAATGGTGTATTAACCTATAAGCCTTCCTTAGTTTTGAAAGGTGAGGTTACACCGTTGATACCAACGATTACCTCTTGGGAGATGTCAACATTGCAAAGTGTCACCACCGGCAATCTTCCGGCGACACAAGTTGTTGACCATGTGGGTGAAACCAAAATTTCGAGAGGCGATGGATTTGGAGAGGAAAGTCTTAATTACGCATATGTTGCTACATTAACGGTTACTGAGGAAGAAATATCAACAAAACAAGACGCGATTGACAATAATCGATACTTTGAAATCAGCACCAAGGCAAACAGCAACTACAAATTATCACTTCAGTCTCTTAATTACAAATATAGAACAAATAGTGCAAGTCCAAAGAGTCATAGTTGGGTTTATAGTTTGGATGGAACAAATTTTACCGAGATAGGCGATGCGGAAATAACAGTTGGAGGTGGTAATACAAATGGAACGTCTTTCACTCTTGATTTATCCGAAACGTCTGCTCTGCAGGATATAACATCTGATAAAACCGTTCTCTTCCGTATGTATGTATGGGGAACTACCGGCGTTAATAAACCTGTGTTTGGATTTGGTAGAGACGTTACTGCGGCGAATCATGGGGTTCCGGGATCTAAAACTGTTTATTTTAAAGGTGTAGTTGATAAAGATACTTCAACATCTGTAAGTACTGTATCTGTTAAAGATTTTAACGTAGCACTTGTTAATAATAACACGCTAAAAATCTTCACGGATAAACCTGTTCAGGAGCCTGTTCAGGTTAGCGTGTTAGACCTGTCGGGCAGAGCGCTGTTTAACCAACTGGTTGTGTTGCAAAACAATGAGAACGCTGTCGTACTACCTTCGGAATTACCGCGTGGAGTATATATCGCGAATATCGGTAGTCAGAGTGTAAAATTCATTAAGTAAAAAAACACAACAGACCGGTTGGAAGGTCTTGCGGTCGGTCTGTTGTTTGTTTTTTGTTTGAAATTACATCGGGTTTTCTATTGGTATATTGTTGGTTTAGTATGCTTACATACGTAAAGTACCACTCTAAGCATCGGCTTTCAACAGTCGGTAAAATGTTGAAAAAGTGCATAGTTTTAACATTACAAAACGCTTGAGGGTTCAAAAAAAACAGATGAAACAATAATTCGATATTATGGTTATCCGCAAAGCTTCCTATTCTCTGAAAAGCTATTTTGAGCGATTAGTATTTATCCCGAAAGTCGGGATTAATGCGTTGGATGTTCTTAGGAACGCATGAGCTTTTACCATTGATGTCGATAAACCGAAATTGCCCCTATAAAAACTTCAGCCTTTATGGAACTCTACAAAAGCCATAGGGAGTTTTGGTATCTTGCTGAAACAGGTTTAAAGATAAACGCAAATACATATCAGATTCATGTTTGTCTCTTAAGCAAGAAAATAATTAAATCCAAAAGAAAAAAAATATGCGATTAATCATCAACGAGGAGACAATAACGTCACCCTTTGCGGCTCGACCTGACGCATCCATTGATTTTGAGACGTTAAAGACACACTATCAAAAACATCCCGAAAGATGGGAGACTGCATTCAAGTTTTTATCTGAGATTGGCAGCTTAGAATTAGAGCAAGGGCGCATGGATTTAAGTGAAGATGTGTTTTATACGTACAGTGAATATGTAACCAAGAATGAAGAAGATGCTTATTATGAATCTCATGAGCAGTATATCGACATTCAATATCTGATTGAGGGCGAGGAGTATATCCAATTGACGCGTGATACTTCTATTCCCATAAAAACATCTTACGATAAATCAAAAGATATTGTCTTTTATGAATCAGAAATGGGGCAACTCTTATTGGCTACTCCGGAGCAGTATTTTATCTTTTTCCCGCAAGACATCCATAAACCTTGTATTAAGAAAAACGAGAGAGGGTTGGTGAAAAAAATCGTAGTCAAAGTAAAGTATATATAATACTCATTTTACATTTTTATGTCCATACCCACACTTAAAATTTAAAAAATCATACAAAAATATAATTAATTAAGAAATGAGCACAGAAAAATACCCAAAAATAGGCATACGTCCTATCATTGACGGACGGAGAAAAGGTATTCGTGAATCCTTAGAGGAAACCACAATGAACATGGCAAAAAACGTTGCTAAGTTATACAGTGAAAACCTTCGTTATCCAGACGGAACACCCGTTCAATGCATAATAGCCGATACTTGTATTGGTGGCGTAAAAGAGGCTGCCGATTGCGCGGCAAAGTTCGAAACTGAAAACGTAGGACTTTCGCTATCGGTAACACCTTGCTGGGCGTACGGTTCTGAAACAATGGACATGGATCCATTAATTCCTAAAGCTGTTTGGGGCTTCAATGGAACGGAGCGTCCCGGAGCTGTGTATTTAGCAGCAGTACTGGCTGCCCACAATCAAAAAGGATTGCCTGCTTTTGGAATATACGGGCAAGATGTTCAGGATATTAATGACGATGTTATTCCCGAAGATGTACAAGAAAAATTGCTACGTTTCGCGCGGGCAGGCATGGCGGTGGCATTGATGCGTGGTAAGTCTTATTTGTCTATTGGTACAGTTTGTATGGGTATAGCCGGTTCCATGGTCAACCCGGATTTCTTGCAAGAGTACTTAGGTATGCGAACTGAATATGTTGACAGTACTGAAATTGTTCGTAGAATCGAACAAGAAATTTACGATAAGGACGAGTACAAACGTGCCATTGAATGGGTTGAGAAGAACTGCAAACCCAATGAACTGGTAGACCATAATCCTGAAGAAATAAGACGAAGCCGAGAACAAAAAGATGCCGACTGGGAGTATGTAACCAAAATGACCATCATTATGCGCGACTTAATGATTGGAAATGAAAAATTGGACGAGATGGGCTTTGGTGAGGAAGCGATGGGACATAATGCCATTGCCGGAGGATTCCAAGGACAACGTCAATGGACAGACTTTTTACCGAACGGTGACTTTTCTGAAGCAATGCTTAACACGTCTTTCGACTGGGACGGGATTCGCGCTCCTTTTGTTTTTGCCACAGAGAACGACTACCTGAATGCAATTTCAATGCTGTTCGGTAACTTATTGACAAACACCGCTCAAATTTTTGCAGATGTAAGAACCTATTGGAGCCCGGCATCAATAGAGCGTGTAACCGGATGGAAACCGGATGGAATGCTGAAAGATGGAGCGATTCATTTGATTAACTCAGGCGCATGTACATTGGATGCCACCGGCGAACAGACCAAGAATGGCAAACCGGTTATGAAACCTTATTGGGAGATAAAAGAAAACGAGGTGGAAGAGATGCTGAAAGCTACACAGTGGGGGCCGTCGTCACTTGAATACTTCAGAGGAGGCGGTTATTCCTCAAAATTGCTTTCAAAAGCCGGCATGCCGGTTACAATGTGCCGACTGAATCTTATTAAAGGGGGCGGGCCGGTGTTGCAGATTGCAGAAGGATGGACAGCTACTTTCCCGGATGAAGTTTTTGATATTATCGACAAACGTACGGATAAGACTTGGCCTTCTACTTTCTTTGTTCCTCGTATTACAGGCGAAGGTCGTTTCAAAAGTATTTACTCGGTAATGAATAACTGGGGCGCAAATCATGGCGCTATCAGCTACGGACATATCGGTGCTGATTTAATAAGTTTAGCTTCCATGCTGCGAATCCCCGTGTGTATGCACAACGTAGAAGAAGAAATGATTTTCCGACCATCAGCATGGAGTGCCTTCGGAGCCGATGCGGAAGGAAGTGATTACAGGGCTTGCAGTGTATATGGTGCAATCTATAAATAGAAATCCGGTTACGAAGATGTGCTTGCTTCAAAGCACATCATCGTAACCTTTTAAGAAGTGAGTATAATTTACTGTTTTTTTGACAAATCGCACGCATGAAAACGAAAAGAAGAATAACATTTTTATTTCTATTATTTTGTCTCTTGCCAATATCTTTCAACTTATCCGGTGCAAGCGCCGACAAAGATATTTATCCGTTAAAGTCCGGCGCGGAAAATGGTTTGGAAGCTTTGACTTTACCTCATATATCGCACAGACCTATTGCGTCGGTTTTTGTTTATGGTTCAGAGTATCCCGATCTTTTTCTTTTGGGTAGCACGGGCAATAACAGGAATTTGTTTTTATGCAAATGGATAAAAAACACACCTGAAGGGAGTCCCGTGTTTGACAAACCGGTTAAAATTGATACAGATTTTTCTCCTGTAGGAACTATGTTTCAAACTGAAAAAGGTGAAATATATGGTTTCTGGATAGATAAACGAAGTGTTTTGTGTACCGTTTTTGACAAAGAGACATTGACGTTTTCAAAAATAAATAAAATTTCAGAAATAAAAACCCCTGCCAACATAAGGAGTATAGCTGCTTTTCAGCAAGAAAACGGCAGTTATGACTTTATTATGGAACTTAACGGAGTTTTTTTTCCGCCTAAATACAAAGATCAAAGTCCATTGACGGAAGAGTGGCGTCCTTATGATGAGGCCGGAGTATCTACACAAGGGCGTAGATATACATACTTGTACTCCATGCATGTTCCTGACATACGTAAAAATAGAGTGGAGAATATCCGCCAGGTATCGGATACAAATAAAGAGGTTTATTTTGGGATGATGCAGATGTCTCCAATAGTTTTAGATGGTAACAAAGGACTGATCACAGGTTCAAGAAGAGGGTTGTTCCCATATTACGAAGTAGGTAGGACAAAGCTTTCAAAGCAAAAATACATTGCGAGCGAAGACGGTAACATTCTATATCATCCAAGTATATCGCCGGGAGTATGCGCTTATGGGAATAAGAAAAGCAATTTTTCTGATTTTATAGCTGGGGGCGAAGGGGCTATTTACTTTTATAAGTTTACGGGCGAATACACTCAAAATGGTTTCCCCATATTTAAAGAGCCTCAGCTTGTACTACAAAACAATGCAGTTCTTTATGCCGGCTCATTGCCATCCCCTGCGGTTTATGATTGGGACGGCGATGGTGTTGAGGATTTAATCGTTGGAAACTCGGAAGGTTTTGTCTTGTTTTTTAAAAATATTGGAAGCAACGATGAACCCCGTTTTATTCCGCGTGGTCGTATCCAGGCCGGAGGAAAGGATATTCATGTCCAAGCAGGATACTCAGGGAGTGTGCAAGGGACTCAGGAATCGCGCTGGGGATATGTATCTCCCACGGTAATTGATTGGACAGGGAATGGGTTGCCTGATATTATTTTGGGAGATATTACCGGAAATTACACAATCTATATAAACAGAGGAACGAAAACAAATCCGGAACTGGAAATCGCTCATCCGTTGTATTGTGAAGGTCTTGAACTGCACGGTATGTGGCGTTCGCGTGCAGCGGCGGGAGTTCTCAATGATAAACTCGCGTTAATCATTGTTGATGATGAAGACTATTTTCACTTATATTGGAAAATAGATGATTACAATGTGGAGGACGGCGGTAAATTAAAACTGGCGGATGGTAATTTTATTCGTGCAAGCGCGGAGCCTGCCGGAGGAACCGGGCGTTGTAAATTAGACCTTTTTGATTTTGACAGAGATGGTCAATTGGATTTAATCATTGGAACAGGACGTCGTTCTACTATCCCTAATATGAAAACAGGTTATCCATGGGCTGTATTAGGAAGAAGAACGCATGGAACTCCTTTGTTTATGAAAAATGTAGGCAAAAAGGGTGAAATTGTTTTTGACCACCCAAAACCATTCCATCATACGTCGGTAGGCCTTGTCCAGCCGGGTGGAGCACATGAAACAGGCGCGGTCGGAACAAATTTAGGTGGCGGGAAATCATCTAATTTAATAGTGGCTAATGAATCCGGACGCTTGTTCCTGCTAAAGGGAGATAACATGCGATTCATGGAGTTAGAAGAAGCTGCAAAGTACAAAGACAAACGTAACCCGTTTCCTGTTTTGGAATAATGTTAATGTATATTTACATCCGGTTGTTAGCTCCAAAAGTAATACTGAGTTAGGGTTGTTTTAGAAAAAACATTTTCAATAAACAAGTTGAGCTCAAACTTATTATGTCCCGAAATAAAACTGAAATATCTATGCTTTTAGTATTGAAAAAGAGGTTATATAATCGTGTTTTCTATCTATTATTCTTTCTCATGCCTTTTGTTTTTATTCAGGCAGCTGATGAGATGAGTATAGTAGTGAGAGGCAAAATATACGAAAAAGAGATATTCCAAAATGGGAGCCGCCTTTTTACCAACAGAAACTATGTTGTTGAGAATTTGGCTTCAGGTTCTGGATTTGGAGGATTTGAATTTTTGGCAAGTGCCGGCGGAAGAGACATCATAGATGATGGAGTAATAATTCCCTTGTCGGACGGTATTATATATATATTAGCTAAAAGTACTGCCACTATACCGGGTTGGACTAAAATTGAGAACTCCATTTGCACATACGACAATGGCAAATCAACAATGGCTCTGTTTCAGAAAAGCGTAAATGCAAATGATGAGATAGAGATTCCTCAGACCGATGATTTCCAAGGCGCAACTCCTTTAGCAAAAAACATAACTTATATTAATCCAGACTTAATCAGTGAGACGGGGATTACGGTTTATGATAAGGATAACTCTTTCTCTGTCAGGGATTTTTGGAATGGTTCTATGCTGTTCACAGCCAATCCCATTTATCGTCTAAGCAATATACCTGATGATTTTTCCGGATTTCAGTTTTTAGCGAGTACCGGTAATGAGGACAATAGTGGAGTAATCGTTGCTCAAGATTATGGGAAAATATATGTAATTGCCCGTAAGGATGCTCTGAGAAACGAATGGAGTCCCGTAGAGAATACATCGTTTTATAGTGATTACACGTGTGATGAGATGCTGATTTATGAAAGGTTTGTTTCTAAGGGAGATTCTGTTCCGATTCCAAAAACATACGATTTGGAAGGTGCTTCTCCTTTGGCAAAGCATATAACTCATATTTCAAATCCGGCATTACCCACTGTAATGTCTGTCGAGATTAAAGCAGAAGAAAATCGATTCGAAATTCGTAATTTTCAAAATGGCGCTATCTTATTTAGAAACCGCACATACTACATCGATGATGTCCCTTCCATGTTCGATGGGTTTGAGTTTTTGGCAAGTAACGGTGGTGAGCAGGATGAGAAAGATGTCTTAATGATCCCGTCCGAAGATGGTTATGTTTATATTGCCGCACGTAGAAATATAGCTCTTCCCAATGATTGGATTGTAATTCCCAATACTGAATTTTATTACAATGATAATGCAAATTCAAAATTATCAATCTATAGAAAAGAAGTACAAGCCGGCGATACTATAACCATGCCTGACGTGGGTACTGATTTTAGAGGGATAATCCCCATCGCTAAAAGGTTGTTTTATGGAACAACTGTAGATATAAAGGGAGAACTTTTAGATATTTCGACAGTAAGTGTGGGGAGCCTTATTTTTCCGCAGAACAATTATGCTTTTGGAAGCGATGTCCCTGATTATCTTTTAGATAAGAAGTATGCTGTTAGTTTAATCGAAAACGACGGAGTGTTGCAGTTCAAATCTGAACAGGCGGATGAGATTTACATTGCGATTCATTACAACACGCTTAACTCTGATGACTGGGAATATACCGGAGATTCATTTTCTGTCGGCTCGAACAGACGATATTACATATACAAGTGTCTTTATAACCCGATCTTAGAGTGGGTTGATATACCTAAACCACAATCGGAAAACAGGATGTCATCCATTATTTTTGGAAATAATATTCATTGGGTTAACCACCAACCTTTACCCGAAAGTGTCGTAATTGCACGCTCTTTGAATCCTAAAAGCGTTTTTATTACCAATCCAAGTATTACCATCATGCCCGATGGAGATTATATAGCATCATGTACCGGCGCTTACCGTGTGTCGGGAAAATCGGGTGTCTCTGTTTTTTTGTCATCAGATAGAGGCCTTACATGGCAAACGCAAACCAAAAACAATGTGGTAATTAATTACGGAAACCTTTTTGTGCATGGCGGCGACTTGTATTTAATGGGCACTTCGGGAATAAATGGTGATGTGATAATAAGAAAATCGGAAGATAAGGGCATTACCTGGACTGAACCAACCGATTCGCAAACAGGAGTTTTAATTGAAGGTGAATTTCATTCGGCGCCGGTTCCGGTAGTTGTGCATGATGGGCGTATATGGCGTGCAATGGAAACGAACCCTAAAGAAAGTGGGTTGAAGGAAGCTTTTGTCATGTCGGCTTCGGTTACATCCGATTTGTTGAAAGCCTCAAACTGGACAAGCACAAACCGATTGGCATACGACACTAATTGGATATCTGGGCAAGGGAAATCGTTTAAGCAATGCTTGGAAGGAAACGTAGTTGTCGATCCATCCGGGAATATAGTAAATGTATTACGTGTTGATGAACAGGAGTACGGGGGAGTTGCCGCTATTGCAAAAGTTTCAAGTCTGCAGGAAATATCTTTTAACCCGGCAACCGGTATTATAGATTTCCCCGGCGGGGGTAAAAAGTTTACAATCAGATATGATGCCAAAACGGGTAAATATTGGACCTTGTCAAATGCTGTGTTTGATGAAGACAGAGATAAAAGTCATTTGGGGATTTACGCATCCGGAATTCATTGCGGATTGCTTCGTAACCGGCTTGTGTTAATGAATTCGGAAGATTTAACGACTTGGGAAATTCAAGATACTTTAATCAATTATGATAATCCCTTTTTCTACGGATTTCAATACATCGATTGGCAGTTTGACGGCGACGATATCGTAGCAGTATCCCGCACAGCATTTGAAGATGAACGAGGACTTCCTATACGCCAGCACGATGCTAATTACTTCTTGTTTCACCGTTTTGAAAATTATAACAAGGGGCATGACACATCTGTTACTTCAATCTCCAAGTCCGAGGTGTTAGATATCAATTATTACAATCGGAATATATACATTCGTTTAACAGGAAGCGAACCTTTTGCTGTCATGGTTTATGATTTACTCGGAAAGCTGGTTACCAAAAAAAAAAATGTTAATGTCGTTAACGTTGCAGCCTGGGCGGCTGGTGTTTATGTCGTTCAAGTAAATCAAAACGGGAAACTTTACTCTAAAAAAATTATTATAAGTTGACAAAATATTTATTATGAATTAGCTTATTTAAATGAATTATCCTATGAAATACAAATTTTGTCTTTTATCTTTTGTTCTGTTTGTTTCATTAACTGTTTTTTCACAAGGAACAGAAGTAGGAGTGCCAATAAGAGCATTGGCTCAGAATCATATTGTAGTAGCCGAGTCAGCAAATCCGGCAAAGATACGGTTTTATTCGCCAGCCATTATAACTTTATCCACTGGGCGGTTAGTAGCATCTTACAC
>LSQX01126317.1_pt1 | contig 22738 bp, 18 predicted proteins | sample 654561 | NCBI WGS metagenome assembly LSQX01 (sample SAMN04489861, study PRJNA283612) | anaerobic digester metagenome | isolation source: 4 biogas reactors fed with cattle manure at either 37C or 55C with and... | place: Denmark: Kongens Lyngby | collected 2014
ACCAGAAACGCCGCAGCGAATCCCAAAGTGGCTTTTGTCCAATACCTAGTTTTAGTCATAATACTGTATTAGTTCTGTTTAATTGCGTTCTATCGGGTTGTTGAAGGTTTCTCTTGCTCTTGCCGCTCAAGATAATCAAAAAAATCTTCCAATCCCATATCGAGAGAATTTTAGCATGTTACCAAAAAACGGCAAGTAATAAAAAAGACCATATAGAAAAAAAACAAGCCAGGCACCGTTTAACTCATTGCAAATGAGGATAATTCTCTTTTATTTCTTTTCGATAAACCTCGGCACTTGTAGAATCAAAACAGACCAGAAAGACCTCCATATCAGAGTTACTCTCTTTGAAATACTCCACCAGAGCTTTGAGCGCCACCCGCGCGGCCTCCTCCAGCGGATAGCGGTAAACTCCGGTACTGATGGCCGGAAACGCGATACTGCCGCAGCCGGCCTGCTCAGCCAGCTTCATACTGTTCAGGTAGCAGCGCCGGAGCAGCTCGGCCTCTCCACGGGCTCCACCGCTCCAGACCGGCCCCACCGTATGAATCACATGACGGGCCGCCAGACGATAACCTTTAGTGATCCTGGCCTCCCCGGTCTCGCAGCCGCCCAGACCGCTGCACTCATTGAGGAGCTCCGGACCGGCCGCCCGATGAATAGCGCCATCCACGCCGCCACCGCCCAGAAGCGAGCGATTGGCGGCATTCACAATCGCATCCACCCTGCATTGGGTGATATCCCCTTCAATTACCTGAATTTTCATTCTCTCCTAACCCATTCTTTTTTCAAAATCAGACCATGCCCCGCTATCTCCTGATTTCCCAGACCCAGTCCCCTTTGGCCGCCGGCAGGCTTGCCGGAGCCCGGACTCCCCCATCATCCACACGGTCCCAGCCCGGCGCCCAAAGCAGGTAGCCGGTATCAGTGAGCTTAATCCGTGGCGGCAGGGCGCTGACCCAATCGCACGGGAGCTCCTCCACCGGCAGGCGCTCTGCCAATGCCTCGAGTGAGGCCGGGTAGCGCTCGTTTTCCAGCCGGTAGCGCTCCAGAGCGCAGGCCACCTCTGCCGCCTGGACCAAAAATTGATGATAGGCCGCATCGAGGAAGCCCTCCTCTAAACCGTAAACGGCCTCGGTGGCGCGAATCAGCCTGGCATGGGGCGCCCCCAAATCGGGGTGCGTATAGTAATCGAGCGTTTTGAAGGTTTCAGTGAGCTCGGTTGGCTTATAACGCCGGTCGGCATCATCAAAAATATTGAGCATGGAGTCCATCATCAGATTAAACTCCAGGAGCTCGCGATAATACCAGCCAATGGGCCGCAGACGCGTTTTGAGCGCTTTGAACCTCCCCTCCAAGCCGGGCGACGTCTCCGGGCTCCCATAGACCTGGTGGATCAGCACCTCCATCCACCGGAGGTCGCCGACCAGTTCCTCATTATGAGCGGCTCTGGTACCCATCAGTCTCAGTTTCAGGTCGTTCCAGAAGCTTACCTTCCCCAGCCGCTCCTGGAATCGCCGCAATTGCCCGGCCTGCCATGCCCCGGCCTCCAGTCCCTCCCAGAGAACGCTCAGCGCCATTTCGCTGATATTCATCCGGATTCTGAGGCTAATGGGGAATGGCTCCCGCTGAAGCGTATCCGCGATATCCAGCATATAGAGGATATCCTCCTGAGCCTGTTCAGTTTCTCCGCGGGCAAGATGGATGCAGGCAAAAGCCATCGAGTAATGGGCCAGCCCCTTCAGGGCGCCCAGGTGCGGAAGAAGAGGATTCAAGAAGAGACCATGATTATCCTGCCTATATTGGATGGGGTAGCGGCATTGCGGTCTCTCCTTCAGATACTGGCGCAGCTCTTCATATAAGGGCTGGTTCGGCTTGAGCCGCTCATCCCAGAGCTTCAGGGTCTCCTCCAGAGTGGGGGCCGTCTCCGCCGTCTCGCCGCTCGCCCCTGAACCGCCGTTAAAGAATTTAGCCAAATCAGCCCGACGCAGCTCCTCCATGCTGGGTGCCCAGCCGGAGGAAGTTTTCGGAGCCCCGGCACTGAAAGCTATCCACCGCTCCGCCTGGCTTTTCTCCTCCCCGGAGAGCTCCCTGGCCAGTTCATACTCGCCCCCCGGATGGGAAGCGGCAGTGAACTGCCATTGCCAGTAGGGATGAGCGGCGAAGTTCTCCCCATCGGCCAGAGGTGGCGGGATGACATCTTTCATCCAGATATAGTTACGCTCCGGAGAAGTGGGAATCGCAAAATCCTCTGAATCGACTGAATCGACCCAGCCATCGGCCTGCCGCGCATAACGTTGCCACGCTTTGCGTCCGCCCATGTTTTCGAGCTGATACCAGCCAGCCAGCGCCAGAACGCCCAGGAGGAGCACGCCACACAGGATGAGGCACGGTTTCCTCAGGGGGCAGGTGGAGGTTGAACAGCTTTCAGCAGCTTTTTGCATAGTATGTCAAGCATACATGCAAGTCATCAAAAAGACAAGCTTAAACTGAAAAAATAATTTTTTATCCGACCCAGTGGAGTTTTTCTCGAAGCGTGCTGAAAAAAGAACTCCCGGGGAAGCGAACCAGAAACAGCTCTTTCCGGCTCCGCTTGCAGCTAATCACATCGCCGCGATTGAGTTCGAAGTGCTTCTGCCCATCGACGGCAAGAATCGTCTGCAGCTTCTCGGAGCGTACTTTTATCGTAATCGTCGAAGAGTTGTTGACCACCACGGTCCGATTTTGGAAGGAGTGCGGGCAGATCGGCGAAATGGAGAAAACCTCCGCATTGGGCAGGATGATGCCGCCGCCGGCCGAAAGAGAGTAGGCGGTGGAGCCGGTCGGCGTAGAGATCACCAGTCCGTCACAGAGATACCTGGAGACGAACTGCTCATCCACAAACACTTCCAGCTCAATCATGCGCGATTTGATACCACGGGATAGAACAAAGTCATTGAGCGCGATCTCGCTAAACTCCTCCTGGCCGATTTTCCCCTGTCCCGAGAGCAGAGAGCGCGATTCAAGCTCATACTCCCCGCTCTCCAGCCGGTCAAACGCGCTTTGGACCTGCTCCGAAGTAAGCTGCGTCAGGAAGCCGAGCCGCCCTGTGTTGATTCCCAGAAGCGGCACCCCGCTGCCGGCGCTCTTGCGCGCCACCCTCAGCATGGTGCCATCGCCGCCAATGACAATCAGAAGATCGACATTGGCGGCCAGCTCCGCCCCGGTGGGGTAAGTCTGGATATCGCCCAGGTCGCAGCAGCCAGCCATCGCGCCATCGCAGGCGCAGCCCCAGTTCCGCTTACGTGCCTGTGCCAGAACCTCCATGATCATCTCGGGCGTATTCTCTTTTTCCAGATTCGCAATGATCCCGATTTTTTCAATTTTCTTCATAATGTTAATCGCTGCTCGTTTGACCCTCCAGATAAACCAGGAACTCTTTATTGCCGGCCGGACCCAGCAGAGGCGATTCCACCACTTGCGCCCATCGGATGCCCCCGAGCGTCTCGCAGAACTGCTCCAGCTCGCTCAGGACCCGCCGGTGGATTTCCGGATCGCTGATCACCCCTTTGCCGCGGGCCACTTCCCCTTTACCGGCCTCGAATTGCGGTTTGATCAAAGCGATGATGCATCCGCGCGGCTTCAAAAACGGCAGGAGCGGCGGCAGTATCAGGCGCAAAGAGATAAAAGAGCAATCCACCACGATGAGGTCCGCACCGCCAAACGCTTCATCAAAGTGCGAGCGCTCCAGAAAACGCGCATTCAGGCGCTCCATGACGACGACACGCTCATCCTGCCGGAGCTTCCAGGCCAGTTGACCCTGCCCCACGTCAATGGCATAGACCCTGCCGGCGCCCGCCTGCAGGAGGCAATCGGTAAAGCCGCCTGTGGAAGCGCCAATATCCAGCGCCACGGAGCTCCCCGAGAGCGTGAGGCCAAAGGCGCCCAGCGCATGCTCCAGCTTCAGACCGCCCCGGCTCACGTATTTTTCGGGCTGGGTCAACCCCAGTTCATCCTCGGGTCGGACCCAGTCGCTCGGCTTACGCGCCTTCTGCCCGTTCACCATCACCCTGCCGGCCAGAACAGCCACCTTCGCTTTCTCGCGGCTTTGGGCCAGCCCGCGGCTGACCAGCTCTACATCCAAACGGCTCCTTGCCATGATTCACCTCCCCCTATATAGCAGCTCCGGCAACGCCATTCAACGAATTCCTTCCCCTCCTCCGCACCCACATTGCCACAAAAACCCATCCACCAAGCATAAGATAGACGGAGTATATCGTGATCAAACATTCTGACAGGATGCGCATACTTCCCCACATTCAATAGAATGCGGTAACCGCACGCGTCCCAACGGGGTGCCCCTATATTGGGTATGCAAAGCATATCATTCTTAAGCATCCCGCAGGGATGCCATCTCATAGCCAGGGGTCTTCAGACTCCTGGTAACCGTCCTACCCCCTTAAAATACCCGACCCCAAAGGGGTCGCAGCCTTCACAATAAATCAGCATCATCTACGTGGTATACGGAGTTATGTTAAAACCAAATAGAACATTTTAGTATTCTGTTCTAATTGAGATTGTAAAAAAAAATCCTTTACGTAGAATTGTGGTGTGAAAGAGATACTCGGCAAAACCAAATCCATCCGTGAGCTGCTTAATGGAACAAGGTATTCCATTGATTATTATCAGCGTGAATATCGATGGCAGAAAAAACAAATATCAGATCTGATTGAGGACCTTACAGGGTGTTTTCAAAACGATTATAAAGACAATCATCCACGTGAAGAGGTGGAACGCTATGGCCATTATTTTCTCGGTTCTATCATCATAAGTCATAAAAATGGCAAAAATTTTATCATCGATGGTCAGCAACGACTTACGACTCTGACGCTTTTACTTATTTATCTGTATAATCTTCCAAAGCACACTGAGGATGATTCTCATGGCATTAAAAATATGATCTTCTCACAGAAGTTTGGGCGTAAATCTTTTAATATTGAGGTAGAAGAACGAGTAACCTGCATGGAGGCCCTTTTTGAAAACCAATCTTTTGATGATACGGATAGTCCAGAATCAGTTCAAAATATTTTGGCGCGGTACCAAGATATCAATGATTTGTTTCCGACTGAGCTAATGGAAAAACCATTGCCCTATTTCATAGACTGGTTGATTGAGAACGTTCGCCTTGTAGAGATAACCGCTTATAATGACGAAGATGCTTACACGATTTTCGAAACTATGAACGATCGTGGTCTTTCACTTACTCCAACTGAAATGCTAAAAGGTTATCTGTTAGCAAATATCACGGACTCAAAAACAAAAGCACGCGCTAACGAGAACTGGAAAAAAATAATTGATGAATTAAACCGGCTCGGCAAGGACGAGAATTCTGATTTTTTTAAATCATGGCTTCGCAGCCAAAAGGCTGAAACCATTCGCGGACGTAAAAAAGATGCTATACCAGGAGATTTCGACCGTATTGGCACAGAATTTCACCGATGGATACGGGATAAAAGTGAAAGTCTTGGACTGCTTGAATCATCCAACTTTGAACAGTGGATTGAGGGCGAAATTAAATTCTATGCTTATAAGTATATAAGTATCCGCAAAGCCAGTATATCCTTTACAGAAGGGCTAGAGCACATTTTTTATAATGCTCAAAATGATTTTACACAGCAGTACCAACTCCTCTTGGCCTCGCTGCTTTCCAGTGACTCTAAGAAAGTTATCCGTGCTAAACTGCGAATGGTTTCAATATTTTTGGATATTCTTTTAACACGACGAATATGGAATTCACGGTCAATCACCTATTCGACTATGCAGTATACAATATTTCTACTGACAAAAGAAATTCGTGACAAAGCACCGAACGACTTAGCCCAAATTCTGATTAAAAAGCTGGCTGATTATGAGGACGACTTTGATAAAAATCCTGACTTCAGTTTACACGGCAAAAACAGGAATTACATACTCCGAATCCTCGCTCGAATCACAGACTATTTGGAAACAACCTGCAAACAACATGGCGAAGGTTATGTAGGCTATGTTACAGCACATGGACAGAAACAAATGCGCTATGAGGTTGAACATATTTTGCCTAATAAACCAGGGTTTTATACGAATGAATTCCCAGATGAATCCGAATTTCAAAAGTTTCGTAATAAAATCGGTGGTCTATTGTTGTTACCCAAGAAGTTTAATACCAGTTATGGTGCCTTGCCCTATACTGAAAAACGATCGCACTACAATGGTCAAAATATACTGGCCCGGACTCTTTGCCTTGAGGCCTATAATCACAACCCAGGGTTGACAAGTTTTATAAAAGACACAGGTATACAACTTCGTCCTCATGCTGAGTTCAAGAAGGCCGACTTGGAGGAGCGGCAGGCGCTTTATCTGGAGCTAGCCAAACGGGTCTGGAATCCCGAACTGATTACTGCTGAGCTCCAGAAACTTAGCTGAGGAAGTCTTTGGTTTTTAATCTTAAGGTAATAATAGATGAAAGTGACTTTAGAAATAGGCCTCGAACTAAGAGGGACTCGAGCTTTGCGTCCATGCCGCCCCATCTGGCAACTGCATCAGGATTACCCACGGCAGAATGCTGAATGATGAAGGAAAACAAGCAATCAACCGCCTGCACCCAGGCCAGCCCGGAGCTCAGCCAACTGATCGCTCAGGAGATACGAAACAAAGGGCCGATCAGCTTTGAGCGCTACATGGAACTGGCACTCTACCAGCCAAACCTCGGCTACTACGAGCGCCGGCCGGAGATACTGGGCAAAGCCGGCGACTTCTATACCAGCGTCTCCACGGGGCCGCTTTTTGGCAAACTGCTTGCCGAGCAACTGCTCTCCTGGTCAGGGCAAATCACCTGGCAAGAGCGCTGGGTCTGGATTGAGGCCGGAGCCCACGCCGGCACGCTGGCACGCGACATCCTGGAGCACGTCGCCCCTTTGGAGCTCCCCCACCCTCTGGAATATCACATCATCGAGCCCTCTCCAACCCGCCGAGCATGGCAGGAGGCGACGCTGGCAGAATTCCCGCAAGTGAAGTGGAAGCGCTCACTGGCCGATTACCCCGAGCCGCTGGCCGCCATCCTCTTCTCCAATGAATTGCTCGATGCCTTCCCCTGCCGTCTCTTTGAGAAAGAGGCTTGCGGCAACTGGAGCGAGCTCTTGGTCTGCCAGAGCGATGAACCGCCCGGACTTCAATTTTCCAAACAGGAGGCCCCCCTCCCCAAAGCGCTGAAGCCGCTCGCTTCAGAAGAGCTCCCGCAAGGTTACAGGCTGGAGCACTCCGCCTCCGCGGCCCAATGGTGGCACGATGCCTGCTCTCTTTTGAAGCAGGGACTGATACTGACCCTCGACTACGGGGTCACCAATGCCGAGCTGGCGGGAGGGCTCAAGCCGGCATCAACGGTCCGGGCGATACGCGCCCACCGGCTTCTGGCCGACTGGCTCGAAAACCCGGGCCAGACCGACCTGAGCAGCGCCGTCCACTGGGATGAACTCATCCAGATTGGCGAAGCGCTCGGGTTCAAAACAGTGAAGCTCACTTCACAGGAGCGCTTCCTCATGGGGATCATCACCGAGCTGCAAAGCCGGGAGAGAATCCGGCTGGCAACACCGGCGGAGGAAGAGATACCGCCGGAGGATGAAGGCAAATTGGTGCTGAACCCCCAGGCGCTGAAAACATTGATTCACCCCCAATACCTGGGCCATTCTTTCCAGGCATTGCTGCAAACACGGGGGCTATAAAAGCATTGAACTTACAGTTCAAGAAAGATTTTTAGAGTTTTTTGATATTTTAACATCCTGCACTGCAATCTATTAGAGAGGTTAGCCCTTAAAAACCTCTTGCCAAACTTTGGTTTTTCCAATACATTGTAGTGGATTGACATGTATAGATTTTTGAAATCATGGGAATTGTCTCGAAAGAAAAATTATTAAAGCTGGTTCTGCCGACCGCCGGCTACGTACTGGCGCTGGGGGCGCTGGCCGTGCTGGCAATGCCGGCCATCTCCAAGGTACGCCAACATTGGAATGCCGATAAGCTACCGGTAGTCGAAGAAAAATCGACACCAAAACCTCCATCACGCACCGTGGTCGCCCGTACCCAGGGCGCGTGGTCCAAAGCCACTCCGGCCATCCTGAGCCAAAACCAGTCCAGCGGGATCAGCCTCCCCAGACCTCAGGAGGAACAGGAATCCAAGCTCGATTTTGGCCCCGGTGACAGCGCTCTGGCACAGCAGGGGTATATGCCGATTCTGGGCGGTCAATCCCAAAGCGGCGAAGAGCGCACCCTCACCAGAGCAGAGCGCCAACGGCTCAAAGAAAAAAGAGAACGCGACGAAACCTGGGCCTATGGCACCTCAGACGACATCATGGAGCAGGCGGAAAAAGATGTCTGGAATAGAGGCAGCTCCGCCAGCGCCAGCCAGGAGGATGAGGAAGAGGAGACCGTGGAGAGCATCGTGCTCAAAGACCGGAAAACATTGGTTATTTACCAGGCGGTATATGGCGGGGATTCCGATTCAAACCTCAATAAAGATGAAAACTCTCCGGATTCACCCCAGATGGCCGGCAACGAGCGCCGCAACACCTCATCCTCCAGAGAGAGGCTGGAGGGAGCAGCGGCCTCCTCATCAGACAGAAACAGGTACGCCGAAGTAGAGACCGACCCCAAAAACTACCAGGAGAGCTCCCCCTTTGACACCAAAGCCTCCGTGCTCTCCTTCGCCGATAAACCGCTCTATGCGGACCGCAACCTCCTCAATACCGGCAACTCCCTCTTTGAGAGCGGCTCCGGCAGCCAGTCCGACTTCCTGAACGTAATCCCGCAAAGCCAATCAAACCCCAGAGCCGATGCCTTGAACTCCGCCAATATGAGAGACCAGCGGATTGGCGATTTTCGGGCCATGATCTCCTCCCCAGGAGGTGGAGCCGCGGCAGTGGCACCGACCGATAACCGAGCCATTATCAGCAGCTCCGGCAGCGGGCTGGCCGGACTCAACCTGGGAGCGGCTGCGGCCGGTTCCCCGGGTCGGCTCACTCTGCCCTCGACAACGACTCTGCCCGGCGGCGGCATTACCGAAGCCCTCACTGCGCCGGCTCAGAGCCGCTCACTTTTACCGGAAAGCCCGACGCGCGGCGCTTCCCCGGAAAACTCCTCCCGGGCAATCCCAAGGATGATTATTCGGAGATAGTATTTGATTTTAAAAGAAACAGGATAGAAACATCATAATTACAAACAATTGAAATGAAAAACAAAACTCTTTTTTCATGGCTGGTGGCTTGCACCTGTGCAATAACGGTTGCCGGAGCCTCGCTACTCACCTCTCATGCAGCGGATTCTGAAGAGCCGAGCTCTCCAGTCCCCTTCCAACTGCAAAGCGCAATGACCCCGAACCCTCTCGAGCTGGGCCGCGGTGTCAACGTCCTGGGCTATGACCCGATCTGGAACGAGTTTGAGCGGAGACGCTTTCAGGAAAACTTCTTCCCGATGATCAGGGCAGCCGGCTTTGACCATGTCCGCCTGAACCTCCATCCTTTCCGCCACATGACCGAAACGGAGGATGGGATTCAGCTCAAAGAGAGCTGGTACACGACGCTGGACTGGATTGTCAACAACGCGCTGCGCAACGACCTCAAGATCATCCTCGACCTGCATGAGTTCCAGATACTGAGCAAGAACCCGGAAGAAAATAAGACCAAATTCCTCGCCTTCTGGGAAGCAATGTCCGATAAATTCTCCGGCTACTCCAATCAGGTCGTTTTCGAAATCTTGAATGAACCTAACGGAGAGCTCGATGCTACCCTGTGGGAGGTCTACTACAAGGAAGCTCTGGCAATTATCCGCAAATATAACCCGGAGCGGCCGGTCATCATCGGCCCCACCCATTGGAATAATATTGAAAAGCTTGATACCCTGAACCTGCCCGAGGAGGATAGAAACCTCATCGCCACGGTACACTACTACCTGCCGATGCGCTTCACCCACCAGGGCGCCACCTGGGTTGGCCAGGAGCTGCGGGAGACCTCCGGCGTCACCTGGGGCAGTGAAGCCGAGCAGGCGACCCTCCTGAGCCACTTCCAAAAGGTGCAGGACTGGAGCCAGAAACATGAGCGCCCGATCTACCTGGGCGAATTCGGAGCCTATGATAAAGCCCCGATGGAGAGCCGCATCCGCTATACCGACTCCGTCTGCCGAACCGCCGAAAAAATGGGCTGGAGCTGGGGGTACTGGCAGTTCGATTCGGATTTTATCGCCTTTGACGTAAAGAGCGGCCAATGGGTAGAGCCGATCCTTAAAGCATTGATCCCCAACTCCCCTTCCCTGAAGCAATAAAGAAGGGTTTGAGTGAGAAAGAGCCGTACGGAAAGAGTGCCTAAAGCATGTTAAGCGACTGCGCTGACAGAGGCAGAAGAAGCATTGTGCTTCCCAAACTGATTGGAGCACTCAGCGCATTCTGTACCCTGCTTTTCCTCTTCTGGGCTCTGCCGGTTTCTGCTCAGACGCAGAAGCCGCTCCAAGAGGAGACCAAAAAAATCTTACTGGTTCACTCCTTTAACCTCACCTCTCTGCATCACTACAACATCGCTACCACCTTCATCCAGGAGATGATGAGCGATGAGGAGTTCTTCTACACGTTTTTCCATCTGGACCTGAACGCCAATGCGCTCTCCAGCAGGAGCCAGGATTTCCAGGAGAAACTCGATCCTTTCCTGGAAGACCTCAAGAGCGGTCTCTACGAGGCGGTGGTCAGCTTTGGAGACCAGGCCAAACAGCTCCTGGAGAAGAATCTGGATACTATCAATCCCGGCACGGTCATCTTCCATGCCGCCATCTCCGCCCCCTATGCAGAGAGTATCCCCGAGAGGCCGCAACTGCGGGGGAGCATCCTGACGCTCAAAGCCGGTGAGACGCTGGAAACAGCCCTGAGGCTCTTCCCCAAACGTGACAAGGTCGCCCTGCTGACAGATACGACCCCCACCGGGCTCTATGTGACGCAGGAGCTCCAGAGCCAGGCGGCGCAGTATCTGGGGCTGGAGCTCAACGCCTTTGATATTCACAAAACCATGCTGAAAGAGCTCACCCAGCGGCTGATCCATGCCAACGAGGAGACCATCGTAATCTTCAACGCCTGGGGAGACTCCGATATTTCATCGGTCGAGGTAGTCAGAACCGCCCAGTTTTACACGGATTTTTTCGTAAAGTGGAAAATTCCCGTTTTCGTAATGAAGCACTCCTACCTGCAGCATGGTATCCTGGGCGGGTGGATGGTCCTGCCGGACGTGGCTGGCAGCGATGCAGCCGATTGCGTCAAGGCGATGCTGCGTGGAAAGAGCTCACTCTCCGAGTTTCACCAGTTGCCGACGCAGTTCGTGCTTCACTCGGGCTGGTTTAGTGAGCTGGGCGGCTCTTCCGCGGCCATCCCCGCCGGAGCGATTCTTCTGCATCAGATGCCGGGCTTTTGGCAGACCCATAAGGTGGAGATCATCGTCACCGTTTTCATCGTCTTTTTACTCTTTTCCTTCCTGCTGCTGGTCGCTTTCAGTCGCAGCCGCAAGCATCAGCGCCAGGCCCAGAAAAACGCGGAGCATCTGAATCTGACCCTGAAATCGATTGCCGATGCCGTCATTGTCAGTGATCAGGAACTCCGCATTACGATCATCAATTCTGCCGCCGAAGTGCTGCTGGGCTGGCCCAATGGGAGCGCCCTTGGCAAACCGATCGATTCGGTCCTGAGGCTCTACAGCCCCATCCGCAAATCGCTAATAGAGATAACCGCCCCTCTGCGCGAGTCACTCGCCACCGGCGACTCCGTGCTCCAGCAGCATCAGCACTCCTATCTGCACTCCCAGGATGGCAAGGAGTACCATGTCTCCTACAGCGTCTCGCCGGTCCGGGATGCTTCCGAGACCGTGATAGGCGCGGTGGTGGTTCTGCGAGATGTCACCCTTGAGCATGAGCAGAGGGTCCAACTGGAAAAAGCGTTCAAAGATGCCCAGGATGCTGAGAAGGCCATGGGCAACTTCCTCTCCACGATGAGCCACGAAATCCGGACACCGCTCAATGCCTTGATCGGCTTCGCCGAGCTTTTGCAAGACTCCTCCATCACCCAGGAAGATGCGCGCGACTACCTGGCAGCCATTCACTTCTCCAGCAAAGCGCTCCTGATGCTGATTAACGACATTCTGGACCTCTCCAAACTCGAAGCGGGCCAGATGCAGATGCACCCGACACGAATCCGTATCTCCACTCTTTTCAAAGAAATCGGGACGATTTTTCACCAAAAAGCACGAGAAAAAAACCTCCGGTTCCTCCTCGAGACCCCGCCGGAGCTCCCCGTTCTCTGGCTTGATAACCTGCGGCTGCGCCAAATACTGCTCAACCTGATCAGCAATGCCATCAAGTTCACCAAACACGGGGGCGTCTATGTCAATGCCTCCTACTCCGGCATCCCCGGCGGCGAAGGGACCTTCAAGTTAAGCGTTCGCGATACCGGCATCGGCATCTCCAAAGAATATCAGAAACAGATATTTATCCCCTTTTCCCAACAAACGACCTCCCCGGAAGAAACCACCGGAACCGGTCTGGGACTGAGCATCTCGCGCAAACTGGCCCTGGCCATGAATGGCCGGCTGGAAATGAAGAGCGAAGAAAATAAGGGGAGCACCTTCACCATCATTCTGGAAGGGGTGAAAAGCGAGGCCAACTCCCAGTCTGATAATGAGTGGCCCCAGGAGCACTCCACCCCGATAGTCGATATCTCTCTCCTTTCCAGTGAAGTTCTGCTGGTCGATGACCAGGCGCTGAACCTGAAGGTTCTGGACCAGATGATCAAGCGCGAAGGCTTCTCGCCGCTCCTGGCAAGCTCAGCCGCCGAGGCGCTCGAGATCATCAAGAACCAAAAAATCGATCTCCTCTTTACCGACCTGAAGATGCCGGGGATGGATGGCGACAAGCTGGCGCGGGAAGTCCGCAAGCTCCCCGGAGGAGAGCAGGTAAAAATCTTCATCGTCACGGCCGATGTCTACGTTGAAGATCACTACAATCTGGAGGCGGTCGATGGCATCCTGACCAAACCGGTCACCCACGACAAACTCAAGAAGCTTTTGAAAATCTTGAGCCAAAATAAACGCATGGTCTGCGGGAAGTTCGTCAATGAACTTGGGAGCAGTCCGATTCTGGTCGATGAAATGCTCGATGATTTTTAGGCTCCCGCCTCTTCTTTCAGGAATTCATTGAGCCTGCCCCGGGAAATGTTATAAACTGCCCGGGCGGCCAGGAGGCCTGCGCAGTCAATGAACCCGGCAAAGAAGAAAAAAAACGTCGAGCTACCGTTTTTCGCCCGGCAGGGGTCTCCCTCCGGAGGCTTCGATTCTTTCATCCCTTTGCCTCACTACCGGTCAGGAAGATGATGGATTCGCCTCAGGTTTCCAGTTCAGCCGCTCTCCTTCCAAAAGAGGAGCTTCATCCGGCGACCGCTCGGCTGCCGCTCCCTGGCTACTATCGCTTCAAAATGGTGATCGCCTTTGACGGGAGCCGCTATGCCGGCTGGCAATTCCAGCTTTCAGGGCTGGCCATCCAGCAATGCGTCCAGGAGGCGCTCTGCAAGCTCTTTCCCGGCTCGCTCGGAGTCCACGGTTGCAGCCGTACCGATGCCGGCGTCCATGCTCTGGCACTGGTCGCCCATGCGGATGTCCCCAAAAAAGAATTTCGCATTCCGCCGCGCAAACTCGTCCTGGCATTGAACGCCCATCTGCCCGAGGATATCCGTATCCAGAGGGTTCAGCGCTGCGCGCAAGATTTCCATGCCCAGTACCACGCCACCGCCAAGGAATACCGCTACCAGCTCTGGAACCACCCGGGGATGAACCCGCTCTTCCAAAACCGCGTCTGGCACGTCCCGCGCAAGCTCAATCTGGAGGCGATGCGCGAAGCGGCGACGTATCTGGAGGGTCGGCAAGATTTCCGCTCCTTCGCCTGCGTTCATGCCCAGTGGGTGGAAAACACCATCCGCACCGTCCACTGTTGCCGCATCCAGCGCCGAGGCAGCCACCTCACCTTTATCATCCGCGGCGACGGGTTCCTCTACAAGATGTGCCGCACTCTGGTCGGGACACTGGTTCAGGTTGGTCTGGGGCGCTTCAGCCCCGAGGGGGTCAAGGCGATGCTCCGCCAAAAGGACCGCGAAGTCGCCGGCATGTCTGCGCCCGCTCACGGTTTGACTCTCTGGAAGGTTTGGTACGGGGATAAAAAAACGCGTCAGGCCGGTTAATGCCTCACGCGCTCTGAAGCGTTCTCCCTTTTTCCGCCGCGGCGGATCGGCTGGTCTAATCCAGGCCCAGACGTTTGCGTCCCTCCTCGGTCATCATGCTCTGGTGCCAGGGCGGGTCCCAGACGATCTCGACGCTGGCCTCCTCCACGCCGGGCAGCGCCAGAATCCGGTTCTGCGCATCCTCCGCCATGCTGGGGCCCATGACGCAGCCGGGCATGGTCAGCGTCATTTTCACAAAAACGCTTTTGCCTTCAACCCGGACATCATAGACCAGTCCCAGATCAACAATGCTGAGGGGGAGCTCCGGGTCAAACACCAGCCGAAGCGTATCCCAGACCTCTTCTTCGCTCACGACGCCCGGGGCCTCCTCGGGGGAAGGGTTCGATTTATCCTCGTTCATTTACTTTGAAGTTTTTTAAGTTTAGCAATCATTGCATCGGCAATCTTCCCAAAAGAAAGAGCCGCCTCCGATTCAGGCTCGGAAACCACCACCGGCACGCCGCGGTCGCCGCCCTCGCGGATATTGAGGTAGAGCGGGAGCTCTCCCAGGAAAGGATAGCCGCGGCGCTCAGCCTCACCCCGGCCGCCGCCGGTACCGAAAATAGGAATGCTCTGGCCCTCGGGCGTCACGAAGCCGCTCATGTTCTCGACGATCCCCAGAATGGGGACCTTCACCTGCTCCAGCATCCCGATGCCTCTGCGGACCACCCCGATCGAGGCCTCCTGCGGCGTCGTGACCACCACTCCGCCGCTGAGCGGCACCGTCTGGCAGAGGGATAACTGCGCGTCGCCCGTACCTGGCGGCAAATCCACCAGCAGGAAATCGAGCTCCCCCCAAATCACGTACATGAGGAACTGCTGAATCGCTTTCATGATGAGCGGACCGCGCCAAATCACCGGCGCCCCATCCTCGGCCAGAAAGCCGATGCTCATCAGCTTGACGCCGTGGCGCTCGGGCGGAATGAGCATCTCATCATCGGTCACCTCCGGTTGGCCCTTCACCCCCATCATGAGCGGGATACTGGGGCCATAAATATCGCAATCCAATAGCCCCACGCGGTACCCCTTTTGCGCAAGGACGCAGGCAAGATTGGCGGCCAGGGTCGATTTACCCACACCGCCCTTGCCGCTGGCAATGGCGATTACGTTCTCCACCCCGGGGATATTGCTCTGCTCCGCGAAGGGGTCGCTCACCGTGGGACCGGCATCGCGACTGCCGGCGGGAGTCGTGACGATGACCCGCACCGGTTTGCCGGTCAGCTCACCCACCACTCGCTCCACGCCATTGCGCAGAGAGCTCACCACCTCTTCCTTATCGGTCGTGAGCCCGAGCTCGATCTCCGTTCCCGCATCCGTTGAGCGGATATCTTTGACGATGTTGAAGGAGACGATACTCCGCGAGTAACCCGGGTATCGTATCTCTTCGAGCGCCTTTTTGATCTCTTCAGTGCTCGCCATTCAAATCCTTGACTCTATCTGTTATGGGGCCTTCACGCGGAAGGCCCTTGTCGTTCTTTGGCTCTGCTTCAATCAGGCCATCATGGTGTTGAACCAGTGACCGTCCATGGAGACCGGCGCCATTCTGGCCGCCTGACCGGTCCACTGCTTGTTGCGGAATTTGATTCCCGCAAAGTCCATGTAGTGGTCAAACACTTCCGTGTTGCGGATAAGCCCCTTGAAGCGATCGGCACCCGGTCCCTTGGCCACCAGCTTGACATAGTCGCCGTCGTGGTTGCCGGAGCCCCAACTGATCGCGAAGTGATTGCCGAGGGTCTGGCCCAACTGGCCCGAGTAGCTGCTGATCGGCCCGTAAATCTCGGAGTGGCGGCCCTCATTTGCCAGGAGCAGCCAGTTGGCTTGGGTAGAACTGAGCTTCAGCCCGTAATTGTTCTCGATATATTCCTGCACCTTCGGGGCGCTGTCGCACTTTCTCAGCGCGCTGACGAGCCGCTCAAAGGAGCCCTTGGCATTCTGCACCTGCGCCAGCAGTTTGGGAGTGTCATTGTAGCCGCCGCCCATTCCGTTCAGGCTCGGTCCGCCGCAGCCGTGGTCGGCCGTCACCACGATCAAAGTCTCGGGATGAGTCTTCTGGTAATCCAGAGCCACCTGAACCGCATCATCAAAAGCCAGGTGATCGTAGATCGCGCCCGGAGCATCGGAGCCGTGGCAGGCATGGTCCACGCGGCCGCCCTCAACCTGCAGGATAAAGTTGTCGTGAGTGCTCAGCATCGCCAGAGCCTTGGTCGTCATCTCCGCCAGAGTCGGAACCGACGCCTGCAGCGATTTGTGATGCAGCCAGTCAATGGTCATCGGCAGATGGCCGCCGGCAAAGAGACCCAGCACCTTCTTGCTTTCATCAATCTTCTTGAGCTCGTCGGAGGTCTTGACGATTTGGTATCCAAAGCGGTCATGCTCTTCGAGCATCTCTTTCTTGTAAATATTTTGGCCACCACCCAGGAGTACTTCAATCTCCAGTGTGCGGTAGTAGTTTGCAATATCGACCACGTCACCTCTGCCTTTGGCAGCCGAACCAAAGCCGGCCGGGGTCGCATGGGTGATTTCCGTGGTTGTCACCAGACCGCGCTTCCAGTGCGGTTCGCGAAGGAGCTCGTAAAGAGGCTTCAGGAGCGTTCCATCGGGCAGGCAGTTGACGGCGCCGTTATTGATCCGGCAGCCCGACCCCCAGGAGGAGGAGGCCGCGGAGCTATCGGTCACGCAAGAGCTGAGCGATGCCATATCCATCATTCCGCTATGGGCATCATCATCTCTGCTCATCGCCAGCCAGCAAAGGCCGCGGCCGCGAACCATCCGGGAGAAAACATCCGAAATAGCCACCATGGAGTTGCTGGTACCATCAGAGACAAACTGAATAATCTTAAGCGGTTTGCCTCCATTGCCACCAACGCTCTGAGCTTTGGAGCTGGTAACAACATAAGGAGTCGCCAATGCGCCTGCCGCCACACCGGCTGCAGCCTTAATGAAATTTCTTCTGTTATAACTCATACCAATTAGAGTTTAGCCTCCCTTTGCCGATAGGACAACCCCTAATTCCCCTTAAACGCTCTGTAAAAAACAGATACAACCCGCTTTTTTAAAGCGGATTACACCTGCCTGAAATTTCAAAAAAAAGAGATTTTTCAGCTACTTTTCTCCGGTCTCCCCTTTGAACGCCTCGCGCAGCTTCTCATATTCTTTGAGCGTAATGGGGATCATGCAGCCGTGGCGCACTCCGGCAGGCAGGCTATATTTATCCCAGTCAGGGCGCTGCATCCCGGCCACCTGCATCCACGGCCCCTCCAGAGCCTCCGCCACCGAAAGCCCATAAGAGACCCCCGGGTATTGCTCATAGTAGAGATACCACGCCTTGCCATCGGGAGAGGGGATCAGCGTCGGCGCCTCGCGGAAGCTGGGAGTGAGCGGCGGCCCGAGCTTCTCATAAGAACCGGTCAGGGAAGCGGAGCTGGCAATCCGGATGGTTTTACCGCTCGGCCAATCCAGAGTCGGGTAGCGTTCATCCTTCACAATCGCATAGTAGCGCTCCCCCACCTTACGGATAATGGTGTCAATGGTCGCGATTTCCGGCCAGTCGAAGAGCTTGCGGGGCGGTTTGGAGAAGCTCTTCAGGTCTTTGCTCAGCGCGTAAATCGTCCGCTGGCCGGCCCAGTACGGTTCGGGCAGGTCGGTCTCTCCCAAGTCATGAGTCGTATGCCAGGTGAGGAGATACTGCCGGCTCTCCCTGTCAAAATAGAGTTTGGGGGCGCCGATGCGCTTCATCACGCGCGGATAATCGGGGATGGTTTCGAGTTCCGGCACGTAATCGCCCTGTTTCTCCCAGCGGATCAAATCCTCCGAAACCCAGAAATTGATATCGGGCTGGTCATCGCCCCGGTTGCCGACCAGATAGTAGCGTCCATCGTGGCCGCGGCAGATATCGGCATGGCCTCGGTAATCCTCAAAGACCCGTTTGCCCCCGTTGAGCTCCTCCCAGTGCAGGCCATCGCGGCTGACGCTGTAGTAGAGCCGCCAGTAATCGCCCTGCTTCATGTGGGCGAAGAGATACGCCTCGTGCACCGGCTTCTCTCCGGCCTTCACCTGGCCCGGAGGCTCAGGCATCTGCGCCTGCACCCCCTGCGAAAATAAAAAAAGGAGGCAAACCGCCGCCAGCCATCCGGCCCAAGCCTTCAATGGACTCTGGGCGTAATTCTTTTTTGTAACAATGGTTTCATTCATAAGTTCTTCTCCTCTTTGCTCAGGATAGTATCGGCATGTTCATAAGGAGGCGTGCAGCAGCAGAGGAACTGGAGCGGCTCCTCACCCGTATTCCATATCTTGTGGGCATCGCCCGGCAGCATCCCGATGGCGTCTCCGGGGCCGATATCGCGGCTTTCTCCGTTGACGCGGATTCTTCCTTTCCCCTTCAGAATGTAATAAATCTCCTCGCTCTCGGGATGGTGATGCTCCTGGGTGGATTTACCCGGATAAACCGTCGCCTGGGCCAGACTCTGGGCGGCAAGCGCCGAGTTGCGGTAAGCCAGTATCTCCCGAATCTCGGAGCCATCCTTCGTAATAAAGGCCGGCACTTCATTCACATTCCTGATTTCCATACCTGGCTGAAAATTCTACCACAAACCGCCCCGCACTGGCAAGGAGCCTCTAAACCCCAGCCTGCAAAATAAAGGGCTCCGCTCCCGTCAATGAATCGCCCAAAACATGGCAGAGAGTTTTGCGTAGATTTTTCCTGTTTTGTATTGCAAAAAAGAAAGAGTGGAGTAGAATGGTTACCCATTAGCGCTCAAAAGGGCGCCTGGTCCTGGTTCCAGAATAGCTCAATGGTAGAGCAATCGGCTGTTAACCGATCGGTTGTAGGTTCGAGTCCTACTTCTGGAGCCATTTTTATTCCCCCCCTTTCCCAAAGATGAATCCAAACCTTGCACCCCGGCGAGGTCGTATCAAACATCAGGTATGCGGAGCATACCAAGCTTATAGCCAGGGGTCACAGACCCCTGGTCAGAATGATAATAATCTCCCCACCCGACCCCGCAGGGGTCGCGTTTCTTGTTTTTGGGGGTGCGTACCAGGGGTCTGAAGACCCCTGGCTATGGGATGGCATCCCTACGGGATGCTTAATCTTGTTTACTTTTGGTGGGGGTGGGGTAGAATGAGGTTGTTTTGAATCAATATTACAAGAGAGAAATTTTATGAAAAAACTAATTCTTCTACTCAGTGTGGCGGCGGCGATTGCGCTGGCGCCCCTCGCATCGGCACAGACCGGCACGGTCAGGGAGGACCTCTTCCTGAGAAGCGAAATCCTCGACATGCCCCGCAATTTCGCGATTTATCTGCCGCCCGATTACCAGACCTCAAACCGCAAGTATCCGGTCCTCTACCTGCTCCATGGCGGCGGCGATGACCACACCGGCTGGGTGCAGTTTGGCGAAGTGCTGCACATCGCCGATAAAGCGATTAACGAAGGCAAAGCAACGCCGATGATCATCGTGATGCCGGATGCCAATACCGGCCGGCGCGGCTACTTCAACGACCTCAAAGGTGAATTCCGCTATGAAGACTTCTTCTTCGAGGAGCTCATCCCCTTCATTGAAAAGCAGTACAGAGTCCGCACCGAAAAGCGCTATCGCGCCGTGGCGGGGCTCTCTATGGGCGGCGGCGGCAGCTTCCTCTATGCCCTGCACCGGCCGGAGCTCTTCGCCGCAGCCTGCCCCCTGAGCGCCGCCCTGAGGAGTTCCGATGATGAAGCGACCGTAAAGCAGATGATTGAGCGCGACCCCTCGCTGGACCCGGAAAAGACGCTCCAGCACCTGCGCAGCCTCAACCCACACTGGCAAATCAATAACGCCACCGACGAGCAGAAGCGCGCCTGGTCCTCAGTCCGCTGGTATATCGATTGCGGCGACGACGACTTCCTCTATGAAGGCAATGCGCTGATACACATCGCGATGCGCAAGCAGCAGATCCCGCATGAGTACCGTGTGCGCGATGGCGGCCACACCTGGGATTACTGGCGCAGCGCGCTGCCGACGGTTCTGGAGTTCATCTCCAAAAGTTTCCACCAATAGGAAAGCACGGGGGATTCACTCCAGATCGTAGAGCGAGTTATCCCGCGAAAGAAAGCCGGTGCCCGAAGCGACGTTTTCGGCACCGTCTTTGTTATCCAGGAAGCGCTCCTGCAAAGAGCGTGCATGGCCGTCACAAAAGGCGGCATTGCTGCGGCGCTGGTGGCGAAAGCCCTGAGTGCCGGACCAGCGGCCCCGGAAAGAGGCGTCGCCCGGATTGGGCCAGGGAGCGCGCATGAATTTATTGGCGCCGCCGGAGTACTCCCCATCGCCAAAGAGAAGCGTCCCCAATGGCCGGCGGACAGCGGCAACTCGGGCCGGCTCGGGGACGCTCTCCCCTTCCCCGTGGCCGATGTAGCTCGTGTTATAATTGTAGCCGGTAAAAGGATCGACCGCCCAGTTGGCGGCACCTCGGAAAGAGGGGCATTGCTGAATCTGCGCCGCTCCCTGCCCCTGCCATAGCAGCCCCGGCCGTACAGACGGCTCCGCACCGGTATAGCTCGTGGTCAAATCCCACGCCACGGAAACGTAGCGCCCCTGGCTAAACTCCGAATAGTAGGCGATCGGGTAAAAATCCTCGGAATCCACCGTATAGACATGAGCGGCAATGACCATCTGTCGGAGATTATTGAGGCAATTGATCGACCGGGATTTCTCTTTGGCGCGGCTCAGGGCCGGCAGTAACAGGGAGGCCAGGATGGCGATCACCGCAATGACGACCAGGAGCTCAATGAGCGTGAAACCTCCGCCCGAGGGGAGATACCCCCCCGGGCCAAAGTGTCGTTTTCTGAGTCGCTCCGGTTCCAAGGCGTTACTCCTGCGAAATCCTCAGACGATAGAAGAAGGCTTTGGCAGCCGTCTCCAATTGCTCTTCCAGAGTGACGGGGGTAGAGTCCTCCGCCACAAAGCTGCTGATACTCTCCCAGCCGGCCTCTTGGCCCAGCTCAGAAGCCCGCTCCAGAATATGGAGCCGACCCGGCAGCGGTCTGAAGCTGAAGAGGAGCTTGCCGCCGGAAACCGTGACCGCGAGAGCCGGGGTCTCCATCCGCGCCAAAGCCAGCATGAGCGAGCCGGTAACCTCCGAGAGGGAGAGCTCTCCATTGGCCGGATTGAAGTGGAAAGGTTTACTCTGCCAGGCCCCCTCCTCATAGCTCCAGAGCTCGAGATCGGCGCCGCTGCCTCCATAAAGAGAGGCGCAATTGAGCAGAAGCTCCGCATTGAACTGGAGCTTTAAATCCTCCAGCCCGCCGAGCGCCTTCACATCCAGGCCAATCGCCTGCAACGGCTCGACCGGCAGAGAACGGAGCGCCTCTTCATCGGAGCGGAGAATCTCGGGGCTGACCAGCGCCGTCCGGTTCAGCTCGCTAAAGCGCAGTTTGAGCAGCGTCTCCGCCGGGCGTGCCGGGTTCTGGAAGAACAGCTCCGCAAAGCCATGCGTGGGGTCGCTGCCGATATTGGCCGGCGCCAGGCTCAACGGCTCGCCCATGAGGGCCGGACGCACCGCCGAGAAGGCATCGATCTCACCGCTCGAGAATCCGTCGGAAGCCTCCACCCGTATGTATTGAATCGCGTCGAAGCCCGATTCCGCCAGGTCAAAACCGGTACCGCCGCCGCTGCCCGCATAGAGTTGAATCGCCTCGGCAGCCGAGAGCTGGCTACCCGCCGCACCGAACACACTGTCCAGAACAGGGTTCACGGGCCTGGTGAAGTCCATCTTCCTCTTGCTCCAGCCGTTGCCGGTCCGCTCAAAGAGCTCAGAATCCCAATGGAAGCCGTGGGTCGGGAAGGTCGCATCGCAATAGGGCCCCTCTTCGTAAGTATACCAGCGTTCGCCATCGGGGCTGACCGATACCTTCATCGGCTCGGCGAAAGCTCCGCCGGTCAAATAGTAACTCCTCATATCGGTCGTATCGCTGACGAACCCACTGCCCACATAGAACGTATTGCCGAAAACCAGAAAATCGATCCCGTAGGGATTGGCCGGGTCGTCATGGACCGGACGCTCAAACTTGACCGTGACCGAGCCATAAACCGTGCCGCCCTCCCCGGAATCTTCTTCCAGAGTCAGCAGGGTTTTATTTCCATCCAGGTCCAGGTTATAGGCCGGCTCCACCAGCTTGACGCGGAAGGGATCCGGCGCGCCAAAGAAGGAGAGGTTCTGCGCCATCGTGGTTGGTTCGCCCAGGACGGCCAGCGGCTCCGCATAGAGCGGCGAGCGGTGGAAGGGGGGCAGCGCCTCGGCAATCTCCGTCGGATAAGGGCTTGCAGGAGTATCGGCGGCAATCACCCGAGCCGTGGGGGCGCTCTTATGCCAATTATAAGCGATGGTGCCCGGTTCTTCCGGGTTCGCATAGTCCAGACCGCCGGCGGCAATGGTCAGCGCAATCCAGGAGCCATCGGAGAG
>LSQX01105774.1_pt2 | contig 22729 bp, 24 predicted proteins | sample 654561 | NCBI WGS metagenome assembly LSQX01 (sample SAMN04489861, study PRJNA283612) | anaerobic digester metagenome | isolation source: 4 biogas reactors fed with cattle manure at either 37C or 55C with and... | place: Denmark: Kongens Lyngby | collected 2014
CGTTGTCCATAAAGAATTCATCCACACCTTCCTGAAAAAGTCCCACGTTTCCAAAATTGCTTGAGGCAATGTCTCTCGGGGTGGTACGCGGCTCCATGTCCAAGGTAACGGCACGGAAGTTATTAACACCCGTTGCCCATAGGATCTCGTCGGTGAAGTCCTGAAATAACCTGTAGACGGATTCATGTGGGTTAATGTTTCCGGTATCTTCATCATATATTTTATGCAGTGCATACCCTTTTTCTTCTACCCAGTTAAGCAACGTTTCAAGATGATTTTTAGCCGTTACCCATTTGCTAGCGTCATAATCGGGAAAGAGTCGCGTACCATCATGGTTAGTCACCGATAATGCTTCTTCGTATCCGCCATTAAAAAGAGGGGAAGCAGCGTACACCCATAATCTCGCGCGAAGTGCCAATGCGGCGGTGACGGTTGGACGAGCAATTTGGTCCAACCCGTACATACAGGCCATCGCGGGGGATTTCATGGAGTATGCCAACCATAAAGAGATTAACTACCAAATCGTGACGGACGAAGAAGCATTGTCAGATGTTCCTTTCGACAAAAAAGTCATGGAAAAAATCGTTATGAACCTCCTGATTAACTCCTTCAAGTATACCCGTAAAGGAGATGCAATAAGCATCAAGGCAGGAGTAAAAGCGTTCAAATCGAAATATAACTACTCCTATAGCGTGGGAGAAGAGCTTCTGGAAGATCACGAAACTGTTTCAATTATTGTAAGCGACACGGGAGTTGGAATTTCAGAGCAATCGATTTCGAAGGTGTTCGATCGGTTCTATCAAGTGGAATCAAAAAATCAACAGAATCACTTGGGGACGGGCATTGGACTGGCTTTAGTGAAAAACTTTGTATTGCTACACAAAGGCAGCATATCGATCTATAGCGAACGAGGTGCGGGAAGTGATTTCGTGGTTAAATTCCCTATTTCGGCTGATCATTACCTCCACGGGGAAATCCAGACAACCGAGGATCTGTCTTTTGAAACCGAATCAGGGACAGAGAGCGATCAAACTTATCCCGATAGCAGTTATAAAACGGTGATCGCGAACGATCTTGCTAACCAACAAAACATCAAGGAAAAAACCATCTTGTTGGCGGAAGATAACGTCGATTTGAGAACGATTATCAGGGCCTCGTTGGAGGCGAAGTATAAAGTGATTGATTTCGACAACGGGAAGCCGGCACTCGAGTACCTGCGCGACAATGATGTAGACCTGATCGTGAGCGATATCATGATGCCCGAGATGGACGGTATCGCTTTCTGCAAAGCCATAAAACGGAACGTGGAAACATCCCACATTCCGTTTATCCTACTCACGGCAAAATCGGGGGTAGATAGCATGCTCGAGGGAACCGAGTCGGGAGCAGACCTCTATTTCGAGAAGCCGGTGGATTTAACCCTCCTGAAAACTTCGATCGCTAATATTTTCAAGCAGCAGGAGGTGCTGAGAGAATATTACGCTAAAAACTATTTCGCGGAAATATCCAGCGTTTCGGTGAATAAGCAAGACAATCAGTTTTTGAAAGATGTATCCGATATAATCGATGAGTTCCTGGATCGAACTGAATTGGATGTCAACACCATCGCCTCCCGAATGATGATGAGCCGAAGCAAGCTCTACGCGAAAATAAAGACGCTCACGGGCAAATCGGTCGTGGAGTTCATCTTGAGCTACCGGCTCAGACGGGCGAGCAAGTTTCTCCTTGAGAGCGATATGAATATTCAGCAGGCCATGTACGCCGTGGGCATCGAAAGTCGATCTTATTTTACCAAAGCGTTCAAGAAGGAATTCAACATGACTCCCTCGCAATTCATACAAAAACACAAAGAATAACCTCGACAGCCGGTTCCATTAATTCACCTCCCGCGAGTTGTATTTAAGCGAGATGAAACTGTCTCTGCTAGCACCTACATTCTGTTAATCACCACTCGAAAAGCGGGAACTGCTTCATCGTGGCGTTTACCTTTTCCTTTACCGATGCGATGACCTTATCGTCTTCTGGATGTGAGAGCACATCGTCTATCATCTCCACGATCTCGCCCATCAACGCTTCTTTGGCACCGCGTGTGGTAATCGCGGGGGTTCCGAAACGCAGTCCCGATGTTTGGAAAGGGCTACGGTTATCAAAGGGAACCATGTTCTTGTTCACGGTAATATCTGCCTCTACCAGCACGTTTTCGCCCACCTTACCGGTGAGTTTCGGGAATTTAGCTCGCAGGTCGACGAGTATAATATGGTTGTCGGTACCGCCTGAAACAACGTTGTATCCTTTGTTCATGAAAGCACTTGCCATGGCCGCGGCGTTTCGTTTCACCTGCTCCTGATATTGCTTATATTCCGGCTGTAGTGCCTCGTAAAAGGAGACGGCTTTCGCGGCGATAATATGCTCCAGGGGGCCGCCTTGCATTCCAGGGAAAACGGCGGAATCCAGCATGGCCGACATCATTTTTATCTCTCCTTTTGGGGTTTTCACCCCCCACGGATTTTCAAAATCTTCGCCCATCAATATAACGCCCCCCCGAGGGCCTCGAAGTGTTTTGTGTGTAGTGGAAGTAACGATATGCGCGTACTTCACGGGGTTCTCAAGCAGTCCGGCGGCGATTAACCCGGCCGGGTGTGCCATATCGACCATGAAAATGGCGCCTATTTCATCAGCAACCTGGCGTATACGGGCGTAATCCCACTCCCTGCTGTACGCCGATGCACCGGCAATGATCAATTTGGGGCGTTCAGCACGGGCTAAAGACTCCAACTGCTCATAGTCTACTCGTTGGTCCTCTTCCCTTACACTGTAGGCGACAGGGCGAAACATTAAACCGGAAAAGTTAACCGGTGCCCCGTGCGTGAGGTGCCCGCCGTGCGATAAATTTAGTCCCAAGAAGGTGTCTCCCGCGTTCAGACAGGCCAAAAAAACTGCCGCGTTGGCTTGAGCTCCCGAGTGAGGCTGCACGTTTGCCCATTGAGCGCCAAAAAGCTCTTTCAGCCGGTCGATCGCCAACTGTTCACTCAGGTCGACCATCTCACATCCCCCATAATAACGCCTGCCAGGGTATCCCTCGGCGTACTTGTTAGTAAGTACCGAACCCGCGGCCCGCATTACTTGGTCGCTTACAAAATTTTCCGACGCGATCAGCTCAATTCCTTTTAACTGCCTCTCGTGCTCTTTATCGATAATATCAAATAGTTGCCTGTCTTGCTTCATCTTTAATCGTCTCTTTATTTAAAATAGATGCAAAGATAAGCGTTTTTCCCGTTCGATGTGTGCTTCATCGGGAATGAATTAAAAGATCATGCCGCACCATTCGTTTTACCAGCTCGTCGAAAGTTGTTTTTGAAGGATCCCATCCGAGAAGAGTCCGTGCTTTGGTAGGATCCCCCAGAAGTTGCTCTACCTCTGCCGGCCGGAAATATTTGGGATCCACCTCCACCACAATCTTTCCGGTCGTCTCATGTATCCCTTTTTCATCGATCCCTTCCCCTTCCCACCTGAGGGGGATGCCGGCCTCTTGAAAAGCGAGGTGGCAGAAATCGCGCACGCTGTGCATCTTACCGGTAGCGATCACGAAATCCTCGGGCACATCATGTTGAAGCATGCGCCACATGCACTCTACATAATCGGGCGCGTACCCCCAGTCACGCTTCGCGTCTAAGTTACCAAGATAAAGTTTGTCTTGAAGGCCGTGCGCGATGCGAGCCGCGGCCAGTGTGATTTTCCGGGTAACAAATGTTTCTCCCCGACGTTCACTTTCGTGATTAAAGAGAATTCCATTCACGGCAAACATGCCGTACGACTCACGATAATTTTTTGTAATCCAGTAACTGTATAATTTGGCAACCCCATAGGGACTCCGTGGGTAAAAGGGAGTATTTTCGTTTTGAGGTGTTTCGAGTACCTTACCATACAGTTCGGAGGTGGCGGCTTGATAAATACGGGTTTTCTTTTCCAAGCCCAAGATGCGTACAGCTTCCAAGAGGCGCAATGTCCCCACTGCATCGGCCTCAGCGGTATATTCCGGTACTTCGAAGCTCACTTTCACGTGGCTTTGTGCCGCCAGGTTATATATCTCGTCGGGCTGGATGGTTTGTATTACCCGTATAAGCGAGCTGGAATCGGTCATATCCGCGTAATGCAATTCCACGGAGCGCTCCTGCTTCATATCGCGTACCCACTCGTCGAAATAGAGATGTTCGATGCGACCGGTATTGAAGGATGAGGAGCGACGTAGGGTACCATGCACCTCGTATCCTTTTTCGATCAACAACTCGGCTAAATATGAGCCGTCCTGTCCGGTGATACCGGTAATTAAAGCCACTCGTTTCATTATGTTAAAAATTAGTGTTTATGAACCTTTTTGTGCCAAATAGCACGACGCTTGTAGAAAATTGTAATGTAAAAAATGAGTGAAATCGTTTTGTTGGCGTTATATTTGCATAAATTAAATTTTTACAAGCAATGAGAAAATTATTCTTTTTACTCCTATTCACACTATTAACGGCAACCATGCAAGCCCAAGAGAATAATTATATTCGTGTCTCCGGCGATATGGGCTTGGTCGTGAACACGGCGCGCGATAAGAAGTTCGGCGCGGGCGGTTCAATCGGTTGGCTCACGATAGACAACTTAATTTCCAAGAATCCAAATAACTTCCTTACATTGCACCTAAAAGGCTTTAACAACCCGTACGGGGATGGAAAATTAATCTCAAGCATCTTGAACGGCGACGGTGATGGTTTTAATTACATCATGCCACTGGTAGGGTACCGTATTACCGGATCAGGTGTATCGAATGGATACTTCGTGGAGCCGCGCGTGGGTGCATCTGTGGGTGCAATGGGGCACACCTCGTTTGCCTTTTCTCCGCTTGCCGGTTTCGGGTACGAGAACTTCGAATTTTCTCTCTTTTGCGATATGGGTTTCTCCGGAAAAAATAACGCCATCCGCAAGAAGAACTTTTTCACGCCCGGTATCAGCGTCGCTTACATGATAGCAATCTATTGAGACCGGCCTCTTGGTCACCGACGGCCAAAAAGCCCTCTTTTTCTCTTTTGGGTCGGCATGGCAGAATGACTGGCCATCACCTGCATGGGGTTCTCTTTTTCCACGGTAGCATTCACCGCGTTGTAAATAACCCCCCAATCGGGGAGCCCCCCGAGATTTCGGTCGTCGATAAACAGGTCGACTCCTAACTTACGCGAACCACTGGTTCGGCTCTCCCCGGGGTAGTTTGCATTTGCCGCGTAGAAGTAGAGTCCCCGGTCCGCACAATAATCAATCGCATCCTGCAACAGTTGCCCCTCTCTTACGGTCCATAAGATAAGCGTGTGTTTATCCTTTTGTAATTGCAAGAGAGTGTCAATGGCAAAGGGTATCGGCTTTCCGATGTCAGGATACGCGTGTTCAACGATTGTTCCATCGAAATCTACAGCTATAACCATTTATTCTATTTTTATTGTTTCAGTTATGAAATGACAAAGGTAGAAAAAAAAGATGCCACGGAGAACATTTAACGTCACCTCCCCACGAGATCTTTTAATAACAAGCCCTTTTTGTCCTTCTCCGAAAGCAGGATTTCTTCGGTGGGTAGCAACCAATCAATCCCTAAAATCGGGTCGTTCCACAGGAGGGTTTCTTCGTATTCCGGCGCGTAATAATTGTCGCATTTGTACTGTAAAATTGCCGACTCGCTGAGAACCGCGAACCCGTGCGCGAACCCGCGGGGGATAAATAGCTGAAATTTATTCTCGCTCGACAATCGTACCGTAGTATGTTGGCCGAAAGTAGAGGATCCCTCGCGTAGGTCAACCGCCACATCCAACACCTCACCCATGACCGCTCGCACCAATTTTGATTGGGCATAAGGAGGTTTCTGAAAGTGCAGCCCTCGAACTACACCTCGCATCGATCCACTTTCGTTATCTTGCACGAAAACGGTGTTGCTCATTATCTCTTCATATCTCTGCCTCGAAAATGTCTCAACAAAATAACCACGTTTGTCGGTAAACACTTTTGGTTTTATGATCCATACTCCTTCGATGGCAGTTTGTTTCACTTCCATAATTTTCGAATTTTCATTCACTTTTAACTTTATGCCCTTCCAATAAAGGCATAAACGACGTTTGAATTCTTCCCAATAAATTCTTCAAGCTCGATACTCTTTCACTCGATACCTTTTCAATTAAAAGCCTTTGATTAGATCGGGCCTGAGACGCTTTGTTCGCTCTATGGCTTGTTCGTTGCGCCATTCATCGATTTTCTTTTCATGCCCCGACAATAGTACCTCGGGCACTTTCCATCCCTTATATTCCGCGGGTCGGGTATAGACCGGTGGTGCCAATACCCCATCTTGAAACGAATCGGAAAGGGCCGACTGTTCATCACCGATAGCACCTGGAATGACTCGTACAACCGCGTCCGCGATCATGGCCGCTGCCAGTTCACCGCCCGTTAGTACAAAATCACCGATTGATATCTCCCGGGTAATAAGATGTTCCCTCACCCGATAATCTACCCCTTTATAATGGCCACAAAGGATGATAAGGTTGTTCAGAAGCGACAATTCGTTTGCCGTTTTTTGTTTGAATTGCTCTCCATCGGGCGATGTAAAAATCACCTCATCGTAAGGGCGTTGCGCTTTAAGATGCGAAATAACACGATCGATAGGCTCAATCTGCATCACCATGCCGGCCTCACCCCCAAAAGGGTAATCATCCACCCTTTTATGCTTGTCCATGGAGTAATCACGGAGGTTATGCAACTCAAGTTCTACAATTCCTTTCTCTTGGGCTCGTCTCAGGATTGAGCTGTGAAGAGCACCTTCTATTATTTCCGGGAGAACAGTTATTATATCAATACGCATTTTATCAGTTATCCAGTAAAGTTAAACTTATTATTGTCCACTTCCACCGGTTCGAGCCATTTAGAAAGAGCCCTCCACCATCATTTTCGGAAGTCCCCATGAGCGATAATAAATTATCAGGTGAGAATTCTTCGCGTGTAAAGTTCGACTCTGAGGCCGGACGCCTGTACTGGTAATAACCGGCATTACCCGTGAAACCAATCTTGCCATATTTCGTGGCAAGGTACGCGTTGGCACCGTACCCCCCGAAAGTGTCGCCGTTTGTCCCTACCGAACCGGTATAGCCGTCGTCCGCCCGCCTGTCGGTCACGATGTTGATGATACCCCCTACCCCTTCGGCATCGTATTTGGCTCCGGGATCGGTAATCACCTCAATATCTTTCACGCTGTTTGCCGGCATACTCTTTAATACCTGCGAAGGGTTTCCGGAGATCATATTCGATGGTTTCCCGTTTAAGTATATCTTGAAATTGCTTGACCCTTTCAATTGTATCTCCTCTTCACCGTCCACGGTAACGAGAGGCACTTTCCGGAGTAAATCCAACACGTTGGAGGTGGCGGATTCCGGGTCGTCCTTCGCGTTGTAGGTTAACTTATCAATCTCTACCTTTACTAGAGGTGCTTGAGCAGTTACGTTCAGTTCATCGAGTTCGGTTGACCCCTCGTTCAACGCTATTTCACCCATATCACGCGGGGTATTCGAAGCAGTAAGCTCGATAGACTTTTCCAACGGGCTCATGCCCACAAAATTGAATGTGAAAACGTATTTCCCGGGTTCGATAGAGGTAGAGAAAGCCCCATCTTCTTGGGTGGCTAATTTCTTGATGCTAACTCGCGGATTAGCTTCATCGGCAATCGATATGGTCGCGTAAGGAAGTGGTTCCTTATCGGAGGCCGATACCAATTTACCTTTCACGGTAACGGGTTGAGCAGCTATCACAGAGGTAAACAGGCAACTCAATAATAGGAAAAGGGCCTTTTTCATTCGGTGGTTTTTAATGAGGTTGTACACTATATTCGCTAATAAAACGTTAAAAGTACACATTTAATTGAATGTTTTTTTTTAAAAGGGAAACCGTTACGAATATTTAGTAAAGAGACTCCCATTTCAACTTGTTTTTTGCATATTTAAACATGATCCCTCAACACTGGCACGCGAGCGAAAGCAAAATCGTGAAACAAAAAGGAACTCGAAATCGTTTAAATAGATTGATTCTTTGATTTTTTTGAACTGCTGTATGCGCGCATTGATAAACGCTTTTATAATTCACCTGACACTGAATATCTTGGTGTTTTTGAAAGGATGGCATGCTTTCGACACCAAAAGATGGGTGCGGGTTTTCCTCGTGGCAATATTTGCCACCGAATTAATCATCTACACCGTGGGATTCCTCTTCTACCTCCACCTCCCCGACCCCATTGTACAGTTTATCCGGGTAATGGGGACAAGCTGGATGCTTTTTCTTCTCTATTCCGCCGGGGCATGGTTAATTATTGATGGGGTATACATCATATGGAGAAAAATGAAACGGAAGCCGTGGCGTTTTCGAAAACAACCCCAAAATTACAAGCTACTCTCGTTTGTACTGCCTGTTTTATTTGTATCGGGAGTGATGATTAATGGCCATCAAAAATTTCTCAATCCCGTGGTACAACAGGTGCCGATTACATTGAACAAGGCTGCCGGTGAATTGGATTCGATACGGGTGGCCATGGTGGGCGACCTACACTTGGGATGGATGATCGATCGAAAACACGCTGCTCGATTCGTGGATCTTATCATGGCTCAAAATCCCGACTTGATCCTTTTCGTGGGCGATATCATCGACTCGCAGATCGAGCCGATTCTGGATATGGAAATGGACGTTGAGCTCTCGAGGCTTTCCGCTCCTTTAGGGGTATTCTCGTGCACGGGAAACCATGAATATCGATTCGAGGCAGAGGAAAAAATCGAATTATTGAACAACTTGGGGATCACCATGTTGCGCGACTCTGCCGCGTTGATCGATAGTGCCTTCTACGTGGTGGGCCGGGAAGATCGGGTGGTGTCTTCGCGCAAACCGTTAAAAGAGATACTTGCTGAGCAAGGGGTAGATATGGAGAAGCCGGTGATCGTACTGAACCATACCCCTGATTACTTAGAAGAGGAGATGGAAGCAGGTGCAGACATCGCTCTCTACGGGCATACTCATCATGGTCAGGCTTTCCCGGGCAATATCGCAACCGAGCTAATATTTGAAGTGGCACACGGGTATAAGAAAAAGGGAGATACCCACGTGTACGTCACTTCAGGGATAGGGTTGGTAGGACCCCAATACAGGATTGGCACCGTATCAGAGATAGCGATGCTCACGGTGCATTTCGCGGGCAGTCTATCTCAAAGGTAATCGATCGCTTTCTCCAATGCAACCGAGTGAGACCCCTTAAGGAGTATATAATGCTTTTTGACCGGCTCCTTCTTAAGCGATTCAATCAGCTCATTCACGTTACTGTATATACGGTAAGGATGTTTTGACAAGGAGAGCTCTTGAAATATCTCTCCCACGAGTATAATTTGATTAAAAGATTGCTCCTTCAAGAAATCTATCATCCGCTGGTGTTCTTCCTTGGCCGTGGCTCCAAGCTCCTTCATTTCTCCTAAGATAACCATCTTCGGTAATGAGGTGGGAACGTTTGAAAAGAATTCTAACGACGCTTTCATACTCGTGGGATTAGCGTTGTAAGCGTCTATAATAAGATCGTTCCTTTCCGTCCGTTTAAATTGAGAACGATGATTTTGTGGTTCATACTCTTCTAACGCGGTGCTAATTCTTTCGGAGTTAATGCCAAAGAATTTAGAAATAGCCACGGCAGAAATCGCGTTGTCGAAATTAAATTCTCCCACGAGACGGGTCTTCACACGGTACGAACTGTCAAAAAAGCTCCAGTCAAATTCCAAAAAAGGGGTCGCGTTAGCGATAGAGCCCGACGCGAACAAAGAGGGATCATTTTTTCCATACAAAATCCGATCCATGCCTTCCGATCGCTCTAACAGAAAGGGATTATCTTTATTCACGAATACCTTTCCTTCATGTGTTCGGATATAATCATAGAGCTCGCATTTCGTGTTAATCACGTTCTCCAACGTGCCAAACCCCTCCAAGTGCGCCTTTCCCACGTTTGTAACTAATCCGTAATTAGGCTTGGTGATATCGCATAACTCGCGGATATCTCCCGGCCGATTGGCCCCCATTTCTACCACGCCAATTTCATGGGTTTTATTCATGGTTAGCAACGTAAGGGGCACACCGATATGGTTATTAAAATTCCCTTGAGTGTAGGCTACCTTAAATTCACGCGAAAGGGCAATAGCCAATAGCTCTTTGGTGGTGGTTTTCCCGTTGGTACCGGTTATCGCGATAACAGGAATCTTCAATTTCTCCCGATGGTAAGTAGCCAGCGCTTGCAACGTGGCAAGTACGTTGTTTACTTTGATAATCCGCTCATCGTTAACCTCGTCGGTCCATTCGTCAACCACCGCGTAAGAGCATCCTGCCTTGAGTGCCCCGTCGGCAAAAAGATTCCCGTTAAAGCGTTCTCCTTTTAAGGCAAAGAATATCGAGTTCTTTGGACACATCCGAGAATCGGTTGTGACAATAGGATAACGAAGATAAATAGCGTGTAGTTCCGAAATTTTCATACAATTAAAATTTCAGTTTCTTTAATACATGAGCGGGGACGGCATCCTTATGCACAACAACACTCATGGTTTTATACCTCACGAAAGCGTCGGATGCATACCAAAGTCCGTTATAAGGGCCCGTTTCCCCCCAAGAATTTTTCACCATGTAAAAAGTATTGCCCTGTTGATCGTGGGCGATACCATAAATCTGCATTCCATGATCGTCGGTAGTCTCGTACCGATCATACGCCACCTGCCGCATCTCTTGGGTAATACTTTTCTCTGCCAGAACCTCGCGTCCCACTCGCATTCTAAGTTCAGCATCTCGTTCACGAACCGATTGCCCTAACCATTTTTCTTGATCCGACCCGGCATTTTCGGGTGCATTCTCGTCGGGAATAATGGCAATTCCGGAGCGTGAAAAGCCGGGCTCACTCACATCAGCAGCCCACGCGATTGTATATCCTTCCATGATAGCATGCTCCATCACCTCCATCAATTCACCCATCGGAAGGTTATAGGAAGTAGCCCAGCGCCAGTTATCAGGCACTTCGATAGGAAAGTCGTTGTAAAATGGATGGTGTGTAAATGAGGTCAACGAGATATAGTCGCGTTGGTTCAACCCCAGGTACTCTCGAAAAGTGTGGGGAGTATACTCGTTTCCATCGTATATGAATTTCTCAGGAACCTTCCCCAGGTAGGTGTCCAGAATTGCCGAAAACCCATCAAACCAGACGGGCGTTACGCTCCGGGCTCCTATAATTCCATCCATGTACCCTTTAAGCACTTTGTCGAGCTCCCCATGATCGTGTGTTAAAGCCCCGTATTCGAGCCCCATGTAAGCATCTTCCGGCATAATCCCGTATTCGTCAATGGTTTCTATTACATCAGCAAAGGAGCCTCCCGCGGCAAAATTCAGATGGCCGTGAAGCCGAGCGTACTTTATCGCTTTATCCTCGTAGTTCTTACGTACGATGTACATCTCTGAAAGGTCGAATTCGCCTTTTCCGGTGCGAAGAAGATCCGATTCCATCATGCCCACTCCCGCGAAGCTCCAGCATGTGCCGGTGCTGTATTGGTTTTTTACGGGAGTGATCGGGTTTTCTTTGACTACTTTAAATGTATAAGCTCCTTGAGCGGAGACAGCTACTGATGCCAGGAATAGGGCGATAACTACAATAAATTTGTTCATAAAACTGGGTCATTATGTAACGAAGGCCAGGAAGTAACAAGCGTGTACTCATCTTCCGCATGGCACTACGATTATTTCGCGCTCGTTTTTTGCACATGAGTATTTTACGCAAATATAGTCCAAATCGACGACTTTGCATGTATTTTCAAGCAGCTATTCATGAAAAACTCAAAAAAAGGGTATCTTTACACCCTTATAAATATCGACGCATATGGATGATTTAAGACCAAAGAAAAAAAGAGGTCGTAAAGTGATGCGATGGCTCCTCACTCTATTGATACTATCGTTAGCTATTTTTGTATACGTACGTTACTACTACGTTTTCGGTACTGGTGTAAAATCGGGTGAGCTCAATTACCTGGTATATAAAGGGGTGGTTTTCAAAACCTATGAAGGAAAGCTTATCCAGTCGGGTTTCCGTGCAGATAAACCGGGGGGATTACAATCCAACCAGTTCGACTTCTCGGTAGTTGATGAAGAGATCGCGAAGAAACTAATGGTATCAAGCGGAAAAAATGTGCAGTTGCATTACAAAGAGTATTTTGGTGCACTCCCATGGCGTGGTTACACGAACTTCGTGGTTGACAGCATCGTCGCAATCGAAGAGATAACTCCAAAAGGGCTAGAGGATGAGCTTACTCCCTACATTCTTGAATCGATGTAAAGGGCGGAGGGATGGCAAAGAAGGAGCGATTTTACGTGGTTTGGCAGGGGGTAACGCCTGGCATTTATAATTCTTGGGCGGAGTGCAAGGCGCAGGTTCACCGGTTCGATAAAGCCCTGTACAAATCCTTTGCTACACGGGAGGAGGCAGAGCTAGCTTTCCGTGAAAACCCATGGAAACATCTCAGCAGGAACGAGTCTAATCACGCGGGAAGAAAAGGAGTTGCTGCAGGAAAAACGCGCGACAAACGCGTAATTCCTGACAGCATTGCCGTAGATGCTGCCTGCAGCGGTAACCCGGGCCGAATGGAATACCGGGGCGTGTATATGGAAGACGGAACAGAGATTTTTCACCATGGTCCACTGGAGGGAGGGACCAATAATATTGGTGAGTTTTTGGCTATCGTGCACGCGCTTGCTTTGTTAAAGAAGAAAGGGAGCAAGATGCCCATTTATAGCGACAGCGCGAATGCCATCAAGTGGATAGAACGCAAGAAATGCAACACCAAACTGGAGCGCACTACCTTGAATGAGCCCGTGTTCGATTTAATTGAAAGAGCCGAGAAATGGCTTCGCCAGAACAGTTTTGTCAATGCCATCATCAAGTGGGATACCGCATCATTGGGAGAAATTCCGGCTGATTTCGGTAGGAAATAGATCGTAACCTTATTACAATTCAATCAGCAACCTCAGATTCATCTTGATAAAAGGGCTCAGGGGGGTGTAACGCCGGAAATACCCGTTGAACATTCTCACGGACAATCGCCGCGAATTTTTCCACCTCTATATTCAGTGCTTGCGATGCCTGCAAATAGACATCTCGAATCGACATTTCCCCCTCGTCCGTCTCGCAGAAGATCCGCTCCATGGGGATCAACGACATCGAGTCGACGTTGATATTTTCCCCTACAGAAAACAAAAAACCTTCTGCCACCAGCCGTCGAGTAAGGTCCGGTTTCCCCCGGTACCCGTGTATAATACAAGGTTGTAGCGGTTTTACCTCTCGATAAACCCGGATCAGTTCTTCCCATGCTTTCACGCAATGAATGATCAGTGGTTTTTGTAGCTGTTCCGCGATTTCGATGTGCTTCTTGAAAACAGGTATTTGAACATCAAAAGAGGGGCCCTTCAGCCGGTCGAGCCCCGTCTCCCCTATGGCCACGATGCGAGGGTTGGGTGCTATTTCATTCAGATAGGCCATCTGGGTATCGCTATCTTCAGAATACCAAGGATGAATCCCGCAAGAGAACGCGTGGGGTTGACGAGAGTCTTTGGCTACTTCAAATTCAAGGGGGTATACATCGAAGATACACGAATGATAAGGATCATCGCTGTCTTCAAGATAAATCTGATGAGTGTGTACGTCGTAAAATTCCATACATTATTAACCTACGCTTTCGTCTTACTTCTCCTCGGCTTAGGCTCAGGCACAGGATCATACCCTTTCCCTCCCCATGGATTACAACTCAGGATACGACGAGCCGACAGGTATGTTCCCTTGAAAGGCCCATGCCTCCTTAATGCTTCTATCGTGTACTGTGAACAAGTGGGGGTATAACGACAAGAGGGCGGTAACAACGGTGAAATAACAGCCCGGTAAAAATAGACGGGTGCTAGCAATATCCATGTAATTATTTTTCTTAGTCCCTTCAGCATGGCCCCTCCTTAGTATTTAAGTGAATCTCTAGAGAAATCAATGCTTTTCGCACTCCTTTTTCTATTAATTCGTAATCGGCCCCCTGATCTCTCACGTAAACAAAGGCCAAATCCAGCCTACTCCCCGGGGGGAGCAATTTTGGATCGAAAAGATGCTTGTTCAACCGGTACGCTTCACGAATCAAGCGTTTTATCCGATTTCGTTTTGCTGCCGATCGAATCCTTTTCTTGGGAATACTGATTAGCACAGAGAGCGGCAATACCGGAAAGGTACGTTCACTTTCCAGAAAAACAACTCGAAAAGGGTACGCGACGAAAGAGGCTCCTCGTGAAAAAAGCGCATCAATCCTCTTTTCGCCCGTTACACGCTCTTCTTTCGTAAACGTAAAACGTTGTCCATCGTTCATAAATAAAAGCAATCCACTGAAAGCAATTACTACAACAAAGATAATCCTTTTTGGACTTATTCGTTGCACTTTCGAAAAAAAAGTGGAAAAGTGCATCGTGCGCCTTTTCCACTCTTCTATTGATTTTATAAAACCCGGGTATTACCGTGAATGAAACTTATGATTTTCCTTTATAAATGCTTCCAAAGCCGCCGTCATGGAGGGATACTCTGGTTGGGGAGCCTCACAGTCGAGCCTCAATCCGGCCTCTTCTACCGATTTAGCGGTTGCTGCTCCAAAACAGCCAATGCCCGCGTCTCCCTGTTTGTAGCCAGGGAAGTTTTTTATAAGCGAATGGATACCTAATGGACTGAAGAAAATCATCAAGTCGTAATCCAATTTTTCGTCTTTCGCGAACTCATTACTCACCGTCCTATACATTACCGATTTCGTGTATCCGATCTTTTTCCCGTCCAAAAAATTTGTCACATCGTCGTTGTGCTCTTCCGGCACGGGGAGGAGAAACTTCTCTTTCGCGTGCTTCGTGAACGCGTTTGTAAGCCCTTCGATGCGTCCCGTTTGGCTGAAAAAGATCTTTCTTTTGCGATAAACAATGTATTTTTGTAAGTAGAGGGCAACAGTTTCTGAGATACAAAAGTATTTCATCGTTTCGGGGATTACTATTTTCATCTCCTCGCAGATAGAAAAGAACTTATCCACCGCGGTTCTGGCTGTAAAAATAATCGCCGTGTGATCCAAAATATTAATCCGCTGCTGACGAAACTCCTTTGTAGATACACGCTCTACTTTAATAAATGGATAAAAATGGATATCCACGCTAAATTTTTCCGCGAGATCGAAATAAGGAGATTTTTCGCTGTTGGGCTTAGGTTGAGAAATAAGAATTTTATTTACTTTCCGGACATTCATATCTACCTAGTAATTTCCTGCAATATTTACAATGGAAAGAGCCCCTTTATAATACAACAAATAGGGGGCAATTTCAGTCCCGCAAAGATACACTAAAAAATAGAGAAAAGCGATTTTATTTTCAACAAAAATATTTAATAAGCTGATTATAATGGAGAGACGATTGATAAAAAACAGAAATAGAATCAGCCAAAACATAACATCCCTGTATTCTTGTAAAAAAACGAAAATAAGGACCGGTAAAAACAGGAGCAGGCCCAAGAGTTGCACGTGGCGAAAATAATGCGCGATCCATCGCGTTAAATCTCCCGTGAGAAAAAAAGATGATATGATCTTATACATCACGAACTTCATTCCTGCCAACAATCCCAAGCCTGTAAAAATGGAGATAAAACCTGCTGTGGGTGCAATCGCGGGGAGAGCGATTGCTTCATTTCCCGTGAAATAGAAAAAAAGGAAAATAGTGGCCAGCAGGATTGTCTGCCCGATCATGAAAAGCCTTCCCCAAAGCTCCGCCGTGGTCACTTGTATTTTGTGCCCGTAGGTTTTAAAATAGCTCGCGAACGTGCCCGAAGCATTTCGAAAGATAAAAGCAAAAAGCACGAAACACACCATGAACAGGAGGAAGGTTACGCTCTCTATCCAGTGCGAGAAGGGCATCATCGCGCCCGTATTCCCCGGTAATACAAACTGCATGTTCGACAATGACACGGAGTCCAAAGCAAAGGTAAAGTTTCCCTCGTTGATGGGTAAATACTCGATCTGACCAAAATCTACCGACAAAGGATTGTAGGGCACAGGAGGCTCTATCGCCTTTATATAAATGGAAAGCGAATCCTGTATAGTGTCGAGAAAGATATAGTTCATTTATTTTACACGAATTTACAACTCTTTTTCACGTGAACTAGGTACAGTATATTTGAAAAAACGGGGATCCCATTCGGAGGGGGACTGTAAGAAAGTCAACGCCTCCTCGGGCGTGTCGGCTACTTGCCACATTTCGCGGTATCCGCTATTCATGAACTTCTCCTCCATCATCTTCTCTAAAAAGAGAAGAAGAGGATCGTAATAACCGTTCACGTTGAGCAGTATCACGGGGTTTTTATAGAGGCCCAATTGTTTCCACGTGAGAATTTCAGCCAATTCCTCCAAAGTCCCCAGTCCTCCCGGCAGCGCGATCGCGACATCCGCTTCTTGAGCCATGAAAGCCTTCCGCTCATGGATAGTTTCCGTGACAACCGTTTGGCTGAGCTGATCATGGCACCATCCTGCATCCACCATAAAGCGTGGTATCACGCCAATTACTTTCCCTCCGCGACGGATCACCGAGTTGTTCAAGGCACCCATCAGTCCCTGTTTCCCCGCCCCGTTGATACAGGTGATGCCGTTTTCAGCGAGCAATAGACCCAAACGGGTTGCCGCTTCAACGTACACGCGATCAATCTCCGAACTCGAGGCGCAATAAACTACAACCGACAGCTCCTTATTTTTCATTTTTTTTATTGAATCTAATCAAACTTAGCCTGTTAAGCCATCACAATCCACACTCAACTTGTTATTTACTCGTCAAACCAAACGCTTCTTGGAGCTGATCCACGTAATCCAATTTCTCCCACGTGAACAATTCCACCTCAAGCTCCATTGGTTCGGGCATGTAGCGCGATGTAAATATTTTTTTCACCTTACGCGGTTCACGCCCCATATGGCCATAAGAAGCGGTTTCAAAATAGATGGGATTCCGAAGTTTCAAACGCTCCTCGATCGCCTTTGGACGCATATCGAACATCGTTTTAATTTTTTCAGCTATCTCAGCATCGGAGTACTTCACCCGGCTTTTCCCGTACGTGTTCACGTAAATATTCATGGGTTCCGCGATGCCAATAGCATAGGAGACCTGAATCATAACTTCGCTGGAAATTCCCGCGGCTACCATGTTCTTGGCGATATGACGTGCAGCGTAGGCTGCCGACCGATCCACTTTCGAGGGGTCCTTTCCTGAAAAAGCACCGCCCCCGTGGGCCGCTTTGCCCCCGTAGGTGTCCACGATTATTTTACGACCGGTGAGTCCCGTATCACCATGGGGCCCCCCGATCACGAACTTGCCGGTTGGATTGACAAAGTAGTTGATCTTTTCGTCGAAAAGCTTCTGCACATCCTCGCGGTGCTTGTACTGTTCTCTGACCCGGGGTATTAATAGGGTACGCAAATCTTTCTCGATGCGCGACCTCATCTTTTCGTCGGCATCCAGAGCGGCTGCTTTCGAATCATCAAGGGGTAGTTCAAACTCGTCGTGCTGCGTGGAGATAACGATGGTATCGATCCTGAGAGGAAGACCCTCTGAGGAGTACTCTACCGTTACTTGCGATTTAGAGTCGGGCCGTAGATACGGCATCAGCTCAGGTTCGTTCTTGCGAATGTTGGCCAACTCTACTAATAAAGCATGGCTCAAATCGAGCGATAAAGGCATGAAGTTCTCGGTTTCGCACGTGGCATAACCGAACATCATTCCCTGATCACCGGCCCCTTGATCCATGGGGTCGTTCTTCTGATCTACCCCTCGGTTAATATCGTCAGACTGCTCATGTATACTCGAAAAAACACCGCAAGAACGTGCTTCGAATTGATACTCACTCTTCGTGTACCCTATCTCCGCGATTACCTTTCTGGCCACCTCGGCCACGTCGACGTAAGCTTTTGATTTCACCTCGCCAGCTAGTACTACTTGCCCTGTGGTTACCAGTGTTTCACAGGCCACTTTCGACGCGGGGTCGTATGCTAAGAACTCATCAAGAAGCGCGTCGGAGATCTGATCGGCTATTTTATCGGGATGCCCTTCCGATACCGACTCGGAAGTAAATAAATAATTCATAGTTTACCTATTTTAGCTCTCTCTATTCACGCGAGTACTTTTTTTTGGAGAAACAAATAAAGCAGCCGCGAATGTGACAAAGAAAGCGTGATTCTACATTATTCGCGTAAAACAACGAGGGGAACTGAAAGCAAAAAGAAGAAGGAAATGCAACGAAGCGTTTTAGCATTTTTTTCTGTGGTTGCAAGCAGTCCAAATCTTTCCACATTGTTTTAATTATTGACAAAGGTAAAAATAAAACATGTACGCGGTTCCGAATAATGGTTAAAATGTATTATTGGTTATTTCTATAAGCCATGAAAGATAAATAAAATGGTTATTTTTGGCAATCACCCCATCATTTGGTGTATACTCGATAATCAGCCTTGCTCGCAACTGGCCGTGCAGCAAGTAAATGAATTTTGCAGACAAAAAACATGAGAAATCTATCACTCTATATTCTCTCGTTATTTATACTTGTACCCATAGCGGTAATGGCGCAAGATAGGGCCTATCCGATCGAGGGCGATGGTGTTTTTTCGTTCTTGCGACGATGGAACCGAGTTGGTGACGCGTACGTGCAAGAGTTTATTGAGTTAAATTTCGATCGCCTTAACGCACAGGGAGGTTTAGAGTTGGGAACCGTGTACTTGATCCCTCCTCTCCACCCGGGCGACGAGTACCCGGCATCGATAGAAATGCTTCCTCAAGGGACAGACCCGGCTATTTTCGGGTCTGCAGCGGGCGACATGACGCCGAGATCGGACCGGCTTAAAAATGCCTGTTTTTATATTATAAGCGGTCACGGGGGACCCGACCCTGGAGCCATTGCACGGGTAGGGAACAGGATACTGCATGAGGATGAGTACGCCTACGATATCGCCCTGCGACTTGCTCGGGAACTAATGCTTGACGGAGCCACCGTGCACGTGATCATCCAAGATCCACAGGATGGGATACGAGATGGTATGTATCTCAATAATAGTTCGAACGAAACCTGCATGGGAGAACCTATTCCCCGGAACCAATTAGACCGACTGAAGCAAAGAGTTGAGAAAGTGAACGAGCTATACGAAAGGGACAAAGAGCAGTTCGACTACTGTCGTGCTATCGAAATACACGTGGATAGCCGCAACAAGGGTAAACGCATCGATGTTTTTTTCTACCACTCTCCGGATAAACAATCCCAGTTACTGGCCACCACCACGCGTGACCTGTTTCGCGTGAAATACGACACGCACCAACCCGGTAGGGGCTTCAGTGGCCACGTGGAAGAACGAGGCTTGTATATTCTGCGCCATCTTGAGCCCCCATCCATTTTGGTGGAGGTAGGGAATATTCAAAACGCGTTTGACCGCCAGCGCATTCTACTGAGCAACAACCGACAGGCCTTGGCCAACTGGATGGCGCAAGCATTTTTGATGCTGTTCACCCGTTAATTACTTCTCCACCGTTGGGATGGAGGCACTGTCCCGACATGTAACTGGAGTCGTCACTTGCCAGAAAAAGAAAACAAGTGGCTACTTCACGGGGCTCCCCTGCCCGACCCATCGGCTTATCGCTACCAAATTTGGCTACCTTCTCTTCGTCGAACGTGGAGGCGATCAAAGGGGTCCATATAGGACCGGGGGCCACCGCGTTTACTCGGATTTCACGATCAATTAGGTTTAACGCTAAACTACGAGTAAACCCCACGATCGCTGCTTTTGAAGCAGAATAATCAATCAATTTCGGGCTTCCCCGATACGCGGTAACCGACGTGGTATTCACGATGGTACTTCCCTTCTTTAGATGGGGTACGGCATACTTTGTTACCCAGAAATAGGAGAAGAAATTAGTGTAAAAAGTGCGCTCCAGTTGGTCGGTCGTGATATCCTCAATTCGCTCTTTCTCCCAGTGAAGGGCGGCGTTATTGATAAGTATATCCAACTTCAAAAATTTAGCGATCGTTTCCTCCACGGCTTTTTTACAGTTTTCTTCCCGCGCAAGGTCTCCCTCTATCAAAAGGCACTTCCTTCCCAATTTTTCTATCTTTTTTTTGGTGGTAACGGCATCGTCCGTCTCGCTTAGGTACGAAATCGCGATATCTGCCCCATGCTCCGCGAATAGCAACGCGGTGGCCTTACCTATACCGCTATCACCGCCGGAAATTAAGGCTACTTTTCCTTTTAATTTAAGATGGCTATCGACTGGGGTAGATTCGGGAACGGGTTTCATTTTAAACTCTTTTCCCGGTCTTTCTTGTTCTTGTTCGGGTCGTAGTTTTTTCTCTTCATTCTTTTTACTCATGGTGCTGTACTTTTAAATGGGTTAAGGGATATCGAGCGGGAGGGCGGCTTTATCGACCGCCCTCCGGGTTTGACGCGAGCTATCTTTTTCCGTGCACCCGAATGCAATAAAAAGTGCAAGCAATAGACACTGGTACTCGCGATCAGCTGTGGTTTTGGTTTACAGCGCGTCTCGCATCGACTTAATTCTGTTATGAGACGCTTTGATTTCGGCATGGTGACGAAGCACCATGGCTGCTTGATCAGGGGCGAGATAGTCCGCTTCCAACGCTGAATCGTAAGCTCGCAGAGCTGCTCCCTCGCCAACTTCGCAGTTATCGAGGATAACCTTTCTGTCAGAGCCACCGAAAAAGGCGTTCACATCCATCCAGGCACGATATATCTTGCCCGACGTTTTGGTGCCGGTAGCTATCTGTTCACCCAAACGGGCAACTTCACCCACCAGTTCAGTATGAAACATACGACTCTGTTCGATCCTGTCTTGAAACAGCACCGCCAAATCGTTATCCTCCGGCTTTAGCTCTTCCTGTGCCTTTCGATACCCTTCCATACGATCGTTATTGATGAGCACGAGATCGTTCAGGAGTTCGGCTTGTTGTTCTAGTCTGTTCATAACTTTTTTCTTTTTTATATTCAAAACGCATTCTCAATGAGACTGCTACGATATAACAAGCCCTTTCTCCCCATTGTTTCAATGGGGCAAACTAATAAACTATAAATATGGTTGATAGATGTGATCTTACAACATCACAGGATATCATTTTTTCGGAGCCACTCTTCGAGTTCCTCCTCTCCGGTGTAATGCATGGTGTGAAAACCCATTTGGCGCGCGGTTTCGATATTGGCCGCGTTGTCGTCAATAAAGAGGCTCTCTTCCGGTTTTAACGAGTACCGATCGAGCAATACTTGGTAGAACGCTGGGTCAGGCTTAATCAGTCGCTCCTCGCCCGATACCACGATACCATCCAGCTCCTCAAAAAAATCATATCGCTCCATCGCGATGGGGATTGTTTCAGCCGACCAGTTCGTGAGGCCATACACTTTATACTTTTTCTTAAGTGGCTTAATCAATTTCACGTTTGCATCAATCGTACCCCCGAGCATCTCTTCCCAGCGTCCGTAGAACATGGCTATCTCATCATGATATCGCGGATGCTCCTCCTGCAGTATCCTTGTTGCTTCAGCAAGAGGACGGCCGGCATCCTGTAATATGTTCCAGTCCGGCATGCAAACATGTTCCAAAAAATGGAGCATCTCCGATTCTTCGTCAAAAACTTTCTCGTAAAGATAGGTGGGATTCCAATCAATTAGTACGCCTCCAAAATCAAAAACAATGGTCCGTAACTTTCCTATTTTCCTCATTATTTAGTTCAAAAAGATAATTCGGGGACTAATATAGCACTTTTTCTCTGGAATTTGATTATTTTTGCCTCATATACTTATCGAGCTTTGGAATGTTTTCGACCCTAAACATGAATAAAGGCAGTCTTAAAATTGCTTCAATATTTTCAATCATACTCATCCTCTCGTCGTGTGGTGTGAGAAAAGTTGCCGACTCTCGTTATGAAACAAGCACGGTTCAAAATGATATTCTTGCCTATAGTAAAAAATATCTCGGCAAACCGTATCGTTATTCCGGGAAAGGGCCCGATGCGTTTGATTGTTCCGGATTCACCTCCTTCGTTTTCCGTAATTTCGGTTACCGCCTTAACTCGAGTTCTGCCGGACAAGATCGGCAACTACCTACCGTGGCCAAGAGGGAGGACCTGCGTATAGGGGACCTGGTTTTTTTTGAAGGGGGCAGGAGAAACGGTACTGTCGGACACGTGGGTATCGTTTCGGAGATATTACGTTCAGGGCATTTTCGGTTTATTCACGCGTCGACCACCAGCGGGGTGATTATCTCCTCTTCCCACGAGCCCTATTACGCGTCACGCTACTTACGTGGCGGTAGAGTTTTGGAGAACCCTGATCCGACCTTGCCCGAGCAACAAAAAACAACATCGCCCGGCCCGGTAAAGCAAGTTCATGCACCGAAAATAACTCCTGAAGTGATAAATTCAACCCACCAAACGGCAGAAAGCAAAGTACTAACACAGCATGATCCGGTCAAAAATCAACCCCTTAGAGAGCCTAACTCTAAAGAAAAGAAAACTCCTGAGGAAAAAAACAACCGAGAGGCGGGTGGTACAAAAAAAAATAACAGCGAAATTGTCCTGAGAAAG
>LSQX01334949.1_pt1 | contig 22725 bp, 18 predicted proteins | sample 654561 | NCBI WGS metagenome assembly LSQX01 (sample SAMN04489861, study PRJNA283612) | anaerobic digester metagenome | isolation source: 4 biogas reactors fed with cattle manure at either 37C or 55C with and... | place: Denmark: Kongens Lyngby | collected 2014
CTTCCCTGTGAAAAAAGAAGATGCCTCAGGATTCTTCAACCTGATCAACACGCTTCATGAGAAAGCCTCGCTAATAATCACAACAAACAAAGCACCGACTGAGTGGGCAAAAACGCTGGATGACGAAGTGTTAGCTTCCGCAATACTTGACAGGCTGTTATATCACTGTGAGGTAATTAAGCTATCGGGACAAAGCTATCGGATGGGAAATAGAAAATCCATTTTTGAAACCGTACAAGACTCATCTTTGGCTGGGGATAACCCCAGCCAAAGATGAACAATATACCTAAGCAAGTAATATTATAAACCAATAGTCTCGACTTTAATGTGACGATTTAATTTTACCAAAAAATGACGATTTAAAATTTGCTTATTACAGTAACCGTCAGGCTTCGGAAAGCGGAAGATCGAAAAGAGTGGTATGTCTATATTGAAAGTTACCCCGTTTTCGTACCCGGAGAGGAAATGCCACAACGTGTAAGAGAATATCTCAATCGCAGTGTTACAACCGTAGATTGGGACAAGAAAAGAATTGCGCGCACAACGGCTGACGGCGAAAAAACTTACAAACCAAAACGCGATGATAACGGTGTAATTATCTGCAAAAGTGAAATTGACCAAGAAACGATGCTTTATGCTGACAGCGTTAGGAAACTCCGGCAAAAAGAGTTCGACAATGTCGGTCTGTACAGCGATACCGAAAGCGCGCAAGCCGAACAGCAAGAACGATTGCAACAAAACTTTATCGAATATTTCAGGAAAGCAGCCGTCAAACGGCACACCAACAGTTCGCAGTCTATTCAAATTAACTGGAAGCGAGCTATCGTTTTCTTAAAACAATTTGCAGGCGACACGCTCCTCTTTTCGCAGATTGACAACCGATTTGCCGAAGAATATAAACGCTATCTGCTGACCGCTCCTTGCGGTGGAAACAGAAAAGGAACAATCTCGCAAAACACCGCGTCAACTTATTTCGCCATATTCAAAGCAGCGCTTAAACAAGCTTTTGTTGATGGATATTTCACATCGGATTTATCGGCAAGGATTAAAGGCATTCAGGAGCAGGAAACTCGCCGCGAATACCTAACAGCGGATGAACTCAATAAACTTGCCGCCACGCCTTGCGAACGAGAAGTACTTAAACGCGCCGCACTCTTTTCGGCTTTAACGGGACTTCGCCACAGCGATATTCAAAAATTGAAATGGTAGGAAATTCAACAAGATGGAGAAAATTATCGTCTAAACTTCACTCAGCAAAAAACGAAAGGCGTGGAATATATGCCAATTTCGAAACAAGCCTACGAACTTTGTGGAGGAGAAGGCAATCCCGATGACTTCGTTTTTGAAGACCTCCCTGACCCCGCCTGGATTTCCAAACCACTTGAACGATGGATAAAAGTGGCAGGCATCAATCGGAGAATTACATTTCATTCATTTAGACACACTTACGCCACTCTGCAACTTGCCCAAGGAACGGATATTTACACGGTAAGCAAAATGTTGGGACACACCAGCGTGAAAACCACGCAGATTTACGCCAAGGTTGTGGACGAGAAGAAGCTTAAAGCAGCCGAAGCAATTCAACTAAAATCAATCTCTAACACAAAGCAAGAAAAAATATGAACCCAAAGCACTTTGAATATATCGTTGTTTACCTATCCATTTTGGTGGTTTGCGTGCTGATTGGCGCACTTGCGAGAATTATTGCAGTAGGTGCCGGAGTGGATGAATTTACCGCAAACATAGTATTTTGGTCGGTTACGGCATTGGGCGTGATTGTCTATGCTGTGCTAAACTTGCTTATCGAAGGACTGTTCTCGGCTACACTACGGAGGTTTTTCCCGAAAAAGTCACAGTCTAAAACCACAGAAATCACTCCCATTCCGACTGAAAGTTTGGAAGAAATTCGTGCCAAACAAAAAAAACAAATGAACGATAAAAAGCGAGTGAAACGTGATTTTGCCGTGCAATATACTAGAAAGGAATTTGCACCGTACGTTTCGGATGAAGATTTGGCGTTGCTTTGTCGCTATGTGGAATTATATGCCGACCAACTTCCGCTATCTGATATTCAGCCTATCAAAGTGAAAACGCTTTCTACCTTAGATCTTTATCATTTCGGCTGGAATATTTGGAAATACCTGAACGTTAGTAAGCAAGACGATATCGCCCTTTTCCTAAAACTCGTTTTTGCTCATAACTTAAAAGATGTGGAACCGGAAAGTATTAAAAGTCACTTGAAAGATGAGCCGAAAAAGGGGCGGATTTTGGTGTGGGAGAGGGTGTAGGGGTAATTTATAGATAACAGTTTGGGACTTAGTGTTTGGGCGGGTTGGCGGGGCGTAAGCCTGTCAACCCGAGACAAGCACTGATGCGGGCTACAAAGCTCCAAAACAGCAGGCAACCCGCCTGACACAAAAACCCCGTGTTACCTGCTGGCGTTTTCTAATTTGTTTTTCAATTCATTTTGATATGTTCCCATAAAGCCGTCTAAATCCATGAAAGCGTATCCTAATACTCGAAATAACGGATTTTTATATATGATTAATTCTGTCGCTATGAAACGTGTCTTTCCATTTTCTACAGATTCAAACTCGGCAAACCATTCCCCTTGGAAAAATTTATTATTCATCTCAAAAGAATAAAACGAAAATGGCGTTTTCTCTTTTGTCTTAAATCGTATCGTACTCCCTTGTGAGATTTCTTCCCAAACTTCAAAGTCATCGTTGGTTTCGATAATTTGCAAATTGTCCAAGGAAGTTCTCCATTTCCAATCTTTATTGTTGACTACAGTATTATAAACAGTTTCAATAGAAGCATTATAAACAGTTTGTTTTGTCTCTTTTCGTACTCTTGGAAGACATAATCCCACAATGAAAAGTGTCGCAAAAATAAAAAGTACTACCAATAAGACATAACCCAAAAATCTCATTCTTTTATCCTTTTATGTTTTAAACAACTTTTTTATTTTCACTGCTACTAACCTGTCTTAGGCTTGCTGGTAACTCGAAAATACCCACAATCCTATTACGCCCATCCACCCAAATCAGCAAATATCCCGCAATAAAAATTTCAATCATCCAAAGATACAACATCCCCCCAACTCAATCAACACTTCCACGTAAATTTCATCAACACAAATCACAAACAATCAGAATTTTCACTACTTCCAAGTGTTTTTCACTGTGTTTTTGTGAGTGTTATTAATCACAGCCAAATCACTTATTTCATTTGCACCGTAATCATTAAAAACAATCATTATGGATAAAAATGAAATTTCTTTTGACAATCTGCCTAAAGCAGTAGCACACTTGTTAAGTGAAGTGGCTGAAATTAAATCATTGGTTGAAAATAATCAACCACAGAAGAACAACAGCAAACGAGTTCCCATTGGCATTGAAGATGCGTGCGACATTATCGGGAAAGCCAGATCAACCGTCTATGCACTCGTGAGGAAGCGATTAATTCCTTGCTACAAAAACGGCAAAAAACTCTACTTTTTTGAAGATGAACTGTTGGCGTGGATTGAAAGCGGACGCAAAAAAACGGTGCAGGAAATTGAGCAACAAGCGAAAGAATTTGTAGTAAATAAACGAATGGCAGTCATTCGCCGATAAAGTATTTGCACAATGAAAGAAAAAGAAACAGCAACTACGGCGAGCAAACAATCCAAAAACGAGCGTATCGAAACCTTTTTGCGTGGGAAATACCAATTTCGTTTCAATACGGTAAAAAGCAGAACAGAATTTCGGAGTATAGACGACAATCTGCCATTCTCTCCATTAACGAAATTCGACATCAATTCGATGCGCCGTTTACTGGATGCTTCGCAAGGGATCACCACATCCGCCGATAATATCCGTGCCATCTTGGAAAGCGATTTTTTCCCGAAAATCAATCCGGTGCAAGAGTATTTTCTTTCGCTACCCGAAATAGATGAAAACAACCCATCGGAAATTGTCCGATTGTCAGAGTGTGTTTCCGTTGTCAATGCAGAGAATTGGCAGTCTTATTTATCGAAATGGCTGATAGCGGTGGTGGCAAATGCCATGGATGACCTGCAATGCCGAAACCATACCTGCCTGGTGCTGACGGGTGAACAAGGGAAGTTCAAAACCACTTTTCTCGATTTACTCTGCCCGCCAAGTCTTAAAAGCTATCTTTTTACCGGAAAGATTGATCCGCAGAGTAAAGATACTCAAACACTTTTAGCCGAATATCTTTTCATCAACATCGACGACCAGCTGAAAGCGTTGAATAAACGAGACGAGAACGAGTTGAAAAATCTTATTACCGCACCGCGTGTCAAGTATCGCCGCCCCTACGATATATTTATCGAGGAATACCCGCACTTAGCGAGCTTCATGGCATCAGTCAACGGAAACGACTTTCTTACCGACCCCACGGGAAGTCGCCGCTTTCTCCCTTTTGAAGTGGAAAGTATCGATATTGAAAACGCTAAGCGGATTGATATGGATAAGGTTTATGCAGAAGCCGTTTGGTTCTGGAAAAACGGATTCCGCTATTGGTTCAACGATAAAGAAATAGCACAATTGCATCAAGAAAGCGAGGCATTCCACGTTCAAACAGCCGAATACGAAATGCTATTAAAAGCATTTGAGCATCCGGAAGAAAACACGGAAAGTTATATGACCACATCGGAGATACTGACATACCTGAGAACCCACACAAATCTCAATCTGCAAGAAAAACGAATGGGAGAGGCGCTGCGGAAAGCCGGTTTTGAAAGAAAGTCACGCCGCATCGGGGGCAAACCGATTTATGTGTATCACATCCGAAAAGTTTCCCCAAACCCGTTTCTTTCGCCAATTTACAATGAATTGTAGTTACTACCTTACTACAAATAAGGATAATACAATGAAAAAGAAAAGATTACGATGTAGTAAGAAGCAAAAAAACATCTTACGACAAACTTACTACTTACTACTTTTTTCTTTCACTGTAGTAGTTACTACAAAAAACAAAGTTACTACACTTTTCTATTTCACTGTCAGCGCTTTACGAGCGAGCAGGAGTGTAGTAAGGTAAACCCCTGAAACTTAGAAAACTTTTAAAAAACGAATTGAAAAATGAAAAACGAACATATAAAACGCTTATCTATAAAGGATTATCTGTCTGAGCAAGGGATTTTCCCCGCAAAAATGTATAGTTCATACGCTATGTACAAGAGTCCGTTCCGTGACGAACGCACACCCAGCTTCAAAGTCGATTTTAACGCCAATTTGTGGTACGATTTCGGAATCAGTGAGGGAGGCAGCATCATTGATTTAGTCATGAAAATGAAACAATACTCATTCATCCAAGCCGTGCGATTATTGGAAGAAAAAGCCGACTTTCCCCGACAAGTCAAGACCGCTTTTTCTTCCCCCGAAGAATCGGTCGGGCGAATGATTTTGACTAAGGCAGACCAAAACATCGCGCCCCACCTCGAGCAGTATTTGAAAAGCAGAAGCATTTCCATGGATGCGGCAAGAAAATTTCTAAAAACGGTTTATTACCAAATCAACGGAGATATATACAACGCCCTCGGGTTCCCGAACAATGCGGGAGGTTATGAGCTTCGTAATTCGCGTTTCAAAGGATGTTTCCCGCCCAAAGAAATTACCACGTTCGACCGACAGACGTCAAACGTGAATCTTTTCGAAGGATTTATGGATTATCTCAGCCTGCTTACCTTGCAAGCCGGGCAAGCCGATGTTTCAGCCGTAGTGCTCAATTCGATAACCAATTTGGACAGAGCCGTTCCGTTTCTCTCCAAGCACGAGAGAATCAACGCTTTTTTGGATAACGACGAAGCAGAAAACAGGCAATCAATAGACTGCAAAGAATGAATTTACCCGTTGTGGATATTTCCAAACGATATGCGGATTTTAAAGATGTGAACGATTATTTGTGCGGGAAGAAACTCGAAATCCAACAGACAAAACATAAAACTAAACGACTAAAATTTTAAGATTATGGCAACGAAAAAAAACGACAAACATTACAGGAGCTGATTTAATATCTTTTATTGACGGATGCGCTCCAAATCAAACCAAAGTTTTGGACAAATCGAACTTAGATGCTCAATCAAAAGAACCGATTGAAATCAGTCAGCCCTCCAAGCCAAGCCGTCCATCCGGACCGGCTGAAAAAATAACCGAATCGCCATTCGTTTCCGCCAAGCGAATCAGTCAAAAACAACGCAAGGCATCACTCGAAGAGTATAAAAACAGCTTTCTCAATCCGCCGAAAATCATCGACCGAAAAACCGTCTATCTATCTGCTGAAACTCGCGACCGATTGGACGAAATTGTTCGACGATTGGGCGAGCGTGGAAGTAGCGTTTCGGGCTTTATCGAGAATATGGCAAAGGAACATCTGGAAACTTATCATGATGAAATTGAACAGTGGAAAAAGCTATAAAACTTGTTGTGTGCCAAGTTTGACTATCGAGCTTGTTGAGCAATCAAAAATACGAATAAGTAACAGAATGTTCCGGTTAGCGTGCAAGACGTCAGTTTGTTCCCACAAACTGCATCTTGCCCCGCTCCGGGCGGGGACTAAAAAGACTACAATCACTACGTTCTCGTCAGTCAGATTGGACGTTATTTTTATTTCAAAAAATAAGAAACAATGAAAAATAAAACATCGGAATTGAAGATTCGCTGTACGCCGGAAGAGAAAAACCGCATCGCCAAGCGAGCCAAATCAGTGGGGAAAACCCTGTCGGAATTTGCTCGCGAAATGCTCTTAAACGGTAAAGTAGTAGCGCCGCCAAAATTTACCGAATTGCAGGAATACGGCATCGCACTTTTACACGATTACGTCAAGAAATTTACCCTGCTTGGTAACTATATAAAAAGTCGCGACGGCAGATTATACCTCGAAACGGTAAGCTTAATTACACAAATCAGAGGCGTAATCCGGCAGTTTTTTATTCCAAATACCAACAAAAATGATAGCCAAAGGTAAAGCCGTCTCGCATGGAAAAACGGTAATTGAATACGTGTTGCGAGAGAAAAAATTAGACCGTTTTGTAGAGAAAAATCTGCTGACGAGCGAAACCGCACACGACATTTTGCAGGAAATGAAATGGACGCAACAATACAATTCTCGTTGCAAAAACAAGTTCCTCCGTTTCGAAATCGGCATTGCTCCCGGTGATAAGGATAAACTGACAAAACTTCAATTACGGGCAATCGCAAAGGATTTTGCAAATAAAATGGGTTTGCAAAAGCATCAATGGTTTGCAGTAACACACAAAGATACTGGCAATCTGCATATTCACCTTATTGCCAATCGCATTGGGATAGATGGGAAAGTCTATCAAACCGACTTTGTAAGCAATCGGGCATCGAGAACTGCCGAAGAAATCAGTCGGGAAATGGGATTGACCATTGCCAACAAAGTAGTGGCTAAAAGGCGATACCAAAATCCAAAAGCCGATAAAACTCGTGAAACCAAGAAAGACGAAGTGCGGAATATTGCATACAAACTCTTGGGCGTGAAAGTTGGTACCGGAAAAGAAGGTTTTCTTTCTTTCATGGCAGAGTTACAAAAGCAGGGAGTAAAAATCGAAACCATGCGAAACAAGCAAGACAAAGCCTACGGTTTCCGATTTATCTACCAAGGCGAAACCTTTAAAGCATCGGAAATCGGACGTGAGTTTGGTTATCGCTCGCTGTTCCGCCAATTTGGATTGGAAGATATAAAACCACAAATCGGGAAAACCGTTGTGCCCATCTACGAACCTACATTGGACTTACAACGGAGTTCCAACGTATCTATACCGGAAACTATGGCTAATACTGTGGCTGAAATTTTGCCTTCCATAGATGGCTTATTAAACGCTCATGGCGAAGATTATGCAGAAATAGCTTTCCAACGAAAACTTAGGCTGCAACAGAAAAAGAAGAAGGGAAGGAGGATGTGAGGTAGATTTGTTCATTATTTCTGTTTGTTCATTGTCAATGAACAAGCTGTTTTGCTGAACACATTACAACCTAATGGTATTTTTTGATTTATAGTGTTTTAATTTGTCGGTAAGTTTGGGAAAAACCGTATTTTTGTAGAAACAAAATAAAAAAGCCTTTAGGAGTAAATAATTGATAACATAAGTAGTTTTTTGCATACCAATTATATGAGTGAAATCAGCAAGCAAATAACCCATTTCTTATCTGCTGCTCCACGTTATAAATTTGTGGTGGCTCCAAATGAACGTATGTTGAAAGATTTTTCAGCATTTGACTTGGGATATAATTTGTCTTTAGTATTAAAAGAAAATGAAAAATTTAAAAACGAAGAGCTTACATTTATTGTTCACGAAGAGCTCACAAAACTACTTAATGATAATATTACTACTCACCCTGAACTTGGAGATTATATTTGTCTTTCAAATATTGGAATTTTATTTGAAAAAGAACTGAAAATTAACATTTTACAAACTTTTCAAAGATTATCAAAAAACACATTGCTTATTTTATTGTGGGATGGAGAAGTTAAAGGGAACACCTTGTTTTTTCTTTCTGAAAACTCAAAAAACAAAATCGATTTACGTGAAATTAATCATATTATTTTATCATGAAGTATAAAGATATATTGCAATTCGACCCGATTACGGAAGTTATTCAATTAGACCGACTTGACAAAGATGACTATAGAAAAGAAGTAGTCAAAACCTTCGTTTATCCCGATTATTTTGTAGAAACTATCCTACCGGAAATGGTAGAAAACATTGTTTTCAGTGGCAGAGATAAAAAAGGAATTCAAGTTATTGGTAATTATGGAACCGGTAAAAGCCATTTAATGTCTCTTGTATCTCTGATTGCCGAAAACGAAGAGTATCTTAACGACGTTCAAAACGAAAAAGTAAAAGATATTTTCGAACCTATTGCCGGAAAATTCAAAGTTCATCGATTTGAAATGCAAACCGATAAAAAATTTTGGAGCGTCATTACTTTTCAACTTCAACGTTTCTTAGATGCGATTGGTGTAGAGTACCGTTTTGATGATGCATCACTCAAAATGTATAGTGAGCAGTTAGATGAAATGATGGCTGCATTTGAAGAGAAATATCCGGATCACGGATTTATGTTGGTAATTGATGAAATGCTCTCGTATCTGAAAACACACGCTGCTGTGGGGCAATTAGACCATGATTTACAGGTGCTTCAAGCATTGGGGCAGCAATGTGCCAAAGGACGCTTTGCATTTATGTTTGGTGTGCAAGAAATGATTTATCAATCCAAAGAATTTGCTTTCGCAGCAGAAATGCTTCTCAAAGTAAAAGACAGATACACAGACCTTACCATTCGCAAAGAAGATGTTTCCTTTGTGGTACAGAAAAGACTTCTAAGAAAATCGGAAAGCCAAAAAAAACAAATACGCGAACACTTGGAAAAATTTATTCCTTTTTTCAGCGAAATGCACGCTCATTTGTCAGAATATGTTGAATTATTTCCGGTACACCCGTCATACTTTGAGAATTTTCAAAAGATAAGATTAGGACGTGCACAGCGGGAGGTGCTTAAAACACTTTCAGCTCAATTTGCTAAAATAAGTGAAGAAGAAATTCCTGCAGATAATCCCGGACTTATTACCTACGATCAATATTGGGAGCAAATGATGGCGGATGCCGGATTAATGTCCATACCCGACTTTAAGACTGTAGCTGATACGGTAAAAATTGTACACGACAAAATTGAAAGCAATTTTGAAGGTGTCAGGGCTAAGCAAATTCCATTAGCTAAGCGAATTACAAATGCTACTGCCATAAAAATCTTACAAGGCGAACTCAGCAAGCGGAATGGTGCAAGAGCAGAAACACTGGTGGAAGATTTATGCGTAACCAATCCATTAGCAGAAAATAAGGAGTTTCTTGTTGATGCAGTGAATAGCTGTGCAAAACACATAGTGGGAGCTACTTCGGGACAGTATTTTGAATTTAACGAGGAAAATTATGAATATAGGCTTCGTACCGAAGGAGGAGTAAACATTGACCAACAAATTATTCAATTTGCCGAAACGATGTCTGCCAACCACAAAGACGAAGCATTTTTCCGCTTTATGGTAGAAGTGCTCGGTATTGAGGATAGCCCATACAGAACAGGATTTCGGATTTATAAACACGAAATTGAATGGAAAAGTCATAGAATTACGCGCGATGGATATATTTTCTTGGGTAACCCTAATGAAAAATCTACCACACATCCAAAGCAGTATTTTTATATGATTGTAATGCCTATTTTTCAAGAAGAAAAAAAGAAACGCAACAACGATAGCGATGAAGTGTATTTTGTATTTGACACAATTTCTGATGAATTTAAAAACCTTGTTTGCAACTACGGTGCAGCATTCAGTTTGTGGAACTCTGCCGACACATCATTGAAACCCATTTACAAGGGTAAGATGGAAGACTTGTTTCAGAAGACGCGGCGCGAATTTGACACTTGTTACTTATCTGAAACTAAAGTGTATTACAAAAATGAACCTGTACGAGAATTAAAATCGTTTCAGTTGCCCCAAGCGGGTGCATCTCGTTTGGAAATTTTTGATAGTGTAGCAAGCGCTATTTTTGATGAGCAGTTCAAAGAACAAACACCCCATCATCCTGTATTCAGTTTGGCGCGGCAAACAATTAATAGTGGAAACCTTGACCGTTACATAAAAGGAACGATTGCAAAAATCATCAATCCTACGGAAAGCAATCAAGATGGCGAAGCTGTTCTTACTGGTTTAGGTTGTTATAAAGCCGGAGAATTGGAAGTTGATGAGAGCATTTATGCCATTAGCATTCTAAACATGATGAACGAGAGAGAAAGCCAGATGGTGGTCAATCAAAATGAAATTCTCGAAATGTTACCAAATTCAGATCAAGTGTGGCGGTCAAAAGATTATGGAATTGATGCCGCATTTGAGTTTATGGTCTTATCTGTATTGGTAGCGCTCGGCGAATGTGAAATAAAATTAAACAGCGGCGAAATTTTAAATGCGGCAAATTTAGATAAACTGAGAAACTTACAAGCTGACGATTATTTCAACTTTGCATTTATCAAACGACCCAAAGGTGTAAATCTGCCGGTGATTAAAGCCATAACAAAAAGTTTTTGCGGAAAAGATTTATCCAATCGGTTAGACCAACAAGACACCTATGTTTCATTGGTAAATTCGGCTAAAAAATTAGCTGCCGAATGCGCCACAACGGTAGCACAAAAGTTTCAAACATCAACCAACATAGCGGGAGTAGATATTGTTTCGGCAGATGAAGCTTTAAGACTAAGAAACAATACAACGGCGCTAAAAGGCTTTTGCGATAGGCTTTCAACGTTCACATCAGAGGCAAAACTCAAAAACTTGCCTTTTGACCTGGAAACGGTCAATAAAATGATTGGATATAAAAATGACTTTGAAAGTCTGCTCAATAAGCTAAATTTAGCGAATGAGTTGGAAGCCAAAGTGTCCTATCTTACACAAGCAAAACAATATATCCCGGCTGAAACAGAACTTTCTCGCAACATTGATGCAACTATTCAAAGTTTGCCAAAAGTGCTGACTGCACAATCAGAATCGGAAGTGGAAAATTACAAAACCGAGCTTGAAACAAGCAAGCAACATTATATCAACTGGTACTTGAGAAAATACCGAGAGTATTGCATCAACGATATTGACGATGCAAAAAGAGTGGAAATTTTCAATTCTGCTGAATATGTGGTTTGTGAAGAATTAGCCAAGTGCCCATTGCTCAATGCCACTACATGGCAAAATTGGCGAATGAAGTTCAATAAACTGCGCAAAGCAGACAGCAATGTTGAAAATATACTCGCCACTACGCCTTATGCCAATTTCAACCCGTTAACCGTGGGTGTTCAAGAGATGAAAAACGTTCGTGAACTGGGTGTAGAGTTAGAAGATATTTACCAAATGTGGATACGTTCGCTTAAAGATTTTATAAAAACTTCCGACGCACAAGATGCTCTAAAACTGATGGATGAAGGCGGACAAAACTTCTTGAACAGGTTTGTGAACGGTATGGAGCCAATTCAAGATGGTCATTCCGCACAAGTATTGTTGGAGCTGATTAATATATTATCCGAAGGTTTTGAAAAAGTAGAAATCAATCAAGACGGAATGTCTAAATATTTTACACATCCTATGACCATTACAGAAGCCAAAGGCGCGTTTGAACTATACATTGAGCAAATGAGTAAAGGAAAAGACAGGAACAAAGTACGAATTATTTTGCACGGATAAAAAAGCAAACATAACCACAACATTATGCAAGAACTGAATTTGAAATTCGAAAACGAAAAAATAAAATCAGAACCCGTTGTTTGCCTTGGGAAGACTTTTGAAAGCGAGGAGGCAAGGCGTGAATATTTTCGAGAAGAGTTACGTAAAAAACTGCCCGAGCTGAAACAAATTGAGGGATTCCCCATTGGCGAAGATGAGGATATTATTCGCTTATCAGACCCACCTTACTACACTGCTTGTCCCAATCCGTGGCTCAATGACTTTATTGCCGAATGGGAAAAAGAAAAGGAGGAATTGGAAAAACAGGGGAAAAGAAGTAGCAAATTCAAAGTAAAAGTACCTTATGCAAGTGATGTAAGTGAAGGCAAAAACAACCCTATCTATATGGCACACGCTTACCACACCAAAGTACCACATCCCGCCATAATGCGATATATTCTGCATTACACACAGCCGGGTGATATAGTATTTGATGGGTTTGCCGGAACAGGAATGACAGGAGTAGCTGCCAACTTATGCGGCTCAGCCAAAGATGTAAATAAGCTACAAGAACCCAATGCCAAAATAGGTGTGCGCCATAGTATCTGTTCCGACTTATCACCCATTGCATCGCTTATAGCGGCAAGTTACAACCTTCCTTTTAACCCCGTGGAGTTTGAGAAAAAGGCAAATGACATACTGGATCAAGTAGAAAAAGAGTATGGGTGGATGTATGAAACCGAGGTAAACGGAAAACGTGCAAAAATAAATCACACCATTTGGAGCGATGTATTTATATGTTCTAACTGCAACAAAGAACTCACGCTGTGGAACGAAGCAGTGAACCTGGAAAAGAACGAGATTAAAAAAGAATTTCCTTGCCCATATTGCGGTACCCTTTGTTCTAAAAAGAATATGGAAAAAGCGTGGGAAACTTCTTTTGACGATATTCTTGGTGAAACCGTTACATTAAATAAAAAAGTCCCGGTAAGAACAAACTATACTTTTAACAGGAAAAGAGGAGAAAAAGACATAGAAGATTTTGATATTAAACTATTAGATAAGATAGCACAATTAGATACGTCTGAATATAAAACCTTTAAGCTAATTGACGGATATAATACTTCGCAGCCTATTCAAAGCAATGGTGTTACACATACGCACCTTTTTTACACCAAAAGAAATCTAATTTATCTCAATAAAGTTTTTGAACTTATTGGCGATAACCCGTTCTTGAAAGCATGGTTTACATCATCATTAATAAATACTTCTAAAATGTGGAAATATAAACCAGATAGAAAAGGAGGAAATTTGAATGGAACCCTATATATTCCTTCTTTAAATATAGAACAAAATCCAATAGAGGTGCTTAGAAGAAAAATTGCAGCGTTCACTAAAACCAACTATGTTGAAAGAGGAAATTCAGTTATCTCATTAAATTCTGCAACTCAACTTTCATTGATATCTGATAATTCCATTGATTATATGTTTATTGATCCACCTTTTGGAGCCAATATTATGTATTCCGAATTAAATTCAATATGGGAAGGATTGATAAAAATACAAACTAAAAACAAGGAAGAAGCGATTATTAATCCTGTCCAGCAGAAAACGCTTTTTGATTATCAAACATTAATGAATCGCTCATTGCAGGAATTTTACCGCATCTTAAAACCAGGGAAATGGATTACAATAGAATTTAGTAACACATCGGCTTCTGTTTGGAATTCCATCCAAAATGCGTTACAAAGCGTAGGATTTGTTGTGGCAAACGTAGCGGCATTGGATAAAAAACAGGGTTCGTTTAAAGCAGTAACTACTACTACCGCCGTAAAACAAGATTTGGTTATTACCTGCTTTAAGCCGTCGAAAGAGCTGTTGCAGAAATTTGAATCTAGCCAAGATAAATCTGAATACGTATGGGTTTTTATGGAAGAGTTGTTGCAGAAACTTCCGGTGCATTTGGTAAAAGATAATTTTACAACTACTGTGGTGGAGCGTAGCCCAAAAATTTTGTACGACAGGCTGATTTCTTATTACGTGCAACACGGTTACAATGTACCATTGAACGCGGCTGAGTTTCAGAAAGGATTGCGTGAGCGCTTCGTGGAGCGCGATGGAATGTTTTTCACTGCCGAGCAAGCCATAGAATATGAGGAGAAAAAAGCCAATGCGCCGGAAATGATTCCGATGGCGCTTTTTGTAAGCAGCGAGGCAGAGGGTATCGAGTGGCTGAAAAGAGAATTGGAAGTTACACCGAAAACCTACTCTGAACTTCAACCACGTTGGATGCAAGACCTTGCCAAACCCAAAAAAGGAGATGAACTGCCGGAATTAATGCAGATTTTGGAAGAGAACTTCTTAAAAGACGAGGATGGCAGGTGGCATAAACCCGACTTGGAAAACGAAGCCGATTTGGAAAAAATTCGCTCTCGCAAGCTGCTCAAAGAGTTTAACATATATGTAGATTTGGCAAGCAAACCCAATGCAAAAATACGTACTGTTAGGTTAGAAGCACTTCGTGCCGGCTTTAAAAATGCTTATACTAACAAAGATTTTGCTACCATTGTAAATGTTGGGAATCGATTGCCCGAAAGTTTACTGATGGAAGATGAAGTGCTTTTGCAGTATTACGATATTGCATCAAGCAGGGTGTGATAATTTTCATTGTGCTTAGAATGCAACCTAATGACAAAAAAACTAATTACCGACATAATCAATAAATTGTTTGGCGACAACCGGAAACGGGTGGTTGTTGTGCTCAATCGTGATGGTTTTTTAAACCGTGAGGATGTGATTATGGCTTTACAGTACGCACAAATAAATTTCGCAAAAGGCAGCAGTCTCGATTTGCGTATTCTTTGGGAAACAGAATGGAAATCGGAGCAGGAAAAGAGGTGTGTTTTTCTGATGGTCGATGAATTTGAAATATTAGAAGATATTCGCAGAGAAGTTGAGTTTTTCTCGTTTCATATTCGAAGTATGTTTCGTTTCTACCATTGGGATACCATCAAAAATGAAAGCCTTGCCACGCTCGAATGGCTCTATAATCAGCCACAGCTTGTGCCACTCGATGAAATTAGAACCCAAAATATTGTTTCAGAATATGGTTTTACTGTAAACAGAGTGGATGAAGCAATGTTGGGAGTGAAGCAGAAGTGGAATGAACTGTTGGAAAAACCAAATTTTGATAAACCATCGGAGTGGATGCCCGATGTATCCCGTCTTTTATTGGATGCAATAGAGATGGAGAGATGGCACGAGATGGAAGATTTGATTGAAAACACGAACAATGCATTCCAAGAATTTCTGAAAAAAAAATATGTAAATATCGTTTCATCCACTTGTAGAAAAGATGCGCCGCGTATTGTTACCCACGTTTTACCCTTTATCAACAAGCAAGGAAATGAGAAATCGGCGCTTATCGTGATAGATGGTATGAATTATTGGCAAAGTATTTTGCTTGGGAATTCATTGGAAGAGCATTTCCATGTTCGCCTAAAATATGAATGTATTTATTCGTGGTTGCCGTCTATCACAGAACTATCTCGTCAAGCCATTTTTAGAGCTTCCCGTCCTGCTAATTGGTATATTCAAAATCCACAATCGGAAGAAAGACTTTGGAGAGAATACTGGGAAAGCAAGAAATTGCCAAAATTTCAGCAATTTTATCAACATTCGGGCAGCTTGGATGTGGAAAATTCAATAATCAAATTAGCTTATGTATCAACTGATTTAGATGAAAAAATGCACGCATCTGAAAACTTTTACTATTTATACGATAACACGAAAAGGTGGGTAGATGACAAGCCTTTTCTTGAAAACATTAAATATCTGCTCGATTCAGATTTCAAACTCTACATAACAACCGACCACGGAAATATTGAAACCGTACCCTACAGAAAACTTGAGGGCAGTGATAAACTTGGTGCAAACGATATTAGTCTGCGCCACATCACCATTCCGGAAGAAGCAGAAAAGACTCTATTTGAAGCACAATACGCAGAACATTTTATGCAAATAGATGAAAACAGCAGGACTTATTTCGCCATTAAGAATGAGACATTTACAAATAAAAATGCAGGAATAACTCACGGTGGCACACATTGGCTGGAGGTGCTAATTCCATTTATTACAGCAACAAAATAATGACACAAAAACAACGTAAAACATTAGGGATACAGCAACGCATTCCATTGGACATTCTACTGATTGCCTTGCAGGAAGAGCTAACAGAAGGAATAAATGAAGTGCGTTTGAAGGAATTATTACAGTCAGAGTATAAAGGCAGCAACAGAATAAAAAAGAGTATAAATCAAATAAAATCAGTGGTCAGCAAAAACAATCCGTTGATGCTTTTATTACATGACAACAAAGAAGAAACTTTACTTGCTTTGGAATCTAAAACTGATAAAAACCTAATTTTAACTGCTCTTATTTGTTCACGTTATCCGTTTTGTTATGACCTATTGGTGATATTTGGAAAACAATTTAGGTTGCAAGATGAGGTAAACAAAGCACTTTTATCCAAATTGATAGGTTCAAAATACGGCTTTAATCGAAGTTGTGAAAATTCAACATATTGTGCAATTCCACAATTTAGTGAAGCAGAGTTGATTATGCGTTCAAAAGTTGCCACCTATGCCATGCTTGAGCCCCAAAAGATTCAACATGAAATTACCTGGGAAATTTGGAAAGAATGCTTCTTTATAAATGAACCACTTTATAATCGAGAAGAAACTGAAAATTTAAGTTTTGAGCCGTTTTTTAGATTTGTGGTAAGGTGATAGTTTGTGACTAAAATCAAAATAGAAAATGTCAGCAAAACTAGTGTCAATAATTTCATGCGTAGCTCTTAGAATAATTGACCAATTTATTCAAGAAGAAGGATATGGATGGTTAAAGAAACTGTTTTTCCCTAAGAAAACTTACAAGAAACGATTAGCTGAAATTATTTATGAGACAATCAATGAGTTTGAATGCTCTCATAGTTATGATACTTCAGATAATAAGTTCCCTTTTTACCATTCAGAAGTTTTATTTACAGAGTTAAACAAATACATTTTGTTTAACAATCAAAAGATTAATATCGATGAAATAAAACAATCTTTAAGTGAAAACTCCAATATAATACTCCCAAATGAAGATGAGTTAAATAGTTTCTATGAATTATTTGTTTCAAAAACAGGTAATGATGAAACATTAAAAAATCTATATATAGGAGAGAATTACAAGTCTAAGATCTTTGAAATGGGCAATCATATAGAGGGGATTGCATCAGAGATTAAATGTATTTCACAGAAAGTTGATGATTTGCACGTTGATTTATCATCTAAGCCATATAAAGTTGAGAGTTTTACACCTATTCAGGATTATATACCTAGACAAATATCAACCACAATAGATAAAGAAGATGTTTTTTTACATCAAAACCAACCTACCCACTGTATGATATCATTGTAGATGAAAATATATTTTCGAGTAAGAGGTTTGTTTTATATAGCGGTGCACAAACAGGAAAAACAACAGAGTTAAAAAATGTGGCTTATCAATTACAAAAGAAAAACTCCCAAGTCCCATTTTTAGTTAATTTAAATGGCTTTGTCCCAGAAAAAACATTTTCACGTATTGTAAAAACCACACTTGCCCATAAAAATTCAGTTTTGCTTTTAGATGCCTATGATGAAATTAAAGACATAAACAAAGATGATTTTATTAGAGAATTAAAAGCATTTGTCAAAGAGTTCCCAAATATACTTTTGATTATTTCAAGTCGAAAAAATTTTGAAGATGCAAATAATTTTTCAGATTTTCAACCACTTTATTTAGAGCCACTATCTAATTACGATATCAACAATTATTTTATTAACAGAAAGGTAGAGGAGAGTCATTTGTTTTTAGGAAGAGCCTATGAATTAAGTGTATTCGAGTTACTTCGAATACCTTTTTACTTAAAAGAGATGTTAAAATATTTTTTATCACACGATGATCTTCCTAAGACAAAATCAGAGCTATACCAGATTTTAATTGATGAGAGTTTTAATATAGATGAAAAACATAAGCAGAAAAAAGGATATGTGAAAAAGTTAAGAACTGAAGGTTATAAACTGTTACAGAAAGTTGCATTTATAATGACCATTTGTGAAAAAAAAGAACTTGATGAAAAAGAGCTTGACGAGATACTCTCAGTAGAAAGTTTTCAAATAACGATGCATTTTTCTATTTTTAAAAGAAATCCCCAGGACCTTACATACAGCTTTGAACATATAGCTTTTAAGGAGTTTTTGGTTGCTGATTTTTTAAAAAGTATTTCATCAGATAAGTTAGCAGATTTAATATTTTACCCTGATAGCAATAAATTAATTAATTCGTGGTACAACATAGTCTTATTGTTTCTTGAGATCACACAAGATGAACCAAATAAATTTCAATCGATTATTGATGTTTTGCTTAAACACAATACTCACATAATAGTTGAAGCTTTACCAAATTTTTTGACCAAATCCAATAGGATTGAGATTTTTAAGCAAATTTACAACGATTATAAAAGTAAAGGTCTATACATTGATTTTCTAGAATTTAGGAAAAGCCTTATGTCTTTTGCTAACTACCAAGAAACTATTTTGTTTTTAACAGAGCAGTTGAATTCTGATACTTCCGTTGCAAACCATTATAATGCATTGGTATTGTCAGAATTTGTAAATTATGATAGGTTATCAAATAAAGAGAATGTAAAGGATATTTTGAAGAATTTTCTTAGTGATAAACTAGCAGTCTCTGGATTGCAAAACTATCTGTTTATCCCGTTTCAAAATGAAGTGTTTGCCAATAAAAAAGATATTGAAGAAATAGGAAGAATAATTGAGGGCTGCAGACAACCAAAGATACTTAATGCTTATATCCAGCTATTACTAAAGCTTGAAAATGTTGATAAATATGCTGATTGGATTTTTAGTATCGAAAAGTATATTCATGATTACAGAGATAATAATGGTGTTTATCACTTTATTTACCGTACTGATTTATACGATATTTTTGATAAGTTTGAAAAAACCGAAGATATTATAAAATCTCTTGAAATTTTAGCTTCTGAGATATATCAGTTTGGAAGAGACAAAGAAAAAACAATTCACATAAAGGGTAAACTGCTATTAAAGTTAGAAGTTAGATTTTTAAAGACAGGCAATAAATCCATTGTTGAAGGTGTACTTAAAGCTTTTGAAAAAGAAGAATTTAGTCTATACAAGCATGATAAAAGTGAACTTGAAACAGCTACACTCTATAAAGGTTTTTTTAAAGAAACTAATTTAACAGAAAAGATATTAAATGATGAATTTATGGTTTGGGAGAACCAAGCATCTAATAATAAAATAAACTATAATAGAGAGTTGCTTATTCCACTATTAAACACAGAGGATATTTTTATAGATAAAATGAAATCATTTGATAAAAATGATATTCGTGGCTATTACTTAATGAAGACTTATTTACCCCTAGATGAGCCGTTGCGCGTAAAACTATTAGCAGCAGTTGAGCAGTATTTTACTTTTCAAAGACATAAACTTACTAATTGGGATGTCGAAAATCAAAAAGACTTTGATTTGGTGTTAAATTATGAGGAGTTTAAGAAAAAATAGAGTTTCACCTAAACAGCAACTGTAAAGACATTTACGAAAACAGAGATTTAAAGAAAAGGAATAAAAGCACAATTATTGAAAGTAGCCTTGAGATTTTTTTCGACGAATGCTCAAAAAACAGGAGCATTAATCTAAAATTAGCAAGAGAAAGGATAAATGATATAGAATACTATGAAAATTTTTCTGTTTTGCATATATCGAGGTATATAGATTTGAATAAAGAAAATATCTCAATTAAAACGAGTGAAAAGCAAAAAGAGTTAATAGGTAAAGTGGTCTATCGCTTTATAGATGATGATGAAATTAATGCAAACAATATTTTGAATATTGTAAGCTTGATAGTCTTTTATGATTTTGAGCTGTCTAATGAACAGATTATTAAAATACTTCCGTATTCATATTATTACTTCTATATTAACAACGCATATAAACGCCAAATAATAAAGGATATTGATGAATGGAGCATGTCTTATTCGATAATTATTTTAGACGTATTGATAAGTAAGTCAACTCAGGAGGTTATAAATAGTGGTATTGTTGAGATTATCAATAAAGATATACAATATCCTTTCGAGTTATACCAATGTTTTGGTTCGTACATTATCAAAAATAAAATGGTAGAATTGTATTATCTTTTGCCCATCATTTTATCTGAAAAATTTGAAACTGATAATTATAAAGAGAGTCATCAAATTAATTTACTTGTGAAAATAGCTAAAATTGAAAATTCATTTTCTTTAATAGAAAAGGAGTTGGATAAACTAAGTAATAACGCAAAACTTTATTATTACAAACACATAAAAGGAGATAATAGACCAAAGGATTTCTGTAATTTGTTGAATAAATTATATGTTGAAATTGAAGATGATAATAAAATCGATTGCTTGGGTGTTTTACTATCAAATAGTTGTGATGGAGCATTAGAAGAATTTGTTTCGTATCTCAAAAAAACAAATTTTGTTGAAACAGATCCGTTTTTTGGATTATCATATGATAAAGACGAGTGTTTAGATTTGCTACTTGAAGCATTTGAGATACTGTTGCATAAAATTTATACATATTTTGATAATAGATTGATAGATGTTGTATTGAATTCAATTGAGAAGATTGCAGTAAGAAGCAAAGAGAATTATCACACAGTTAAAAAAAGATTTGTAGATATTGTTCAAAAAAACAACAAATATTCTTTTCTTTACAGAAAACTTCAGACTTTTGAAGATACATTATATGAAACTCATAAAGTTAATTGGTCAATTTCATCTGCTAAGATTTTGTATGAACAACTTAAAAGTTAGAAGCTATAATTTATTATGATTACAAAACCCCAACTTATTCATATTCTCTCCACCACAGAAAGCGCACATGTAGAACGTACCACATCTACCGACAACATGGACAAGTTCTGCCAAGCTATTTGTGCCTTTTCCAATGATGTTTCGGGAAGCGGAAAGAATGGCTATCTCATTATCGGTGCACACGACAATGGGGGGCTATCCGGACTGAAAGTAGATGATCAGCTATTGCTGAAAATATCCAATATCCGCACTGACGGAAACATCTTGCCACAGCCGGTTATGAATGTGGAAAAATTTATTTTTGATGATGGCGATGTTTTAGTTGCCGAAGTTCAGCCTTCGGAATTTCCGCCTGTACGTTATCGTGGACGTATTTGGGTACGAGTAGGACCGAGAAAAAGCGTAGCAACAGAGGCAGAAGAGAAAATACTTACGGAACGTCGTTTGTCCAATATTCATACGTTTGATGCCATGCCTTGCTTGGGCACCACTACCAACGATTTGGATGTGAAACTTATCGAAAAAGAGTATCTACCCAAAGCAGTAGCCGAAGATGTACTTACAGAAGACAAACGCGGCATTGAAGAACAGCTTGCATCCCTTGGATTTTACGATTTGCGCTATAACTGCCCAACTAACGGCGCCATTGTGCTTTTTGGAAGAAATCCTGAACGTTATCTACATGGTTCATATATCCAATATGTCCGTTTTAAAGGAAAAGACCGTGCCGGAGATATTATCAATGAACATAAATTTGCGGGCAATCTCTGTCGGGTACTTCCTAAAATCGATACATTTATCGAAACAAGCATTGCGCAAAAGCGCCCTATTCCGGTAAGTGTGTTGCGTGAGGAAACTTTCTCAAAATATCCTTATTGGGCTACACGTGAGCTTCTGATGAACGCAATTATGCACCGAGATTATGAAACCAATGCACCTGTTCAATTTTATGAATATGATGACCGAATTGAAATTCAGAATCCGGGTGGATTGTATGGAAAAGTGACACCTGATAATTTCCCCAATGTTAGTGACTACCGCAATCCATTTATTGCCGAGGCAATGAAGGTGTTGGGCTATGTGAATCGTTTCAGTCGTGGTGTGTATCGAGTGCAAAAGGAATTAATGGAAAATGGAAACGGTAAAGCTGTTTTTGATTTTTCATTGGTAACGGCATTTAAGGTAATAGAGAATATTTCGGAGAAGTATTTGGAGGAAGGTTTTGGAGCAGAAACTACCCAAGAAAAGCCCAAGAAAAATCGAAGAAGAAATTGTGATGATTATGGAGAGTAATCCCCAAGTTACGCGGAAGGAACTAGCCAAGAAGTTAGATAGGACAGAGGACAGTATTCGTTACTACCTACGTAAACTGACAAAAGCGGGCATTATTGAACATGAGGGACCCACAAAATCTGGTAAATGGGTAATAAAGAGGTAATGTAACCGATATAAAAAAGCCTATATTTGTATCATATCTGTACCATGAAATCATAATAATCTGATTTTCAATAGCCATTATTTTTGAAGAGGTTAAATAATTTTATATATAATAAAAGAGGTCA
>LSQX01344301.1_pt1 | contig 22725 bp, 17 predicted proteins | sample 654561 | NCBI WGS metagenome assembly LSQX01 (sample SAMN04489861, study PRJNA283612) | anaerobic digester metagenome | isolation source: 4 biogas reactors fed with cattle manure at either 37C or 55C with and... | place: Denmark: Kongens Lyngby | collected 2014
GTATTGCACATAACATAGCCAAGATGGCCGCTGTAATGAGGTAAAAAAAAGAAAAAGGGGCCGCTCCAGGCTCTCTGGAACAGCTCCTGACATGAGTTCCAATACCTGCCTAAGTGGCGGCTTTTAAAGTCACAAATCTGGAACGACTTTTAGGTCAGCCCCCAGGGTGAGGGGGGCTGCATCTGGCTGACGCTTTTTCAGAACAGATGGCGGTGCGCGGGAATAAGATCGCCTTGCTATTTACGCCTGAACCCGGGAGGTAGGCACTAGTGGCGGAAAGTGAAAAGAACAGGGTTACCGTGAGGATTATGGGGGAAGAATATGCGATCCGGGGAAGCGCCTCTCCCGAGTCTATGCAAAGGGTCGCCAGTTACGTGGACGGCTTGATGGAAAAACTGGCGCAAAAAAACCGCCACATGAGCAAGCATAAAATTGCCGTCCTGGCGGCGATTAACCTGGCCGACGAACTGCTGCGCTACAAAGAGGGATTTCACCGCTACGCCGGCGATGATCACAGGGACAGGGGAGACGAGGATGAACTGGTTTGATTTTGTGCTGCTGGGTATAATGGTGATATATACAGTGGGCGGTTTCCGGCAAGGCCTGCTCAAGCAGTTCTTCAATCTCTTTGGCTTTCTGATCGCCCTGGTGCTGGCGTTTGCCGGCAGCAAATTTTTAAGCGGCGATCTTGCCGCCTACCTGAAACCGGAGCTGCTCGTCCCCTACCAGGAAGTGATCCACCTGCTGGGCGCCGAAACAGCGATGGAGCAGGTGCTGGAGCTGGTTGCCGGCGTGCTGGTTTTCATCGTTCTATTGGTTGTCTTGCTGCTTCTTTTCCGGCTGCTTTCGGGCGGCCTGAAGTGGTTCAATAAATTGCCGGTAATCGGCTTCTTCAACCGCCTGGGCGGAGCGCTTTTGGGCCTGCTGATCGGCGCCGTTTTCGCTTATGTGGTGATCAGCGTCATTTCGCTGGTGCCGGTGCGGGGGCTTATGGAAGCGGTGGCCGGATCATACCTTGCCGGGATGGCGGAGATGCACGGCGCCGCCGCTACCGCGTGGGTTAAGAGCGTGCTCCTGGAGTACTACCTCAATACGGTGCAGAACGGCGGAGTGCTTCCCTAAAGATGGGGCGAGTGGAGCTCCGCTCGGCCACCCATTTTCAGAATAACTTTAGGAATTTGGTAGGATTTAAAAATGGAAAACTGGGAAGTTGCGGCAGCCCTGGAACGGATGGCGGGGCTGCTGGCGTTAAAGGGTGAAAACGATTACAAGGTGCGGGCTTACAGCCACGCCGCCCGGCAGGTTATCCGCTGCACCGAGCCTTTAAGCAAGCTGATTGCCGCAGGGAGGCTGCGCCAGCTTCCCGGCATCGGTGAAGCGCTGGAGGCAAAGATCGAGGAGCTGGTCAGCACCGGGCGAAGCTCCTTCCTCGCCAGGCTCGAGGCGGAAGTGCCCTCGGAGCTGCTTGCCCTCTTTACCATCCCGGGCATCGGCTATAAAACGGCAGCCACCCTGGTGCAGGGTTTGCAGCTCGGCAACCTGGCACAGCTCGAAGAGGCGGTCCGCGATGGGCGGGTGGAGCAACTGCCCGGCCTGGGGCCGGCGGTGGCCCGTAGTATTTTGCGCTTCTTTGATGAACGCCGCGCCGGACCGGCGCGCTTTCACCGCGGCGTGGCGGTGCCGCTGGCCGAAAAAACGGTTGCGTTTATCAAGAAGCTAAGCGGTGTAAAAAAGGTTGAGGCTGCCGGGGCTTACCGGCGAGGCGTGGAGATGGTGGCGGAAATGCCGCTGCTGGTGGCCCTCGATGAGCCCGCCGCCGGTGCCAAAATCAAAGAGGCGCTCTGGGATTTGCCGGGATTAACGGCGCTGGTCCCGGCGGGAGAAGATATAATTTTAGAAAACGTAACCGGCTTGCCGGTGCGCCTGATCTTTACCGCCAAGGCTGCGTTTCCCACCAGCCTCGCCGCGCTGACCGGTTCGCAGCAGCACTGGGCCGGACTGGTGGAGAGCGCCCGGCAGAGCGGCTTTACCTTAACCGGGGGCGGGCTCTGGCAAAACGGCAGCGCCCTAAGACTGGAGGATGAGAGAGCCCTTTACCGCGCCTTAAAGCTGGAATACGTTCCGCCGGAGCTGCGCGAAGGGGCAGGAGAGCTGGCAGAGGCCGCGGCCGGGAAACTGCCGCCGCTGCTTGAGCAAAAACAGATCCGCGGCGATCTGCACCTGCACAGCGATTGGAGCGACGGCAGCGCCTCCATCGAGGCCCTGGTCCAGGAGGCGGAGGCCCTGGGTTACGAATATATGGCGGTGACCGATCACTCCCCGTCGTTAAAGATCGCCGGGGGACTCGCCGTGGAGCGGCTGCTGGAACAGATTGAAGCCATCAGGCGACTCAACGAGGCGAAGTCCGGCGGCTGCGTCATCCTGGCCGGTGCGGAAGTGGACATCCTCCCTGACGGCTCCCTGGATCTGCCCGACTGGATCCTGGAACGCCTCGACGTGGTCATCGCTTCCGTGCACAGCCACTTCCGGCAGGACCGGGAGACCATGACCAGCCGGATCTGCCGGGCCATGGAGCATCCACTCGTGCATATGATCGGGCACCCCACGGGAAGGCTGCTCGGCAGCAGGGGCGGCTACGAGATTGACGTGGAAAAACTGATCAACTGCGCTGCGGCCACGGGCACGATCTTCGAGATCAACTCCTCGCCGCAGCGGCTCGATCTGCCGGCGGCATACCTGCGCCCGGCCCGTGACGCCGGGGTAAAAATATGCGTGAACACCGACGCGCACAGCACCGTCACCATGGCGGACATGAGCTTCGGCGTTACCGCAGCCCGGCGCGGCCGGCTGGCAGCGGGGGATCTGATCAATACCCTGCCGCTGGCGGAGCTGCGGGCGGTTTTACAGCAAAAACGCCGGAGGGAGAGGTGAGAAGTGAGAAGTTAGAGGTGAGATTGCCGCAGGCGCTTTAAACCTTAGCCCGAATAACATGGTCTATTTTTCTCACTTCCAACATCTCACTTCTCACCTCTCGTAAGCCATGCTACAGGCCTTGGCTTTTTTTCATTCCCTGATTGTGCTCTCGTTTGGATGTAGGCATGGAGGTCAACTTGCAAAGCTGTCGCTCTTTTCATTCATCAGTTTGTATTGTGTTGCTGTATGGGCTGGAATAGCGCATGAATCTTTAATCTACCAGTGGAGAGGCCGGGTCAAATGATCATTACTGAAAGAGAAATCAAGGTCCTGGAGTTCGACGCCATCCGGGAGAGGCTGGCCGCCCTGGCGTCGACACCGATGGGGCGGCAGCGAGCCCTTGAACTAATGCCGCTAGCGGACGCGGCAGCAGTGGAGCAGCTCTTGCGCGAAACCGGCGAAGGGCGCCTGCTCCATGCCCGGGGCGTTTTTTCACCCCCATCCATGGCCGATATTGAACCCTACGTGCTGCGGGCGGACAAGGGAGGCATTTTAAGCGGGGCTGAACTGGCCGCCGTAGCCCTTTTCTTAAAAGGGGCGCGCCGCTGGCAGCAGTTGATGAAAAGCGAGGAGAACCGGGAGCTTTACCCGCTGCTGGCCGGTTTGGTGGCCAGGCTGAACGGCTGCCCGGGGTTGCTGCGCGACCTGGAGCGCGCCATCGACCCGGAGGGTGCGGTTCTGGACAGTGCCTCCCCGCTGCTGGCCTCGCTGCGCCGTCAGCAGCGGATCATCCAGGAACAGATCAAGGAAAAGCTCGATTCCTATTTGCGCAGCAGCCATTTCCGGCGCTACCTGCAGGAGCCGCTTATCACCATCCGCAACGGGCGCTATGTGCTGCCGGTCAAGCAGGAATACCGGCAGCAGGTGGAAGGGGTGCTGCACGATCAATCTTCCAGCGGGGCTACGCTGTTTATCGAGCCGCTGCCGGTGGTGCAACTGCAAAATCAGCTCACCACGGTCACCAACCGGGCCGAGCGGGAGATCGAGCGCATCTTGAGCGAGTTGAGCGTCAAGACGGCAGCCCTGCGGGAAGAGCTGCTGCAGGACCGCGCCATCTTGACCGGACTGGATCTGATCGCCGCCCGCGGCCGACTGAGCCTGGAGCAGCAGGCCATTGCCCCGGAAATATTAAGGGAGGGGAAAAGGCGCCTGCGCCTGGTCCAGATGCGCCACCCGCTCCTCACCGGGAAGGTGGTGCCGCTGAATTTATCCCTCGGTGACGGCCACCGCGTGCTGGTGATCACGGGGCCCAATACCGGCGGGAAGACGGTGGCCTTGAAAACAATCGGGCTCTGCGCGATCATGGTCCAGAGCGGGCTGCATATTCCCGCCGGCGAGGAAACCGCCCTCTCCGTGTTCGATCAGATCAGGGCCGATATCGGCGACGAACAGAGCATCGCCCAGTCCCTGAGCACTTTTTCCGGCCACATGAAAAATATTGTTTCGATCCTGGCGGCAGCCTGCCCCTCATCCCTGGTCCTCTTTGACGAAATCGGGGCGGGGACCGATCCCTCGGAGGGGGCAGCCCTGGCCATGGCCATCCTGGCGGAGCTCTTTGCCGCCGGCGCCCTGGTCGTGGCCACCACCCACATGAATGAGCTGAAGCTGTTCGCCCAGGTGCAGGAGGGGGCGCAGAACGCGGCCATGGAATTCGACCCGGAAACCCTGGCGCCCACCTACCGCCTTTTGCAGGGTGTACCCGGGCAGAGCAATGCCTTTGTGATCGCCGCGCGGCTCGGGCTGCCTGCGGCCGTGCTCGAGCAGGCCCGCTCCTTCCTCCGGCAGGAGCACGGCAATATGGAAAAGATGATCGCCAGCCTGGTCGAGGATCAGCGCCGCCTGGAGCAGGACAGCCGTGAGGCGGCCCGCGACCGGGCCCGGGCACTGGCGCTGCGGCGGCAAATGGAAGAGGAAAAAGAGAAGCTCGAGCTTAAACGGGAAGAGATTCTCCGGCAGGCGCGGGAAGAGGCCCGCCACCTGCTGCGCCACACCAAGGCAACGGTGGATAAGCTGATCCGGGAGCTGCAGGAGCTGAGAAAGGCCGGCACCGGCAACGGTGAAGTGCTGGCGCAGGCTGAAGAGCTGCGCCGGGAGCTGCATGCCCTGCGCCGCGAAACGGAACAGGGGCTGGAATCAAAGGAGGAGTTGCCGCCGCCGGAGCTGGAACTGGCTCCCGGTAAAGCGGTCTTCGTGCAGAGCCTTAAGCAGGAGGGGGAGATCATCTCCTGCTCGGACGACGGCGCGCTGGTACAGATCGGGGCCATGAAGGTCCACGTGCCCCGGCAGGATCTGCGCCTCCTGCGCGTCCCTGAAGGCCGGGAAAAACCCCCTGCCGGCGGCTATACCATGCAAAAGAGCCGGGCCGTGCGCCCCGAAGTGGACCTGCGCGGCATGACCGTGGAGGAGGCGGTGCCGGCCGTGGAAAAACTTTTCGACGACGCCCTCTGGGCCGGCCTTTCCCGGGTTACCCTGATCCACGGCCGGGGAACGGGTAAGCTCATGCAGGGGCTGCACGCCTACCTGCAGGGCCACCCCCTCGTCAAATCATTCCGCCTCGGCCAGCCCGGCGAAGGCGGCACCGGCGTCACCATTGTTGAACTCAAGTCTAAATGATTAGTACCGGGGCAGGGTGAGGGGGCTGAATCCGGCTCCCGCATTTTAAAGAGCAGCAAGGCAAAAGGGGCAGGCCTGCAAGTGCAGGCCCGCCCCTCGCTTTTACCGGGGAACGCAGTTTTTATATTAACGGACGAACGTCCATAACGGAACCCATAAACCGGGCAGCAACGAGCGTCCCTCCGCTCCTTCGTTTCTGCCGTCCAGAAGTTGCTTTAGATAAGACAGGAATCCAGGCAGGCTATTTGTATTACCTCCACTGCCACCAATACCATTTTCTTCTACCTTAAATTTGGCGATCAGGTTTAAATTTCTGTTGAGGTTATTGAGCGTGATGGTCGACTGGGTGGGGTTGCCGTGAACGTCTCCTTCCCATCTATCAAATACATATCCAGATCCAGGGATGGGTTCTGCTTTTATGGTTACCGGAGTCCCAGCCGGAAGAGATATCACGGTACCGGACGAAACAGTCCCGATACCAGAAACTTCAAACTGACCGGCATTGTCGGGTTCTGACGTTACTTTGATTGTGTACTCTTCTGGCGGCGGGGGATCTATCCTTATCGTTACCGTTGCCGGATCGACCGTGCCTTTCTTTTCGAGGATGGCATGAAGGGTGTAGGTATAGGTCTTGCCCGGTTCAACGTGGGAATCGGTATAGCTGCGGCTGTCGGAACCGAGCGTAACACCGCTTTCGGAGCCGTCAACCTCCCGGTAAAGCAAGAATTCTTCGACCTCTGAGCCGCTGTATTTCCAGGTCAGTTTAATCCCTTCGGGAACCAGCTCGGCCTTGAAATCCTTTATGGTCCCGGTGTATTCGGTGTGAATATCGCAAACTTCATCGGGCGCCCTTTCGGAAGCGTCCGCCGGTTTCCGCCCGGCGCCGCGCTTCCAGCGGCCGTCGGTGGTGATAAACTCGGGGCGGTTAAAGAAATACTCTTCGTCAACCTGGTCGCGCGGGCAGAACTCGTTGGCGATCTTGCCGGAAGCTTCGCAGATTTCGAGCTCGATATGCATATCGCATTCCGTGCGCGGCACATGGTTGGCCAGGAAATAATCGGTACGCGTCGCCTCGGCATCACGGCACTCGTCCGTGGGCAGAAGGCCCGATTTCGAACAGACTGTGACCCGCACGATCCCTTCAGGCGCCGGTTTGAATTCTTCCGCCGGCACCTTTTCGTAGACCTTGCTAAAGACGTCGCGCAGGCATGAGGTGGTGTAGTTCCAGCCGTTGACGATCCGTCCCATGGTTTTGATATCGTAGCCCATCCAGAGGGAGGCAACCAGGTTTGGCGTATAGGCCATCAGGTAAGCGTCAAAAAATTCATCGGTGGTGCCGGTTTTTGCCGCCATGGGGCGCGGGCTTTGCAGCCCCCGGGCGGTAGTGTTGCGCACTACTTCCTGGAGAATGCTGTTGATTAAAAAGGCCGTTTGCTCGGAGATCACCTGTTCCGGGTTGAGCTTGTGCTCGTAAATAATATTTCCTTCCCGGTCTTCGATCCGCGTCACCGTGTACTGGTCTATCTTTAACCCGTCCGTGGCAAACACGGCAAAAGCCTGGGCCATATCCAGGGCCGTTACTTCGCAGGCTCCGAGGGTCCAACTGGGCTGGGCTTCAGCCGGGTTGAGGGTTGAAAGACCCATCCGCCGGGCGTACTCCGCCCCTTTTTCCGGCCCAACCGCCAGGTAGGTGCGGACAGCCGGTATGTTCAGGGAGTGGGAGAGCCCCGTGCGCACGGTAACCAGGCCCTGGAACGCCCCGCTGTAGTTTTCCGGGTACCAGGTCGGGTTCGCTTCGACGATCATCGGGGAGTCGTCCAGGGTGGCTCCCGCTCCGGCCAGCGTCCCTTCTTCAAAGGCCGGGGCATAGGCAATCAGGGGCTTGATCGCCGATCCGGGCTGCCTTTCACTTAAGAAGCGCAGGTTCTTGTTGTTGGGGCCGTATGCCCGGCCACCGCCTAAAGCCATGATGGCTCCTGTTTGCGGATCAGCCAAAACCAGGGCGGCCTGGGGTTGCGGGACGCCGTTTTCTTCATCAATATACGCGTCGGGGTAGTCCGCGGGCAGTTCGCCGTTGTTGGCGAGGAAAGCCTCCCACAGCTTTTCCATGTTTATATAGATAGTGGTCGGGTAATGCTCCGCCTTGTTCATTACCGCTTCCACGTGGCTTTGAAGTTCCGTGTCCAGGGTGGTATAGATGCGCAAGCCGCCGTTATAGATGGCATTGTATGCTTCGTCCTTATTGCCGTATTCAGGCATGGCGGAGAGGATTTCAATCAGTTCGTGGTGCACCACGTAGTCGACAAAATACGGATAGGGGTATTCCGGGTTCGGCGGTTCCGCGTAAACAATATGCTTGTTTACGGCGGCCTCGTATTCGGCTTCGCTGATAAAGCCGAGCCGCTTCATGTTATTGAGGGCCAGCTTTGCCCGCGCCTCCGCTTCTTCCTTGTTGATAAAGGGGTTGTAATACTCAGGAGCGCGCAGCAGCGCCGCCAGCAGGGCTGCCTCGGCAATGGTAATTTCACCTACACTTTTGTTGAAGTAGGTTTGGGAGGCGGTTTCAACGCCGTAGGCGCCGTTGCCGAAATACATCCGGTTCAAATACATCTCCAGGATTTCATCTTTCGAAAACTGCTGTTCCAACTGCACGGCCAGCCAGATCTCCTGGACCTTGCGCTTAATGCTTTTTTCCTGGGTCAGGTAGGAGTGCTGCACCAGCTCCTGGGTGAGCGTGGTTGCGCCCTGCGAAAAACTTTTCGTGCGCAGGTTGACATAGAGAGCCCGCATGAAGCCGATGATATCAAAGCCGAAGTGCTTCTCAAAGCGCTCGTCTTCTAGGGCGATGACCGCCTTTTGCATATGATCGGGTATTTCCGAAAGGGGGATGTAGAGGCGGTTTTGTTCGGCGTGCAGCGCCGTAACCTCGTTGCCCAGGTTGTCGTAAAGGATCGACGTTTCCACCGTTTTCAGCAAATCTACATCAAGCGCCGGGCAGTCCCGGAGGTAATAGGCAACCAGGCCGGCCGCCGAAGCGGCGCCGGCCAGGATCAAAACAACAAGTAAAATGAATATAATCGTAAGAGGTTTTGCAATATTTCTTTTATTTTTCCCCCCGCGGGATGATCCGTCTGTTTTTTTCGGGTTCCCTTTATGCCGGTCCGGGGGTACCGTTTTAGCTGCCATTGATAAGCGCGCCTCCTCTTAAAGACAAGCTGCTATCGTAAACATTTATTATAGATATTATAGCACACTCCAGGTAAGGTCAAAACTTAAAATAGTTTTTAATTTCTTTAACAACGCGAGCCTGGAACCGGGCTAGCCGGCACTGAAAAAAACGCAGCCGCGAGTGCGGGAAAAGAGTTGTTGACTTCACCGTTGAAGATGTTCAATAATATAGTTAACGAAAGGATTGATGCTGGAACCGGCGCCAGCGGCTAACTGCCGGGGGCGCTGTGCTAATTCTGTTGCCCGCACGAACTGATTTCCCCGCTAAAAAGGAGTTAATCGTCATGCATTTTAGACTGATTGCCGAAAACGAGTCGGCTCGCCTGGATGATTTTTTGAGAAGCACCCCGAACGGCCATATTTTTCAATCTTACTGCTGGGGTGAAGTAAAAAAAACGGAATGGCAGCCGCTGCGCCTAATCGGTGAAACCGAGTCCGGCGAGATCGTTGCCGCGGCGACCGTGTTGAAACGGAGGATACCGGCGCTTCGAAAAAGTTTCTTTTACCTGCCCCGCGGGCCGATTTTAAAGGACTGGTCCAACCGCGAGCACTTCACCCGCTTAATGGATTTTCTGAAAAGTTTGGCTGCGGAGCACAAGGCTATTTTTATCAAAATCGATCCCTGCATCAGGGAGAGCGAATTCGAACCAGTCCGCCTGCTGGCGGAAGCCGGTTTTCGCCGGGTAGGGATGGATCATGGATTCGGCGGCCTGCAGCCGCGCTATACTTTCCGTCTCGATATAAGCAAGGATCTCGATGGGATCATGAGCGCCTTTAACCATAAGCTGAGATACAAGATCCGCTTTGCCTACAAGAAAGGGATCACCTTTGTCCGCCCCGGCAGGGAAGAGGGGCTGAAAGGATTTATGAAAATCATGCAGGAAACCGCGGACCGCGGTGAATTCGTGATCAGGGAGCCCTTTTATTATGACCGGGTTTACCAGAACCTGGCGCCCCAGGGTTCTGCTGTTTATATCCTCGGTTATTACCAGGGCGAACTGATTACCGCGGCGCTCGCTTTTGCTTTCGGCGATAAAGCCTGGGGCATGTACAGCGGGCAGGCCAACGTTTACCGCAATATTTATGCTTACCATGCCCTGATCTGGGAACAGATCAAGTGGGCTAAAGAAAGGGGCGCCAACTGCTTTGATTTTTACGGTGTGCCCGGCGAAGTGGATGAAAGCCATCCCCTGTATGGGATCTATCATTTCAAGAAAAGCTTCGGCGGCGAGCTGTATACCTTTGTCGGCGAAATGGACCTGGTTCTATCTCCCTTTTACTACTTCTTCTGGACCCGCCTCTTCCCCCTCTACCGCAACCTTCTCCTTTGGGTTACCAGAATGCTCAGGCGCGGGCGGCGCAGCACGGCCGGCGAAGGGTCCAGCCCTCTCTCCATGACTTCATAAGAAATCCTGCTTTGGAGAAATTGCAGGGGTAGACCGGAGCTGTTCAGGTCTGCCCCTTTTTTACTACGACCTCCTGGCAATCACCCGGCTATAAAATGCTAGAAGTGTAGTTTTCGGCAGTTCACTTCTCCCATATTTTAACTTTTCCGTAGCATATTTCCTGTTAATTATGGTGAATTAATCCATTCTACAGAAAATTTAAATTAAAATTTAAAAAAAGTCTATTATAATTTGTTTGGATAGGATAAAATATTATTAAAGTAAAAAATAATCTTGCGGATGCAAGAAACTGGAGGCTGAGATGACGTCATGGAGCAAAGCTCGGTCATGGAATTGCAGGGGCTGGCAGCGGAGCTGCAACCGTTCTTTTACCCGGAATCGGTGGCCGTGATCGGGGCAAGCCGGAATCGGTATAAGCCAAGCGGCATTCCTCTCCATCTCTTTTCCATGTTCGGTTACCGGGGCGAGCTATACCCGGTCAATCCCAAGCATGAAGATGTGTGCGGGTTGAAATGTTATGCTTCTGTCCTGGAGATTCCCGGCAAAGTGGATCTGGCCATTATTAGCGTGCCCGCCGCACAAACCATGAAAGTATTGGAAGAGTGCGCCGCCAAGGGGATTAAGGCCGCCATTATTTTTAGCTCCGGTTTTGCCGAGGTCGGTGAAGAGGGGCGGCAGCAGCAGAAAAAGATGCAAAAAATTGCGCAAAAAACGGGTATGCGCATTCTCGGCCCCAACTGCCTCGGCTTATTGAATTATTATAACGGAAATACAGCCAGTTTTTTATACCAGCAGAAACCGGAAGAGCTGGTCTACCCCCACACCCTTTCCTTTATAACGCAGAGCGGGGGCATGGGGGGTATCATCTACCAGATGATGCTCCAGTACTCGGTTGGTTTTAACTATTTGGTCAGCACAGGCAACGAAGCAGACCTCAGTTTTGCCGAAATCCTCAGTTACCTGGCGGAAAGAGACGAGGTCGGCCTGATCGGCGGTTTTTTGGAAGGCTTGCATAAGGACGGGCGCCTCTTCATGGATGCCTGCGACCGGGCCCTCAGGAGGCGGAAGCTGGTGACCATGCTGAAAGTGGGACGCAACCCTGCCGCCGCAGCGGCCGCCTCTTCCCATACCGGGGCGATGGTCGGTGAAGACCGGGTTTACGACGGCCTTTTCAAGCAGTATGGCGTGGTGCGGGCCGATGAGGTCGAACAGATGAACGCGCTGATTACCATTCACGCCGCCGGGCGTATACCGGAGGGGAAAAGGATCGGGGTGATCAGCGTTTCCGGGGGCGGGGGCGTCGTGGTTGCCGATAAATGCTTCCAGTTTGGCTTAGAGCTGGCCTCATTTTCCGAGCGGACGGAAACGGCTCTGCACGCCTTTTTCCCGTCCTTTGGCTCGGTCCGGAACCCCGTCGATTTAACTTCGGCCTTGCTGCTGCAAGCGGATCTCTTCGAGCGGGCGATCAGCACGGTCATGGCAGACCCGGCGGTCGATGTGGGCGTCATCTTTTATAACCTTGAGGTGCCCAGCCCGGCGGCAACGGCGAAAATTGCTGCCGCCTATCGCCAGTTGCCAAAACCGCTGGTCCTTTTTTCCTGGCCGTCATGCCTGGATTTAGCTGTAGAGGCAAAGAAAGAGTTAATCCAGGCCGGCGTGCCGGTCATCGAAAACATCTCCAGCGGCCTCTGGGCCATCGCCGCCCTGGCGGACTGGAAGAGGAAAGTGGAACTGTGGCAGCCTTTCCCCTGCTATACCCCGGGGCGCAGGCGTGAAGCAGCGCTGCAGATACTGCGGCAGTATGGCGCCGGCCGCGCCCTTCCCGGCGCGCAAGCCAAGAAAATCCTCCAGATTTACGATATCCCGGTTGCCAGGGAGCACCTGGCCCGCAGCGCCGAAGAAGCGGCCGACGCGGCGGCGGAGCTCGGCTACCCGGTCGTTTTAAAAGTTAATTCCCCGGACATTCTCCATAAGAGCGATGCCGGCGGAGTCCTGTTAAACCTGGCCGATGAGGCGGCGGTCAGGGAAGGTTTTTCACAGATCATGGAGAACGCTGCCCGCTACAAGCCGGAGGCGGCTATCGACGGGATCCTGGTCCAGGAGATGCTAAAACCCGGCCTGGAGGTAATGATCGGCTTTAAGCAGGACCCGATCTTTGGTCCCGCTGTTTTATTCGGCCTGGGCGGCGTCTTCGTGGAGATATTTGATGATGTGGCGGTGCGGGTGGCCCCCTTGCGCGAGCAGGATGCCGTGGCCATGCTTGAAGAAATCAGGACCAGGGCGCTCCTCGAAGGGGTGAGGGGCATGGCTCCCCGGGACCGGGATGCCCTGGTCTCCATCCTCATGAAGATCTCCCGCCTCTCCCTTGAGCTGCGGAGCGCGATCAAGGAAATGGATATTAATCCCCTCATTGTCTATGAGTCCGGCGCGGGCGCTGTTGCCGCCGATGCCCTGATCATCCCCGCCGGGAAGCGCAGCCAATCGCCGCATTAAATGGCCGTAATTGCAGGGATACTCTATCAAGCATTCTAAAACAAAAGGGTTTCGTTTTTAAACCGGGGACTGTCCCAAAAACCGGCAGGGACAGTCCCATTCTTTCACACCCTCGCCCCGGCGCGGAGCCGGGGCTGAACCTGCATAGTAAGGCGGAGATCTGGGCAAGGATATAATACCTAACAATGTTCAGAGCAAAAGGAGGTTTTTCCATGCGGGCTACCATGCGCCAAGTTGGCAAAGCGGAGTTTATGGCCCTGTTCCACCACTACCAGGCGGAGACACTCTGCGCCAAAAAGCTGCAGAGCTATGCCAGCCAGGTCCAGGATTCCCGGTTAAAGAGCCTGATCTCTGAAATGAGCAACCAGTGCCAGGAGCGCTCCCAGTGGCTTTCGTCAACCTTAAGTGAAGCCGGCGGTTCGCAGTTTATCAGCTCGTAATCCCGTATTGATCAACACTAATTGAAAAGGTGGTTCAGAAATGATGCCGCAACAGTTGACCGATAAAGAGATTGCCGGAGACATCCTGGCGGGCACCAAGCTCTCCGCCAGCAGCTACCTGCAGGCGGTCCTTGAAGCCCAGGATCCGAGCATCCGGCAAACCTTTAAAGACTATCAAGATCAATGCCTGGAGCAGCATGAAAAAATTTTCCGCTATATGCAGGACCAGGGCTGGTACAAGGTCCCCATGAACCAGGAACCATGAACTAAACCCCTTCAAAATGCTCCGTGCAGTGGCCTGATCCTTTCACAGGGTCGGGCCACTGTGCATTGTTGCCGCACTGATCCGGCTGGCTTAGTTGGAGGGCATTTGCCCCTTACAAGGCTGTGGGAGTATGTTATAATGATAGTCCGGAGGGATGGCTGTGCGTGGCTTTAGCTTTAAGCCGCTCGATTTTGTGATCGCCGCCGTCCTGCTCGCTGCCGGACTGGTCGGCCTATGGTACAACCTCGGCAGGGGCGGGATGCCGGAGCAAAAATATGCGGTGGTTTATGTGGACAATAAACCGGTCGCCGAACTCTCCCTGGCAGAAAGTGACCGGTATGCATATACGATTCATTTTGGCGCAGAGAGGCAGCATGAGGCGACCCTTGAAATAGAGGGAGGGCGCGTGCGCATGCTGCCCCTGGATGAGTCCCTCTGCCCCCGGGGTATCTGTTCCCACACGGGCTGGATCAGCCACCATTACGAGAGCATCGTCTGCCTGCCGAACCGGATCATGGTGGTATTCGCCCAATCGCCGGCTGATCCGGACCGGATCGACGTGGTTACGTATTAATGTCGTTTCGTGTATTGTTGACAATGATATTGATCGTCTATATAATTGTTGTAGTTTTTTTAGGGAGTCTTGGCCATGCACATTTTTTTACCCGAAGTGAAAGCCAGGCACGGTGAAGTAATCGATTACTTCTTTGAGGGGCCGGTTCCGGAAAGCTATGGCCCGGAAGTGGCGGGAAACGGCACCCTCCAGTTAAAGGTTTCCGTCCGCAGCAGCGGTGCGAAAATTATCGTCAGCGGCACCCTCGAAGCTGAAGTTGACGCCCTGTGCAGCCGCTGTGTAAAGCCATTCAGGCAGCGCTTCACCTCCGATTTCCAGGAAACTTTTACCGTGGTACCGAGCAGTGCGGAGCCCGAGGATCCGGTGCAGGCCGCGGTGGAGACCGCAAACGAGCTGACGGTAACCGGCGATTATCTTTACCTGGACGAGTTTTTACGCCAGATTTTTATCCTGGCCCAGCAGTTCAATCCGCTTTGCAAGGCCGATTGCCTGGGGCTATGTCCCGGTTGCGGTGCCGATCTGAACAACGAGCCCTGCCGCTGTTCTGCCGAACCGGAGATCGATGCAAGATTAATCAAGCTCAAGGAATTCCATTCCCGCGGCTAATTGCGAAGGAGGTTACACAGATGGCGGTTCCCAAGCAAAGAACTTCCAGTACCAGGCGTGACAAGCGCCGTACCCATTGGAAATTAGCCGCTCCCGCGCTGGTACCATGCCCACAGTGTCATGAACTCAAACCGCAGCACCGGGTTTGTTTAAAGTGCGGCTATTACAAGAACCGGGAAGTTGTTAAAGTGGAATAGTTCTCCTGGTGCGGCTTACAATGCGCCCCTTTTTCCTCTCGAAAAGGGGCGCATTGTCTATAAGTGACCGGAATTGATCGATAAGGGAAGTGAATAATAGATATGATACGGGTAGCGGTAGATGCAATGGGCGGAGACTTCGCCCCTGATGAAATTGTCCGCGGCGCAGTGGAAGCCATCTCGGCCAGGGACGATCTTGAGCTCTATCTGGTCGGGCGGGAGGAGCGAATCAAGCAATCGCTGGCGGGGCTTGACTATCCAGCCGGCAGGGTTGCGATCGTCAACGCCCCGGAAGTAATTGAAGGCACGGATGACCCGGGCCTGGCGATCCGGCGCAAAAAAGATTCTTCCATGGTGCAGGCGCTGCAAATGGTGCGCCGCGGCGAGGCCGATGCGGCCGTCAGCGCCGGCAATACGGGGGCGCTGATGGGCGGCGGGTTGCTGTTCCTGGGGCGCCTGGGCCAAATCAGCAGGCCGGCGCTGCTGGTGGTGCTGCCCGGTTTCAGCGGGGCGCCGTTCGTGCTGCTCGATGCGGGGGCGAACATGGATGCCCGGCCGGAGCAGCTAGTGCAATATGCCCATATGGGCCGGATTTACGCCCAGCAGCTCCTCGGCATCGCCAGGCCGCGGACAGCCCTTTTAAATGTGGGGACCGAACCGCAGAAAGGCAATCAACAGGTTAAAAAAGCATATGCTTTATTTGCGGAACATGTGCCGCACTTTTGCGGCAATATCGAGGGGACCGGCCTCTTCTTTAACGCCGCAGACGTGGTCGTCTGCGACGGGTTTGTGGGCAATATCGTGCTCAAGCTTACAGAAGGGCTCTCGCGGGGCCTCCTGCAGTCCCTTAAGGAGGAATTTACCGCTTCGGCTCGCTACCGCGCCGGCGCCCTTCTTTTAAAACCGGCCCTTTACCGGCTGCGCGATAAATTTGACGACACCGCGTACGGGGGAGCGCCCCTGGTCGGGGTCAACGGGCTTTGCATTAAATGTCACGGTTCGTCTAAGGCCATGAGCATTGAACAGGCTTTGTTGAAACAGGTTTACCCCTTTGTGAAGAACCGGGTTTTGGCCTTGTTTGAAGAGGCCCTGCTCCATATGCCGTCTTCCAAGAAGGAAGCAGATTAAGTCGATGTCAGCACGGCCAATGGCGGGAGGCCCGGGCCTGCGAGGCGCTGGTGGAGGGCGCTATTGACCAATTGAAGAAGATTGATATACTAATTAATAGCCTCAGCCACTAGAGCGATCAGTATAGATAGAAGAGCCTTCTTGCCCTATCTTGAAAGGAGGTGAACGAAGTGAACATTCAGGATAAAGTCAAGTCGATTGTGGCGGAACAGCTTGAAATCGATATTGACAGCTTAACCATGGAAACCACTTTCGAGGAGATTGACGCCGACTCGCTGGATATCGTCGAGTTGGTGATGGCCCTGGAGGAGGAATTCGAACTGGAAATATCCGACCAGGAAATTGAGAATATCAAAACCGTGGGCGATATAGTGAAGTATATCGAGCCCAGGATTTAATTAAAAGCAGGGGTGACCATTCCATTAATCCAATTTGGTCGAGCTGTGGCGCTAAAATGTGGCGGGATGCCGGGCGGGCCCTTGACGAAGCGGGTCGGTACGACGGTGCTGTGCTGGCCGGTCCGGGAATCGACGGCATTCAGAGCCTGGAGCAGCATCTGTAGCTATTATGGTAAGAAAGGGCCCCGGCGGATCAGCCCTTTTTTTATTCCGGTATTGATCGCCAACGGGGCTTCGGGCTAAAGCCGATCCTGCCTGCTGCTCCCGATCCGGAAGGGAGGGGAGCCCGGCCGGGCATGCGCAACGCGCTGCAGCACCAGACCATCCTGGTGACCGGAGGGCCTATTTCATCGAGCCGAAAAAAGGGGTAGGGGTATGAGCTGGCCGGAACTGGTGGAGCAGTTCATAAAAACAGTGCAGTGGGAAATCAAAGATCGCAGCCTCTATGAGCAGGCCTTGACGCATTCTTCCTATGCGCACGAGAAGGGAAATCGCCACCGGCATAACGAGAGGTTGGAATTTTTAGGGGACGCCGTCCTTGAACTGATTATCAGCGATTATCTTTATTTTACATACTCTCAGTTGCCGGAAGGGAAGCTGACGCGCCTGCGCGCGGAGCTGGTATGCGAGGCTTCCCTGGCGAGGCTGGCTTATATCATTGGCCTGGGCCGTTTTTTACGCCTGGGAAAAGGCGAAGCAGCATGGGGCGGTAGCAGCCGCCCTTCTTTGCTTGCCGATGCCCTGGAGGCCCTCATCGGAGCCCTCTACCTTGACCTTGGCTTTGAGCAATGCCGGGAATATGTGCTCAAGCTTTACCGGCCGGTGCTGCAGGACTTGCAGCAGGGGGTGCTGCAGCAAGACTATAAGACGATCCTCCAGGAACTGATACAGGCACGATATGCTGTCACCCCCGAATACAGGATTGTCCTGGAAAGCGGTCCCGATCATGACAAGACCTTTGAGGCAGTAGTGTTGATCAAGCAAAAGGCAGCCGGACGGGGCCGGGGGCGCAGTAAAAAAGAGGCTGAGCAGGCGGCGGCCAAAGAGGCCTGGAACGCACTGCTCGCCGCAGATGATGCGAAAAGTGCCGAAACGGGAGCGGACAAATGTATTTAAAAAGAATGGAGCTATTCGGCTTTAAGTCCTTTGCCGAAAAGACGGAACTGCACTTTACCCCGGGCATAGTGGCGATCATCGGTCCGAACGGGTGCGGCAAGAGCAACCTGGTTGATGCCGTGCGCTGGGCCCTGGGCGAGCAAAGTGTCAAGCTTTTGCGCGGCAACCGCATGGAAGAGGTGATCTTCTCCGGTAGCGCCAGCCGCAAGGCCCTGAACTTCGCCGAGGTTTCCCTCACTTTCACCGGAGCCGCTTCTTTCTTAAACCTCGATTATGACGAAGTCACGATAACGAGGCGCCTTTTCCGCTCCGGGGAAAGCGAATACCTGATCAATAAATCGGCCTGCAGACTAAAGGATATTACCGAGCTGTTTCTCGATACCGGTATCGGCAAAGACATCTATTCGGTGATCGGGCAGGGGCGGGTCGAAGAGATCATCAATAGCAAGCCGGAAGATCGCCGGGAGATTTTTGAAGAAGCCGCCGGCATCTTGAAATACAAGTTGCGCAAAAAAGAGGCCCAGCGGAGGCTGGAGGAGACCAGGGAAAACCTGGTCCGGGTCCAGGATTTAATCATCGAACTCGAAACCCAGGTCGAGCCAATGCAGGAGCAGGCTGCCGTAGCCCGCCGCTACCGGGCTTTGAAAGAGCAAAAGGAACACCTGGAAAGGCAGCTGATGACCCACCGGATTAACCGTTCCCGGGAGCAGTTGTCCCTTACGGAGCGGCAGTTGCAAAAGGTTAACGACGCCCTGGCCGCCGCGGCCGCCGAGGGGGCGGCACGGGAGGCCAGCCTGCAGGAGATCAAAGGGCGGGAAGCGGAAGAGCTGCAACTGCAGGCCGAGCTGGAGCGGCAGTTGAACCGGCTTTCCCGGGAAATCGAGCAGCAGGAAGGGGAGTTGCGCCTGCTGCAGGAACGGAAAACAGACCTGCAGGAGCAGCTTGGACAAATTGGGAGCCGGCGGGAGCAGCTCGATGCCGAAACCGCCCGGGCCCGCAGCCAGCTTGCATCGCTGGAGGATGAGCTGGCCAAGAAGCGGGAAGCGGTGCAAGAGGAAAGGGCGCAGCGCGACCGGCTGCAGGAAGAGCTAGCCGCTTTTGAAAAAAGCGCCCTTTTCAGTGAAGTGGAGGCCCAGCAAAGCAAGCTCTACCAGACCCGGACCCGTTACGAGGCGGCGGTAGCCGCCGTAGCTGAGCTCAACCAGCAGCTTGAGCGCTTGCAGCGGCGCAAGGCTGATCTGGAAGAAAGCGATGCAGCACTGAAGGGGCAGATCGCCCGGCTTCGGCCGCGCCGGCAGGAACTGGAGACCCGGCTGCAAGCGTGCGCAGCCGAAGCTGCGGAGGCGGGGAAAAAACTGGCCCAGGCCGAAGCGGAGCAAAAAGCGCTGCAGGCTAAAGGGGCCCGTTGCCAGCAGGAACTGCAGCAGGGGCGTGAAGAGCTGCGCGGGGTCAACAGCCGCCTGCAACTGTTGCAGGAGCAGGAGGCGGGGATGAGCGGCTACTACCGGGGGGTGCGGGAAGTTTTGCAGGCCCGCCCGGCAATCCCCGGGATCATCGGACCCGTGGTCGATTTGATTGCCGTCGAAGACCGTTACCTGCGCGCCATCGAGACCGCGCTGGGCGGGGGGCTGCAGTTCATCGTCACCAACAATGAGGACGCCGCCAAGGAGGCCATCCGCTTCCTGAAAGAAGGAGGGCGCGGCTGGGCTACCTTTTTGCCCCTGGATACGCTCCGCCCGCCCCGTTCATCGCTGGAGGGCTACCCGGGCTGGCGCGAGCTGGAAGGGGTCATCGGCAAGGCCACGGAGCTGGTGGAGATTGACCCGGCCTATGCCAAGGCCGTCCAATACCTCCTTGATGGGATCGCCATCTGCCGCGACCTGGAGGCGGCATCCCGGCTAGCCCGTTTTGTCAAACACAGTTGCCGCGTGATCACGCTGGAGGGCGATGTGATCAACCCCGGCGGGGCGCTCCGGGGCGGCAGTGTGCCGCGGCGCAACGCGGCACAACCGCTGGGCCGCCGCAAGGAGATCGAAGCCCTGGAACGGGAGCAGCGGGATTTACAACAAAAAATAGCCGCCCAGGAGGAAACGATCAAGCAAACAAACCAGGCGCTCGCCCGGAGCAGCACGGAAATAGAGCGGGCGCGGGGCGCTGCGACAGCGGCGGCGGAAGAGCTGCACAAAGCGCGCCGGGCCCTGGAAGAGCTGCAGCAGGAAGAAAAATTTTTGGCGGAACAGTGCCGTAAAAGCTGCGCCGATCTGGCCGGCATTGAAGAGGAAAGAGAGGAGCTGAAGCAGCGCCTCGCCAAAAACGAGCAGGACCGCGATAATCATTTACAGGAAAGTGCCGTTCTCGAGCAGGAACTGGCTGGCAAGAAGGAGCTCTATCAGCGCAGCATGGAGCGCAAAAAGGAGCTTGATGCGGCCCTTACCGAAGCCCTGGTTCAGTTGAACACCGCCCTGGAGCAGGAGAGATCCCTGGCCGCATCCATAAACAGGCTGCAGGAGGAGCTGGCCCGGCTCCAGCGGGAACGCTCCGCCCTGGAAGCGCAGGAGGAAAAAATTAAAAAATCCCTGGCTGCAAATGCAGAGGCGCAGAAAGGCATTTCTGCAGCCCTGGATCAGCTGCACCAGCAGAGCGCCTGGCAACTGCAAGAGCTGGGAGCACAGAGAAAGAGCGCCGACGCGGCCCGCGCCGCCATCATGGAGCTTGAAGCCGAGGAGCAGCGCTGGCGAAGCCGTGTTAACCGCCTGGAGAAGCGGGAACGGCAGCTCGCCCTGGACCAGGCCCACCTGCAGGCCGATTTGAATTATCAGCAACTGCGCTACCAGGAGCTGTTCCGCACCGCGGAGCTGCTCGAGCTGGATCCCTCCTTTGAGAATGAAGCTTGCGCGCAGCAGATCGAGGCGCTGAATGAAGACCTGGAGGCCATGGGCGAAGTTAACCTGGGGGCGGTGGAAGAGCTGGCCCGCCTGCAGGAGCGGATCGATTTTTTAAAAAGCCAGCAGGATGACCTGCGCAAAGGTGAACAGTCGCTGCGCAAGGTGCTCGCGGAGATCGATCAGCGCATGGAGCACTATTTCATCACCACCTTTGAAGTGATCCATAAAAATATGCAGCAGGTTTTCACCGATCTTTTCCAGGGAGGCCAGGTGCTTCTCAAGCTGACCGATCCCGACAATGTCCTGGAATCGGGTATTGAGATCAGCGCCCAGCCACCCGGTAAAAAGCTGCAAAATATCTCCCTCCTCTCGACCGGGGAGAAGGTGCTCACTGCCCTGTCGCTGCTTTTCGCCATTCTCAAGCATAAACCGGCGCCTTTTTATCTGCTGGACGAGATCGAATCGGCCCTTGACGACGTCAACCTGACCCGGTTTGTCAAGTATTTAAAGCAGGCCGCTGCCGGCGCCCAGTTCATTTTAATCACGCACCGCAAGCGGACCATGGAAGAGGCCGATGTGCTCTACGGCGTTACCATGCCCGAGTCCGGGGTGTCGAAAGTGGTTTCCCTAAAGCTCGATCAGGTTAAGGATGAGAGGGCTAGCTGATTATTTTCACCGTTCTCACCGGGACGGTTCCAGTGACAACTTTGTTCTGCTGGCACCCCGCTTGGGTAGAGCTGGACGTCTAACCTGAAAATGCGGGAGCCGTATTCAGCCCCCCTCACCCTGCCCTCTCCCCCCAGAGGGTGGAGAGGGGATTATCAACGGCACCAACTTGGAGGACGCAGCCCCGAGCTTGTACAGCTTGCACTGGAGAGGGAATAATGTGTGGTGACATTTTCATTCCCTTCATTCCCGGACGGGGCCCTTGACTGCCAGGGCACGAACCTATTTTGGAAGTTGACAGAGCCGGAGCAATCATCTGTTGTAAACGGAGGAATCGGTTTTGAGTTTACTGGAACGCTTTAAAAAGGGACTGGCGCGCAGCCGGGAAGGGTTCAGCCGCCGCCTCGATCATCTTTTCCACCGCGGCGAGATTGACGAAGAATTCTACCTGGAACTGGAAGAAGTGCTGATCGCCGGCGATGTGGGCGTGGAGACCGGCCTCAAACTGGTGGATCAACTTAAAGAAGAGGTGGGCCGCGCCCGGCTCAAGGAACGCGCCGCAGCCCGTGAGCTGCTGGTGCAGCTGATCGCCGCCAGGCTCAGCGCACCGGAAGCGGCGCCGCTGCCGGAGGAGCGGCCGCGGGTTATTTTGCTGGTCGGGGTAAACGGCTCGGGCAAAACCACTACCGCCGCCAAGCTGGCGCACCGCTACCGGCAGGAGGGAGAGAAGGTCATGCTCGTGGCCGGAGACACTTTCCGCGCCGCGGCAATCGAACAGCTCGAAATCTGGGCCAGCCGCGCCGGGGTAGATCTGGTCAAGCAACAGGCCGGATCCGATCCTTCAGCCGTGTTTTTCGACGCGCTTCATGCGGCGCTGGCGCGCAAGACCGACGTGGTGATCGGCGATACTGCCGGCAGGCTGCACACCAAGGTCAATCTCATGGAAGAGCTGAAGAAGATTCACCGCGTCATCGGGCGGATCGTACCCGGGGCTCCGCACCAGGTCTTGCTTGTGCTCGACGCCACTACAGGCCATAATGGCCTCGCCCAGGCGGCCCGCTTTCACGAAGCGGTGACCGTGGACGGGGTAGTCCTGACCAAGCTGGACGGCACCGCCCGCGGCGGCATCGTGGTCGCGGTCCGCGAGGCCCTGGATCTGCCGGTGCGCTATGTGGGCATCGGCGAAAAAATGGAAGATCTCGAACCGTTCCAGCCCGAAGAATTTACCCGCGCCCTGCTGGAGTAGCCGCCGGAGTGACTATTGAAACGGCCGCAGCGATTCAAAAGCCCCTCAAGATCAATCATAAAATCCACGCTAATTTGGCCCAGGTGCCCAATTCCCGCTCCAGGAACGCCGCGGTCTGCAGGCAGACCCGGGTCATTTTCTCCAGCAGCTGCACCGACAGCTCGTTTTTGCTCCAGGACGATCGCCTCCAAACTCCTGGGCTCCAGAGAAATTGCTGGTATACGAACAGGGATCACTGACCTTGCTGAACCCGGTGGAAGAGGTCCAGTAATCGGCACAGCTCTTCTGCACATAAATCCGGATATTGTAGCCATGACGAGCGATCCGGTCTGTGACAATGTAGTCTTGTTGAACGCTTTTGTGTTACGCCAAGCAAAGCCGAAGAAGTACCACTTTTTAAGAAAGCTTCCAGATGCTTGGCTGCGAATTTCTCCAGCTTTTGGGATTGGGGGCTATCGCAGGCATAAGGAGCCATTTGCGTTCTTTAACAA
>LSQX01217817.1_pt2 | contig 22721 bp, 27 predicted proteins | sample 654561 | NCBI WGS metagenome assembly LSQX01 (sample SAMN04489861, study PRJNA283612) | anaerobic digester metagenome | isolation source: 4 biogas reactors fed with cattle manure at either 37C or 55C with and... | place: Denmark: Kongens Lyngby | collected 2014
GTTTGGAGTGATCCTGAGCTCAGGCTGCCTGGTAAGTCTCCCTATGAGTACAACGCGGTTGAGCACTCTCTTCCCTCCGTAGTGGCGCTTATTTCAGTTCTCCCTGCTCTACTTGAGCTCCCTCCGGGGAAGAAGCTCCTTTTCCCGATCCTTGTTGAGGTTCTCTCACGACTCGGACCGCCCTAGTTTCGTGGGCCTCTACGCGGGGCTCCTGGGGGCGCTTAGCAGACTGTTTGGAGCTCCTCTGCTTGCGCTTTACGTTGTCGAGCCTGACGATCATGTGGCGCACGATGTCTTGGTCAATCTTCATGAGGCGGTCGAGCTCCGCCGAGACCTCACGCTCGGCCTCAAATACCATCAAAATATAAAGCCCTTCCCTCATGTCATTGATCTCGTAGGCGAATCGCCGTTTGCCCCACTTCTCGGCGGAGTGCACCGTGCCGTTGCCTTCGGTCACTACGTCTTTGTACCTGGAGATGATCGAGGCGACTTTCTCTTCATCGTGTTCGGAGCTGACGATGAATAGGAGTTCGTATTTTCTCATGACAATATCCTCCTCCCTTGGACTTATGGCCCCATCAAGAGGGGCGGGAGTTAGGGGGCGCTCCCCCTTCGCTCAACCGGCGCCAGTCAATTATAGTCCAAAGCTCCTTCCGGTCACAAGTCCAAGGAGCCCCTTTTTCCCATTAGCTGGTAGACAGATCTTGAGGAGCTACATATGTCCTTTTCTTTAGTCTCCGGTTGAACTTAACTCTGTCCAAGAGGACTACCCGGCCGCACTCTTTGCACTTGAGCCTGACGTCTGCTCCGGCCATGAGGACGGCCCATATATCGCCGCCGCAGGCGTGCGGCTTCTTCATCTGAACAATGTCGCCGGCTCGAAGCGGCGGATCAAGGATCAACAAAGGCCAAGCCACCCCCGGCTACAGTTTGACTCTTGCAATGACCGCAGGCCATATGGCCTGGTAGACGCCGAGGAGGAGCGCCGTGAGATATGAGCCGGCCGCCGCTTCCCTGGCAGCGCCAAGAAATCCTGCGGTCAGGAATGGGTACAAGACTCCGGCCAGAAGCGATAGCCACACTACCGAAAGGCCTGTCTCCACAACGCCTCCCAAGAGCCTCACCATGAAAGAATCGGGAGCCGTGAACCCGAGGCTTTTCACAATGAGCTCTGCTACGAGACGCAAGACAGAGAGGAGCACAAAGAAAGCTACGCTTGAGAGAAGGAGCCTGGACAAGGCGAAGCTCAGCATCTCAGCCCACGTCGGCTCCGGACTTGCCAGGGCTCCTACGGCCGCAAGGTTTTGCTTGACTGCCCCCTGGAGGAGCCTACCCCATGAAGACCCGCCGATCGATGAAAAGGCCTCGTCGAAAGTGCCCGGGTCGTATGGGACCATGAGCGGTGGCAGCGTGTCGAACACGCGTTTCCACCAGAGCGAAGTCTTTTCAAGAAGGTCCCAACGCTTGTTCAGGAAGTCCACGGTCGGACCCGACAGCGCGTATGCGCCCAAGAAAGCCGCCGCCATGCCCACGAGGTTGAACACCGACCGCCATACCCCTGTCCGGAACCCGCGTATGAACGAGAGGAGAAGCAGCACACCAAGCACCAGGTCTATGTAGTTCGTGGCGATTACCCCCTTCGCGAAGAGAGATTATTGGGAGCGTAGGACTTGTCCAACATCGCGAGAACCACAGCCGGAATCGCGGGCGAAGCGTGTTTGCCCGTATACGCAAACAATACCGCGTCCAGCAGGGACGATAAGTACCCGAAACCGGCATACATGAGGATACCCAGAACTATGTCCTCAAGGAAAAGGGGTCTTACGGCGCCACTTCTCAGCCTGCCTATATTATCGATCGCAAAGACCGCGACGAAGACCACAGGAAACCACAAGCCATAAGGGAGCTCGCGGGTTATTCGCTCCGCGATGAAGGCAACCAGCAATAGAAAAAGCGTGCGTCCGGCTCCCCTCCGCCACATCTATCTTCCCTCTATCTTGCGCGCCTCACGGAAGGCGCGAAAGGTTGATGTCAAGGCTCATGAGGTAGGCTCCCTTGTCGTTCCCGAAAAGGATGGAACCTTCTCCCACAGCCAGGGGCAGGTCACGAGTCTTGAATGAGTACTCCCGGCGACCGTCCCTCAAGGAAAACCCTACCACATGGGTTTGACACAGAGCAACAAGAGCATGGTCCGAGGCCACCAGCCGGTGGGCCACAGACGGCGTCCTGCGCTGCCAGACGAGCTTACCGTCTTCTGCGAAAGCGGTGACAAAGGGTTCGCTTATCAAGCCGTGGGATATGAAGGCCGTCTCATCCTCCCACGCAGCAGTCCATACCGGACCTCCGAGGTTGAGTGAGCAGGTGATCCCCCCGCCTGGACCTACGACCCCGGCGCTCTTGGACGTGGCGTAGAACACTCGGCCGGAAGAGAGGGGGATGATGGACCTGAAGTGGCCGTCCCCCAGGGGCAAACACCAGAGGACCTTACCGGACGAGACTTCCGCGCAGGTCAAAAGGGCGGCTCCCCCCGATGCAATGTCGCGAAGGCCTACGTAGAGTAGTCCGTCTTCGGCGGCCGCCTCTGCGGGTATTCCCGGCAACCTGACCGGCGGAGAGACCTCCCCTCCGTCGAAAACAGCCCTCAATACCCACGGTTCTCCAAAACCTCCGCCTCCGGGCCTTACAACGAGGATGCCTGATAGTCCCTTGCACGGCAACAGATTTTCGCCGGGCTCCTTAACCTGCGTGAGGAACAGCTTTCCGTCGGGACCGTACCCGTGAATGGATGTCCCGGCGATGGCATACGCTTTCCCGCCCGATATGACGGCCTCTTCGGTACCGTCCGGGAGCGACACTATCTTGCCTAGCGGCCCGTAGAAAGCCCGTCCATTTTCATATGCGACGGCGTACAGGCCCCCGGAGTGTTCAAGAGACGAGGCTTCCCACACTTTGGAACCCTCGGGAAGCATGCGGGCGAGAGTTCCCTCAAAGAGGGCCTCCCTTGCCGTAAGCAACAAAGCGACAATTCCCAGGAGGGTGAACAACATGCTGAGAAGGCTTGCCTTCGGCCGATTGGACGCGGGCACGGGTCTCCCGGCCCGGATGCCGGGGCCTTCTCTACCTCTCTTACGTGTCCAAGGCAAGAGAACGCTCATTGTACCCCTTCTTACCTTGATCTATCTCTTGAGACTCAAAGGCTCGCGATGATGATAAGCACCAGGACCGTGAGCGTAAGTGCGGCGATCTTCCCCCACTGAATGGCCTTCTTTGCCATCACGTATCCCTCATAAGAGGAGAGGGCCTTCTCGGAATGCCCTAGGTACTGGTAGAGCACGGTCAAGTTGAACCTGGGTTCCGTGGCCCACACATTCTCTCTGAGAGACCTCATGTAGTACTCGCGGGCGGTTTCAAGATCGTTCTTCATGAATGCAAGGTTCCCGAGGTTATTCAGGGGCTTTGGGTCCCGGGGTGAGATGATGAGTGCCCGGATGAACAGGTCTCTGGCGCTCTCCAGGTGCCCCATATGGCCCTCGCATACTCCCAAGTAGTTCAAGTAGCGGCTCTTGGGCCTTATGTCCTTATGCATTCTCTCTCTAAGGCGCCTTGCGGCTTCACTCATATGGCCTTTCGAGATGAGCTTTATAACCGTTCTCTCAAAACCCCATAGCACCTCACGAGGCACCTCCACGCTGTCACACTGGATATTTCTAGGAGCAGCACCTTGTATCCTCCCTCGTCCAGCATTTCGGGGCCTGAATACCGGGGATCTCTAAGAGGGACATTACTCCATGACCTTTCCGGTGAGGGGGTGGTGAAGTGACCAAGGTAGCCGTTGAAGGCGGGCTCAGGCTTTTCCAGGAGGCTTTGAAGAACGCCGGTTTCGTGGTCGTGGAAGTGACGAGCCCGGAGGACCTCGCGAGCGCGCGGCCCCACGCAGTAGTGGTATCGGGTATGGACGAGAACTTCCTGGGCATGACCGATTTCGGAGATGCGCCGGTCGTTACGGCTTCCGGACGTACGCCTGAAGAAGTTGTGAAAGATGTGCGTCGTTCGCTCGGGCCGAGAGAATAGACTCCCCGGCTGCGCGCAGGGGCCCGGGCCTCTTCTTTTCACAAGCACTGCGGAGAAGGGCATCGGCCTTCTGGATCCCCGACGAGATGGCCCGGGCCATCTTCATGACCAGACTCAATCTGGTATTCTGAAGCACCATGTACTCCATAAACCCGCCTACGTTCACGACTCCCGCAAGATGCAAGTCACCGACGGGCGGCAGTTTCTTCTTCACGCCGAGACCGGGCCTAAGCGGCCCCGAGCGGACCATCACCGCGCCTACTTCGGTCTTCGTCCCGAGGCAGGCGTCAACACCGAGGTCCAGAAAGCCGCTCTCTTCGCCCAAAGACATGACAACCCGGCCAAGGTTCTCGGCGTGTACGGGTTCATCCAGGTTGCCTATGACCTCTCCGGGAAACCCCTCGTCCGCAAGCATGCTTCCTACCAGCGGGCCCAAAGAATCACCGGTTGACCGGTCGGTACCCACACACACGACTCTAAGAGGTAGTACCCTGCCCAGGTCGGAAGCAACCTGCAGGATTGAAAGGGCGATCCGGTCCGGAGCATCCGGAAGAAGGGCATTAATCGGGTGAGTCGCGAGAATTACCCCTGATTCAAGAGTATGCGCGGTTATCTATGGGATAATACCCTGTGGTCAGTGGGTCTTTTCGGCGAACTCGTCCAGGATCCGCCTCACTTCTTCGTCGGATATCTGGTCAAATGAGATGTACCATTCACCGACCGAGTAGAAAACGGGAGGCCTAAGAGGACAGATCACGCCATCTACCAAAGGTTCCAGTGATTCGATGGTCTCTTGAGGCGCCACCGGTACGGCTAAGAAGAGCCGCCTGGGGTCCTTCCGTCGTATGTACTGGAGGGCTGCCATGGCGGTGAGCCCCGTGGCAAGGCCGTCATCCACCACCACCACATTCATCCCCTGAATGGGCTTTTCAGGGCGGTTGCTCCTGAACGCGGCCAGGCTTCTCTCTATGGCCTTGCGCACCTCCGCCGCCCGGTCCATGACGTACGATCTCGGTGTTCCGTCGCGAATGTCCGGGGAAAACAAGACCTTGCCATCGGGCCCTGCGGCGGCGATGGCAAATTCGGGGTTGTACGGCGCTCCAATCTTCTTGGCCATGACGACGTCCAGTGGGGCGCCCAGGGCCAAAGCCACTTCGCGACCTACTACGACGCCTCCGCGAGGGATCGCGAGGACAAGGGGGGAATCCATCTCGTATTCCTTAAGGGCCCCGGCGAGGACTCGGCCCGCCTCAGTCCTGTCTCGGAACATGGAGAAACCAGCCCCGTTACTTTATTCCTCTTCCTGCTCCCTAGTTTCCTGAGACCGGCTTACCGTATCGACGGGCTGGTCACCCATCTGGGTGGTGCCCGAGAAAATCGCACCTTCAGAGACAACCAAAGTGCCGACCTTGATGTCGCCTTTGACCCTGGCCGTAGGGAGGAGTTCAAGCCTTCCGGAGCAAGTGACCGTGCCGGAGAGCGTCCCGCCGATGGTCACGTTCTGGGCCGTCACATCCGCATTCAGCACGGCGGTTTCGCCTACGGTTACATCACCTTCGCATTCAACATTCCCCTCGGCGGAGCCTTCGATGCGCAGGCTCCCCTTGGACCGGACAGAGCCTTTAATCTCAATACCTTTGCCAAGAAGGCTTTCAAAAGTCCCCGGCTTAAGCGGGGTCTCTGTCTTAGCGAACATTGTAATCCACCTCCAGAAAATCATCAGGCAAGTACTTGGACGGGTCTGTCGTCCTGCCCCAGAGCCTGACCTCGTAGTGGACGTGAGGCCCTGTGGCCGTGCCCGATTGGCCGACATAGGCAATGACGTCTCCTCTCTTGACCTCATCTCCCACACCGGCCGCGAGTCGCACACAATGGGCATAAAGGGTTTCAAATCCGTAGTCGTGAGCGACAACTACCGTCCACCCGTACCCGTACTTATAACCTGAAAAGCTCACACGTCCGTCGGCAGTAGCCACTATGGGAGTCCACGACGAGGCTGCGATGTCAATCCCGTCATGGAACTCTCTCGTACGAGTGACAGGATGCGTCCTCCAACCGTATTCGGATGTCACGCTACCTCTTACGGGCCAAATACTCGGAGTCGCCCTCAGCTTGGCCACCAACAGGGTGGCCATCTCGTAGAGGGAGCGGGTTTCCTCCAATACTTCCTCGGTCTCACCCTGAAGCTTGTCCGCGACTTCTTTGAGAAGGTACAGGGTCCTGCCCATGTCGACGGGGGACAGTTCGCGAATGGTCGCACCCTGGGCCCTGCTCGTAGTCCTCAGGACACGGGGAGGAGCGCCCAACCCAAGGGCAGGCGAAAAGGCCTGGGGCACAACTCCCTCACGGTCAAGCAGCTCGCGGATCTCAGAACCGAGGCTTTCGGCCTGTCTAAGGCGATTATTGAGGTCTGAGAATTGCTCCTCGAGCTCGGTTATGAGCCTGCGCTGAGATTCAGCCACATCCCTCATATGGCGCAGTTCACGGAGCTCGTGGGCATTCAGACGGTAGCTCCTGACTAATAGAAGAAGGGCGATGATCGCGATACCTATACAGGCGAGCACGATCTTGGGCGTCTGCGCGCCGAAGCTCAAGGAGCGGCTTTCGCCGTGGGAAGAAACGAGGAACAGGGTGAAGCGTCGCTTTTGCGAACTCTTCCCCCGTTTTGCGCGTAGCCTGTTCCTCAGTATTACCCCGTCAAGCGTTCCGAACACAGCGCCTCCAATAACCCCCGCACTTAGCCACATTCATCCGGTCGAAAGTGGGTTCGACGCCGCCTTTGAAAATCCTGCTTGGCCCGTGTCCCTGCTTCTTGCCTAGGTCTTGTAGACCCTTGGGACTCTCTCGGTAAGGCCAGTCAGGATTTCGTGCGCTATTGTCTGGGCCGCTTCGGCCACCTCATCGACGGTTATGGTGCTTGCGCCCTGGGTACCTATGAGAGTGACCAGGTCTCCCACGGCAACGTCGTCGGAACCGACATCTATCATGGTCTGGTCCATACAGACCCGGCCGGCCAACCGGTAACGTTTTCCCCTGATCAGGACAGAGCCTTTGCCTGAAAGGAGCCGCGGATACCCATCGGCGTACCCTATGGGGATGGTGGCTATGGTGGTCGGTTCGGCCGTGGTATAGGTCCGGCCGTACCCTATGTCGATCCCCGCCGGCACCCGCTTCACGTGCGACACGCGGGCGTGCAGGGACAAGACCGGTCTTATAGGCGCCCTTCCCTCGAGGGATTTGTCTGGGAAAGAGCCGTAGATCACGATGCCCGGCCTCACCAAGTCAAGGTGGGACTCGGGGAAGCCGATGATCCCGGCCGAGTTGGAAGTATGCCTGTATTTCGGCCTGAGGTTCCGCGCCTCTAGTGAACGGAGTGAATCCCGGAAAACCGAGAGCTGCCTCAAGGTGTATTCTCTGTCCACGTCCGCCACGGAGAAGTGGGTGAAGACACCTTCAAACTCTGCTCCTCCTTGTCCAAGGACATCCAGGGCCATCTCCAGCTCTTGCCCCGGCTGAAGCCCGACTCTACCCATGCCCGTCTCTATCTTGAGGTGGATCTTCGGCGTCAGCCCCGTCTTTCTTCCGGCAGAAACAGCGTCCCTCAAGCCTTGGACCGAGGCGACCGCAACAGACACCCCTGCTCTCACCAGCTCCTCGACTGCGTCCGCGGTAACGGGTCCGAGCACCAGAATGGTTTCCTCGATGCCGTCGGAACGAAGCCTAATCGCCTCTTCGGGGGTAGCCACGGCAAACCCGACTACCGAAGGAAGGTCGCGGACCGCTCTTGCGGCCATGGTCGCTCCGATGCCGTACCCATTGGCCTTTATGACCGGCATTACGCGCGTCTCTCTTGGTATGAGGTCGGCTATTGCCTGAACGTTGGCGCGGAATGCGGCCAGATCCACGTCGGCCCAGACAGGCCTCAGTAGGCGTGCGGGTGTCATAAGGTATCCTCCTCGTGCAACGCGCCCCGGTGCCGAGGCGCAAATACATGTGCTATGCTGCTATTTTGCCACTGTTTCACGTGAAACACTTGCAGGAGCCTGTCTATGACTTGCTCCCTTTCTCAATCAACTCAACTATGCGCTCCAGGTCTTCTTCCCCGAAAAAGGCTATGTTGATGGTCCCTCTTGCGCCTTGCACCCTGACCTGGACCGGCGTGCCGAGCGCTTGCGAGAGGATGTCCTCGGCGTCCCGGCGCCTTACGGGGACGGGCGGGTTGCTTCTTGCCTTCTTGCCCTTTGAGAGGCCTGCCACCAACTCTTCGGTCTTCCGGACCGACACGCCCTTGGCGACCACACTATTCGCCGCTTTGATCTGCTCGGCCCGGCTTAAGCCTACGAGGGCCCTGCCGTGCCCCCCGGTGAGCTTGCCGTCGGCGATCAGCTGCTTGACTTCGGGCTCAAGCTTTAGGAGCCTTACCGTATTGGCTACCTCGGGGCGGCTCTTCCCCACTCTCGCCGCCACCTCTTCTTGGGTCAAACCAAATTCGTCGATTAGCCGTTGGAAAGCGTCGGCTTGCTCGAGGGGCCCCAGCTCTTCCCTCTGGAGGTTCTCGACAAGCGAGACTTCCATGGCCTTCCTGTCGTCCATGTCCCTAAGTACAACCGGCACTTTGTCAATCCCGGCTTTAAGAGCGGCGCGGAGGCGTCTTTCTCCTGCGACCAGCCTGTATGTACTCCCTACCCGCCTGACAATAAGCGGCTGGATCACCCCGTGTTCCTTCAGCGAGGCAGCCAGCTCGTCTATCTTCGCCTCGTCAAAGACTTGCCTGGGCTGCAACGGGTCGGGTTTGATCTCGGTAGGATCAAGCTCAACTATAGGAGTCTCCTGCGACCGGAGGTCGGCCGGTATCAACGCTTCTATGCCCCTACCCAATCCCTTCTTCGACACGCCTCACAACCTCCTCCGCGAGCTCTCTGTATACCTCGGCGCCTCTGGACCTGGAATCGTAGATGGTAATCGGCTTACCGTGAGAAGGCGCCTCGGACAGGCGTACATTTCGTGGGATAATCGTCCGGTAGACCTTATCTCTGAAGAATCTTTTCACATCCTCAGCAACCTGGAGCGAAAGGTTTGTCCGGGCGTCGAACATAGTGAGCAGCACGCCCTCCAGGTCCAAGGTTGAATTGAGACGGTTCCGGACCAGTTTGATTATGTTCAGTAATTGGGATAGCCCTTCCAATGCGTAGTACTCACACTGGATGGGTATGAGGACCGAGTCGGCAGCCGTCAGGGCGTTCACTGTGAGAAGGCCCAGTGAGGGCGGGCAGTCAATGAGGACATAGTCGTAGTTGTCCCTGATCTTGCCGATACACCTTCGCAACCTGGTCTCCCGAGCCATCATTGGTACGAGTTCTATCTCCGCCCCGGCCAAATTGAGCGACGAGGGAAGGAGCCAAAGCCCCCTAAACTCGGTTGCGCGCAGGGCCTTTACCGGGTCCACATCGTTCACCAGGCAATCATATATGGAGACATTCATCGCCCTCCGGTCGACTCCCAGTCCACTGGTGGCGTTACCTTGGGGATCTAGATCAACGAGGAGTACGGAGCGGCCTAAGTCTCCCAAACAAGCTCCTAGATTTACGGCGGTAGTGGTCTTCCCCACCCCGCCTTTCTGGTTAGCAACTGCGATGGCTCTTGACATTCCTAGCGGCAGGACTCTCCTTCCGGTTTGACCAAAACCCTGAACTCCCAACCGTTTTCGACATTTTCTTCTTCGTATGCCACACTCAGTCCTGCCTTGAGCATCTCCCTTACGACTCTCCTGAGCCCGTTCTGGTATATACGGATGTCCTTCACCACACCGAGACCGGACTTCTTCCGTCCCCTATTCCTTTTACCAGGCCCGGAAGCCAAAGAACACATGGTCTCCATTTCCTGGGCCGATGCGCGGGTCCTAAGGCCTCTCTTGAATATCTCTATTTGCTTCTCTGGATCGCCAACTTTGAGAAGGGCCCTCGCGTGCCTCTCGCCTATCTCTCCGGTGCGGATCGCAGACACGATTTCCTGAGGCAATCTGAGAAGCCTCATTTTATTGGCTATGGTGGACTGGACCCTGCCACAGCGCATGGCGATTTCCTGCTGGGTCATTCCATATTCCTTGTTGAGCGTCTGGATTATCTCCGCTTCTTCAATGGGGTTAACATCTCCCCTGCGAGGGCCTTCTGTGAGACGCATGAGGAGGGCCTCTCTGTCATCCAGCTCGGCAACCATTACCTTCACCGACTTGGAGCCTCTCTTAACCGCCACCAAGTACTCAAGGTCGCCTGCCACGATCTCCAGTCTGTCGCCTAAACGCCTGGCAAGGATCGGTTCGGAAGTCCCCCGCACCAAATTCTGCAGGAGCTTTCTGGATATCAGATCAGTACCGCCGGGCACCATCGAGCCCGGACGCAAAGCAATCTCATCAACCGTGACTTCAGAAGGCTGGAACTTGTCCAACGTGAGCGCCTGAGACATACTCCCACCCCCATCGGAGAAGGTTCTCTTTTCAGGTAAACTTTTCCTGCGTGCTACAGGAGGGGTTTTGCTCTCATGCTGGAGAGAGACCGTGGATAACCTCGGGCAAATCCACCCGTACGTATGTAGACGGCCAAGGAGCGCCGTCCCCTGCCACCTGGAAGGACGTACTTGTAGAGACAGGCGAGGCGGATACCCAATTCCGGTATCTCCGTCTTGCCCTCCACCTTTGATTCGTATTCCGGCCCCAGCCAGAGGGCTACTTTGCCTTGAGGAGCACAATAGGGCGCCGACAGTTCCAGGGACACTCCGGGGCGTGCCATGGCCCTCGTGGTCACCAAGTGGTATTTGCCCGCGTGTTCCGGATTTTTCGCCGACTTTTCCGCCCTTTCGGGCACTACGGCAACGCCCGGTATACCGGCTTCCTCCAGGTACTTACGAAGAAAGCGGCACGCTCCCAACCTGGAATCGAGCAGCACCAGGCTCGAGCCGGACATAAGGGCCTTCACTGCCAACCCCGGCCACCCGTTTCCGCTGCCCAGGTCGATGGCCCTGAGCCCCTCTCCCTGAGATGAAACTCCTGCTAAGGCCTTTTCCACGGCAAATGAGTCTGCAATGAGCTTTACGGCAATATCTCCGACATCACCAAAGCCTACAACGCGGCGGCCGGCCCAGCCTTCGTAGAAGCGGAGCCACCCTTCCACCAGCTCGAGAGCTTCTCTTCCTGCGGAAATCCCCATCTCCCCGAGCGCCGATGAGACGGCGTCTACGCCCGAGCTCACGAAAGAGCCGGTCTCATTCTCCATCTCCCTCTGATCCTCCCTTGGCGCCCCAATTCTTCATGTAAGCGAGCAGGATGAGCGCATCTTGCGGGGAAACACCCGTCTCAAGGGCCCTCCCTATGGTCGGCGGAGCATACTTCTCGAGCTTGTCTCTCGCCTCCCTCGAGAGGCCGGGCACTTGAGACGCGCTGAGCCCGGGCGGGATCCTCTTCCCCGCGTACCGGCGCAGCCGGAGCGCCTCTCTCTCCTGCCGCTCGATAAAACCGCTGTACTTGGCCTCAAGCTCGATCTCGGCCCTCACCTCTTCGGGTAGATCCGCAAGTTCGGGCAGCAGCTCGAAGAAGTCCGCAAGGCTCGTATTAGGTGTCCTAAGGCGGTCCCGCACCTCGCTTCCGCCCACTTTCACCCGGAGAAGCTCCCGGCCCTTCTCAAGCATGGCTTTCTTCTCTTCAAACACCCGCCACCTCTTATCGGATACAAGGCCTATCCTTCTCCCTATGGGCGTTAGTCTCTGGTCCGCGTTTTGTTGCCTGAGGAGCAGCCTGTACTCGCACCTTGACGTCAGCATGCGGTACGGCTCGTCAATGACGTTGCCCACGATGTCGTCGATTAGGACTCCTATGTAGGCCTGGCTCCGCTCCAGCACCACGGGAGTCCTTCCTTCGAGCGAAAGGACCGCGTTTATCCCGGCCATTAGTCCCTGGGCGGCCGCTTCCTCATATCCCGACGTTCCGTTTATCTGGCCGGCCGAGAATAGGCCATCGACGCCCACCACCTCTAGGGAGGGCTTTATCTGGTTCGGGAGGATGCGGTCATATTCGATGGCGTACCCTGGTTTCACTATCCTCGCTTCTCTTAGCCCCGGCAGGCTGTGCACCATCTCGAGCTGGACGTCTACCGGCAGGCTCGTGGACAGTCCGAGTATGTACACTTCTTCCGAGTCTTTGGCCTCCATCTCAAGGAAGATCTGGTGCCGCTCCCTTTCCGGGAACCTGTACACCTTGTCCTCGATAGATGGGCAGTACCTGGGACCGGTACCCTCGATGGTGCCGTCGAACAAGGGGGACCGGTGGAGATTGTCGCAGATTATCTTGTGCGTGAGCTCGTTGGTGTAGGTCGAGTAACAGACGTCGTTATTGTAAACACGCGGTTCGGAGAGGAACGAAAAAGCCAGTGGCGTAAGAGCGCCGGTCTCCCGTTTCAGCTCATCCCAACGTATCGAATCGGCGGCTATCCGCGGCGATGTTCCGGTCTTGAAGCGCCCCATAGATATCCCGAGCCTCCGGAGGGACTCAGAAAGCCCCTTGGCCGCAGGCTCTCCAAGCGGGCCCGACTCTCTCACAACATCTCCAATGATGATGCGGCTCTCGAGGTACACCCCCGGGCACAGGACGACCCTTAAGGCTCCCACGTATTCGCCGCTATCCAGCACAACCCCACATACGGCTCCGGATTTAACCCGGAGACCGGTGACCATGCCCTGCCGAATCGTAACGCCTGCCTCACGAAGGGCCACTCTCATATGACCGGCATAAAGCTTCTTATCAACCTGCGCCCTGAGAGACTGGACCGCAGGCCCCTTCGATGCGTTCAGCACGCGGAGTTCTATGGTGGACGAATCCACTGCAAGGGCCATCTCGCCGCCCAAGGCATCAATTTCGCTCACTATCTGGGCTTTTCCGGGGCCTCCTATCGCGGGATTGCAGGGCATCCCGGCGATGTTCGGAGGGTTCAAGGTCACAATGGCGACCGAATGGCCGAGCCTCGCCCCGGAGAGCGCCGCCTCCACTGCGGCGTGACCGCTGCCCACAACCAATATGTCGTATTCCTTGGCCCTTTCAGTCATTTCCCAATACAGAACCTCGAAAAGACCTGTTCAAGTGTTTCTTCGGTGACATTCTTCCCCGTGAGTTCCGCCAGCGCCTTAAGGGCTTCTTCCAGACACATGACCACAACATCCTCGGTCCAACCTTCGGCGTGTCTGGAAAGCGCTTCGCCCAGCGACGAAGAAGCCCGTCTCAGGCAGTCAACCTGACGGGCCGAACCGGGCGCTAAGAGATCAAGGTCGCCGCCGCGGCTGAACCAACCGGTCACCCTTTTCCTAATCTCTTCCAAACCCGCCCCGGTCTTAGCCGAGGCCATCACATAAGACCCTCCGGCTGCTTCCGAGAGCTCGCCCTCCGTCAATCTCCGGGGGGTGGCGTCGATCTTTGAAGCGACCAGCAGTACCCTTCTCCCCTGCTTAAGCCACTTCTTAATCCATTCTTTGTCGCCGCCCGTAAGGCCTACTGTGCTGTCCACCACGTATACGATAACTTCCGATTCGGACGCAGCCCGCTCGGCCCTTTCCACGCCGATCGTCTCCACTATATCTGAAGTCTCGCGCAACCCCGCTGTATCCAGCAAGAGAACCGGGAGCCCGTTCCACTCGGTCCTCTCCCTCAGGATATCTCTCGTCGTGCCGGGGACTTCAGTGACAATCGCCCGGTCGGCAGCAAGCAGCGCGTTGAAGAGAGATGATTTTCCGGCGTTGGGGGGCCCTACGAGGCAGACCTCTATCCCGGAAGTGAGGGCCAACCCGAGCGGCGCCCTATCGAGCAGCCCGGCTACTTCCTTGTGGACGGCGGCCATCTCTTCGATCGCCCGGCACGACCCGTGGTCCACATCCTCGGGAAAGTCAATGCCTGCCTGAAAAGCCGCCAGGGCCGAATAGAGGGTTCCTTCCCATCTCCGCACCTTGTCTCCCAGCTCTCCCCTGAGCCTTCTCCCGGCCTGAGACAAGGCGTATTCGGTGGGAGCCTCCACCACATCCAACACCGCTTCGGCTTCTTCAAGGGTTATCCTCTCGTTAAGGAACGCCCTCCGCGTGAATTCCCCGGGCTCCGCATGCCGGGCTCCCCCCTCCAGCAAGGCGGCGAGGACCTTCTGGCTCACAAGACTTCCACCGTGGCACTGGACTTCGACTAGGTCTTCTCCTGTGTATGACCGGGGAGCTTTCATGATGAAGACCAGCGCCTCATCGATCTGAGCGCCGTCTTTGTCCGCGACCGAAGCAAGCCTCACGGTCCAAGGCTTTAGCGATGAAAGGGCGGCACCCGACTTAAGTTTCACCGCCTTCCCGGCCACCGAAACGGCGTCCGGGCCGCTCACGCGCACGATCGATATGCCCCCTGTTCCCGGTGGTGTCGCTATGGCAGCTATGGTGTCCTCTCTCATTCGTAAGCCCTCCGCCCAACAATAAAAGCCCCGTTGCCGGGGCTCATATTCTTCTCAGGCCTCTTCAGTATTCCGTCCTCTCAGGCCCCGGTCGATCCTTTAGAGAGATTACGACGCGCCTGAACGGTTCCTCTCCCTCGCTGTGGCTGGTGACCTTCTTGCTGTCTTGGAGCGCCAGGTGTATTATGCGGCGATCTCTGGCCTCCAAAGGCTCGGTGATGACTCTCTGGCCGGTACGTATCGCGCGCCTGGCGAGGCCCCTGGCCATCTCCTCGAGATCGCGTTCGCGCCTCTTCCTGTAACCTGAGACATCCACGACAACCCTCAAGGCCCCTCCACTGCCTTTTGAAGAAGCCAAATTCGTGAGGAACTCAAGCGCCCGCAGGGTATCTCCCCTGCGACCTATGAGGAGCCCCATATCCCTGCCGACTATATCCAGGTGCAGGGTATCTCCCCTCGGCCTTACCTCAATGGCCGCTTCGGTGTTCATCAGTTCAAGGACACCTGCTATGAAAGCTTTAGCCAGTTCAGCACGGCTTTCTTTGACCGTAACCCTGACTCTGGCTTCCTTGTTCCCTAATATTCCCAAAAACCCCCTGGAAGGCTCTGACAACACCTCGATCCGGCAATCGCTCCTCGGAACTCCCAATTCGTTGAGGGCTGAGAGGACTGCCTCGTCTACCGTCCGCCCGGTCTTTTCAACGCTTCTCACTAGGTCTCAATCCTTCCGGCCCGATCTGAGGCTGCGGTACCACGAACTTCTCGACAAGGCCCAACAAGTTGGCGGTGATTATATACAGCGACACGGCTGCCGCGAATTTCCAACCCAAGTAAAACATGAGGCCCACCATGAAAATGGTCATGACGTTTTGAGCCTGGCCTTGCTGGCCCGCAGCTCCCATGGTGGGGGAGAACTTGGTGCTCAAGTAGGTCGTCAACGCCGCTACGATGGCCATAACCCACCCTCCGGGCTGGCCGAGAGTGAGGCCGGCGAACGCCGCTCCCTTGAGAGCTTCATTGGCGCCCAAGGCTTGGATCATAGCCATTAGGAGGGGCATCTGTATCGCGAGCACTATACAGCTGCTGGCCGGGTTCACCTTGTGCCTCCGGTAGAGATCCATTATTTCCAGTTGAAGCCTTTCCGGATCGTCCTTGTACTTCTTTCTTATCTTCTCTTCCTCAGGCTTTAGTATATTAATCGCCTGAAGCGACCTGGCTTGGATTATTGTCACGGGCAAGAGGACCAACCGGAAGGCAACGGTAAGTCCTATGACGGCCAGCCCGTAATTCCCGGTAAGCCCTGCGAGCCTGTCGATGATACCGCTCAGAAATCCCACTACGTACTGCATTAATTGACCCCCTCGGCCTCTCTAAGTCGTTCTCGTGCGGGAGGAACCGGGTCGTAACCACCGGCTGAAAAAGGATTGCACCTCAGAATCCGTAAGGAGGCCATGAGTATCCCCCGGATCGGGCCGTGGATGAGAATAGCCTGCCTTGCGTATTCAGAACAGGTCGGGTAGTACCTGCAAGAAGGTCTGTGGAGTGGTGAGATATACACCTGGTACAGCCGTATCAATGAGGCCAGGGCTTTCCTCACCATCTCAAGGATTCATCCTCTTTACCAGGTCTCTCACAGCGCCCTCGATCTCCTTATATGTCGCATCTAAAGCCTTCTTCCGCGCAATAAACGCAAACTGGCCTCCGCCTGTGGCGGACGGCCCCATGAGCCGGAATGCCTCTTTGACTCGACGGCGGATCTTGTTCCTCACGGTCGCCTTGCCCAATCGAGCCGATACGCTTACACCCATCTTCACAGCATCGTCCGGCAAGAAGTACAGCACTAGATACCTGTTCGCTACGGAACGCCCTTCCTTAAATACTCTACGATAATGGGGAGCAGGTATCCTTCCTCTCGACACAGGATAGCCTCACTTTGTCTACGCCGACAGACGTTTCCTGCCCTTCGCCCTCCGCCGGGCAATAACCTTCCGCCCACCGGCAGTTTTCATCCTGCTCAAAAACCCGTGAGTGCGGGCTCTCTTGCGCCTCTTGGGCTGGTATGTGCGCTTCATGGAAGACATCCTCCTAGAATTCCTGCGGCCTCTCCAATGGTACGAGAGATTATATCCTGCGAAAAGTTCGAGTGTCAATTAAGCCAAGAGTCGCCTGAGGCCTGAACTTCCCTGCTAACACGCGAAAAGTGCCGCGTTTTCGCCTACCGAACGTACACCCGTTTCAATTGCCCCTCCGTTTCACCCCTGATATAGTTGTCAAGCAAGAGGGCTTCGTGGCCAAACCTGCATGTGGCTGCGAAATCCCCAGGACTTTATCCACACCTGTTGATATCTTTGTGTATAACCTGTGGGTTTAATATGCGAAAGCGAAGTACCTTAGGATTCGCCGTCTAGCTGACGAAGCGCCCAAGCATCCAGTGGGTATCGGGAACAAGAGGCGTCTATACATAACTGAATAACGCCCTCTTTCGGGTCCTCGGCAGAGGAATTCCTTCAATCAAAGCGGAATCACGCATCACTAGACAAGAATGAAACGGTGGTATAGGCTATGTCGCGCAATCTGGAACAAGCCTGGGCAGACACTCTTACCCGTGCTGCGGCCAGGCTGTCTACTCCCAGCTTCAGCTGGCTGAAGGACACCCGACCGGCAACTCTCAAGGCCAACACCCTGACGGTGACGGTACCTTCGGAGTTCGCAAGGAACTGGATCGAATCTCACTACAAAGAAGAACTCACAAGAGCATGGAAAGAGACCTGGGGCTCGTCGTGTGACCTCAAGTTCACCGTCGTGGCGCAGGAAAAGGTGGTGGCGAGCGCGCTCTTCCCGGCCGAGGCGACTCTTCCCCGGGAGAGGAAGCGCAGGAGTTCGGAAGACATTTCACAGTACTTAAGAGGTCTCAATCCGCGATATGTCTTTGAGAATTTCATCGTGGGAGCCTCCAATAGGTTTGCCCACGCTGCCGCCCTGGCGGTATCGGAAGCCCCTTCCAAGGTCTACAACCCTCTTTTCATATACGGAGGAGTGGGGCTGGGCAAGACCCACCTCATGCAGGCAATCGCCCATTACGTCCTGGACCATCACCCCGGGCTCAAGGTTTGCTACGTCTCGTCTGAGACTTTCACCAACGAACTGATCCTGGCCATCCAGGAAGGCACGACCGCCGAGTTCAGGAACCGCTACAGGGGAGTAGACGTGCTCCTTATCGACGACATACAGTTCGTTGCGGGCAAGGACGCGACCCAGGAAGAGTTCTTCCATACATTTGACGCTCTCCATCAGGCCACAAAGCAGATAATCATTTCCTCGGACAGGCCCCCGAAGGAAATATCCACTCTGGAAGAAAGGTTAAGGACCAGGTTCGAATGGGGACTCATCTGCGACATCCAGCCTCCGGACATCGAGACGAGGATGGCCATCCTTCGAAAGAAGGCCGAGATCGAAGGCAGGGAAGTCCCCATAGAAGTCTGCCAGTACATAGCCGAGCGGATCCCCTCGAATATCAGGGAATTGGAAGGGGCCCTCATCCGCGTCTTGGCGTTTACAGGTCTCCAGAAAAAACTGGTGACGCTCGAGGTCACCAAAGAGGTGCTTCACGACCTTCTTCCCAGCAGAAAACCCGTCCCCATCACCATCGACATGATCAAGAAAGTGGTCGCGCAGCACTACTCCCTTGACCTCAGCGACTTTTCGGCCAAGAGGCGCACCCGCAATGTGGCCTTTCCGAGGCAAGTTGCCATGTATTTGTGCCGGCAGCTCACAGACGCCTCTTTGCCGAGGATAGGTGAGCAGTTCGGCGGGCGCGACCATACCACCGTCCTACACGCGTGCGACAAGGTCGACGCCGAACGAAAGGCAAACCCGGCTCTCGACGATACACTGAACATGCTTATAGCCAAGATCAAAGAAGGCTAGGGAGCTTTCAACCTTCTTGTGGAAAAGCTTGTGGACGGACACTTATCTTCTTGTTGACAACTTGTGAACAGGTAGACGTGAAGATCTCTCCGGAGGTCTTTGTCCACACCCGTCCACAAACCATCCACAACTCAGTCAGGATGGAGGGAATTGCCTTTACCTGCACGAATAGGAGATATCAACAATTCAACAGCGCCTTCTGCTACTGCTGTTTGAGATATATACACATGTAGAAATAGATATGGAAAGGGGAACCTTTCATGAACGTAACCATCTCCAAAGACCGTCTCCAATGGCTCGTTCAGACTGCGTCCAGACCGATTCCTTCAAGGACCACTTTCTCATCGATCAGAGGGTGCCTCTTGGAGTGCACGTCCGACAGTCTCGTCCTTTCGGGGACAAACTTAGACTGGGGAGTAAGGGTTTCATCGGAGGCAGACGTACGTTCTTCCGGTTCCCTGGTTGTATCAGCCAAGATTCTGGAAGATGTAGTGAGGACGATTTCCACTCCGGAAGTGACTCTTTCGCTGGATGAATCCGCTTGGGCACTGACGGTTAAAGCCGGGACTTCAGAGATGGTCCTTAACGCCATACCGGCCGACGATTTCCCCAGATGGCCGGTAAGTCCCGACGGCGAAGAAATCGACTTGGACGGGGCCCTTTTCCGCGATCTCGTGAAGATCGGGGCGACATGCGCCGTATCCAATCCGGCCAGGCCGCTGTGGGGCGCTTGTCTTCTGGAATTCAAAGAAGGCAAGATGATAGCGGTGAGCACCGACCAATTCGCTCTTTCAAGAGCAAGGGCCAGTGTAGAGGCTCCCGAATGCCGGGCAATAATGTCTGCGACCATCCTGCAGGACATCGCCCGACTCACGGACACCGACGGTGGCTCCAGGGTGAGCGTGAAGATATCGGATAACCACGCTTATTTCACTACCAAAGACGTATCGTGTTTCTCGCGCCTCATAGACGGTCAGTATTATGCATATGAACAAGTCATCCCGAGGAGGTTCGTGTCGTCGGCGCGTGTTTCAACAGAAGACTTTATGCGGGCGGCATCGCGAGCGGCGATCGTTGCATCCGAAGAAGACAGGGCAATGAGGATGATCCTAAATAAAGACACCGCGACTCTAACGGTAAAGGCCGGATCTCCCGAACGCGGCAGGATGGAAGAGCAGCTCCCCGCCGTAATCGAAGGCGAGTCAATAGAGATCTGGGTGCAGCACAAGTACATCCTCCAGGCCCTCGGAAAGATAAGCGCGTCTCATACTTTCTTGGGTATGTCTGGTCAAGTGAGCGCGATGAGAGTTGAACCCTTCGTAGATGAAGATGCGGAGGAAGATTCTCAGAGCGCGAAAGTTGAAGCGGCCTACGTGATCATGCCGATGTCCAGCCCGAGAGGAGCATTCTGAGGCAGTGAACATATCGTTCCTGCTTCTTAAGGATTTTCGCAACTACAGACATCTTGAACTCAGGCTCGAGCCGGGAGTTACCCTTTTTTTTGGCCGTAACGCCTCAGGCAAGACCAACCTCCTGGAGGCCTGCTATTACCTCTCCTCACTTAGTTCGGTAAGGGCGGAACGCGATCACGACCTCTGCCGGTGGGGCGCCCAAGAGTTCAGCGTCGGATGCCGGGTGGACCACAAAGAGACCTCCAAGACAATAAAGATCCGGGTGGTGGTGGAACCTTCGCTGCGCCGAAAGGTCACCGTGGAAGATGTCACGGTCCGCAAGAGCGACCTTATCCGCGTGCTTCCGGCCGTGTACTTCTCACCCGACGACCTCTACATGATAAAGCGAAGTTCAGCTTCACGGAGGAGATTTCTCGATTCACTCTTGGGGAGGATTGACCCCGAGTACGGTCGCCGCCTAAGTAGGTATCAGGACGCCCTCACTAGAAGGAACAACGTACTCAAGAAAATCCGAACAGATCCTTCATGGCGGAAGACTCTGGAATCACTGGATGGGATCTTGGTGGAGTCGGGATCTATGGTGATAGCGAGGCGCCTTCGCGCCATGGGCGACCTCCGGAAAGAAGTCTCGGAGACCTATGCTTTCATAGCCGAAAGGCCGTGTGACGTTGCTTATTCTTCCTCTATCGGTGTAGGAGGGGGCGGGGACGAGCCGGGGGTAGAGAGTATTTCCCGGACATTCCACGAGCGGCTTCTCGCTTCTCGAGAAGAAGAAATGGCCAGGGGAATAACTTTATCGGGTCCGCACCGGGACGATATCGTTCTTACACTGGGCGGTAAGGAAGTCCGGTACTTTGGTTCTCAAGGAGAACAGCGAAGTGCTGCCCTTGCGCTCAAGATAGCGGAATCCAAAATGCTCGAAGCGGTTTTCGGGAGAAAGCCCGTACTCCTTCTTGATGATGTGCTTTCGGAGCTGGATGAAGAGCGCCGTAAGAAGGTGCTTTCCCTCTGGGATTTCGGCCACCAGATCCTCATTACTTCAACAGACCCAATAGAGGGTTTGTCACCGAAATTGGCTGAATTCAGGGTTCAAGGCGGGACGGCAGAGCCATACAGGGGAGGGGCGTAGCCGTGAGGAAGCATTCTGCCTTCGGGACCGGTATGGCACCCGTCTCAGAAGTACTTGAAAAGACCCTCGGCAACATGGGGCTCCTTGTGAACAGCAAGAGATACCAAGTATTTTCGGTGTGGCCGAAGGTTGTGGGAGATATCGCGCGCCACGCTAAACCGAGAAGGCTTGATGGGGACGTCCTTTTCGTGGCAACCGCGTCTTCGGTATGGTCACAGGAGCTCACATTCATGCAAGAGAGCATCCTGGAAAAACTCAGGGTCGCCCTCAAAGGCGATTATGTCCGGGAAATACGTTTCTCGGAGCACCTGTGGGATCCTTCCGAAGACGGGAGAAGGGGAAAGACGGTCTTTCCGGCGGCGGCCGCTCTCGAGTGTGGACCCGTAATGGATGCCATTCCCGACGAGCGCCTCGCATCCTCTGCCAGGAGATTCTCGAGCACCATGGCTAGGCGGAAGCTCTATCTCTTGAGGAGGGGATACACCCACTGCCGAAAATGCGGGTGCCTCTATCCTTCTTCCAAGAGGAAGTGCCCGTACTGCGCGGTTCAAGAAGTATGGAGGGCAAAGCGAAGGGCCATAGCTATTCTCGAGAAAAATCCTCACCTCACCGACCAGGAGGTTATGAGCCTTATAGGCTGTCAAGACGCAGAACCGGTCCGGTGGGCCAGGCAGGAAATGGAGTCCAGGTACCTTGCCGTAGCGAGGAGCGCGAAGAGGGGTAGCCCGTGGCGCCGTGGATCCCGCTTGACGCAGAAAACGTGATATATGCCGGTGACATCGTTGCAATCATTGATTGGACCCAGGGGAAAGCTTCCAGAGCCAACAGAGAGCTCGTGGGATACGCGAGAGCTCACGGGTTTCTCACTGAGGATGGAAGTGAGCCCCGTTCGTTGGTCATCACCAAAGACAGAGTATTCCTGCTTCGGGCCTCTCAAGAGAGTGTCCGGAAGAAACTGGATCGAACATAGATTCGTTACCAATCTTTGTGTTAAGATGAGTGCCGAGAGGTGGTCCCAACTTGAAGGAGAACGGAGAAATAGTACAAGAGTACGGCGCAGAACAAATCAAAGTCCTTGAAGGCATGCAGGCCGTGAGGAGACGGCCGGGCATGTATATCGGGTCAACTTCGGCCCACGGACTTCACCATTGTTTGTACGAGGTAGTAGATAACGCAGTCGACGAAGCCATGAACGGCTTTTGCGACACAATCAAGGTTACGCTCTTGAAAGACGGTTCCGCCTCGGTAGAAGACAACGGGCGCGGCATCCCCGTAGATATACACCCGCAACTTGGCATACCTGCCGTTGAGGTGGCGCTTACGAGGCTTCACGCAGGATCGAAGTTTGAGAACGGTGCTTACAAGGTCTCCGGCGGTCTTCAAGGAGTAGGCGTATCCGCAGTGAACGCGCTCTCTGCTTTCCTCGAAATCACGGTGAAGACGGACGGCGGCATCCATTACATCAAGTTTGAACGCGGCGAAACGGTTGTACCTCTCAAGCGGCTGGGCGATACGGATGAGCACGGCACCTTGGTCCGTTTCAAGCCCGACGACAGCATATTTGAAGAGACCTCGTTCGATTTCGACACAATCTCCCAGCGCCTTCGCGAGCTAGCCTTCCTTAACAAGGGTCTTGAGATCACGCTTCTAGACGAGCGTACCGGAAAGAGCGTTGTGTACAAGTTCGTAGGCGGGATTGAGGAGTATGTCAGGATCCTAAAC
>LSQX01181815.1_pt1 | contig 22719 bp, 35 predicted proteins | sample 654561 | NCBI WGS metagenome assembly LSQX01 (sample SAMN04489861, study PRJNA283612) | anaerobic digester metagenome | isolation source: 4 biogas reactors fed with cattle manure at either 37C or 55C with and... | place: Denmark: Kongens Lyngby | collected 2014
TGTCGTTTGTGATATTATCTGTGGACGACGAGCCAGTGTCAGTGCCTGCTATCATATCCGGTGCTGACGGTGTATCCGGAGCGGATGTGTCAAGCGTATAGTCCTGAGAGTATACCGCACCATCGTTGCCCACGGCATCAGTTACCTTCACCAGCAGCATATTATTTTCCAACAGCATAACGTCGGCGAGCGACCATGCTTTTTGCCCGACAGTCGTCGTTGCCGTACGCCATGTGGTGCCGGTATTGATCGACACCTGTACGTTTTCTCCCGAAACCATGCTCTCGCTCAGCTCTCCGCTGATTGTCTGTGAAGCTGTATTTGTGATGAAATCGCCGCTTGTGCCGGTATCGGCAGAAAAACTACAGCTTGAAATTATGTTTGTCGGCGCGACATTGTCCACCGTCGCGTTAGTCGTATCGGTTGTTGTTGTGCTGTTGCCGGCATTGTCAGCGGCAGTTACAGATACATTTATATTCGGACTTCCGTCTATGGATCCCGCAACAATGGTATATGTAGCTGTCCATGTCCCTGAAGAATTTGTCGCGGCTACAGCAGCGCCTCCGCCGAACTGCGCTGAAGTCTAACGGTTACCGCCTGATATTGTATCACTGTTATTGTCACCGCCCGCGGTATTGTTCCACGTTGCCGTTGCGGTGTCGCCGATTTTATACGCTCCGCCCGTTCCGGTCCCGCCGCTGATGGAAATATTTCCGTCCGTCACCGAGGGCGCTATATTGTCCACCGTCACGTTAGTCGTATCGGTTGTTGTTGTGCTGTTGCCGGCATTATCAGCGGCCGTTACAGATACATTTCTATTCGTGCCGTCGATAACTCCCGCAACAATGGTATATGCAGCAGTCCATGTCCCTGCAGATTCTGTTGCAGCTACGGCATTTCCGCCGCCGAACTGGCTAAAATTAAACGTTACGCTTGTGATGTCGCTGTTGTTGTCACCGTCTGCGGTATTGTTCCACGTTGCCGTTACGGTGTCACCGATCTTAAACGCTCCGCTTGTGCCGGTTCCGCTATTGATGGAAATGTTTGCGTCTGTCACCTTTGGCATTACGTTGCCGACGGTGATGCCGTTATTTACCATATCCGCGACAGCCACACTGGGATCTGCGCCTGCCGCCCAATCTTCCGCCGCTTCAAGATTATATGTTGTTCCGCTCTTCGAGCTTGTGCCGTTTCTGTTAAGTATTTGATTCACAGCTGCTTTATCTACTGCACTCAAAGTAATCGTAAATGAAGTTCCGCTTGAAATATCAACGTTGAGGGTACTTGAAAGTATGTGTTTTGCGCCATTGTCACCGGTCACCGTAAACTTGTTTGCGATTATATCGTTATTGGACTCGCTGCGTATCAGAAATCCCGTTCCGGTTACTGTCAATTCTCCTGTACTGGCATTATAAGCCGCACTTGTAATTGTTGGCACGGCAACATTGCTGACCGTAATGGGGTTTTCGGTGTCAGCGGTATCTCCTTCAGCACTGGTGTCCCAGCCATCCGCCGCCGCCAGATTATATGTAGTTCCGCCCGTTGAGCTTGTGCCGTTCTTATTTAAAATCTGGTTGATAGTAGCCTTGTCGACAGTGTTAAGCGTGACCGAAAATTGGGTTTTACTGTCGGCAGGCACATTACCGGAGGTAAGAGTGTAATTAATTCCACCCTCACCGGTCACCATAAGTTTACTGACATCAATCGTGTCGCCCCCTGTCATTCCGCTGCCTGATACGACGAATAATCCTGAGCTTGCGTCATAGGCTGAAGAGATGAGCGTCGGCGCGGTGGAAAGCGTTGCGGTCACATTTGCAATTGTAATCGTATTAAATTCTAACCAGCAGAAGTAATTTGTAACATAGCTGCAGGTCATACGTATTTCAGATACATTGTCATATCCATTGGCCGGAAACGGCTGTGTAAAAGGAAATTGGCTGATATTTATGCCCGTATCTGGGACTTGAACATTGCTTTGAAGTATATGTTGCGCAATAGTCGTTCCACTTGCATTTATAAATGTAATTGTGAAGATATCAAGAATATTATCATTCTCACCACCGGGTTCAGTACTAAGGTTCATATCCTTAAATGTAAACTTTTTATTGACTGTAGTTCCTTCCGCTTTGATTACAAGATCAACACTTGCGCCCTGCGTGTTAACGTTAGGGGCATCATTGGGGAATATGCGTGTACCATTTTGGATAAAGGCACTACTTACTTTAAATTTGTCTCCTAGTGTTTTATGCCCATCCACAACGTCCGCTTCCAACGACCCAAAGTCATATGTGCCGTCGGCGGTTCCAAATGTGATCGCCTTCGCCGGCATCGTCACCGCCGGTATAAGGCTCACCAGCATCGCCAGGGTCATAAGCATTACAAGTATTCTTTTTCTTATTTCTTTAACCATTTTAAATCCACCTCGTATATGAACGGATTGTTTTTTATCAGGAAACCGGATAAGGCAATAAGGATGATGGTAAAATAAGTCAATCCAAACAAAAAAGCTGCAGTTTTTTGTGCGTTTATTATATATTATATGGGAAAAGCACGCAAGACAGGAAAAAAATAAAATAAGGCATAGGACGGATTGTCAGGCAGAAAAAAATCCTTTATTTTTCTAACACTATGACCCCAAAAAGTTCAAAAAAAGCCGGAAAATCCGCAGAATGCGGACTTTCCGGACAAATTATGGCGGGGACGAAGAGGATCGAACTCTCGACCTTACGGATGCGAATCGGACTCTCTCCCGGGTTGTGCGCAAAACGGGCCCAACACCGACAGTAATCTGGGGTTCGATATTTCGGGTACAGCACATCTGGGGTCGGGTTTCATCGAGCATGTAAAATGACCTATGGGTATGGTTGATTTGAGGGGATTCGTCCGCTAACGTATTGCCTCGATACCACAATCATCCATCAGCTTTTCATCATGCAGCAATTCGTGTGTATTGCCGTCGGCAAAGATTTTGCCTTTCTTTATGAGGATCGTTCTTGAACAGATTTCCTCAGCAAATGTCAGGTCATGCGTTGCGATAAGTTTCCCGTGAGGAAGCCGGGCAAGGACCTTAATCAGGTTGCGTCTGGCCTTGGGGTCGAGAAATGCAGTGGGTTCATCAAATATCATCGTAGTAGGTTCCATAGACAATACAGTAGCGATGGCAGCAATACGTTTTTCCCCGCCGGAGAGCTTGAGCGATGAACGATCACGAAGATGCTTAATTCCAAGCCCGGTCAATGCCGTATTGACTCTATTTTCAACTTCTTCCTCGGCGAGTCCGTAATTTCTGGGGCCGAAAGCTATATCATCATATATCATCGGCATGAAGAGCTGATCGTCCGGATTTTGGAAAACCATCCCGATGCGCCGGCGCACTTCGTTGATGGTTGTTTTACTCAGCTCTATCCCGTCGACAAGAATCGCTCCGTTTTTCGCCTGAAGGACACCTACCAAGGTTAACAGAAGCGTCGTCTTCCCGGCCCCGTTTGCCCCGACCAACGCGACGCTTTCGCCGTCATCCACAGTGAAGCTGAGATCGTCTATTGCTTTCGTTCCGTCAGGATAGGTAACGGTAATGCCTTTTACCTCAATCATCGTATCTCCAATCTGAGAATGCTAAACATTCGATGCTCAAAAAATTCGTTCAAAGATTACTGAAATATCAAATACCCTCAGCAGAATAAAGGGCAGGCAGGCTGTGGCAAGATAAATATAGTCAGAGCCGTCAAGCGGGATATTTTTTTTGCGCTTATCAAGGCTTGCATACCCTCTGCACTTCATGGCGTTGTAAACACGATCCGCTCTATCATAGCTTCGTATGAGCAGCTGTCCCACAAAGCTCCCCATATGACGCATCTGCAGACCTTTGTGTTCGGTACTGCGCAGCATATACGCAGTAAACATTGTGGACGCCTCATCGAGCAAAACACCTATATATCGATAGATCATTTCAAACAGTGTCACGAAGATGTCAGGGATGTGTAAACGCCGAAGCTGGTTCGACAGATGATTGAAAGGCGTGACAGCAACCAGAATAAGAACCGCGGTGACGCACAGGAAGGTGCGGAATAGTATTGAGAAAAAAGAAACAACACCAAAGCTGATAGCAACTTGGCCCAGCGTAAAGGCCGTTGCCCGGTCGAATATAATGTTGGATATGCCGGCCATTAAACAAAAAGGAATTGTAAACGCTACACGTTTGAGAACGGCGGACCACGGCGTTTCGGTAAGTGCCATTAATATGACAGGATAAAAAATAAAGGGAATCAGTCTACCGAATTCATAACGATTGAACGATACCACAAGGACAATATACGTAAATGCCGAAACCATCTTGACCAGCGGGTGACGGTCATGAACCACGCTTTTCCTGCTCGACAACTGCTCCAGTGAATAAATTTCCTGTATCTTGCTCTTTATGTTTGCCATGCCGCTCACCTCCAAATCGTTCAGCATTCGTTAAGGCTATGATGAGTGTACTTAAACCGCCGGTCAAGTCAAGACCGGCGGTTTGTGTTAAGCGAAAAGTTTTACTCTGTTAATGTTCCGCTTTTGGTTCAACTATCCTTTTGTTTTTTTTCGCCACAGATATCAGCAGACCGGCAACACCCGCAAGAGCAAAGGTCATCACACCGCCGACGACACCGGCAACTGTTGTACCCGCCGCTGAACCTTCCTCTCCGGCGTTCGCGAAATTATAATCCGGCAAGAATGCTGTGGCATCCTGAACTGCCGCAGCGCCGTCATGAACGCTTCCCGAAGACTCAAGCTCGGTGGTACCGGCTGTCCTCTCCATTGCCCATTCGAGACCGTCGGGGTTTGCCGAGGCGAACCAGGAAAGAGCGCCGCCGACGAGAAGGGTGACAATGGCGATGGCAATAACGACTTTTTTAACAGGTACGCCGCTCTTGATCGAAGTGCTGTTCAGTGAACTGTCCAGAATTTCAGGACGCATCTTGTAGACAAAGCAGAGAATTGCCGACATCACGATGCCTTCAACGAGGCCAATGGCGAGGTGAATGGGCTGCATCAAAATGACAAACGTTCTGAACGGAAGCTCTGTTATTCCGGAAGCCAGAGTCTCAAGGACGACGCCGAACGCGCCGAGCTGCAAGCCGACTACAACCGATACAATCGTTGCTATTGTAATTCGTTTGTAAGTAAAGCCCTTTTTGACAATTGGCTTATATATCAACGGATAGACAAGCAGACACGGAATAACGCCTATGTTAAAGATATTGCAGCCTAATGCGAGCAGGCCGCCGTCGGCAAAAAACAGACATTGGATGATTAAAACAGCAGCCAGAGATAAAAGGGCGGGGAAACCACCGAGCATAGCACAAAGCAAAATGCCGCCGCCGATGTGACCGCTTGAACCGGTACCGGGAATTGTGAAATTAATCATCTGTGCGGCGAAGACAAAAGCCCCTGTAACCGCCATGATCGGAAGCTTCTTTTCGCCAAGTTCATCCTTTTTTACCTTGGCCGCAGAATACACGATTGCAGCCGCACTTACCGTGCACATTACACCGCCGACGGTGGGGGATAATAGCGCATCTGCCATATGCATAACGAATCCCTCCAAATTTAACGAGCTTGCGGTTCAAGTATATAGCGGCTTTTTTAGTCTCACAAGCTCCCCGGGGGGATACCCGGTTGAAATTTATATGATTTCATAAGAAATATGAAGGAGACCGGCAAAATTCTGTTCATGATAAATACTGGAATGTCCCATGCAGAGATGTATGCGACGTATATTTAAACATTTTGTTTTGATGGACTGTGAATTCGGCTCGGGGATTTAATTTCGTTAACCGGTTATTCTGGGGGGAGCTTCTCGGTTTCTTCCTGAAAGTATATAGTTCTGGCTGCCGACGATGTTGGGGAAGGAGCTTGTCTCTTAAGGATCAGAAATATCAAACAAACCCCTGGAATAACATCGATACATTCGGTAAGCGGCTGTTTAACAAGAATCCCGGTCAGGCGCATCTCTGTCAGTGGCCGCTGATGCTGAAGCTCATATCATCGGTATCGCCATATTTTCTTCTTTGAATTACTTATCATATGTGCTTATTGTTAGACTCCCCTCGTTTTCTTCTATTCTATCTCATTTGAGGTGTTTTTCGACTGCACTTTTCTTGACAACTCCAGATTGATTTTAACGTCTCATTTGAAGAATTTCAGAGTTTTTGCAATGCGGAATCTGCGGATGAGAATTTGACACCACTGCGTTCGCATACCGCATAAAAAAGTTCAGGAAAATCCATAAAAAGTGGATTTTCCTGAACTTGGTGGAGACGAAGAGGATCGAACTCTCGACCTTACGGATGCGAACCGTACGCTCTCCCAGCTGAGCTACGCCCCCCGATGTTAAGAAAAGTGTAATTAGCCGTATAAAACGTGCCGTATTGATACAGCATTAAGTATTATAGCATGGATTAATAAAATGTAAAGTGAAAATATTCGGTGATAACAAAAAGTTTTTTGGATTATGCGGGAAAACCCTTGACACATGAAATATTGTTTGGTATTCTATCAAAGCGCCTATAAGGCGAATGGCAAAAATATGGCCAAAAACCGCGATGAAGTGAGAGATTGCCCGGGTTTTCCGGGGTAACTTTCGCAGAGTATGTCCGACAATCGGGCGGCTGAGAAATGTCTGTGCTTATTACAACAGTGCAGTGCTGACGCGCTTTCGTATATCGCCGCGCTCAGGTATCAACCGGCTCAAATCGCCGGTTAGATTTTTGAGGCAGAATGATACGCACGGTAGTGTGTACAGGATTTTTCATCCGTACGGACAAGTGGACACGACCACTTTTTAAACGTACGAAGGAGGCACAAACATGGCACCAAGTAAGAAAATGATCAGAATCAGGCTGAAGGCCTATGATCACCAACTGATTGATCAAAGCGCGGAGAGGATTGTCGAGACGGCGAAGCGCACCGATGCAAAGGTATCGGGGCCTATTCCGCTTCCGACAAAGAAAGAAATCGTGACTGTTCTGCGTGCTGTCCATAAATTTAAAGACAGCCGCGAACAATTTGAACGCAGAACGCACAAAAGACTGATCGATATCCTGAATCCGTCCCAAAAAACGATCGAAGCTCTGATGTCGCTTGAACTTCCGGCAGGCGTGGAGATCGAAATAAAGCTCTGATTTTGTCAGACACCGGCCTGCATACACCAACGCTATGCGGCCCGGTTTAACCTTGCCTGTCATCTTGCGGGGCGGGCGGGTCATGTTGGCGTAGCGTAAATGTTCGTTTCGTCAACCAATAACCTATAAGGAGGATATAGAATGAAAAAAGCGATCATCGGAAAAAAAGTCGGAATGACGCAGATATTCAACGATAACGGCAAAGTTATTCCGGTAACCGTGATAGAAGCCGGGCCTTGCATTGTTGTTCAGAAGAAAACAGTTGAAAAAGAGGGCTATGCATCCGTTCAGCTCGGGTTCCAGGATATCAAGGAAAGAAAACTGACAAAACCCGAAAGCGGGCATTTGAAAAAAGCGGAAGTGTCTTTAAAAAAGCATTTAAAGGAATTCAGGCTTGACGATTCGGACTCATTGAATGTCGGAGACGAATTGAAGGCCGATGTGTTTGCCGAAGGCGATAGGGTGGATGTCACGGGGATAAGCCGGGGAAAAGGTTACGCTGGTGTTATCAAGCGCTGGAATGCACGCAGAACGCCCTCCAGCCACGGCGGCGGACCGGTTCACAGGCATGCGGGGTCCATGGGTTCAGGTACAGACCCCGGACGCATATTTAAAGGCAAAATCGGCGCCGGTCACATGGGTGTCGAGCAGGTTACCGTGATGAACCTGGATGTTGTTAAGGTTGACCCCGCGCTGAATCTGATTGCGGTAAAAGGAGCTGTTCCCGGCCCGAAGGGCGGAATTGTCTACCTCAGAAATACCGTGAAGAACGACTGAGGAAAGGAGACTGAAAAATGCCTACAGCTAAAGTATACAATATGGCCGGAGAGCAGCTTAGAGAGATTGAGCTTTCCGAAACCATATTTGGAATCGAGCCGAACGGATCGGTTCTCCACGAATCGGTCAAGAATTATCTTGCCAACCAAAGACAAGGTACGCAAAGCACCCTTACCCGTGCAGAGGTACGCGGAGGCGGCAGGAAACCCTGGCGTCAAAAGGGGACCGGCCGCGCACGCACCGGTTCGACCAGAGCACCAAACTGGACCCATGGCGGCGTGGCGTTTGCGCCCAAGCCCAGAGATTACGGGTATACGCTTAACAAAAAGGTCAAAAAGCTTGCAATGAGAAGCGCCCTTTCTTCAAAAGCGAAGAACGGCGAAATTATTGTCATTGACAATATTGATATGGACAGTATTAAAACACGTAATTTTCAAAGCTTTTTAACTGCCCTGGATGTGACCCAAAAAGCTTTGATCGTTATGCCGGAGCCCAGAGAGAATGTAATCAAGAGCGCCCGCAACATTCCCGGGGTCAAGACCACAATTGCGGGAATATTAAGCCCCTACGACATTATGAACTGCAAAAGGTTTGTTGTTGATGAGGCGGCTCTTCGAAAAATCGAGGAGGTGTTCGCTTGATGAAAACGGCATATGATATTATTTTGCGTCCGGTTATTTCGGAGCAATCCATGGAACATGCGGATATAAAAAAATATGTTTTCCAGGTTGCCAGAGACGCGAACAAAATAGAAATTAAAAAAGCGATTGAAGAGATTTTCGGCGTAGAGGTGGATAAGGTGACTACCGCCATTGTTCCGGGCAAGAAAAAGCGCACCGGCGCGTATCCTGCCGGTTACACGGCCGAGTGGAAGAAAGCGGTGGTTAGACTCTCAGAGAGCTCCAAGACCATCGAATTCTTTGAAGGGATGGTGTAACAGATGGCGATTAAACATTATAAACCGGTAACCCCTTCCAGAAGGCATATGACAGTATCCGGATATGTCGGCGTTGATAAAAGCGCAAAGCCGGAAAGAAGCCTGACGGAAGTGCTGAAGAAGAGTTCCGGCCGCAACAGTTACGGCAGAATTACAGTCCGGCACAGGGGCGGCGGAAACAAAAGAAAATACAGGATTATTGACTTTAAACGCAACAAGTTCGATGTGGAGGGCACGGTTGTCCGTATAGAATATGATCCGAACCGCTCGGCGAATATTGCCTTGATCGAATATGAAGACGGAGAACGCAGATATATTCTGGCTCCGGTCGGGCTTAACGCCGGAGATAAAGTGATCTCTTCCGAGCAAGCGGATATCAAGCCCGGCAACGCGCTGCCAATAGCCAGTATTCCGGTCGGTACGGTCATCCACAATATAGAACTGTATCCCGGAAAAGGCGGTCAGCTTGTGCGAAGCGCAGGTAATGCCGCACAGCTGATGGCAAAAGAGGGTAAACTTGCACAGATCAGGCTTCCTTCCGGCGAGGTTCGCTATGTCAGGATGAACTGCATGGCATCGATCGGACAGGTGGGAAACATTGATCATGAAAACGTATCAATTGGCAAGGCGGGCAGAAAACGCCACATGGGCTGGAGACCCACGGTAAGAGGAAGCGCCATGAACCCGGTCGACCATCCGCATGGCGGCGGCGAGGGAAAAAGTCCGATCGGACACCCGAGCCCGTTAACACCCTGGGGCAAGCCGACGCTGGGTTACAAGACAAGAAAAGCAAATAAAGCGACCGATAAGTTCATCGTCAAGCGCCGCGGCGCCAAATAAGGAGGGCAAGGATTAATGAGCAGAAGTGTAAAAAAAGGACCCTTTGCCGCACCTGAGCTGCTGAAGAGGGTCGACGAAATGAACAAGTCCGGAGACAAAAAGGTACTCAAAACCTGGTCCAGAGCCTCCACGATATTTCCGTCTTTTGTCGGCCATACAATAGCCGTTCACGACGGGAGAAGGCATGTGCCGGTTTATATCACGGAGGATATGGTAGGGCATAAGCTGGGCGAATTTGCGCCGACACGCACCTTCAGGGGTCATGCCGGCAGCAAAACCGGAAGGTAAGGAGGAGAGTAGTCAATGGAAGCCAAAGCACACCTGAAATACGCCCGAATATCTCCTCGGAAAGTGAAGATCGTCTGCGATCTGATCCGTGGCAAAGATACAAAAATGGCTGCAGCCATTTTAATGCAGACTCCCAAAGCCGCTTCCGAGCTGATGCAGAAACTGCTGCACAGTGCGGTATCAAATGCGGAGAATAATCATGAGATGGATCCCGATTCTCTTTTTGTTTCGGAAGTATATGCAAATCCCGGCCCCATTCTCAAAAGAGGAATGCCGAGAGCCAGAGGCAGCAGTGCCCGCATCAACAAGAGGACGTCACACATAACCATCGTCGTGAAGGAAAGGGAGTAGTATATGGGACAGAAAGTTAATCCCCACGGTTTTCGTGTCGGTGTTATTAAAGATTGGGATTCCCGCTGGTATGCCAGAAACGACAAGACAGGGGACCTGATCGTTGAAGATTACAATATCCGCAAGTATTTGAAGAAAACCCTGTATTCAGCCGGCGTGCCTAGGATTGAAATAGAAAGAGACAGCGCGAGAATCAGGATATATATCCACTGCTCACGACCCGGCGTCGTGATCGGCAAGGGCGGAGCGGAAATAGAAAGACTGAGGCTCCTGCTGGAAAAGAAGCTCGGCAAGCCGGTGGCGCTCAGCATCATCGAGGTTAAAACACCCGATACGAACGCCCAGCTTGTAGCCGAAAACATAGCATCCCAGCTCGAAAGAAGGATCTCTTTCCGCCGCGCCATGAAAAACGCAATGTCCAGAGCCATGAGACTCGGTGTGCGCGGAATTAAAGTAGCGGTATCCGGGCGGCTCGGCGGTGCGGAAATCGCAAGAAGTGAGCACTATCATGAGGGTACGATACCCCTTCAAACATTGAGGGCCGATATTGAGTACGGCTTCGCGGAAGCAGCAACAACTTACGGCAGAATCGGCGTCAAGGTATGGATATATAAGGGTGAGATTCTGAGCCAAACCCTCAGAACCACACCAAGAACTATGGATATGTCGCGCCAAAATGACCGCAGGAACGATCGCAGAAACAGAAATACCCAGAGCGGGCGTCCCGGACGTGACAGGCAGACAGGGAACCGGCCGCCGTACGGACAACAAGGCGGTGGAGGAAACCGGCCGTCGTACGGGCAAGGCGGTGGAGGAAACCGGCCGTCGTACGGGCAAAGCAGCAATAGAGGCAACCGCCCGGGCGGTACCGGCCAGAGCAGTCAGAATCGTCCCGGAATTAACCGTCCGGAAGGCGGCGGACGTTCTTCCGGGCCCCCAAGGGAAGGAGGAACCAACTGATGCTTCTACCCAAAAGAGTTAAGTACCGCAGGGTACACAGAGGTCGTATGAAAGGCATCGCGACCAGAGGAAATAAAGTAACCAACGGTGAGTACGGCTTGATGGCAATGGAACCCGGCTGGATCACAAGCAATCAGATCGAATCGGCACGTATTGCGATGACCCGTTATATCAAACGCGGCGGTCAGGTATGGATCAAGATCTTCCCTGACAAACCGGTAACCGAAAAACCGGCCGAGACCCGTATGGGCTCCGGTAAAGGTTCTCCTGAATATTGGGTTGCGGTAGTTAAGCCGGGCAGAGTGATGTTTGAAATAGCAGGTATCCCAGAGGATGTAGCCCGCGAAGCATTGCGTCTTGCCGGCCACAAGCTGCCTATCAAAACAAAGTTTATAGCAAGAGAGACCGAGACAGGTGGTGAACAATGATGAAGGCGACGGAAGTACGCGCAATGAGCAAAGATGAACTGAATGTAAAGCTCGACGGTTTAAAACGCGACCTTTTCTTCCTCAGAATGCAGCACGCGACCAATCAACTTGACAATCCGATTAAAATCAGCGAAGTCAAGCGAAGCATAGCCAGAATCAAAACAGTTCTCCGCGAAAAAGAGCTTGGGCTGTAGGAGGTAGAAGGAAATGAATGAACGTACCACTTCCAGAAAGACCAGAATAGGCTTGGTTGTCTCCGATAAGATGGATAAAACCATTGTCGTTGCGGTCGAAGACCGCGTAGCCCATCCGCTTTACAAGAAAATCATCAGGAGAACATATAAGCTGAAAGCTCATGATGAAGAAAATGCGTGCGGCATCGGGGACAAAGTCAGGGTTATGGAAACAAGGCCGTTATCAAAGGACAAGAATTGGCGCCTTGTAGATATTATCGAGAAAGCAAAATAAGGAGGGCCCCTGAATGATTCAACAGGAAACCCATCTGAAGGTCGCCGACAATACCGGCGCCAAAGAGATAAAATGTATACGCGTTCTGGGCGGCTCGAAGAGAAAATACGGCAACATCGGCGACGTCGTAGTGGCGTCCGTACGTAAAGCAACGCCGGGCGGCACGGTGAAAAAAGGCGAGGTTGTGAGGGCCGTTATAGTCCGTTCCGCCAAAGGCGTGCGCCGGGCAGACGGGACATATGTCCGGTTTGATGAAAACGCAGCCGTTTTGATTAAAGATGATAAAAATCCCAGAGGTACCCGTATCTTTGGCCCCGTGGCCAGGGAGCTTCGTGATAAAAACTACATGAAGATCCTTTCTCTTGCCCCGGAAGTAATATAGGGGAGGCATAGAAATGAAGATTAAAACAGGCGATGTCGTCTTCGTGCTTTCCGGCAAGGATAAAGGCAAGGAAGGCAAAGTCCTTTCAGCCGATCCGAAAAACCGAAAAGTTGTCGTCGAAAATGTCAATGTCGCGCATAAGCACCAAAAACCCAGAAAGCAAGGCCAGGAGGGCGGCATTATCAAGGTGGAAACGCCGATTTATGCCAGCAAGGTCATGCGTGTTTGCCCGAAGTGCGCAAAGCCCACACGCCCCATGGTAAAAATCCTTGACGACGGCACGAAAGCACGCATCTGTAAAAAGTGCCAGGAAGTCATATAAGAGAGGAGAACTGAAATGGCAAGATTGCGAAAGAAGTATCAAGAAGAAGTTGCTCCGGCTCTTATGAAAAAGTTTGAATATAAAAGTCCGATGCAGATCCCGAAAATTGAAAAGGTTGCGATTAATGTCGGCTGCGGAGATGTTAAGGACAATGCCAAGAGCTTAGATTTCATTGTCAATGAAATAACTGCGATTACCGGTCAAAAAGCTGTTGTAACCAAGGCAAAAAAATCGGTCGCTAATTTCAAACTCAGAGAAGGCATGTCGGTGGGTGTAAAGGTAACGCTTCGGCAGGACCGGATGTGGGAGTTCCTTGACAGGTTCTTGAATATTGCGCTTCCCCGCGTTCGCGACTTCAGAGGGATCAACCCCAATTCATTTGACGGCAGAGGCAACTATGCGATCGGTGTAAAGGAACAGCTCATATTTCCTGAAATTGACTATGATAAGATAGACAAGATCCGCGGTATGGATATCGTTATCTGCACCACGGCGAAAACCGACGAAGAGGCCAGAGAGCTCCTTTCGCTTCTCGGAGCGCCCTTCGTGGTCAGCCAGTGATGAATGGAAAGGACAGGTCTGTAAATGGCTAAAAAATCTATGATCCTGAAGCAGCAAAGAGAGCAGAAATTCTCCACCCGCCGCTACAACAGATGCAAGATATGCGGGCGGCCTCACGCTTATCTCAGAGATTTCGGCGTTTGCCGCATCTGCTTCAGAGAGCTTGCCTATAAGGGGCAGATCCCGGGAGTCAGAAAAGCATCCTGGTAACCGCAATGGCAGCAAAGGTCGGAAGCATTGTCTGATACCTCGCTGTCAGCACAGACGATATGGGTCTGTAACTCTATTAAGGAGGAACGTTAATGCACATCACGGATCCAATTGCGGATATGCTTACAAGAATCCGCAACGCAAATTCCGCAAAGCATGATACAGTTGATATTCCCGCCTCCAATATGAAGAAGGCAATTGCCGAGATACTTCAGGAGGAAGGCTATATAAAAAATTATCAGATCATCAGCGACGGCATGCAAGGTATCGTCCGCGTAACCTTGAAGTATAACGCCGGAAAAGAAAAGGTAATATCCGGACTCAGAAGAGTCAGCAAACCGGGTCTGAGGGTATATGCGGGCGCTGATGAATTACCCCAGGTGCTCAGAGGCCTCGGAATTGCAATTATTTCAACATCAAAGGGCGTTATGACCGACAAAAAAGCTAGACAGGCGCATGTCGGCGGTGAAGTCCTTGCGTTTGTATGGTAAGGGGGAAAAGATAAATGTCAAGAATCGGAAGGTCCCCAATTGCCATTCCCGCCGGTGTCGAAATTAAAATCACACCGGAAAACAAGATTACAGTAAAAGGGCCTAAGGGGACGCTTGAACGGATGCTGCATCCGGATATGCAGATTACGGTCGAGGGTCCGGAGGTTCACATCAATAGACCGAGTGAAGAAAAGCTCCACAGATCGCTTCACGGGTTGACGCGAACGCTGGTAGCGAACATGGTCGAAGGCGTAACAACAGGATTTAAGAAAACGTTGGAAGTCAGCGGCGTCGGATACAGGGTTCAAAAGCAGGGTAAACAACTGATTATGAACCTTGGATTTTCCCATCAGGTAATTGTCGAAGAAATCCCGGGAATCACAATCGATGTCCCGTCGCCGAACAGCATCGTCATCACCGGTATAGACAAGCAGCGTGTCGGGCAGTTTGCAGCAGACGTTCGCGAGAAGAAACCGCCCGAACCCTACAAGGGAAAAGGAATCAAATATACCAATGAAGTCGTCCGCCGCAAGGAAGGGAAGACGGGAAGCAAATAAAGGAGGTGTACCTGCATGATTAAAAAGCCTGATAAAAACAAACAAAGAATGAAGCGCCATAAGAGAGTAAGGGCGAAGATACACGGTACGCCCGAGAAACCGAGACTCAATGTATTTCGCAGTCTGAACCATATTTATGCCCAGATTATTGACGATGTTAACGGCGTAACACTGGCTTCGGCAGCTTCCGTTGAGAAGGATTTTGGAAACGGCGGTAATTGCGAAACCGCGAAGAAGGTCGGAGCGGTTATTGCAAAGCGCGCTCTGGAAAAGGGTATCGAGGATGTGGTCTTTGACCGCGGCGGCTATATTTACCACGGACGTATTCAAAGTCTGGCTGAGGGCGCTCGCGAGGGCGGTCTGAAGTTTTAACGGGAAGGAGACAGATTATGGCATACAACAACAGAAGACAGGAGACGGTTCCATCCGAGTTTGTCGAAAAGGTCGTTTCCCTCAACCGCGTATCCAAGACGGTAAAAGGCGGCCGCATATTTAAATTTTCCGCGCTCTGTGTAGTCGGCGACGGAAAAGGCAGGGTCGGCTTCGGACTTGGTAAGGCCTCTGAGGTATCGGAAGCCATACGCAAAGGGATAGACGACGCCAAGAAAAATATAGAAAATATAACGCTCTCCGGAACGACGATTCCGCACGAAGTCATCGGCGTATACGGTGCCGGAAGAGTATTGTTAAAGCCTGCAGCTCCCGGTACCGGCGTAATAGCCGGCGGTGCTGTCCGTGCGGTGGTCGAAGCCGCGGGAATAAAGGATATCCGGACAAAATGCTTGCGGTCAAATAATACCAACAATATCGTTGCGGCCACCATGCAGGGTTTGAGGACTTTGCGAAACGCCGAAGAAGTAGCACGAATCAGAGGAAAATCGGTGCAGGAAATCACGGGATAAGGAGGGCTCAACATGGCAAACCTCAAAATAAAGCTTGTAAAGAGCTTAAACGGCAGGCTGGCGAAGCACATTGCCACGGCCAACTCCCTTGGACTGAAAAAGATAGGGAATGAGACCGTGCAGCCTGATAATGAACAAACAAGAGGCAAGATAGCCCAGATAGCTTATCTTGTGAAAGTAACTCAGGAATAAGGAGGTGCCCGAATGAATTTACACGAACTGTCTCCGTCGCCCGGATCAATCAAAGAAGCTAAGCGTAAGGGCAGAGGCACCGGCACCGGAAACGGTAAAACCGCTGGACGCGGCCATAAAGGTCAAAAAGCCCGCAGCGGCGGCGGAGTAAGAGTTGGTTTTGAGGGCGGGCAGATGCCGCTTGCGAGACGGGTTCCGAAAAGGGGATTCAACAACATCTTTGCCAAACCGCTGGAGCATGTCAATGTCAAGGATCTTAACCGGTTTGATGACGGAACCGTTGTGGATGCCGAAGCGCTGCTTAGCATCGGTCTTCTTAATAAATGCACTTATGGTGTGAAAATCCTTGGCAACGGAGAGCTGCAGAAAAAACTCACAGTTAAAGCCTCCGCTTTTTCCGAATCTGCAAAACAGAAAATTGAAGCTGCAGGTGGAAAGACGGAGGTGGTATAGGTGTTTCAAACCTTTCGAAATGCATGGAGAATTATGGAGGTTCGCAAGAAGATCCTCTTTACGCTTTTCATTCTCTTGCTATACCGCATAGGAAACGCCGTACCTGTCCCTTATATTAACGTCGCAGAACTTCAGAAATACTTCAACAACCTTCAAAATACGGTAATGGGGCTTTACAATGTGATGTCAGGTAATGCTTTTGCCAGCGCTACTATATTTGCGCTGTCGATTCAACCGTATATCAATGCCTCCATTATTATGAACCTTTTGTGTATCGCCATACCGGCGCTTGAACGTATGCAAAAGGAAGGCGGAGAAGAGGGAAGAAAGAAGATCGCTTCGATAACGCGTTACGCGACAGTCGCCATTGGTTTGCTTCAGGGTTTTGCATTTTTCCTGATGATTAAAAATCAGGGATTGCTGATTCAAAGCGGAATTTGGCAAGCGATCGTAATTGTTTTGACCTTTACCGCCGGTTCAGCTTTGATCATGTGGCTCGGTGAGCAGATCACGGAGTTCGGGATCGGAAACGGAATCTCGATTATCCTTTTTGCCAGCATCATATCGCGCGTTCCGTCGATGACGATCTCGATGATTTCTAATGTTGTCAACAAGCAGCTGTCTTTGATCGGATTTTTCGGAATCCTTCTGGGTATTGCGGCTGTGATCGTTTTGATCGTTTACGTGTCCAACGCTGAACGCAGGATCCCGGTCCAGTATTCCAAACGTGTAGTTGGACGGAAAATGTATGGCGGACAAAGCACGCATCTGCCGATGAAGGTGAATATGTCCGGCGTAATGCCGATCATCTTTGCCCAGTCAATCGCTGCACTGCCCGCTACGCTTGCCTGGTTTTTTAAGCAACCCGCGCCGGGTTCGTTCTGGGCAGGCTTTCTCAAAGCAATCGGAACATCATCTCCGATTTATATGGCGGCTTATTTTTTACTGATCATTGGTTTTGGATACTTTTACGCTTCCATTCAATTTAATCCAATAGAAATTGCCAACAACCTCAAGAAAAACGGTGGTTTTATACCCGGATTCCGGGCAGGCCGACCGACTTCGGACTTTATTAAAAAGGTTCTTGGCAGGATTACGCTTTTCGGTTCGCTTTATCTGGGTATAATCGCGCTGATTCCGCTGGTATTTGGTGCACTGAGCCCACAGCTTAGCGGATTGGCATTCAGCGGAACCTCTATTATAATCGTGGTTGGCGTAGCTCTTGAAACCATGAAAAATCTTGAATCCCAGATGCTTATGCGGCATTATAAGGGTTTTCTGGAGTAGAGGAGCGAAAAATTCGGATGAAGTTAATTATGCTGGGTCCTCCGGGAGCCGGTAAAGGAACGCAGGCAGCGCGACTGAGAGATGCACTAAACATTCCTTCACTTTCGACAGGCCACATATTAAGAACAGCTATCAAGGAGGGTCTGGGTGTAGGACCGGAAGCCAAATCCTATATGGATGCCGGAAAACTTGTCCCTGACGAGATAATTATCCGCGTTCTCAAGGATTTTCTCGATAAGGGTGAGAATAAAAAAAACGACTATATTCTCGACGGCATGCCGCGAACATTGAGTCAAGCGAAAATTCTCGAAGAAATGGGCATAGAGGTTGACGCCGTAATATCGATGGAAATGTCGGACCAGGCGATAGAAGACAGAATGAAGTGGCGCAGAGAGTGCCCCAAATGCGGGGCGGCATATAACTTAAAAACATTGCGTCCGAAGGTAGAGGGTCTTTGTGATGACTGTAAAGAGAAGCTGGTGATTCGTGACGACGACAAGCCGGAAACCATAAGAACCCGCCTTGCCGCCTACCACAAGGTCGCCGAACCTATCCTCAAATTTTACAAAGACAAAGGGAAAGTCATTTCGGTTGACGGCAGCATGGATATTGAGGAGTCGACTGCCATGCTGATAAAAATTCTGGAGCGGTTAGATTGATTACGTTAAAAAGCAGCCGGGACATTGAGAAAATGCACCTTGCCGGAGAAATCGCCGCACACGCCAGGGCACTTGCCGGCGAAATGGTAAAGCCGGGCGTATCTACCCGATCAATTGACAAGGCAGTACATGAATTCATCATAAGCCGGGGCGCGGCGCCCTCCTTTTTGAACTATGACGGGTTTCCGGCCAGTGTATGCATCTCGATTAACGAACAGGTCATACATGGTATACCCGGAGGACGAAAAATCAAAGAGGGCGATATTGTCAGCATAGACGTCGGCGCTTATATCGAAGGATTTCACGGCGATTGCGCTGCATCCTATATCGCAGGTGAGGCCGACGACAGAAGGCGGAAATTGATTGACATAACGCGTCGAAGCTTTTTCGAGGGACTAAAATTTGCGCGTGCCGGTTACAGGGTTCCCGACATTTCCCACGCCATACAGACGTATGTCGAAAGCGCTGGGTACTCTGTGGTTAAAGAATTCGTGGGTCACGGTATCGGATCTTTGCTTCATGAGGAGCCTGAGGTTCCGAACTATGGAAACCCCGGACACGGCGTCAGACTCGTTCCCGGAATGACGCTTGCGATTGAGCCCATGGTGAATCTGGGTGGTCCGGATATCAGGGTTCTGTCCGATGGATGGACGGTTATCACAGCAGACGGCGAACCGTCTGCACATTATGAAAACACCGTTTTGATTACAAGCGGCGATCCGGTTATTTTGACACCGATTGACGGAGATGGCAGCGATGGAACCTGATTTCTGCGCACTTGCTGTCAGCCTGAAAGGACGGGATGCGGGTGGTTTATTCCTTGCCTTCGGTAAAACCGAAAGAGCCGTATTGCTTGCAGACGGAAAGATCAGAAAGCTGAATAGCCCGAAAAGAAAAAACCTTCGCCATGTAAGACTCCTTAAGGGCCGGATGTTTGAAACAGTTCTTGGGGATCTGGGCGACCGACCGACAGACGCTCAATTAAGACGAGCTTTAGCCCGATATAAAGCGGGCACCGAAAATGTTTAGGGAGGGACGTAGATTGGCAAAAGACGATGTCATTGAGTTGGAGGGAATAGTGATCGAATCTCTCCCCAACACTATGTTTACCGTTGATATCGGAAATGGCCATACGATATTGGCTCATATTTCCGGAAAATTAAGAATGAACTTCATAAGGATACTACCCGGAGACAAGGTTACGGTTCAGATGTCACCATACGACCTTACCCGGGGCAGGATAACATGGAGAAGCAAATAGAAACTTTCATTTAAGGAGGGTTTTAGGTTGAAAGTAAGGCCTTCAGTCAAACCCATGTGTGAAAAATGCAAAATCATCAAACGCAAGGGTAGAGTAATGGTTATCTGTGAGAATCCCAAGCACAAGCAAAGACAGGGTTGACCGCAAGTTAATGAGAAAGGATTGATTGACAAGTATGGCACGTATTGCCGGCGTTGATTTGCCAAAGGACAAGAGAGTCGAGATCGGCCTCACATACGTCTTTGGCATTGGCAGAAAGCGCGCAAGCGACATTTTAAAAGCAACGGGTATTAATCCGGATACAAGAGTCAAAGATCTGACAGAGAATGAAGAGAACTTGATCCGCGAATTTATCGACAAGAATCTTATCATCGAAAGCGACCTGAGACGTTCGGTGGCGCTGGATATTAAAAGACTTGCGGAAATCGGGAGTTATCGGGGTATAAGGCATAGAAAAGGCCTTCCGGTTCGGGGGCAAAGATGCAAGACAAATGCGCGCACGCGCAAGGGTCCCAAGAGGACCATTGCCAACAAGAAGAAATAAGAGGAGGGATATGTAGTGGCAGCTCCGAAAAAAGCACGCGTCAGAACAAAGCGGCGTGAACGCAAGAATATTGAAAAGGGCGCGGTTCATATCCGGTCCTCGTTCAACAATACCATGGTCACAATTACCGATTTAAACGGTAATGCCTTATCCTGGGCTTCCTCGGGCGGAATGGGCTTCCGTGGCAGCAGAAAGTCCACACCTTTTGCCGCTCAAACTGCGGCGGAGACCGCGGCAAAAGCGGCGATGGAACATGGACTTAAGACTGTTGAGGTATATGTAAAGGGCCCGGGTTCCGGACGTGAAGCGGCTATTCGCGCTCTTCAGTCAGCCGGACTTGAGGTTCTGATGATAAAGGATGTAACACCCATTCCACATAACGGTTGCCGCCCGCCGAAACGGCGCCGCGTCTAACCGAAAGCAGGAGGTACGAATATGGCAAGATACACCGATGCCGTTTGTCGCCTTTGCCGCAGAGAAGGCCAGAAGCTCTTCCTGAAAGGCGACAGATGCTATACGGAAAAATGCGCCGTAGATAGGCGCACATACCCACCCGGACAACACGCACAGGGCCGACGGAGCAAGGTTTCTGAGTATGGTCAGCAACTCAGAGAGAAGCAGAAGGCAAAAAGGTATTACGGACTTCTGGAAAGCCAGTTTAAAGGCTATTTTAATATGGCAGTCAAGAAACCGGGACAGACAGGCGAAAACCTGCTTTCCCTTCTTGAGTCGCGCCTTGACAATGTCGTTTACAGGCTGGGCTTTGCCATGTCAAGACCGGAAGCCAGACAGCTTGTTACGCACGGTCACTTTTTAATAAACGGACGCAAGGTCAATATCCCCTCCTTCCTTGTAAAGCCCGGACAGGTCATATCGATCAAGGAATCCAGCAGGAATCTTGCGAAGGTGAAGAGCGTTATAGAAGCCAACTCCTTCAGGCAACCGCCGAAGTGGTTGGATTATGACCGCAATAATCTGATAGCTAAGGTTATTGCCCAACCTTCAAAAGAAGATATCGATTTGCCAATTGAAGAACATCTTATTGTCGAGCTTTACTCCAAATAATTTAAACGCCCTCACGATTGGTAAGCTGACATTCCTGCACGTTATGCGTGCAAATATGAGGAGGGTATGTAATGGTAGAAATTGAAAAGCCGCGCATTGAGTGCATAGAAACACCCGGCGACGATTCCTACGGAAAGTATATTGTTGAACCGCTGGAGCGGGGATACGGGACGACACTTGGCAACTCATTGAGGAGGATTTTGCTTTCTTCTCTGCCGGGCATCGCTGTAACGACCGTAAAGATTGCAGGGATAGCGCATGAGTTTTCGACAATTCCCGGCGTAAAAGAAGATGTTACCGAGATTGTTCTTAATGTTAAGAGCATCATCGCCAGATTGCACTGTGAAGGCACAAAAACAGTTTATATAGAAGCATCCGGCGAGGGCATAGTCCGTGCTGGCGATATCAAGGCGGATGGCGAAGTAGAAATTTTGAATCCGGAGCTGCATATCGCAACCCTGAGCGCGGACGCGACCCTGAGCATGGAGCTTACGCTTAGCCACGGCAGAGGCTATGTAAACGCCGAACGCAACAAGCCTTCGCAAACCGTAATCGGCGTCATTCCGGTTGACTCGATCTATACACCGGTACTGAAAGTCAACTACACGGTTGAAAACACGCGTGTCGGCAATATGACGGACTTTGACAAGCTGACAATCGAGGTGTGGACAGATAAGACCATCTCGTCACGAGATGCGATTTCGCTCGGTGCAAAGATTCTTTGCGATCATTTTACATTGTTTACTGATTTGAGCGAATCAATCGGTAGCAAATCCACCGTCGTTGAAAAAGCAGAAACGCAGAGAGACAAGGTTTTGGAGATGACCATTGAGGAACTGGATCTTTCAGTCCGAAGCTTCAACTGCCTGAAGAGAGCGAATATAAATACTGTGGAAGACCTGATCAGCAAGACCGAGGAAGAAATGATCAAGGTTAGAAACCTTGGCCGAAAGTCACTTGAGGAAGTGATCAATAAGCTTACCATGATGGGGCTTTCGCTGGCGAGTGACGACAATAGCTGATACTTTTATGCGTGGTTAAACCATCGGTATCGGTCTTGATTCATGAAGCGGTTGTTTTCATATTGAATGATCAGCTTGTCTGAAGCGGATGCTATTGGTATATTCTGTACGAGGAGGAAAAAAGCAATGCCCGGAACACGTAAGCTCGGGAAACCAACCGACCAGAGGATGGCTATGCTGAAACAGCTGGTCACGGATTTTCTGGAAAAGGGAAGGCTTGAAACGACCATAACAAGAGCAAAAGAAATCAGGCCGCTTGCCGAGAAGATGATAACGCTCGGAAAGACAAATACGCTGGCATCGCGCCGTCAGGCCATGGGATTTATCACCAAGGAAGACGTAGTGACCAAGGTATTTAATGAGATTGCTCCCGGCTATTCAGAGCGCAACGGCGGATATACCCGCATTATGCGCCTTGGTCCGCGCCGCGGAGACGCTGCCGAAATGGCAATTATCGAATTGGTATAGCGTAAAATAGACGTTTAGCAATTAAACGATGAAACGAATAAACGGATTTGAAAGTGGGCTGAAACGAAATGCATCATGTATTTCGTTACAGCCCACTTTTTTATATTCGGTTTTTTTCATGGGATTTGCTTTTT
>LSQX01365283.1_pt1 | contig 22715 bp, 17 predicted proteins | sample 654561 | NCBI WGS metagenome assembly LSQX01 (sample SAMN04489861, study PRJNA283612) | anaerobic digester metagenome | isolation source: 4 biogas reactors fed with cattle manure at either 37C or 55C with and... | place: Denmark: Kongens Lyngby | collected 2014
TCTCAACAGGCAGTGGCCGAAGCTCACTTTTTTCAATTTCTTCAAATAATTGCCTGCGTGTTGTGGCCCTTTTCTGAAAAGGAGTATTATTATGTTTTTCCAACAGTTCCCAGGCAGCATTATTCAGCTCTTCAACCGAGAAGAAGATCATATCTCTTAGTGGTGCAAATATTCTTTGATAAACCAGACCTACTGCATTCTCTGCCAGACTTTTATCCTTTGGTTTCGCCGGACGCGTCGGAAGCACTGCCGTCCCGTAATGTCGCGCGAAGTCATTATAAGTCTCATTTATCAGAGGTTCGTAATTACAGGCTTTTGTAACAGCAGATTTAAGATTATCGGGAGTTATTCCCCTGGTAACACCATCATAATATATAAATGCATTTTCATTGACCCATATCCAGTCTTCCAGACTCTGACTCCCGATAAATTCAACATATGTCAGCTGGCTTGCCCCCAGGATGGATACAAAACTCTCTACTTCACAGATCTCTCCGCTACCTGGATCCACTACATGCATTTTTTTACCCGTAAAATCCATATACGTGATATCACCGGCCTTATGCTCCATATGCATCTGGGGATCCTACCTGCGCTCCCACATCCTGTAGTGATGACAAAATCTTGAATAACTAAATCCCTTATCATTTTGTTGCCGGTATTCCTCCCATAACAGGTATAAAGTCACTCCGGTACGTTTTAATTGTTTCGAGATATTTTCAAAATCCTTCGAGAGCGATTCATACAAAGGATTGGATGATTTGTTACTTTTATCAAAGAGCTCAATGACATCCGTATCACTCATTCCGATAATTTCCTGGTAAGACAAACCACTACGCTTAAATTCTGCTATGTATTCTCCTACGGTTGTTTTGCTTACCCCTAAAGCTGAAGCTGCATCCCTGAGACTGTAATTGAGCTCCAGGCAAAGACGAAGTATTTCTCTGATTTTTCCCACGTCTGTTTTTTTTGACATTTTTATTTCCTCCTGTTGATTGAATTAATGTTTTCAAACCAACAGAAGTACAAAATATTCAGCGGGAAAAAAGAGATGAAAAATTGATTAAATCCTGCTCCCGGGAAAGGTATCCGGGTTGGGCAGGAATCACTGTCCGGGTTGAACAGGAATCACTGTCCGGGTTGGGCAAGAATATGCACACAAATATAGTTCTCCATGTTTACAATTTGTATCGGCCACTCTTCCTGTTTGCAAAGTACAGAAATTCATTCTCCAAGACAATACAATCGCCGGGTAAGTATTTCCATTGGAATGCCTGAACCAGGAATCTGCTAATAATTCCAATCGTATAATAGCCTGTCCGCCACAACGGGAAATTAGCCTGCTAAATATTGAGCAGATTTGTTTTTCCCTCATTTATTAGTTTCAGGATCAGTTCCCCAAACAGGGTATTGGCCCATGCAAACCACGAACGTGTAAAGTTCTTCGGATTATCTTTATGGAATGTTTCATGCATAAACCCGGTATCAGCATCGGTCGCAACCAGGGTTTTCAGGCATGATGAAATCTCACTATCGCTGGTGCTGGTCATGGCACGCATGATGATACTCATTGGCCAGACCATATCCAGACCTATGTGAGGACCTCCGATTCCTTCACCAGCCTTTCCCTTGAAAAAATACGGATTATCTTCACTCCATACGAATTTACGCGTATTCTGGTAAACAGGGTCGTTCAAGCCAACACATCCCAGGTAAGGCAAACCAAGCAGACTGGGAACATTGGCATCATCCATCAATGCAACATTACCAAAACCATCGGCTTCAAAAGCGTATATCTGTCCGTATTTCGGATGATCTACTATTGCATATTTTTTTATGGCATCTTCAACTTCTTTGGACAAGGCAAGACATTTGTCAGCAAACACTTTGTCCCCGGTTATCTTGTTGCTTATTTCAGCGAGCTGACGTAACGAAACAACTGCAAATAAATTTGACGGGATCAGGAAACCATAAGTTGTAGCATCATCTGAAGGGCGGAATGTTGAATTTATCATACCTACAGGTCTTAACGGCTGTCCCCAGCCATCATTACAGACGGTATCCAACTGACGCTCCGTTTCCCGCAAAAAGCTGTAAGGCCCCAGACTGTCTTTACGTTGCTGCTGTACGAATGTCTGATGGATCAGTTGAGCTGCTTTTTGCCATGAAGCGTCAAAGACAGAAGTATCCCCGGTGGTTTTCCAGTAATTATAGGCAAGCCGCACGGTATAACAAAGGGAATCGACCTCCCACTTCCGCTCGTGTAATTCAGGCTTCATATCGGTTTTATCCTTCATCCAGATGCTACCAGTTGGGCCATCATTAAATGCATTGGCATACGGATCAATCAGGATACATTGTGTCTGGCGGTTAATAACACCTGCAAGCAACATCCTGATTTTCGGGTCTTCGTTGGCCAGCGGCAAATAAGGCCACACCTGGGCTGATGAGTCGCGCAACCACATTGCATGAATATCACCGGTTATAACAAAAGTATCCGGCCTGCCGTTTTTCATTTTGAATTCAACAGTTGTATCCAAAGTGTTCGGAAAACAATTTTCGAACATCCAGGCAAGTTTAGGGTTTTTCAGTTTTGACTTAGCCTCCTGAATAGTTTTTTCAATGGTTTCGGAAGTGAATTTCCGCTGACCGACCGCCGGGCGCTGGCTTACATAACCGGCTTGATTTAATACTGAAGCAAAAATATTTCCGGTTCCGGCCATTGCCAATCCTGTTACAGTCAATCCACTGTTCCTGATAAAATTTCGTCGTGTTATCATATTAAATGTTAGTTGTTAGTTTTGTTTATCATATCTTTTTCAAATATGAGCAATGTTTTATTTAACTACAAACCCCATATTTCTAATAATCAGTTGCGTTACATAAAAATCACTGCTTCGTTTATTCCCGGCCCATGCAGGATTCCGGCTTCTGCCACTCCAATTCTCTTTGAGAAATGCTTTTTACCCGCTAAAAGAAGGCCCGGTCATGATCATCAAAATAAATTATCAGGGAATCTGTTGAAACATACCAATCATAAATCCTTTCAATATGTCCGACTTCGACCTCTTTCTGGATCAGGAAAAAAAATTTATCAAAGCACTCAGTGAGTACGATAGCAATGTTTGGTTCCCCCGAATGCGAGGCAGCTATGAAGAAAATGTGCCAGGCAATTGGTTTATATGCTTTGTACCCGGAGCCTGGGGCCAATGGAAGACTGCTAACTACGGTGTTCACTTTGATCTCATCTTTGCCAAAGCCAAAAAGAAAAACATGCTCCCAAAACGTTTCAGACTTACCATTGGCGTTGAAAAACCATTCAGGGAAGAATACAGGCAATCATTCAAGAAAGAAATTGAGTCCAGAATCATTAAAAAAAAGATCGACAAATCCAGATTTAATTTGCAAACAGAAAAAAGAGGGAAGTTTTTGGAGACAGATCCTATTCCATTTGGCCCTGAATCATGGCACATGGCCCTGGAAAAATATATTGCTTTAAAACCTATTATCGATATAATTGGTGAAGTTTCCAGGGAATACTCGGAAAAGGGTGCATTTGATTCAGTAATCCAGTTTCCGGAACAATAACCGGATTGAAAAAACAAAAACATCAATCCAACAGGCTCCCCGTACTGTAAGCTTTTAAAAGGAGCAGCACGCTCAGGATGAGTTTTTTTCTAAGCCTCAACAATATCCTCTGACACAAACATCCTGGTTCATCACTTAGTTTTCCATATTAGCCGGAGGAGTGTAAAAATCTTTTGTAAATATCCTCCACGAGGTCAGGATGCAGGTGATAACACAATAAGAATATTAAAAGCAGACTGCATTCTAAGCTTTTTATCTGTTTTTTTAATCTGCAATGACGTACATTTGCTGAAAATTTCATCAGGGCTTGCCCTGAACAGAACCGGAAGAAACAAAGCATGGCAATAAACATATCACTTTTAATACTGGGATTCGTACTGCTTATTAAGGGTGCCGACTGGCTGGTTGACGGCTCATCGGCACTGGCCAGGAAACACAATGTATCGGACCTGGCGATCGGGCTGACAGTAGTGGCTTTCGGGACCTCAATGCCAGAACTTGTTATTAACTCTTTTGCAGCATACCAGTCAAATCCGGATATAGCATTCGGAAACATCATAGGCAGCAATATCTTCAACCTTTTTGCCATACTTGGCATTACCGGACTGATCGTTCCCCTTACCGTCCAGTCAAGCACCGTATGGAGAGAGATACCCCTCTCCTTTCTGGCAATAGTGGTACTCTTCCTCCTGGCAAACAGTATCTTTTCTGACAATACGGTACTGTCAAGACCTGAGGGTATGATCCTGCTGCTCTTGTTTGCCTTCTTCCTCTGGTATGTCTTCCGGCAGATGAAAAGTGAACAGCTGCCGGAGGAAGTAAATCAGAAAACCTTCACAAATCTCAGAATATCGTTGTTCATCATCCTGGGACTGGTCTCTCTCGTTGCCGGAGGAAGATTTGTCGTCACCGGCTCGGTAAAGATAGCAGAGACACTGGGGGTCAGCCAGACAGTGATCGGACTGACCATTGTTGCCATCGGGACCTCACTGCCCGAGCTGGCTACCTCAACAGTGGCAGCCATAAAAAAGAACAACGACATTGCCGTCGGCAATATCATAGGATCAAACATCTTCAATATCTTCCTTGTACTCGGAGTAAGCTCACTGATAAAACCACTCAACTATAATCCCGGATTCAATAAAAGCCTGTACCTGCTTGGCTTCGGCACTATCCTGCTTTTCATTGCCATGTTTTCGGGAAAGAAAAAAAGACTTGACAGATGGGAGGCAGCAATCCTTCTGGCGATCTACATAGGCTACACCATCTTCCTTATCAACCAGGAGTTAAAATAATCAATACAACTTTTCCGGAATGATCTTCCTCATTACGGAATTACAATCATGCCAGCCATGGTAAAAACTTTCCGGGCTGTCAGTTGTTAATACTTCTGAGGTAATTAATTGATACGGAATATGAATTTGCAGAAAGCAGGGTTAATGTTGTCCGGGCTCATCATGATGCTCAACGCATCATGCATGGATAAGGCTACGGTACCACCCGAAGAAGATCCCAAGACGGATCCCGAAATAAACGTAACCACAATAGTAAGCGGCTATGAAATAATCTGGGGAATGGATTTTCTGCCGGGAGGCGATATGATCTTCGGCGAGAAAAGAGGGAAACTTTACCGGCTCAGTGATAAAAAAATAAAGGAGATAACCGGCTTTCCTGCTGTCTTTCCGTCAGGACAGGGCGGACTGCTGGATATCAGGATACACCCGGACTATAGTACTAACGGATGGATCTATGCCAGCTATTCCAGCTCCCTGCCGGGAGGATCAGGCCAGCTGAACCTGATTCGTTTTAAAATAATAAACGACCAGGTGAGAAATATTGAAAATCTCTTTTCGTCCGGAGGTACAAACACCTGGTACGGTCATTACGGGAGCCGTATACTCTTTGACAGGAATAACTACCTCTACCTGAGTATAGGTGAAGGCGGACCCACCTCCCTTGGCGGTCCGAATTCTCCCAACCTCAATGCACAGAACACAAAATCAAACTGGGGCAAGATACACCGGTTCAGGGATGACGGAAGCATACCTGATGACAATCCCGTTCTTCCCGGAAACACAACTCCTTCTTCCATCTGGTCATATGGCCACAGGAATCCCCAGGGACTGGCCCTGCATCCGGGAACAGGAGAGGTATGGTCATCGGAACACGGCCCGATGGGCGGCGATGAGCTTAATATCATCAAAAAGGGACTCAACTATGGATGGCCGCTGTATTCCATCGGCATCAATTACGACGGATCAGGTATATCATCAGGACATACTGCGGAAGGAATCGAAGCTCCTCTTTATACCTGGACACCCTCAATAGGCGTCTGTGGCATAGCATTCATCACCAGCGACAAATTCGGGGCATGGAAAGGTAATCTTCTGGCATCCGGTCTTGCATTGCAGAAACTTTACAGATGCGTGGTGAAGGACAACAAGGTTACTGAAGATACCGAACTGCTGTCAGGATACGGCAGGGTCCGAAACGTGATTCAGGGTCCTGACGGCAATATTTACGTCTCTGTTGAAGGACCCGGAAGGATACTCCGGATAACACCGCTGCCCTGATACAAAGAACTGTTTTCTCGTGGCCTCTCATTAAAGTGATTGTGTCACATCTAACCTGCCTGAAGCAGCTTCCATAACCATTTCCCTTAATATGTTTTGGTTGCAGTAAGCAAACAGATGGATTCTTTGTGTATATTAGCGTATATTTGAGTCTGATAAACAAAGAAGTCGAAAATACCAAAACGTATTTCCCCATGGAAGCGTATCATATACTTATTGTAATAGGGATACTCCTGTTCATTGCCGAGATATTTCTGCCGGGCTTTATTGCAGGTTCACTGGCAATTGGAGCTTTTCTGGCAGCACTGGCTTCTTTCCTGGGACTGGGAGTTAAATGGCAAATACTGATATTCTCACTCGGTGTGCTGGTGACATTCTTCACCATCAGGCCCCTGATGATTAAATCCGAACGACGGTCGGGCGGAAAAATAAAGACAAACCAGGAAGCCCTCTTAGGCAGAACAGGGAAGGTGGTTGAAACAATTGACAATCACGAAAACACCGGCCGGATCAGTATCGACGGTGATGTGTGGCGTTCAAAATCAACAGACGACTCAGTGATACAGGAAGGAACAAATGTCGAAATCATCGGGATAACCAGCATAATACTCATGGTTAAACCTTTAAAATAAATTACATATGGGAGCAATCATAATCTTCGGGGCAATAGCCCTGTTCGTGATAATCTTTGCAGCTGCCGGATTCAAGATCATCCAGCAGGCTGAGACGATGATAATCGAAAGACTGGGAAGATATAACAGGACACTGCCTTCCGGTATTAACATCATCTGGCCCGTAATCGACAAGCCACGGGAAATAATATGGCGCTATACTACCGAGGACGAGACTGGAAGAAAAATCATAAGGTTCAAGACCAGGAACAGAATAGACCTCCGCGAAACGGTCTACGACTTCCCCCGGCAGAATGTGATTACAAAAGATAATGTAAATGTAGAAATCAATGCCCTGCTCTACTTCCAGATCATGGACCCTGTCAGGGCAATATATGAGATCGAAAATCTGCCCGATGCCATTGAGAAACTTACCCAGACCACGCTGAGGAATGTCATTGGTGAGCTGGAACTTGATGAATCACTCAGCTCCAGGGATACCATAAACTCGAAGCTGAGAATCATTCTCGACGATGCAACAAACAAGTGGGGAGTAAAGATCAACAGGGTGGAACTTCAGGATATCAATCCTCCGCAGGACATCAAAACCGCGATGGAAAAGCAGATGAGGGCTGAAAGGGACAGGAGGGCTGCCGTGCTCGAGGCCGAAGGACAAAAGAGATCGAGGATCCTCGAAGCGGAAGGATTCAGGGAATCGGAGATCAACAAGGCGGAGGGCGAAAAACAGGCTGAGATACTCAGGGCTGAAGGTCTTGCCCAGGCCAGGGTAAGGGTTGCCGAGGCAGAAGCCAAAGCCATAACCCTCGTTACCGAAGCTGTAAAAAACAAGGAAAGTGATCCGGTAAAATACCTTATCGCCGTCAGATATATCGAAACCCTGTCAGAGATGGTATCCGGAAAGGATAACAAAACCATTTACATGCCTTTCGAGGCAACAGGAGTACTCAGCTCACTGGGCGGTATCAAAGATATATTGTCAAAATAGGTTTTCAGCTTTCCTGAGAGGCAGATAATCCTGCGGTGATCAGATATTCACCTTCACCAAGTTCGAATTTCCCGCTGTCCATCCTTTCAGGAACAATGGTCTTCAAAGGCTTTTTGTCCCTGACAAGCTCTATCCTGTCAACCACAAAAGACTGAAGATCAACATAAGCAGTGCTTTTTTGCGGTATACTGATGTGAAACTGAACAGCGTCTGCTCCCATCCTTTCCCAGTCTGATACTATTTCCCCGCCGGGTGAATGCCAGGAACAACTGACAAAATCGAGACCTTCGGGAACTGCCGGTGAAATAATAAACTTCTTAAATCCCGGTTCATCTTCATGCGGACGGATACCTGCGAGCCAGCGGTAAAACCACTCCGTCACGCTTCCAAACATGGGATGGCAGTTTGAATAGACATCATCACTTTCCTTCCATGTCTCCCATAATGTTGTTGCGCCGCGGCTGACCATATGACCCCATCCCGGATATTTCGTACTATTCACAATATCAAACACTTCCTGCGGAGACGCATATTCCGAAAGTGTTTCCAGGATATATTTTGTTCCAAAGATCCCGGTTGAAAAATGTCCGGACGGTCCATTCCTTACTGCAACTCTCAGTGAATCTGTTACAGCTTCAATTTCTTCTTCAGGGACAATATCATGATACAGCAGGGTTGAAAACAATGTCTGACGGTTAATCTCTCCCGTCACCGGCCTGTCCCAAAAATCCGCCCTTACAAGTGATTTGAGCTTCTCTGCCAGCTCTCCATATTTTTTTTCATTTTCCCTGTCGCCCATCACAGAGGCAAAAATCTGCATGATCCTTGCACACTGAAGGTAATGACATGTTCCTGTCAGTTCAACGGGGACAGGCTCAAGTGACTCATGATCGCTCAATCCTTCATAAACCATTCCTTCCGGATGAATCCTTGCTGCCTTTTCCATCCAGAGCCTGTCCAGCTCATAAAATTCCCTTATTGTTTCAGTATCGTTATAATACAGATAAAGGTAATACTGGGTGATAATAAAAGCTGACTCCCAGCTGATGCCGCAGTATTCAATTCCGACATAGGGCGCCGTATCAACAAAGGATGAATCATTCATGGCATCCACCCAGTCATATATTGTCTTCCGGTAGAACGACTGCATATCGAAATTATAAATAAAGGATTCACAGGTTGCATTAAGGTCTCCCCCGTAGCCAAATTTTTCCCTTGCCGGACAGTCGGACTGTACACTCACAAGGTTTGCCCTGAAAGTTCTTTCCGTAATTTCCTGTATTGAATTCAAAAGATCAGATGAGCATGTAAAATGATTGGGCCTTTGAATATCCGAATGGATGAACAGACCGCTGATATCTTCCGGGTCAGGCTGATAGTCGAGACCAGAAATTTCCATATACCTGTATGTGTGATATGTAAAATCAGGTATAAACCAGGCTTCTTTTTCCTCACCAAATATATAGCTGTCGGTCTGCCAGGCAATATCCGGGGCTCCGGGTCCTCCGGTTCCCTTACTCTTTATCTGACCGGCAACAGCGGTCATCGGATTAAGACTTCCGTCGTCATAGATCCTCTCGCCAAAGCGAAAAACAACCGTATCACCCTTGTTGCCCGAAAGCCTTATCCTGTAGGTTCCGGTAAAATTTACTCCCATGTCCGCAATATATTTCCCGTTTGCAGGAGAATAAATTCTTACAGGCTTAATCTCTTCGGTTATCCTGACAGGCGGAAAAAATAATCGTTGCAGCTCACCCCCGGGAGCTTTCCCGGGTATTGCATTTTGCCATGAGCTGTCATCAAAACCCTCCCTGTCCCATCCGGACAGTTCTTTTCCGGCATCATAGGTAACACCGATATAAATATCATTTTTCAATACTGGTCCGCGGGCATATTTCCAGCTTCCGTCACTTACAATTTCTTCTGTCTTCCCGTTACTGTAACTGATACGTAGTGTGGCAATGAAAACCGGTTTTCCGACCGGAAGATCGTCCCTGAGATTCCTATGACCCCATTTCTGAAGCGGAAGAGGATTGTAAAAACCGTTTCCAAGTGTAACAGCCAGGCAATTATTGCCTTCCACAAGAAGCGGAGTAACATCATACTCACGGTAATAGATCCTCTTTGAAAAATCAGTCCAGTCAGGATCAAGAACATTGTCATCAACGGACCGTCCATTAACAGAAACCCTGTAATAACCCGCAGCGCTTATATACAATCCGGCACTGCGGATTTTTTTATCTGTTCTGAATTCCTTCCGGAACAAAGGCGCCGGCTGATCTGAATAAAACAAAGAATCACTTTCAGGCAGCGGCCATGCATCGCTTATCCATTCAGCTGCAGTGTTTCCGGCAAAAACATCATTGCCGGCTTTTTCTTTATTCCCGTTGCAGGCAACAAGGAAAACCAGGATAATTATCAGACTGTGCTTCGTCAAGATACTGTAATTTTATTGTCGTTTTTACTTTTTTCCCTATTCGTTCCGGGATATGATTTTATTGATTTTCCGGAGTCCGAAAGCCAGGTAGATTCGGAAAATTCCGTAAAACATCAGGGCCAGGCTGATAAGTGCCACTACAAAAATTCCGGCAAAAACGGGACTTACTATAAAAATTATTGATGCAATGATTCCCAGGATTCCCAGTGCCAGGAACCAGCCCCATCCGCGAATACCGATGATCTGCAGTTCGATGGCTTCGCCAACACTCCAGACGGAACGGAACAGCACCCAGAAGCCGATAAGGTAAAGCAGTATGGTTGTAAGCACAGTTGCCGGAATAATCAGCAAAATAATACCGAAAACGATTTCCAGGATACCGTTTACCAGGCTCCATCCCCATCCGCGCATGGCATCACGGTTGGTCAGGGCAAAACCAATATCGGAGATCCCGCTGATAAAAAACATTATTATAAACACATAGATCATGGCAGTCAGGGTTTCAACAGGAGTTACCAGCGCCCATACGGCCAGGATCAATGCCAGGATTCCCACAAGAAGAGAAATCCACCAATGTTTAACTTTTCGTTTGAGTTTTTTTAATAATTCTTCCATAGTTATGGTTTTTTTAAGATAATTATATGCATGCGAATAATTCCCTGACCCTGTGTCAGAAAAACTTAGACTATAAAAAATCCCTGTTTTGCGGGTTATAACAAATATACTCAATAGTAACAATAAATAATTCCCCGGCGTATCAATTTCTCCCGAAATCAAATGTCACCACCACACAGCACCGTTATGGCATGCCGGTGAATATTTTTGAACCAGCAGCAGAATTCCTTCCCCAAAACTATTCTTTACAACTTTTACTTTTTCAGTGTTTCGCATACCGGCATTGCTGACAAGAATCTTTTCACTAACTTAAAAACCTGATTTGAAAATGAAATTTAATTTACTCCGCCATGAAAACATTCTTTAGGAAACCACTGGTTTTAACAGCCTTTTTGTTTGCAGCACTGGTCTCTGTCACAGGACAGAACCTGTCGGATTTCAGGACAGAGCCCTCAGGGGAAGAGGGAAGATCATCCCTTATCAGCACCAACAGGTTTAACGGCTACACCAATCACTGGCAGAATTATTATTACAAATGGCACAGATATGGTAATATGTTCAAACTGGCCCTGCCGGAAACGGAACTTGCAATACTGCAGAGCAAAATTGACATTGCCGAAGATATGGGCATACCCGGATTGCTGATGCAGGAGGGCTTTATTTCCGCTTTGTTCGGGGAAGCATACAGTACTGTTGAGGATCCCTCACCGGAAGAACTGGAAAAGCTGGTCCGGCAGGAAGGAAACATCCTGGTCATCACCGATCCATCCGGACCCGCAGGACGCATACTGGAAGAAAAAGCTGACGGCATTTTCAGATGGGCGGAACAGATGAACAGCTACCAGCTCGATGATATTGATCTTGAAGTGGTGAAAGCTTTCTTTCTTAAAAGGGGAAACAGCCGTCTTTTTGTAATATCATCCGGCTCAGCTGAAAAGAAAAAGCAGCTCCTGTCCCTGATAAACAGAGCTTCCACCTTTGCGGAATCCTACAAAATGTATAAAGGCTGGCACGGAATCAATACAACATTGTATTTAGTAACCTGTTCTCCGGGCCATCCGCTGGAACTGATCGGAAAAGGAATGAACGAAGGCAATTCATGGTTCATTTTTGACGGTTACATAGCTCCTTACGGCAAGGAAAAACTTGAAGACTGGGTAAAGGAAGTGGATCTGCCCGTGGTGGCAAATACAGGTTATTCACCCGTCTTCGGATGTAGTGACTATGAAGGCCTTCAGGTTCAAAACTATATGGCATCCAGGCAGTACCTGATTGATTATGCACATTCGAAGGGGGGTTATGCCTTCCGCGAGGTTTTTGATCCCGCTGCTGACAAGTTCAGATATGACGGATATTTCGTGCATCCCGGAAACAAGGAACAGATAGACAATGAGAATGTACCTTTTATACTCAAATCGGGCAACCTGAGCGACAACCTCACATCATCCATGGTATTGTTTATTGAAAAGGACAGGCCGCTGAGCAATGAGTCGATTTGGGACGCGATCATGAACAGGCGGGCAGTGGCCGTACTGGAGAAAGCAAACATGATGGGACCCGCAGAATACAGGAATGTCCTGGGACTGCTTTATCTCGACAGGATATACCTGGAGGAGTATTTTGGTGACAATCTGGATATAACTGCCGAAGTTGATGGATACAACCTCATTGTTACCATGAGGAACTATTCTTCTCTTCCGGTGACAGGGAACCTTGAGATCGTCACCTCAGACAGGCTGGAGGCCGGCAACAGGCTGAAGGAAAACATCAGTCTGCCGGTTAATAAAGAAAGACAGTTCACTATTCCCCTGCAGCCCCTCAGGGAAGCCATGGGAAACACCAATCCCGTAGCTGTTCATTTCAGATATGGAAACAGAACAAAAAGCACGGTGACCCTGCTTGACATGCCTCCGGCAATCTCGGTAAACCAGCTGCTGTATGGTCATTCTCCGGAAGTTCATTTCCCGGTTACTGTTCACAACTTTTCCGAAAATAAACCCTTTCCCGTGGAAATAAGTGTCTTCAGAAAAGACAACACCCGGAAAGCTGTTTTCAGGCAGTCAAAGATGTGTGAAGCAGCAAAAGCCGAATTCGCAACTTGTGATTTTAACCTGCGCCTGGGTCCCGGTGATTATATTGTCCGGACAAATACTCTGGGTATGACTGCGGAAAGCCAGCTGGGTGTCGGCAGGGCACAAGGAAAAACCTTTGTCTATGAGATTGACCTGAACAGCGATGGCATACCGGAGTACCGCATGGAAAACGATTCTGTAAGGATCACACTTCTCCGGACCGGAGCACGGGTAATTGAGTATATCGTTAAAAGCAGGAATGATAACGTACTGTTCAGAATATGGCCTCAGAAAAATAACCGGCACGACGCTCCCTACAGAATGAGGGGCTATTATCCCTACGGGGGATTCGAAGACTTCCTGGGACAGGCAAGCATGGAGACACACAGGATTTATGATGCGAAAATTATTCAGAAGGAAGGAGATTATGTTCAGGTGGAAATGGAAACCGATTATTATGGGAATCATCTGAAAAAGATATTTACCCTCTACGGCAATTCTCCCCTGCTGGAAGTAAGGTTTGAATTGAAATTCAAAAACACGGAAGCCAATATGCTGGGACCGCAGCCCATCCTTGAACTTGGCAAAACACACGGTCCCGAAGATGTGTTCATGATCCCTGCAAAAGAGGGATTGCAGGAATACAGGATGCTGCCGGAACAAAAATACGGCTGGACATTTGATCTGAAAGAAGGATGGAATGCCGGATATGACACCATGGAAGATATTGCCTTTGCGGGAGCATTTCCGGTAACACAACCGCTCTTCCTTCATATGTACTTCTGCACCCCGGGTGATATTCTTCCTCCCAGTCAGGGCAACATCGAAGCACCTCATTACTATGTTGAATTTCAGCCATGGATACGGATTCCGATGAACACGGTAATGTATTTTACATATTACCTGTGGGGAAGCGGAGGGCCATGGGAAAATGCCGTTGAAGAACTGAGAAAAAGAAATCTGATAACTGTAAGATAAAAATGTCTGCCTTGTCATGGCGGTATAAAGCTGCCTTGCCATGTGGCGGTAAAAAGCTGCCTTCAGCGCCAGTATGTAAGCGGAAAAGTAAAAGTTATGCTATTTTTGCGGCTTACATCTTCCGGCATGAAGACAGACAGAAAAGAGGCGTGGGCATATATCGGACTTTTTCTGATGACACTGATCATCGGTTTCTCCTTTATCTTTGTAAAGATTGCCCTGCGGCATGCTTCTGCCACTGATCTGCTGGCCCACCGTTTCACGGCAGCCACTGCCGGACTGTTTCTCTATTATGTTTTATACAGGAGAAAACGGCCGGCCATAGAACGGAAAAATATACCAGGCCTCCTGTTACTGTCATTTTTCTACCCGCTGATGCTTTTTGCTTTTCAGACACTGGGACTGAAATATACATCCGCTTCCGAAGCCGGTATCCTTTCAGCAATCACACCGGTGATCACCGTTATTCTTGCATTGTTCATACTCAAAGAAAAGAACAGCTTTCTGCAAAACGTTTGCGTGTTGCTGTCTGTTGCCGGTGTAACCTATATCATGTACAGGAACGGATTGAATACGGTAAGCAGTGAAAGCATGAAGGGCAACCTGCTCATCCTTTTGTCAGTGCTGTCAATAGCATTTTATTATGTACTGGGAAGAAAAGCCAACAGGCTGCATAACTCCATGGACATCACCTTCTTCATGAGTTTCACCGCCTGTATCGTATTTAACCTGGCAGCAGTAGCCATACATCTGAAATCAGGCACTCTTTCACATTATTTCGAGGCATTCAGGAATCCGGGATTCCTCTGGCCGGTACTCTACCTGGGAATACTTTCAACATTCCTGACTTCTTTCCTTGGAAACAATGCCCTCTCGGTGATACCCGCAGCACAGGTATCGATATTCAACAACTTCAGCCCGGTGATATCCGTCTTTGCCGGAGTCCTGTTCCTGAACGAAACCCTGCATTCCTGGCACTTTGTGGGAGGGGTGCTGGTGCTGGCCGGAATTATCGGTGTAAATGTGTTCCGGAAATAAACATTCCGGTCCAGGAGAACTGCAGGGGCTGTTCAGAAAACTCTTCAGGCAAACTTCGAGGCTATTTCATCTGCCAGTCTTTCAACAGACTTAAGATCATCCTCTTTGGGATATCCCTTTACAAGGACAGGTTCAATCAGTTCTGCCTTGATATTCGGAATCATTTCAGTTATTCTTTCAATTGCCTTTCCTCCCCACCCGTAGGAAGCCAGAACGGATACATATTTCGTCTTTGGCTTAAGCATGTTGGCCAGCCTCACTGCATATGAGACCAATGGATGGGGATCGGCCTGAAGTGTCGGCGTTCCTGCCACAATGGCAGCAGCATCCACAAGACTTATTGCCAGCTTGCCGATATCTGTCACGGTAAGGTCAAATTTAAAAGCCTGCACCCCCCTGTGTTCAAGAGCAGAAACAAAATGATCCACCATTTTTTCAACACTGCCGTGCATTGATATATAAGGTATCACCACGGTATTTTTCGTTTCATCTGATATCCAGTCACGGTAGGCGTCCACAATAAATTCCGGCTTATCATACATCGGACCATGGCTTGGAGCAATAATGTCAATATCGAGCTCCTCGACCTTTGATATGTTCTTTTTAATAAAATTCCTGAACGGCATCATGATTTCAGCATAATATCTTTTTGCTGCCTCGTATACCTGACATTCATCCGAAACATACATATCCGTGGTTGCCAGATGCGATCCGAACAGATCACAGGTAAAAAGAATCTTGTCTTCCTTTAAATAGGCCAGCATTGTCTCGGGCCAGTGCACCCAGGGAAAATAAATGAATTTCAGGGTCTTGTCACCCAAAGAAAGCTCTTCACCATCTTCAGCAGTAGTGATCTTTTCTTCAGGAAGGGATAAATGACTTATAAGAAGATCTTTTCCTTTTGAAGATGTAATCACTTTTGCGTCCGGATATTTTTCTAGCACGAGTGGTATGCAACCCGAATGATCCTGTTCTGAATGAAGTGATACAATGAAATCAAGCTTTTCCACATCTTCCAGAAAAGCGGACAATGTATCAGCCATTGCGGGATCAACGGTGTCGATCAATACTGTTTTGTCACTTCCCCTGATAAGGTATGCATTGTAACTTGTCCCATCGGGAAGGGGAATGAGTGAATCAAACAAACGTCTGTTCCAGTCAGTGGCGTTCAGAAAGAACACATTATCCTTAATTTTTCTTGCCATAATAATTTTCTCCTTGTTTTATTTGTTGTTATTTTTTTATGCTGCAACCGGTTGTATTATAGCCTGCCCTGCCTTAACCAACTCCATTGCAACTGACTTTGCTGCAAGCGGCGTTGTGGGAACCGATCCTTTTGTAAGCGGTTCTGCTCTGCAATTGCCGGAAGCAGGCAGTATTGGCCGTTGCACCGTTACGATTACAGATCTGCCAAAATTAAACAATTAATGTTTACCGGACCAGTAAATCTGTCTGAGAGTCTGAGCGGAAAGATCAACCACGAAAAAATCAGTTCAGGAAATCAAAAATTGTCAGCTCTGGCGCAGTAATTCAGCATCTCTTTTAAAAATGAAAAATATTTCTTATCCTTGTTCGAATAAAAATTTGGTATGGTTTTAGAGGTAAAACTTTATACTAACTCTTCAAAATGAATAATATAAATAATAAAATATATAATCAATATGAATAAAATCAACAGAAGAAAATTCCTTGAGAAAGCTATTCTATACAATGGTTCCATTGTTTTTGGGGCATCCTGGTTCACATCAGGCTTTAACTATTTGTTCCCTCAGTCGGCTTCTGACTATTATCTGCCCATTCAGCCGGACAATCCGTCTATTGCCAGATATGAAAAGAACTGCAAGGGATGCCGCGAATGTATTCCGGTGTGCAGAGATGTTCAAAAAGTATACGGAACATACAATTCTTCCAAAACCCACCATGTCTGTATTAATTGCGGTGCCTGCCTGAGACACTGTAAATACGGGGCCATGTCGGAGAAGTATAACTGGGAGGATGTTCTGGCGGCCATAGATGATCCGTCAAAAATTGTTATTGCATCCATTTCACCCGCCGTACCTGCAGGTATCGGAGATTACTTCGAAATGCCCGCCGGCTCCTATTTGTCGGGAAATATCATCAGTGCATGCCGCAGTATCGGATTTGACTATGTCCTTGACACCAACTTCAGCGCCGATCTGACAATCATGGAAGAAGCCCATGAACTGCAGAAACGCATTGAAGAGAAGGCCAACATGCCGCAATTTACCAGTTGCTGTCCTGCCTGGGTCAAATATGTTGAAATGTATTATCCTTCACTTATAAATCACCTGTCCACTACAAAAAGTCCGATAGGAATGCAGGGTACACTGGTTAAAACATATTTTGCGCAGAAAAACGAACTTGACCCCGAGAATATCATACACGTTGCCATCGCTCCCTGTACTGCAAAGAAATATGAAATCACACGCGAAGAACTGGGAATAAACGGAATGCCAAGCACTGATTTTGTTCTTACAACCAATGAACTGGCAATGATGGTAAAATCACGCGATGTCGATCTGTCATCAGCGGATGGCACCTTTGATCCCTTAATGGGAACAGCATCCGGGGGAGGAAAGCTGTTTGGCAATACCGGAGGTGTAATGACTGCAGCAATAAGGACAGCACATTTTAATATTACAGGTAAGAATCCTTCAGGCGACCTTATAGAACTAAAAGATGTTCAGGGACTTAGCGGAATGAAAAGTGCAGAGGTCAACATAGACGGTACAACTGTTAAAGTCGGGGTATGCTATGAAATGAGAAATGCCCAGCCCCTTCTGGAACAGATAATTGCCGGCACATGTGATTATGACTTCATTGAAGTCATGGCATGTGCAGGAGGATGTGTGGGTGGAGCCGGACAGCCGGCATTAACTCCGGAAATTCTAGCCAGTCGTATAAAAGCTCTTGAGTCTGCAGATAGTCAGGCGACAACCCGTTTCTGCCACGAAAATCCTGAGATTAAGGCTATCTACAAGGAGTTTCTTGGAGAACCCGGAGGACCTGTTGCAGAACAATATCTTCACACAGAATATTTTGACAAATCAAGCCTGCTTGAACCGGCCATGGCGGAAAACCGTCTCGCAGCTGTTGTTTAGTATGACTATTTTCTGAAAAATACTTCATGGATGATACCGTCGCATCAGAATTTTCCCGGTGCGGCGGTTCTTTTTTTCCGGAGTATCCCGTGGCCGGCTATTTCAGGGTCATAACCACTGATGGCGGCAGCTTCATCCTGAAGCATGAAACCGTAAATGATGTATGGTACCTTGTCAGGAAAAAATCCTGACGGATCGGCCATCACGTATTGTTTCTGCTGAGCCCGGGATAAATAGTCCTGACCTCTGGAAAATCCGGATATACCATTGAATTTTTCGCCGGGATTTCTTAACTTTTTCATTGTAATAACACCCGGTAAATTGAGAAAGCCATGCAAAATCGTCGCAGATTCATCAGGAACAGCCTGTTGACTGTCGCAGGTGCCGGTTTATCAGCCGGAATAAGCAGGACCCTGCAGAACCTGCCTGAAACTGGTGGCAGATCAATCATCCGTACTATGGGAAAAACAAACATCAGTCTGCCGGTTGTCAGTATGGGAACCAGCAGCACATCCAATCCGGCTCTTATAAAAGCTGCTCTTGACAATGGCATAAAACTGTTTGCCACCGCTGCAGCATACCAGGAGGGTAACAATGAAAAAATGCTTGGAGAGGTTTTTAAGGATATTCCAAGAGACTCCTTTCTTGTTCTTACAAACTCCTTTGATATACAATGGATAGACACTCCCACAGGCATACTGAAGCCCGGCTTCCGGCAGGATGAACTGTTGAAACGGGCGAGATCCAGTCTGAAAAGGCTTGGAGTTGAATACCTTGATTTCTTTACCCAGCCCTTTGCTGCCAGACGGGAATCAGTTATTCATGACCAGGCCCTGAGGGCTATGGAAACACTGAAACATGAGGGAATAACCAGGTTCACGGGTATAGCCACTCACCGGCATGAACCTGAAGCTATAAGGGCTGCAGCAGATTCCGGCGTTCATGATTTTATTATGACAAGCTATAATTTCATGAAAGAGAACAGGGAAGAGCTCGGAGAAGCAATACAGTATGCTGCTGATGCCGGACTGGGTATTATCGCAATGAAAACAATGGCAGGGGCATATTTCGACAAGGAAAGAACCAGGCCTGTTAATACCCGTGCAGCCCTTAAATGGGTGATTCAAAACAACAATATACATACAACAGTGCCCGACTGTACGAGCTTTGACCAGCTTTCGCAGAATATCGGGACAATGGCAGAACCCGGACTTACTGACGGGGAATGGGAAGACCTTTATCCATCATCAGGACAACACTATTCGGAAATATTCTGTCAGCAGTGCGGGATATGCCTGCAGGATTGTCCTTATAATGTGGACATTCCGACATTAATGCGCAGTTATATGTATGCATACGGTTATCATAATATGACACTGGCTAAAACCACGCTGACCGCAGCCGGACTGGCAGGCAATCCCTGTTCAGGCTGTACGGCCTGCCTGGCAAATTGCAGAATGGGTAATGATATCCGGAAAAAGATATACGATGTTACAGGAATACCTGAAATATCCGAAGGCGATACAAAAGATGGCAATTATTTAAGTTACAACAACAGCCCGGATAAATAACCACTACTTTTTCTGCCAAAAAAAAATGGAATCTTTTTCATCTGATTGAAAATTCTCTTCTGGAATGTAATCTTAAATCAATTTGTTTAAACCGATATGACACAAATACGCATTTTTTTGTGATAATAATCTTTTATTGTTAAAAAAAAGTTCTACACTATGACCTACTTTAAGTACTTTTGAATCATGTTCTATAGAAGAAAAATACTACTTGGCTTACTTCAGATATTTGACAGTGAACTTGATAAATTAAGTCTCCAAAAGCTCTTAATGCTTTTCTCCAAAACCCAGACCAAACCTGATTTTGACTTCGTGCCTTATAAATTTGGCTGTTTTTCCTTTCAGGCAAATGCCGATATGTCGACCATGGTAAAGTATGGGCAGGTGAGTGAAAATGACAAGAAGTGGCTAAAAACAGATGGAGAAGACTATTTATCTCTGTTAAAGGAAAATGATAAGAAGGCACTTGTTAAACTTAAAAGTTTATATTCCGGAAAATCCAAAGAAGACTTAATCCGTTATACATACATCGAGTACCCCTATTATGCCATAAATAGTACCATCGCAAAAAAATTATTGAATGCCAATGAATATTTTGCCGTTGAATCTGCCAAACCTTCGTTTGTAAGCACAGTACTGTTTACTATCGGTTATGAGGGAATAAAACTTGAAAATTATCTGAACAAGCTAATTCTTAATGGAGTTAAACTGTTATGTGATGTCCGAAAGAACTCACTGAGTATGAAATATGGCTTCAGTAAATCACAATTAAAAAATGCTTGTGAAGGTGTTGGAATAAAATATGAACATATTCCTGATTTGGGTATTGATTCAAACAGGCGACAGGAACTTAAAACACAATCAGACTATGACAAGTTGTTCAAACAATATAAAAGAGAAACACTGACTAGTACTCATTTCCAGCAAGAACATATACTTGAGCTGCTGAAAAAATATAATCGTATTGCTCTGACCTGCTTCGAAGCAAATATATGTCAATGCCACCGCAAATACCTGGCTGAAGCAGTGACCTTGTTACCAGGATTTGATTATGAATTGAAACACATTTGATATGGCATTGACAAAAATTCTAATTACTGTTAAAACTTATCCAAGCATATCGAAAAAGTATGAAGAACTTGTATGTACTGCCGGATTCCTTGAAGATGAGAATTGGATAAGACTTTATCCTATACAATTTCGTAAAAAACCCTATGCAGAACAGTATAAAAAGTACCAGTGGATTGAACTTGATATCGTAAAGAATACCAGTGATTTCAGATCTGAAAGCTTTCGTCCGTTTTCACTTGATACACCGATTGAGATTATTGGAGAAATTCCCCCGGATGGTAATACTTGGGCAGAAAGACGAAAAATTGTCTTTAAAAAGGTTTATACCAGTCTTGCTACCTTGATTACCGAAGCAAAAGATAAATCTATCTGTACGTCCCTTGCGGTTTTTAAACCAACCAGAGTCATCGATTTCGTCTGGGAAGAAGAAAAAGAAAGGGAATGGTCAAAAGAAAAGCTTGTGCAATTTTCTCAGCTTAACTTATTTGATTCTAAATTTCAAGTCGTCAGAAAGCTTCCATATAAATTTTCATTCATTTTCGAGGATGATTCTGGTCAGCGCAGCAAACTTATGATAGAAGATTGGGAGACAGGAGAGTTATTTTGGAACTGCTTATATCGAAAAGGGGGAGATGAAAAACTGGCATGTGCTGATGTAAGGAAAAAATATTTTGATGATTTTGCCCAAACGAAGGATTTACATTTCTTTTTGGGAACAACCCAGCTACATCACTACATTGCCCCGAATCCTTTTATCATTATTGGTACGTTCCATCCAAAAAAAATAGTGCAGTACGATTTATTTAATCAATTACCAGAATAAATTTCCTATCACTTTTTCTACTATAAAGAAAAATGCCGCTGTAATTTCGTTATTTACAACGGCATTCTGTCTTAATCTGTCGGGGTGAGAAGACTCGAACNNCGCTAGCCAACTGTGCTACACCCCGTTTATAAAAAGAACCATTTTTACGTGGTCTTCCGTTTTCCGGCACAAAAATAAGTATTTTTTACAAAGTAAAGAAATGACCATGAAATCCTGATCTCAATGAAATAACTTAATGTAACCGGCAAATAATGGAAATTTCCGTTTACACTTATCTCCAAACAATGAAAAGATGAGAAAAATTACTTCTCTTTCTGATTACAGTAAGAGAAAAATATTGATTCTTCCGGATTTAGCCCTACCCGGAATATGTCTTTTCTGCGTTTTTTATTACTTTCGGCCGGATACTTAAATAAAAACCCTAAAACCATGAAAAAGATACTCACCTTTATTCTTCTTCTTATCCTTACAGGAAGATTTTTTCAGTCATCAGGCCAGCTGTCCTGCAATAAATGGAAAATTTCAGATCCGGCAAGCCTGATTCTTCCGGTTTTTTCCGACAAATCATCAGTCGACGGCAAGGAATTTGACCGGGCCGCCCTTCTTGAATCTGCCCTGCCCGCCACTGATGAAATCACATCATGGAGGGAACTTGACTCAGGCAATAACACTGTTATACCCGGAGTAAAAGGCAAGGATCAGCTGGTACAGCTGGCCGGTTTTCTCAAGACTGACCGCTGGACAAAGGCAAGTATGACAATAACCACCAATGCCCTTTTCGAACTTTACCTCAACGGCAAAAGGATAAAATCCCAGGGCAGCGCATCCGATAAGCCCGTAAAAATTGATATGACCGTTGACAACGGTATTCATCAGCTGTTGATAAAACTGCTGACAACAAAGGATTCTCTTCTTCTTTCTGCTGAAATAGCAGCTTCCGGAAAAGATTCAAAGGCGGTACTGGAGTGGAGCAGCATTCCCCGGCGCAACCTGTCGATAAATGATATCCTTGAAGGTGAAACGGTATCCGGTGCAAGCCTCTCCCCTTCCGGGAAATATCTCCTGATCAATATATCGGAAATATTGCCCGGCAGCGGCAGGACGCAGCAACATTCACGCATCTATGATACGGAACTGAAAAAGAATATCATTGTCCTGCGTAACACGGCTATCCGTGCCAGCTGGCTTCCTTCCACCGACCGGCTGT